>JFJP01024019.1_pt2 | contig 34582 bp, 31 predicted proteins | sample 431651 | NCBI WGS metagenome assembly JFJP01 (sample SAMN02602958, study PRJNA72255) | Microbial mat metagenome, whole genome shotgun sequencing project. | biome: fresh water; feature: sink hole; material: water; isolation source: purple microbial (photo- and chemosynthetic) mats found in... | reverse complement strand
CTAGGAGTCTGTCGGACTCCAATCATTCAATAATAAGCATCTAAACAGTAAAATATCAATTCCTAAATCCTATTCCTAAAAGATTTTCATATGGCAAAAGAGTACATGAGTTCCAACAGACAACAAGCCTATCTTTTACCACCAAGCATAGATGAGTGGTTACCAAAAGAGCATTTGGCTCGTTTTATTGTAGAGATAGTTAAAGAGTTAGACTTATCAAATATTCATAAAAGCTACAGTGGACAAGGTGGTTCAAAAGCTTATCATCCAGAGGTGTTATTATCACTTTTTTTTTATGGCTATACTACAGGAGTGTTCTCAAGCCGAAAGATTGAACGTGCTACTTATGATTCTGTAGCATTTCGCTATATTGCTGCAAACACACATCCTGATCATGACACAATTGCCACCTTTCGTAAGCGTTTTCTTGCAGAACTGGAATCACTTTTTGTTCAAATTTTAATGGTTGCACAAAGTGCAGGATTTCTTAAAGTGGGTAAAGTAAGCCTTGATGGCACAAAGATTAAAGCCAACGCTTCTAAACATAAAGCTCTAAGCTATGCCTATGCAAATAAACTCCAAGAACAACTTGAAGCAGAAGTACGGACTCTTATGCAAAAGGCACAAGAAGCTGATAATGAGGATGCGAATGATGGAATGGACATTCCAGCTGAATTACTACGAAGGGAGGATCGTCTTAAAGTAATCAAAGAGGCAAAAGCACAAATAGAACAACGAGCCAACGAGCGTTATGAAAAAGAGAAGACTTTCTATGACGAGAAGATGAAAAAGCGTGAAGCTCAAGAAAAAACAAGCGGTAAAAAGCCACGTGGCAAAATACCTAAAGTGCCGACTCAAGAACCCAAACCAACAGATCAAATAAACCTCACCGATGATGAGTCTCGCATTATGAAAACATCAGGTGGAGGGTTTGAACAGTGCTATAATGCACAGGCATCAGTAGAACATGATTCAAGATTGATAATCCATCAACATGTCACACAAAATACAAACGACAAACAAGAGATTGCACAAACGCTCCAATGGTTTAATAACCACCCTGAGCTTAAACCACCTTCACTCTTGGCAGATGCTGGCTACTTTAGTGAACACAACATTCATCAGTGCGAAAATAATAAAGTAACACCCTATATCTCTTTTGGTAAAGACCAGCATAATCAACCCCTCGAAGAACGCTTTAAAGCAGAAGAACCACTTCCTCAGAATCCTACAGCGGTAGAGAAAATGAAACATCGACTCCAGACAAAAGAGGGTAAACAGATATATGCCCAGCGTAAAAGCACTGTTGAGCCTGTATTTGGTGTTATTAAACATATCTTAGGCTTTAGACAATTCATGCTTAGAGGCTTTGAAAAAGCAAAAGGTGAATGGAATTTAATCTGTATAGCCTATAATCTGAAGAGATTACACATAATAAGAGGGTAAAGCCCTTTAATATTATAGATGTGATAGAGATTTGAGTGCCAATTTACCTGAAATTGACACGCAATCAATTATTTCTAAGCCCTCTCAAATCTCCATGAGAGTTTTTTACTTTGGGAGACCGACAGACTCCTAGATAGTTTATAGCTTCCCCTTTTTCATCTCGTATAACACTTGTGGCAAGGTCAACCCATATAACCTCCCCATCTTTACGGAGATATCGCTTCTGTAGTCTATAACCATCTCTTTTTTTTGATGTGATATCCTCAAAAAGGGGTAGTTCATTAGCTATATCATCTGGATGTGTTAGCTCGGCAAAATTCATACTCTCAATTTCATTGTTAGTATATCCAACCATATTGGCAAAATAGCCATTACAAAGGATGAGCTTTCCACTGCTATCTCCATAGGCTATACCACAGTTTGCTTTTTCAAAAATCACCCGAAATTGCTCTTCACTCTTTTGTAGTGCTCTTTGTGCATCTTTGAGATTTGTGATATCAAAATTTACCCCAATAACTTGGAGTGCTTTTCCTCTCTCATCTCGTATCACTCTTGAATTGGCTTGTATATAGCGAATAGTTCCATCAGGCAAAATTATGCGAAACTCAGGGGCAAAAGTGGTGTTTGGATCTTGGAGTGCTTTTGAAAACAGATCAGTATTCGTCTTTGAGTCATCAGGATGAAGTGCTGATATCCACGCTTCATATGCTCCAGAAAAACTATCTTTGGCAATACCATAAATTTTATACATCTGGTCATCCCAGACAAGAGAGTTGTCTTCTACATTATATTCCCACACACCGATATTTGCTGAATTGGTTGCTGCAGCTATACGATCTTCACTTTTTCTAAGTGCTTTTTCGACCCTTTTTTGCTCTGTAATATCTCTAAATGTGCACAAAAAGTATGACTTGCCATCTATCATATATAAAATGACAGTCACTCTCATGTCTAGCAAATTTGCATATTTTGTTTTATGCTTTGTCTCGAAATCATCTCTTCCACATTTGATGATATTTTCTATGTGTTCCTTAGTCTCCTCTGGGTTTTCAAGAGCTTCATAGTCTGAGATAGTGAGCTTTGCGAACTCATCTTTTTCATACTCTAGTTGAGTATAAGCAGCCTGATTGAACATGACTGGCAATTTGGTTGCAGTATCTATAAGAACAACCGCATCAGGAAGTACTTCAAAAAGCTCTTTAAAGTGTATGTCTTGTATCGATTGCACTGGGCTACTCCTTGTTTGCTTTTACCTGATTTCTTCCACCCTCTTTTGCTTCATAGAGTAAATCATCAGCCTCTTTATATGCTTCATCCATATCTTTTATCTCGTTTGCATTTTTACAAAAAAGCCCCATAGAGGCGGTGATATAAGGACTTGCACTATTGTATTGATGTTTTAGTTGGAGATTTTCTATATTTTCTCGAAGTTTATTTGCAAATTCTAGAGCTTTGTCTTTTGTCTCACTTTGAAAAACAACCCCAAACTCTTCACCACCTAGGCGAAATGCCAAGTCATCTGCTCTATGGAGACTCTGCTTGAGGCAAGCTGCGAACTTAACAAGTACATTATCCCCCGCTTGATGTCCATAGTTATCATTATATAGCTTGAAATGGTCAATATCAAGAAGCACAAAGCAGACAAGGCTGTTATCTCTTTTAGCACTGTTAATTACCTTTGCAAAGGTCTCGTTAAAGTGTCTTCTGTTAAAAATATTCGTCAGACCATCAGTGATACTTATCTCTTCTATCGCTTTCTTGTCGGTAATATTCTGTCTCACCGCAGTGTAGCCAATCTTTACTCCATTTTTAAAATCAGGTGCAATATGAGCTTTAACCCAGTAAAACCCGCCATCTTTTTGGAGGTTTTTTATCTCTCCCTCCCAAACTCTACCCTGAGCGATAGTATCCCATAGGTTTTTAAAAAAAGAGTCTGGCATATCAGGATGTCTCACTATATTTTGCTTCTTTCCGATAAGCTCCTCTTTGGAGTAGCCGCTTATCTTACAAAATGCATCTGAAACATAAGTGATAACACTCTCCAAATCAGTACTTGAGGTAATCACATTTTGATCAATCACTTTTGTATATCGTGAGAGTTGCTCATTTTTCTCTTTCATGGCTTCAGAGAGTCTTTCTAGCTCGATTTGACGAAGACTAAGATTTATATGCGTATTTACTCTAGCCCTTACAGTTGAAGGCGTTGAAGGCTTGGTGATATAGTCAACTGCTCCTAGCTCAAATCCTTTTTCCTCATCTTCTTTGCTTGTATTTCCCGTGACAAATATCACGGGAATGTCCCTAGTTTTCTTATTACTTTTTAGCACTCTGCAGACCTCATATCCATCCATCTGCGGCATTATAACATCAAGTAAAATAAGATCAATCCCTCCACCGGAGACTATCTCTAAGGCTTTTTCTCCACTTTTCGCCAACTTGATACGATACTTGTCTTTAAGCATACTTGCTAACACTGATATATTTGCCTGCATATCATCTACTATTAAAATAGTTGATTGAAAATCTTGTAGAGTAGGCATGTATTACCCCTTTTTTTGTATTGTTATTTAAACCCGAATTGGATATTTGATTTGGATAAATCTTATTAAGTCTCGCCCTCTATAAGATTCTGAGGCTTGCCGAAATAGTAGCCTTGATATTCATCAACTCCATACTCTCTTAAAATCTTATATATATCTTCGTTTTCAACATACTCAGCAATCGTTATGATTGCGAGCTCTTTTGCAAAAGAGACGATACTTTTTACTAAAATTCTTGAATCAGCATCCGTGAGTATGTTTTTAATAAGTGAACCGTCTATTTTTAAATAGTCTGGTTTTATCGCTAAAATATGAGCATAGTTTGCATAACCACTCCCAAAATCATCAATAGCAATCAGCACCCCAAGATGTCTTAACATTTTGATAGCATGGACAAGCCTCTCAAAATCTTCTATACTCTCTTGTTCGGTAATCTCAATAACTATATTTTTTGGAATATCAAAATTTTTAATATTTTTGATTAATGTATCTGTAATTGAGATGTTAAAAAGGTCACTTGGATTGATATTGATAGAAATTTTTTCACTTTTATTTTTAAAAAATGAGAGGCTGCTCACAATCATTCTATTGGCAATTTCAACATAAAAACCATTTTGTTTAGCTATTTCTAAAAAAGAGTCAGGTCCTAAAACTTCCTTTATTCCATTTTTAAACTCCACAATTCTAATAAGTGACTCATATTTTGTAGTTTCACCCTGAGCGTTCGTGATGGGCTGAAAAAATGGAACAACATTTTTGTGCTCAAGAGCATAACGGATAGAGTGCCTCATCTGCAAAAGATCTTCTGACCTCTCTTTTGTGTCTACTTGTTTCGTATATGCCAAATACGATGCAGAAGAAGCTTTTGTTTTTTTCAAAGCCATCTGTGCTTTTTCAAGAGAATCGATTGCATCAAAAACAATCCCTGAATTGATATCCACTCGAATAGTGTCAAACAAATCATCAATATGTATTTGAAGTTTATTGATATCATGATGCAAAGATTCCAAAATGTCATTATATTGCTCTGCATCGAAAAATTCTTCCACTTTATACAGTGCATACTCATCGCCACCAATATGGAAGGCACTAAAGCCATGTTTATGTGCAAATTTATTAAACTCAAGCGCCACTTTTTTTAGAACCTCATTCCCAACTTTTACACCATAAAATTCATTGATAATACTAAAATCTTTGATGTCACTCAAAATAAGTATATGATTTTTATTTTGCTCAAGGAGTTTATTAAGACTCAAACGATTTTTGAGTCCAGTTAATGTGTCAGTAAATAATCTTTGGGTAAAAAAGTATAGTATTTTCTCAAAGCCTCTATGAAGAATGTAGATTGAGATAAGAATGACAATTAGCATTAAGCCAAAGAGTTTATAAATGACAAGATTCGTCTCTTGTATCATTTTCTTTGTTTCAAAGCCAACCATCAAATGAGCAACTGTTTCTTTGGAGTGATTTAGAAGGGCAATATCACTTTTTACAATCAGTGGCTCATTGGTAAAAAAAAGATTTTTATTGACCTTATTGTTTGCAAGAAAAAAAGATTTTAATTTTTCATCACTACTCATGAGAGAGTAAGTGCTATCGACGTTTACCACTAAAGGATAGGACATAGCATCTAAAGAAGAGTGTTTAAGGATAAGACCTGCTTGAATGTTAAAATGAGTTTTTAGCCTATTGATAAAATAAACTGGGCTCAGTTTTGCCTCCACACTTCCAATATATTTATCTTCATAAAAAAGTGGTTGCGTCATATAATAGTTTATGCCCAATTCCCCTATTTCAAAGCCACTTAAAGATTTTTTAAATTTATAGGTATCGGTGATAATTTTTCTTTGATGGTTCACTTTATCGCCATGAATTTGTGGGTTATGAGCCCTATAAAGCGTTATTCCATGATTTGAATAAAAAGTAAGCATCTCACAATGGGGATATGTAACTTTCAAGCGAGCGTAACTCTCACTCACAATGCGGTCTATTTCTTGAGGATTTTGTTCCAAAAGAGCCTTTGATAGACCAGGAAGTGCAATAATTTTTTGTAACTCTAAGTCAAAAATCAAGTTTTCATTTTTGACACTCATAGAAAAAATTTGCTGCACACTTTTATATTGATTTTGGATTGAATTATTGATTAAAGTTTTGATTTGAAATTTTAAGAAAAAATAACCTATAAACAAAGACGCAAACAAAACACTTAAAATCAAAATTAAAGTACGAATTTTCGTCTGTTCTACATTCATTTAGAAACTCAATTTTTAAAATAGGATACTTAAATCCTATCGTAATTATTTATAAAATGAACTTATTTTACCTCTATAATGGTATCTGCAACCAAAATTGTCTCGCCTGAAACAATTTTAGCTCTTTTCCTAAGTTCGACAACACCGTCTCTTTGAACATATCCATCTTGAATAAGCATTTTTGCCTCAGCTCCACTTTGAGCCAAATCCATCACTTTAATCAGTTTGTAAAGCTCTATATACGCATCTTTGAGTTCAAATTTCATCTCTTTTCCTTATATTATGGTGAAATCATATCAAAATTTAAAGCCATTATTAAATTTTACAAATGTACAATTAAAATTATGCAAATAACTTCAAACTCTTTATACAACTTCGGTTCCTATGAAATAAAAATCAATGATAAAGAAGTGCTTGTTTACGAAGAAGATAAAGAGACAAAAAAAAGTTTAGCTCTCGCAGCAAAAAAAGAGCAACAAGCGAAGCAAAAATCAAAAGCTTCTGATGAGCTCACTCCTGATGAGCTTAGACTTGTTCAAGACCTTCAAGCCAGAGACAGCGAAGTAAAAGCCCATGAAGCAGCACACCAAGCTGCAGGTGGAGGTATGACAGGAGCAGCGTCTTACACCTACCAACAAGGACCAGATGGCAAAATGTACGCCATTGGCGGTGAGGTTTCCATCACCATGAAATCAGGCTCCACACCTGAGGAGACTATCGCAAATGCAAGACAAATCGCCGCCGCCGCCATGGCAGCAGGAAGCCCAAGCCCACAAGATTTTGCCGTCGCTTCAAGTGCGAGAGTCATGGAGATGAGAGCACTCCAACAACTAGCCAAACAAACACAAGAAGAGATGAGTGGAAAAAATACTTACACGAATGAGGCTAAAAAAAGCAATACGCAAGATAGAGACTTCAATAAGCTAAGCGGGTTTGATTTCTCTGCTTAGCTTTTTTTATGAAGAGATTACACCTCTTGATTGAGTATAGAAAAACCTAAATCATTCATCGCCATGTCAACCATCTCTATAGCTTTTGCCATAGTTTGTTGAGAGATTTCAGGGAGTTTACCACCCCACATTTTTTCAGCCTCTTTAAAACCCTGAATCATCCCCTCGCGACCTGCACGCATCATCTTCTCATCGCCGCCAGAGCCATTAATTACAAAATCTGCTATACGCTGGGAAGTTTGAGCAACACCAAAGATACCATCTTCACTTACAAGCGCTGCCGCTTCATCTTTTGAAAGCTCAGCGATTGGTTTGCCTTCATAGCCAACACCAGAGAGAAAACTTTGAAAATCTTCATAATCTTTTTTAAACTGATCTTGGGAACTTAATACATTTGTTTGGACACTAAAAGAGTCAAATGAGTACGCATTCGTACTTTGAGCTATTTGGTCCTTCAAGCCTTGAACCTCATCTTTTGTGAGTTTTTCAGTAAACACACTCTTGACACTACTCGATGTTTGTGTAAAATCGATAGCTGTTTGACTAGATGATACTTGCATGATTTACCTCCTATGCATTTTATCTCTATAAAATCGGCATATTTTGTTTTTACTATACTCCAAGAAGCTTCAAACACTCTTGTGCGATTTCCAACTCTTCATCTGTTTTGATAACCAAAACCTTCACTTGAGAGCTAGGAGTCGATATAAATGTTGCATTTGCTTTATTGGCAGACTTATCTATCATGAGAGAAAATGGCAAATTCTCTAAGGCTTTCTCTCGTATATAAGAAGAATTTTCACCAATTCCACCACTAAAAACAATTGCATCAACTCTTCCAAGAAGCGCTATATAAGCGCCAATATACTTTTTGATACGTCGTATCATCATGGCCAATGCTAATTTTGCTTTTTCATCTGTAGAATCCATAATAGAGCGCACATCATTCTCACCACAGATACCAAGCAAACCAGATTTTTTGTTTAAAGTCGTATCAACCTCATCAATGCTAAGCCCTAAAACTCTTTGCATAAAAATCAAAATTGCAGGGTCGACATCACCGCTTCTTGTCCCCATCATGAGCCCCTCAAGAGGGGTAAAACCCATCGAAGTATCTACGCTGATTCCTTTTTCTATCGCACAGACACTCGCCCCATTTCCTAGATGAAGGGTAATGATATTTAACTCATTTTTATCTTTTTTTAACTCTTTTGCAGTTTGTTTGAGGATGAAGGCATGAGAGGTTCCATGAAAACCGTAACGTCTGATTTTATGTTTTTCATACATCTCATACGCAAGTGCGTATAGATACGCTTCTTTTGGCATCATCGCATGAAAAGCAGTATCAAAAACTGCTATTTGTTTGACGAGCGGTGCTTTTTGACGAGCAACTAAAATCCCTTCCAAATTTGCAGGATTGTGTAAAGGTGCGAGAGGATTCAAGGCTTCTATCTCTTTGATGACCGACTCGTTTATAAAGGTGGCGCTATGAAAATTTTCTCCACCATGCACTACTCTGTGTCCTATGGCATCTAAAGATGAGAACTCTTGCAAAATGTCAAACTCGCGTAAAAGTGCGATGATTTTTTCCAAACCTTCATGATGGTTTTTTATGACATCGGTGAAGGGATACTTTTTGTCCGCATATTTCAGCGTGATTTGTGAGCTTGCTTCACCAATTTTTTCTACCAAAACATGGGCTACCACTCTCCCCTGAGGCATAGAAAAAAGTTGAAATTTTATAGAAGAGCTTCCCGAATTTATAACCGCTATTTTCATTTTTGTTGTCCTGCTTGAATGGCGGTAATCGCCACCGTGTTCACTATGTCTTCAACCAAACAACCCCTGCTTAAGTCGTTGATAGGTTTGTTGAGCCCTTGAAGAATTGGACCGATTGCTATGGCATCGCTTGAACGCTGGACTGCTTTATAAGTGTTGTTTCCAGTATTTAAATCGGGGAATATAAACACACTCGCCTGCCCTGCAACTTTTGAGTTTGGCAATTTTGTTTTTGCTACATCCATGTCAACCGCTGCATCGTACTGGATTGGTCCTTCTATGAGAAGCTGCGGCTCTCTTTGCATAACGATATGGGTCGCTTCTCTTACTTTTTCTACATCCGCTCCCGTTCCGCTCTCGCCTGTAGAGTAAGAGAGCATAGCGATTTTTGGCTCAATGCCGAAAGAACTCGCCGTTCTTGCCGAGGAGATAGCTATTTCAGCCAAAGATTTTGCATCAGGGTCTTGGTTGACTGCACAATCGCCATATACCAATACTTTTGTTTTTAAGCACATAAAAAATACGCTTGAGACGACTGAGACATCAGGTAAAGTTTTTATGATTTGAAGAGCAGGACGAATCGTCTCACCAGTAGAGTGAATAGCCCCACTCACCATCCCATCTGCTAACCCTGTGTGAACCATCATGGTGCCAAAATAGTTTGAGTGGGTCATGGCATCTTCGGCAGCTCCAAGTGTTAAGCCTTTGTTTTTTCTCATCTCATAAAATTCTTGAACAAATCTAGCACGAAGAGGAGATTTATGATAGTTTATAATCGTTGCCTTACTTAAATCAAGCCCTAATCGGAGGTAGTTGCCTATAATTTTTTCCTCAGTTCCAAGCAAAATAATATCCGCCACATCACGACGAAGAATAATCTCAGCGGCTCGTAAAATTCGCTCATCACTACTCTCAGGAAGGACAATTCGCTTTTTATTTTTTCTTGCCAAATCAAAGAGTTTGTACTGAAACATCATAGGAGTAAGGACATTACTCACCGCGGTAAGTATTTTGTTTTCTATGGCTTCAATATCTACACTTGAGTTAAAAAGTCCAAGTGCCAAAGCTATTTTTCTATGACTTGTCACTCTTATGCGGGCGTTTGTTTTAGAGAGTTTTCTTGAGGTAATATAGGTATCATCTTTAACAGACAAAACAGGCAAAGTAAAACTCTCTAATCCATCGATGAGTTTTTTGATATTTGGGTGCGCAGTCATGCCAAAAGGAAATACAATGGCACTGATATTTGGATAGGCGTTGGAGTGAAGTGCCCCCAAAAGTCCTAAAATAATATCTGATCTATCAGCAGGGACGACCACCAAATCGTCTTCTTCAATATGATCTAAAAAATTATCGAGCGTGAGCGCTGCAACTTTCACCGCCCTAATAATCCTTGTTCTGTCACTAGGCTCCATGATGACAATTTTTGCATCAAGGGAGTCTATCACATCATTGAGTGTGAGCATGTCAAGTTCAGGAATCTCTTTTAATAGATAAGTATTGTAGGTGTATTTTTGGAGCTTTTTCGTGAGTGACTTGAGTTTTTTGTCATCAAGTCTGTTAACAAACGTCGCAAAATGAGTACATCCTTGGCTTGTAGAATTTTCATTTTCTATAAGAATATCTTCATAAACATCTTTTAATGTTCTGTTTTTTGCGTTGATGATATTTATGACGGGTGAGCCAAAATTTTGAGCTATTTTGATGTTAAAATCAAAATTGATGGTATTTGTTAAAAAAGAGTGTCGTACACCCTCGACTAAAACGAAATCATATTCACTCTCTAGTTTTTTAAATTTTATGATGAGCTGATCAACAAGTTCATCTGTTTTATTGTTAGCAATCATAGTCTCAACATACTCTATCTCGTATCCATAACAATCTTTATAATCCATCTCAAGATTGTAGCGCTCAAGCATAAAGCTAATGTCAGTGTCAATGATGTTCTTAGAAGCAATAACAGGTCTAAAAAATGCAACACGGTGGAGATTTCTTTTTAAAATCTCCATCATTCCCATCGATACAAAGAGTGTGCCTGCCCCTTTTTCTTGAGCAGATATATAAACTGATTTTATCTTCATAAATTATTCACCTAAAAAATTTTCATTATTATAGGCTCATTTTATTACAAATAGTTCTAAAATTAATCACTCCATAATCATTTTGTAATAAAAGTTAAGTATAATTTTGCAATTTAAATATTCAAAAAAGGGATTAATTATGCTCAGTAAAACACAAAAAGAGACAAAAACGTGGGTAACTTTTACATTTACCCCAAGCGATTCTGCAGAATCAGTTAGCGTTGTGGGTGAATGGAATGAATGGGTAGAAGAGCCTATGAAGCAAAAGAAAAGTGGTGAATTTTATATCACTAAAGTTCTTAAAACGGGTGAGTCTTTCCAATTTGGATATAAAGTCAATGGAAATGGCTGGTTTACGGAAGAGGATTGTGCAAAAGTGCCTTCTCCTTTTGCAGGGGACAACTCTTTACTACAACTCTAACTCTTTTATCGTAGCGTAATTATAGGTTTTACAAAAAGAGAGTCGCTTTTTGTAAAACCATTTTTTTCATATATTGCATCCGACACCAATGCATGGTTGTGAGAGGTAAGGACTATATTTTCTGCCATACTGATTTTTGCGTGGTCATAAAGATATTCCAACATTATTTGTGTATATTTTTTATCTTCGAACTCTTTATCAGTAACCAAATCAAAAACGCACAAATGTCTCTTGTAATAAAGATTTGTTACAACAGCTACTCCCGCAAAAGCAATGAGTTTTTCACGTTCTAAAATACCGAACATTTTATATTGAATATGTCGCATATCGTATACTAAATTTTCAAATGCATCATAAGAAAGTTCTGGATATAACTGCAACACAACTTCGTAAACGGTATCTAACTCTTTATAATCCAATTCTCTTATTTGCATTATTTTCCTTTTATAACAAACGCTTTAAATGTATTTTATCCCTTATTTATTAAATAAATGAATACTTTAAGTTTCTCAACCAAGAAAGTTGTGTTACAATTGAACTGTACAATAAAGGAGATATGAAGATGAATGTAAAAAGTATTAAATTTAAGGTGATTGCCCTAATCTCTCTCTCTTTACTCTTAGTCACGGTCGCAATTTTATCACTCTCGGTAAGTCGAACAACAGATTCTTTGGTAGAGAGTAATATGGCACTTTTAGATGCTGTAAAGGAGTCTAAAAAAGAGCATATTGTAGATTATTTTGACTCACTTAAAAATATGCTTCTCTCTATCACGGCAGATTCTGTCACTGTTCAAACGATTTGGAACCTCGATGAAGCTGTAGAGAGTTTGGATAATATTGAAGATTTATCTACGCAAAAGATAGACGAAGCACTCCTAAAACACTATACAGAATATGTTGGACGAATAAACTACGATATTAAAGGCTCACAGCCAAAGAGAACTGCTGAGGAGTATCTGCCAAAAAGCGAAACCGCTAAAAAACTTCAGTGGCTCTACATGGTTGACAATCCTAACAAGGTTGGCGAAAAATACAAATACATCATGAGTCAAAGATATAAAGACAATTATTCAACTATTCATATAGCCTTACACCCTACATATACGCAAATACTCCAAAATTATGGATTATATGATTTATACTTTGTCAATGTCGATGGGGATGTACAGTATAGTGTCAATAAAAAAGAGGATTTTGGAACAAACTTATTAGAAGGAGTTTATGCAAAATCTGGTCTTGCAGAGGTGTTTAAAAAAGTTTCGAAAATTAAAAAAGGTGAAGTTGTTATCCAAGATTTTGCACCTTACGAACCTTCGCTCAATGAGCCTTCTATCTTTTTAGCCTCACCAGTTTATTTTGGAGAAGATTTTGAGGGCGCCATTATTTTACAGCTTCCAAAAGACAAAATTACTAAAGTCATGAACTTTAACAATGATTTTCTTAAAGCAGGTCTTGGAAAAACAGGACAAGCTAACCTCATCTCTTTAGATGGAAATATGAAAAATGATACTCGCTTCATAAGCTCTATCACGGACAAAGATGTCAAAATCGCCAAAACAACCGTCTCCATTCTTCAAATGCATTCCGAGTCTGTCGATGCACTCAAAGAAGGCAAAAACGCTTCTTGGATTATCACCGACAGTAGAGGAGAAGAGGTGCTAAGCTCTTTTTCACCCATCGATATATTAGGTCAAAAATGGGGTATTATTGTTGAGATAGATAAATCTGAAGTTCTAGAAAATGTGAATGAAACAAGAAATATCATTGTTATATTCTCTTTTGTCATCTTTATTATCCTTGTTTTCATAAGTATTACTTTAGTTCAAAAATTTATCATCTCAAAACTCCAAACGCTTCAAATTGCAACACACGATTTAGCAAAGGGCGAAGGTGACTTAACAAAAAAAGTCAGCGTTGAACAAGGGGATGAAATTTATGAAGTGGCACAAAATATCAATGAATTTATCGAAAAAGTGCGCATAACTGTTGCAGAGGCAACTAATACATCGGCACAAAATGCCGCTATTGCGCAAACGCTTTCCAATGCTTCGGTGGATATGAAAAGAAAAGCCAAAGAGGAACGCTCTATTGTTCATGAAGTCTCAAGCAACGGAAAAGAGCTTCAAGATGTCCTCTCTGAATCGATAGAACAAGCTAAAAAGACGAAAGAAAACATAGACTCCGCAGGAACTATCCTCAAAAATGTCAACAAGCAAATCGTTCATTTAGCCGACGAAATAGAACAGCGCTCGCAAGATGAACTCGAACTCTCTCATAAAATAGTCCAATTAAGTGCCGATGCAACACAGGTGAAAGATGTCTTAAGCGTTATATCTGAAATCGCCGAACAAACAAATCTGCTCGCACTCAATGCTGCCATTGAAGCGGCACGTGCTGGTGAGCATGGACGAGGATTCGCAGTTGTTGCTGATGAGGTGCGAAAACTTGCAGAGAGAACACAAAAATCACTCTCCGAAATTAACAGCACGATTAGCGTCATTGTTCAATCTATCAACGATGCAAGTGACAACATGTCTAAAAATGCCCAAGAGATAGAAATCCTCTCTAAAAATGCTTCAAAAACAGAAGCAGAGATAAATATAAGCGTGAGTTCTATAGAGCAATCTATCATTCAAGTCGATGAAACAGTGGTAGGCTATATTAATAATTCAAAAACTGTCGCCTCCATGGTGAGCAAAGTTTCACAAATCGAAGCTATAGCAAATGAAAATAAAAAGAGTATCGATGATATTTCAAACGCATCTTCAGAACTGACCAATATGACCATAAGTTTAAATGACTTGCTCAAAGGATATCGCACTTAACTCCACGTTTTTAACTCAAGCCTCTCTTGGCTTTGAGAATTTTTAGCTACTATTGCATTTTAATTTGGACCATACGCTGTTCAAAAAATCAAAATATTTTTAAAGGATACTCTATGGAATTTGGAATTTCAACACCTGCACTGTTATTTCCTGCACTCTCACTATTGCTTTTAGTCTATACAAACCGCTTTTTGGCAACCGCCCATTTGGCTCGTATGCTTCATGAAACAGATAAAAATCACATTGAACGTGATGAGCAAATCAGAAATTTAAAATATAGATTGGACTTAACCAAATGGATGCAATTTTTTGGTGTAATGTCTATTCTTTTGTGCACATTTGCAATGTTTGGGCTTTTTCTTGGCTATTTAGACATAAGCAAAAAAGTTTTTGGATTGAGCATGCTTGTCATGTCTATCTCGCTCGTCATCTATTTACTCGAAATATCTGTCTCCACCAAAGCACTCAATCTTGAATTATGTGACGCTATTGATAAACATAAATAAACCCTCTTTAAACAAGCGTTGGATATAATCCGCAAAATTAAATTGGGCTTGCTTTTAAAGCACCTAAGTGAGAGAAAACCATGGTAACTGTACAAAACTTAATTATGCGATACGGAAACAGAATTTTGTTTCAAGATATCAACCTTAAACTTGACCGTCATAAAAGATATGGTCTCATCGGTGCAAATGGCGCAGGGAAGACCACTTTTTTGAAAATTCTTTGTGGTGAGATTAACGAATACGAAGGCGATATTATTATCCCAAAATCGAACAAAGTGGGAGTCTTAGGTCAAAATCAATACGCCTTTGAAGATTTCACCATCATGGACGCCGTTCTTTATGGCAACAAAAGACTCTACGATGCTATCAAAGAGAAAGAAATGCTCTACATGAGTGGTGATTTTGAAGATGAAGCGGTCAATAACCGTCTTGCTGATTTAGAAGTGATTTGCGTTGAAGAAGACCCAACTTACGAATATGATGTTAACATTGCCAAAATCCTAGGAAATGTTGGCATTCCACCAGAAGAACACAACCAACTTATGAGCACACTTGATAGTGCCGATAAATTTAAAGTGCTTCTTGCGCAAGTTTTATATCCAAAACCTGACGTACTCTTTTTAGATGAACCAACCAACAATCTCGACATTGAGACTATCAGTTGGTTAGAGCATGAACTCCAACGTCATGAGGGAACTATGGTCGTTATCTCTCATGATAGACACTTTTTAAATGCAGTTGTGACAAATATTTTAGATGTGGATTACCAAAAGATTCGAGAATTTACGGGCAATTTTGATGACTGGTATATTGCTGCAAATGTTATAGCAAAGCAGATGGAACTCAACAATGCCAAAAAAGAGAAGGAAAAAGATGACCTTGAAGCTTTTGTGCGACGTTTTTCCGCCAACGCATCAAAGGCAAAACAAGCAACTTCAAGACAGAAAAAACTTGACAAATTAGTTATCGAGGATATCAAACCCTCTTCTCGTCGCGACCCAAGTATTGTCTTTAAACCAAAAAGAGCCATGGGCGATGAAGCACTCAATCTCATCAATATCAATCACTCTTACGGCGACAACGAAGTACTTAAAAACATCAATTTGAAATTTGAGCCAGGGGAAAAAGTCGCTCTCATTGGACCAAATGGTGCAGGAAAAACAACACTTCTTAAAATCATGATGGAAGAGATTAAGCCTAGTTCAGGGGAGATTCATTGGGGTGCAACGATTGAAAACTCCTACTTTCCTCAAGATACTGCCGATATCATAAAAGGCGATGGAACGCTGTATGACTGGCTAAGAGCCTTTGATCCAAAGCGTGATATTGCTGAAATTCGTAACTGTCTTGGACGTATGCTCTTTAGCGGTGAACAGCAAGAAAAAAGTGTAAAAAGTATCTCAGGCGGGGAAAAACACAGAATGATGCTCTCCAAAATGATGCTTGAAAGTGGTAATTTTCTCGTCCTAGACGAGCCTTCAAACCACCTTGACCTTGAGGCTATTGTGGCTCTTGGAGAGGGGTTGTTTGATTTCAAAGGGAACGTTATTTGTGTCTCACATGACCGTGAACTTCTCGATGCATTTGCCTCTCGAATCATCGAGATTCATGCAGATGGAAGTGTAACGGATTATAAAGGGACTTACGAAGAATATGCAGAATTAAAAGAAAAAGGACTCATCTAATGGCAAAGTATAAAAAGTTTTTAGGTTTAGGAATTGCGGGAAATTTCGCACTCCATTTAGAGCAAGCAGGCGAAGCGGAAGATTTCAAACACATCATGACGGCCGATGAGGCTGCACCTAAAGGGATGTTCCCTTTTTTCTTACCAAAAGTACAAAATCCAGTAAGCGAAGTAGCGCTTCACGCGAAAAAAATACTCAACACCTATCCAATCGGTGCTGAATTTATCAGACTTCCTAAAGAGGGTGGCAAGGTTCAAGCAGAAGCAGAAGTTGCTATCATATTTGACTTGAAGTACACAGCAGGACTTTTATCTCAAATCACACCAACATATTTTGGAGCTTATAATGACTACTCTATCCGTGGTTCTGGAGCGCAAAAGATAAGTGATAAAAAAAACTGGGGAGAAGATTGCAAAGGATTTTCAAACCATATATTTAAAATTGACAAATTCAAACCTGGCGGCATTATGGACAACTTTCGTCTTTGTAGTTTTTTACGAAGAGATGGAAAACTCCATGCGTATGGTGAAGATGTAGAGCTCACAGGTTACAGCTACTTTCATGAGAAACTTACAGACTGGATTTTTAACCAAATCACAACACAAGAGAATTTTGGTCCACTTGAACCTCTAAACGAGTACATTGAAGCATGTGATCATCCCGCAGAAGCCATCATCAGTATCGGTGCAACACGATATACAGAGTACGGTGAAAACACATTTTTGCAAGCAGGTGATGAGAGTATAGTCATCGTATATGACGCAAGAAAATTTACGTATCAAGATGTTTTAGAGTCCGCACAAACATCCCACTACGACTATGCAAACATGAGCGTTTTGGCACAAAAAATCGTTTAAATGGGTGCAAATAGAGGGAAGAAACTCGACCTTTTTATAGGCGCAGACATACAAGATGGCTGGGTCGAAGTTCAAAGTGAGAGAAAATCTACAGTCTCAGATGCGATTTTAGAGCCCTCGAAACATTTTTTACTCTTCAAAAAAGAGAAACGTCGAGGCAAAACAGTGACACTTGTGGGAGAATTTAAAACACCCACAAATGATGCACTAGCGACACTTAAAAATCTCAAGATAAAACTTGGATGTGGTGGAGCATACAAAGAGGGTTGGATGGAGTTTCAGGGTGAACTCAAAGAAAAAATAAAAGAGCTTTTACTTCAAGAGGGTTTTCGTTTCAAAAATCAAAACTAAGCACTAAATTTATCTAGCTTTTTCAGAAAAGCCGTGGTTGCTATTTCATTTGATATACTGGTGTTTTCTTGCAATTTTTCTTCTTCTGTTGTATTTTGGCTTGATTCCTCTGCAACTTTTGTTTTGGCATCACTTATATCTGTTCCCAAAACATAACGGTCTCTCCCCTCTTCTTTTGCTTTATAAAGCATAGCATCCGCACGCGAGATAAATAGCTCTTCATTGAGAGCATCATCGGCAATACAACAAACCAATCCGATAGAGATGGTTAAGAAATCATTGACTTTAGATGTTTTGTGTTCGATTTGTTTAGCTTTTATCGCATCACAAATTGTTTGTGCAAGTGCAGAGCTATTTTGAGGGTCTGTATTTGTTAAAAGAACTCCAAACTCTTCTCCGCCGAGTCTAAAAACAAAATCACCTGGTCGCTTAAGGGTATCTTGTAAAACACTCGCAACAGACCTCAAAGCCGAGTCACCCTCGATATGCCCATATGTATCATTAAACTGCTTAAAAAAATCAACATCAAGCATCATAAAAGTTATATAACTGTGAGTTCGCTTAGCACGTTTAAGCTCTCTGTCATAAACAACATTAAAATATCTTCTATTGTGCAGAGAGGTAAGTGCATCGGTGTAAGAGACATTTTCAAGTTTTTTATTGGCACGCTTGAGTTTGCTTGTTGCGATTTCAAGTTTTGTATGATCATTTTGAATGCTTTTGAAGACATAAAATGAGATAAATAAAACACCTAAAACAACAAAAATCAAGATAGTTAAAACTTCATTAAAAAGTTGGTCATACTTTTGCAAAAACATTTTTCGTTCATACTTGGCTATCTCTACTTCATAATTAACAAGTTTTTGGATGATAGCATTAATGTGTGCCGTATTTTTCTCCAAAGAAGCAGTCGAAATCTTTCTCAAATCCTCTCCTGCCATCCCAGCTTTTAAGATTTTCGTAAAATAATTATGCGTCATTTGTATCTCAAGTGCTGTGTATTCGACATACTCAAGTTCATTATCTTTTTTAAAATGAGATTCGTAACTTTTCCAATGTTGCGATATTTTCATCAAAGAGTTATCAATTTTTGAAATTGCCTGGCTTTGACTAATCTCTGAATTTTTTGTTTTGTAAATAACGGTTGTTAAATCGCCCCGATAAAGTTGAATAATTTCATTGAGTTCTGTTACAGGAATGAGTGTTCCAAAGTAGAGTGCATCTATGTTTTTTTTCATCGCATTGATATTGAGTGCGCCCATGACACCAATAGCTAGGAGTCCCATAGTGATAAGTATAAAAAGTAAAAAAAGCTTACTTCTAAGCTTTAAAGCCTCTATAAATTGCATAGTTCCCCTTTTAATTATTCGATTTAAGCAAAAAATATTCCATATTTTTATAAAAAACTTTTAAAAAACTACAAAATATTAGGGGTGTTATGTTAAGATTGGTATTGAAAATTTACAGTATAAAGGGGTACGCTCCATGGTAGCAAAATCAATTGTAACAGACACTTATCTCGACTCTGCCCAAATACAGCAGCACTTAAAAAATGTAGAGTATGTCATCTTAGCAACTCCTGCTCCTAGTGTCTTTACAGCTACTCCCATACAATTTACCATCTTTTTAAATACAGATGAAGTTTTACCTCAAGCGGTAAAAGATGCTATTTTGGAGAAGTTTTTAAAAGAAAACTCCATCGTGAATGCTGCAGAGGTCATGAGCCAAATCATGCCAGTTGGATTTGGAATAAGCCAACAAGAGACTCCCATGCCTATCCTTCTTGTAAAGCCTGAAGATCAAAAAAGTATCCCCTCAGTCCTTATGCATGTTATAGATTTCTTAGGTGATTCTGATAGATTTTTTGAAGCAAAAACTGAAAAACTTACAGGCTGGAGTTATTGTTACAATTAAATTATCAGCCTTTTTGCATAGAGTAGATTGCTTCGTCATTCTTCCTCGCAATGACGGTGTTATTTCCTTGCAATGACGGTGTTATTTCCTCGCAATGATGGTGTTATTTCTTTGCAATGACGGTGTTATTTCCTTGCAATGACGGTGTTATTTCCTTGCAATGACGGTGTTATTTCCTCGCAATGATGGTGTTATTTCTTTGCAATGACGGTGTTGTCTCTTTGCAATAATCGTCATTGCGAGCAAAGCGAAGCAATCTAAAATATTGGTTATTTAAAAGTCTGTTGTGTAAAAAAGAGCGCTTCGATTTCTTCTATATTTTTAACAATTTCAAAAGATAAATTTTCAAACCCGTCGTGGGTGACTAAAATATCATCTTCTATTCGTATCCCGATTCCGCGGTATTTTTCAGGGGCGGATATATCATCTTTGTCTATATAAATAGCAGGCTCTATCGTTAAAACCATCCCTGCTTTGAGCGGTATCTCATCCCCTTTGTCATCTTTATAAGGGGACGCATCATGCACATCAAGTCCCATCCAATGCCCTATCCCATGAGGATAATATTTTTTATGCGCTTGTTTTTTTATCAGTTTCTTATAATCACCCTCAAGTATGCCTAGTTGAATCATCCCCTGACAAAGAAATTTTTCTGATTTTTTTTGCAAATCACTTCTGAGTATATTTGGTCGTATCATCGCAATAATTCTCAACTGCACATCCAAAACCATAGCGTAAAGCTCTTTTTGTGCCTCTGAAAACTTCCCATTGACTGGAATCGTTCGAGTGATATCACTTGCATAATATTCATACTCGCACCCCGCATCAATAAGGATAAGTGCATGGTCTGCTAAAACTTGATCATTAGCCACATAATGCAAAGTATTTGCACCATTTGCGCACGCCACTATAGAAGTATACGCATCGCTGTAGGCTCCTTTTGACTTAAATATATACTCTATCTCAGCTTGAAGTTCATACTCTTTTTTATCCACTTTTTGAATTCTCATCGCTTGGTGGTGCGCTTCTTTTGTGATTTGAATCGCTTGTTTGATGAGAGCTATCTCAGATGGAGATTTTATAAGCCGCATAGCACCCACAAGTGGAGCGATGTTTTGAAGAGCATCCAAATCTTTTGCATATTTTTTTATCTCTTTAGCCTTTGCTTCTTCTAAAGCAAAATCAAAATAAAGATTTTTGCTCTTTTTAAGCGATGATTTGAGTTTTTTCTCCAAATCGGTGATGGGAAATACTGCATCTACATGAAACATTTTTTTTGCTTCTTTGGTTCCAAGTCGCTTTCCATTCCATAACTCTTTGAGTTTGTCTTTAGGCTCAACGAACAAAATAGTTTTCACCTCTTTGTCCTGCTTTAGAAAAACCAAACATGCATTATTTTCTTTAAACCCTGTGAGATAATAAAAGTTACTATCTTGTCTGTAAGGATATTGCGTGTCATGAGAGCGAGTTTTATAAGAAGCACTCCATAAAATCCCAACAGAATTTTTAGATAGCTTTTTTGCCAATCTCTCGCGACGCTTAGCAAATTCTTGTTCGTCTATCACTTGCACACTCCAATAAACCAACCGTCCATTTGCTCCAACACATCTTCAAGGGCACTGTTGAGTCCCTTTACTCCCCCTTGTGCATCGAGTGTTTGCGACTTGATTTTTGACTCAAAAGTGCGTGTCGCCACAACCTTATTTGAAACAGTTTCAATAAGACTTAGACTTATAACAACTTGGGCATACGACTCAGTTTGCTCTTCGTTAAAATACTGCATAAAATCTTCAATATCTATCTCAAGAATAAAATCACTGGCACTTCTTGATTTGGATGTTTGAACAGTTTTATAGAGTTTTGCACTTTTGAGCAACTTTACTATTTGAGCATTTATCACGCGGTTTGGTGCATCTGCCCACTGAGACTCTGTATAAGCAAACTGCTTATGCGCACCCTTTGCATAATTCATTTTTGAAGAGGCAATATCACTTGAACTAAAAGACTGTGCGACTTTTATCGACGCGTCTAAACATTTATTTGCATCTGAATCTTTACTTTTTACTTGTGCATTAATTCTAAATTCTGTCACAAAGGGTTGTTTTGTGCTACAGCCTGAAAATAACAAAACTCCTAACACTATAAAAATAGTTCTATACATTTACTCCTCCCCTGGTCCTTTTTTGACTTGTTCTTGTTTGAAAAGAATATCACTTGGACTTCTTTCATGACGCTTGAGTGCTTCATCTATTTGGACTAAAAGATGCTGTAACTCTATCAAAGTGGTGTTCATCGTCACTGCAAGGTCTCCTGTAATCTCTTTGAGATTAAATTGCCCACTTTGCATCGTCTTTTTGACTTGGTCTGCTGAATCTCGAATGCCGAGATAACTGCCCATAATAGAATTAAAAGTTTTTGCAATTTGTTCTTCCCAGAGCATACTTTTATCAATAAAAATTTCAACTTTTGGCATCATTGTGTCAACTTTATCCGTTGCAGAGGCGAGATTATCCATGCTCGTATGAAAATCCTCAATCGCCTCATCGCTTAAAAGCCTCTCCATTTTATCCATAAAACCAGCACTTCGTTTTAATAAAAGTGCTATTTGAATTTGATTTTCATCATTTAAAAGCTCTTCCGTTTTCGTGAGTGTTTTTGAGAGTTTTGTCGATACAGTTCCCAAAGACTGCTCAAAATTTTCAAAAAATGATGGAACTGTTTTTATAACCGCATATTTTTCACCGCTCTTTGGGGTGAGTGAAGGAGCATTATTGTCCCCTAAACTAAGGTTAATATAACTCAGACCCGTGATTCCTTGCGAGGTAAGTTTTGCCACCGTGGATGACTTGATGGGCGTCGATTCTAAAATGGTGACCAACACTTCGACTTGTTCTGAATTATTTGGATTGATACGTAGCTGAGAAACCTTCCCGACACTTATCCCTCGATATTTCACTGGAGCATCGACATTTAGCCCCAAAACAGACTCATCAAAATGGATAAGATACTTTTTAGTTTGGGCTTCTGCAGAAGGTTTTAAGAGCCAATAGGTAAATCCCATCATCAAAACAAATCCAAAAAGTACAAACAAACCAACCGCTGTATAATTTACTTTATTATTCAAAACTACTCCTAAAAAATGCTTGGATAAATTCACTTTTTGCTGAAGTGACCTCTTGCAGAGTCCCTTCATAAGCAATCTTTTTATTATCAATGACTGCTAGTCTATCGAGTGTATTATAAATCGATTGTAAATCGTGCGACACCATGACAATAGTTAAATTAAATAAAGCGCGAAGTTCTAAAATTAAATTGTCAAAATCTCTCGCAGAAATAGGGTCAAGTCCACTTGTTGGCTCATCCAAAAAAAGAAGTTTTGGATCCATCGATAAAGCACGTGCGAGCGCTGCTTTTTTCTTCATCCCTCCACTTATTTGTGAAGGGTACAAGAGAGCATCACTTGATTTAAGTCCGACGATATTTATCTTAAATGCAACGATTTCATCAATCATCTTTTGAGATAATTTGGTGTACTCAACCAGCGGAAGTGCTATATTTTCAGCAAGTGTCAAAGAGGAAAAAAGTGCGCCCGCTTGAAACAAAACGCCCCACTCTTTTGTCAGTTTTTGCGCTTGCTCTGTTTGAATATTTCCTATGTCATATCCCAAAACTTCGATAGAGCCACCATCAAAATGTTGCAACATCACCATCTCCCGTAAAAGTGTTGTTTTGCCACATCCGCTTGGACCTACCAAACCATAGATTTCACCTTTTTGGATACTCAAACTCAGCCCTTCATGGATGACTCTGCTATCTAAAATAGTTTTGAGATTTTTCACACGAATAGCGTTCATTAAATCCCCAAATTTGTAAATGCAATAGAGAAAATTGCATCACATACAATCACTGCAAAAATTGACTCAACTACACTTTTGGTAGTATTGAGTCCTATACTTTGTGTGTCATTTTTTACCATCAGCCCTCTATAAATCCCGATAGAAGCGATTAAAAAGGCAAAAAATGGACCTTTTACTATTCCCACAAAAAAATGTTTGGCGGCTACTGCGGTGCTAAATCTGTCCAAAAATAAATCTACCGTGATATTTAAATCAAGATTTGCAACCACCATACCTCCAAGTATCGCCATCATGTCTGAGACAAAAATCAAAAGTGGCATAACAATCATGAGGGCAATTATGCGCGGCAAAACTAAAAAAACATAAGGGTCAAATCCCATTGTGCGCATGGCATCAAGCTCTTCTGTGATTTTCATCGCCCCTATCTGTGCAGTATAAGCCGAGCCGCTTCTGCCAGCGATAACTATGGCGGTGATAAGCGGTGAGAGTTCTCTTAAAATAGAGATGCCAAGCATATCAACAATAAAAATATTCGCCCCATATATTTTGAGCTGAAACGCTGACTGATAAGCTACCACAAGCCCTATAAGAAAACTTGTTATTGCAATAATCCCAAGAGCTTTTATGGCACTCTCATGCATCTCAAAAATGATTTCTTTTATTCGTATATTTTTGAGTGTTCTTAAATTGCTTAGTTTGGTCGCAAAAAGTTTTCCCAAAAACCCCATAAAAGATAAAAATCCTATGTAATTATTATAAGAAGCTCTCCCGATTATCTCAAGGAGCGTTCTTTTTGGGAAGTGAGGAATCGGCGTTGTCTGTCTATTTTGTTTTTTGACCAATTCGATTGTAGCGAGTATGGAAGCATCAGAGCAGATTACTTTTGCTATGATATTTTTTTGAGAAAAATCCATCAATAAAGCATTGACAAAAAGTGAAGCAGCGGTATCAAAGAGAAGAACATCCTCAAAATACAACTCTACACCTTGTATTTGCGACAAATCAACTGCGTCAATTTTTGCTTGAAATATGTGGAGCGTATAGATGGTAAACTCTCCTGAAAAGTGCAAGGAGAGTTTTGTATTTGAGAGAGAGACCGCTACAGAGTTATGCATCAAAAAAAGAGATTAAAAATCTCTTTCCAATAACTTATTGACTTTAAGAATCGTTAAAATTCTATCTTCTTGTTTGCCGACACCTTCTATCATGCTATCGTCACCCGCTACACTATCTGGAGCAGCGCCGATGTCAGTTTTTTTAATTCTTAACGCCATAGTGAGTCTGTCTATAACAAAACCTGCAACATCATCTCCTTGTTTTAGAACAAAAAAACGTGTCTCTTCATTGTGTTTTTTAGGCTTTAACCCAAATTTCACTCGAAGATCTATAAGTGGAATGACTGAACCACGAAGGTTAAATACTCCTAAAATATAGGCAGGAGTTTGAGGCACTCGCGTCCATGAAATAGGCTTGATAATCTCTTGAATCGTTAAAATAGGCACCGCGTACTCTTCTTCACCTATAATAAATCCAACTAATTGAACTACATCATCTGAATGAGAAAGAGAGACTTCTTGTTTTCTACCCTGTTTTTTGATTATTTCTTTTAATTGATCACTCATTATAAAAACTCCGCTTTAAAGTTAACGTTTCTTTGAACAACACTTGAGAGATAATCAGCAGAATATGGCTTCGTAATATACTCAACCATTCCCGATTCAACGCCTCTCATACGGTCAGATTTGCCTGTTCGAGAGGTAACAGCTATGAGTGGCAAGTTTTTATATCTGTTATATTTTTTGATTTCTGAGGCTAATGTGTATCCATCCATTCGAGGCATCTCTATATCGATAAGCATAGCATCAAAGTTTTTGTCACCCTGCTTTAAAATATTTAATGCCTCTTGTCCATCCCCCGCTTCAACTAACGTTACACCCAAAGACTCAAGTGCCTTACGCATAATCATTCTATCGGTTTTTGAATCATCTACTATCATGACAGTATAGTCAGAAGCTCTACTTTTATCTTTGACTGAAGAGGAACTCTCTTCAAGCAAAATCGTAGATTTAACACCTTTTGCCATTTGCATCAAAGCTGCGACATCGACGATGAGTGTAACGCCACCATCACCTCGTATTGTAGCGCCTGCAATGCCATCAATACCAGCTAAATAGTCACCCATAGACTTAATAACAATCTCCTCTTGCCCAACAAGTGAATCTACGATAAGCCCTATTTTACTTGAGCCAAGTCCAAGAACAACGACATAAACATGCTCACTTGAGTCTAAAATACGTTCTACTTCAAAAATATCGCCAATATGCACCAACGATAAAACTTCATCACGAAGTCTTAAAACTGAGCGGTTTTCAACTGAGAAAATCTCATCTTTTGAAATTCGCACCGTCTCCAAAACGGATGCAAGTGGAATCGCATAATGCTCCTCTTGAACACCAACCAAAAGTGCCTGAATGATAGCGAGAGTTAAAGGAATCTTGAGTTTTAAAGAGGTTCCCTTCCCTACAACACTCTCAATATCTATGATACCGTTGAGTTTTTCGATGTTTGTTTTTACAACATCCATCCCCACACCACGACCAGAGACACTTGTCACCGCTGTTGCAGTTGAAAAACCTGGTTTAAAGATAAGAGCAAACGCCTCTTTTTCGGTCATCAAATCTGCTTCTTTTTCTGTGATGATTCCTTTTTCAAGAGACTTGTTTTTGAGCATCTCTGCATCTAAACCTTTTCCATCATCATCGATTTGAATAACGATTGCATTGCCTTCATTGTACGCTTTAAGTGTAATAGTTCCTGTCTCAGGCTTACCTGCGGCTAAACGAACAGCTGGCATCTCGATACCGTGGTCACATGAATTTCTGATGATATGCACAAGCGGATCGCCAATCTCTTCTACAATAGATTTGTCAAGCTCCGTATCTTCACCAGCGATTTCAAGCTCCATTTTTTTGTTGAGTTCGCGGGTTAAATCGCGAATCATTCGAGGAAACTTGTTAAACACTTTGCCTATTGGGAGCATTCTTGTTTTCATAACAGCGATTTGAAGGTCGGTTGTTACAAGAGAAACAATAGAGACAACTTGATTTAACTCTTCTAAAAACTCTTCGCCTTCATATCTCTCTTCCACATCATCATTTATCTTGATAAGACGGTTTTTAGCAAGAACAAGTTCCCCAATAAGGTTCATAAGGTGGTCAAGTCGTTTTACATCCACACGTATCGTCTGCTCAACCGATCCAGAAGTTTTTGAAGCAGGAGCAGCAGCTTTTGCATCCTCATCCTCATGTTTTGCACGAGCCGAAGGAGCTGGAGTTGCCACAACTGGTCTTGGAGCTTGTGTCGGTGCTGCTTTGTGAACTGCTTCTTCTTCTGAGATAGGTTCAGGCGGCGCTTCAGGAACACTCTCTCCTGCTGCGATTTTGGCCGCTCTTTTGGCTTTATCTTCTTCTTGTCTTTGTGCCAAAAGTCTCTCGATTTCTGCTTCAACATCATCATCACTCATAGCATCATAGTCAAGTTCAGGTTCTTCTTTAACAGGAGCTTTTTCTACCACTGGAGCAGGTTTTACAGGTGCCGCAACAGGTGTTGCAGCTTGTGCTGTGCCGTTACTCACTCTATCGAGTCGAATCACACACTCATCTACATCAATACCCGCATCAGAACTTGTATCACGAATAGTCACTAAAAGTGCCTTCATGAGGTCGATAGACTCTAAAATAACATCCATTATGTCTGCATCTATAATCAAATCCCCATGTCTTGCTTTGTTGAGGACATCTTCCATGTGATGGGTAAGATGGGTCAAAACATCAAAGTTTAAAAATGAAGAAGCACCTTTGACGGTATGTGCCACACGAAAAATACCATTGAGAAGTTCTAAATCTTCTGGTCTTGATTCTAACTCGACTAAATCTTGATCTAGCTGTTCTATCAGCTCAAAAGACTCAACTAAAAAATCTTGCAATATTTCCTGAAATTCATCCATATTTAAACTCCTAATTCATATGAGCACGAATAACGCGTGCTACTTCATCGTAAAACGAACTTGCTTCAAACTTCACCAAATAAGCTTCTCCACCAGCATTTTTGCCTCTATCTTCACTAAAATGGTCACTGATTGAGGAGTTAAACACGATAGGGATTGTTTTAAATCTCTCATCTTCTTTAACATTGACTGCAAAATGAAAACCGTCCATTCTTGGCATTTCTACATCTGAGATAATGATTTTGAGTTGATTTACCAAATCATCTTTGTACATGTCGTATAAATCATCAAGCTTTTCAAGCCCTTCTTGCCCGTCCATAGCCTCAACTACATTGAAACCCATTTTTTCCAAAGCATCTTTTACGATTTTTCTCGCCGTAGAGCTATCATCTAAAACAAGGGCTAAACCAGCAAAATTATCCAATGCTTCAGGGATGTTTTCTATATCAGGTTTATAAAGACCCAAATCTTGCACAACACTCTCCAAATCAAGTATCAGCAAAACATTGTCACCCTCAATTTTTGTCACACCTGTTATCTTACTTCCATCAAGCGAATTTGCATTGCTTACGAAATTGGCAGGTTCAATGTCACTCCAATTGATTCGTCTAATTCTCCTAGCTTCATGAACGATAAAACCAATGAGAACATTGTTAAACTCGGTGATAATGACTCTTGATGTTTTTTCAATATCCTCAGGTCCAGTAATGCCCATCCATTTTGCAAGATTTACAACAGGAATCACCACACCCCTTAAATCAAAAATACCCTCTATAAACTCAGGAGTACCAGGAAGCTCTGTTAGATCTGGAATGCGGATAATCTCACGTACTTTTGACACATTGATGCCATAAATACCCTCATAGACTTCACCGTTTTCGGCTTTGAGTATGCGAAAATCAACGAGTTCCATCTCATTTGAGCCAACTTTTAATGAGTTGTCTTTCATTTTTATCTATCCTTATAGAACATTTTTTCTTCAAGCAGTAGTTGTTCTTTGAAATATTTTACAATAAAGTATCTTTGATTGCAAGCAAAAGCACCGAGGTTCGTATAGGTAAAATCATCAAGTTTGAACGTTTTATTTTGGTGAAAATGCCCCTCTATAAAATACTCACACTTATATTTGCCGCCTAAACGCTTAGCAATAAAAGTCTCAAATCCATGAAACTCTCTACAATCCTCTTTTTTACTTAAATACTCATCAAGTTTTTGTATCATTTGATTGAGCGACAAAAAGTTAAGCACTCGTAAAAAAGCTAAAACGAAACGATTTCGAATCACTGCAGTATAGATTTTGTACCCAATATCACCCTCCAAATCTCCATGAGCGAGGTAGATTTTTTTACCCCTACCCCAGCATGCAACAGGCTGCTTAGCAATAGGAAAAACGTTAACATTGGGAAATATTTTTTTGAGATTAAAATCATGATTGCCCTCAAGATAAAACACCTCTATCTCCGCAGATATCTCATTGAGGAGTTGTATCGCCTCAGCATTGACGTCGATACTGTAAGTAACGCCACCAAAGAGTGTGTCAAAGATGTCACCCATGAGGATAAGCTGCGTAGGTTTAAGTTTTCTGGCATGAATCTTTTTTAGGAAATCCAAAAATTGGGGACGAAAATGGGAATAGTGTGCATCTGCAACAACAAATGCACCCTCTTGTATCTCTCTATTATGGGACATAAGCTATATTTGGAATTCCCATAGTCTCAGCAAGTCCCATCATGATGTTAGCATTGACAACAGCTTGAGAAGAGGCTCCACGCATAAGATTATCGATGGCACTTGAGATAAAGACGATGTTCCCTTTTTGCTTAACAAAGATGTCACAAAAGTTCGTCCCTGCAACATTTTTCATATCCACAGGCTTAGAGCTGATACGAACATGACGCTCATCTTTATAAAACTCTCGCACCACCGCTTCTGCGTCAAAAGAACCCTCAACTTGGAGGTAGATAGAAGAGATCATCCCGCGCGTTAAAGGGATAAGATGAGGGACAAAATTGACCTCATCAAAAGAGACACCAAGTTTTTCTGCGATTTCTGGCGCGTGTCTGTGCATGAGTGGATTGTAAGCAAAAAGGTTGTCATTTACATTGACAAAGTGTGTCACTTCGCTAAGCTTTTTCCCCGCTCCGCTTACACCTGTTTTTGAGTCAATGATGATAGGAGAGGATGCGATTCTAAACTTCATAAAAGGCAAAATCCCCAAAATTGCAGAAGTTGGGAAACAGCCAGGATTTGCAACTAATGTCGCAGTTTTAATCTCTTGGCGAAAAAGCTCAGGAAGCCCATACACAACATGTTTTAAATTTTCAGCATCCAAATGAGGCGTATAAAATTTTTCATATGCATCTTGTTTGAGTCTGTAGTCAGCAGAGAGGTCAACAACTTTGACTCCATTTGCCAAAAGTGGCTTTACAAAAACCATAGCAGTTTGGTGTGGAAGTGCCAAAAATACCAATTCACAAGCCTTAGCACACTCCTGCGCATCGGCTTTTTCAACTTTTAATTCACACACACCATTTAAAGAGGGATGCAACTGGTTGATGGTTGTATTGCCCTCAGAATTGGCAATATAATTTAGCGTAAATTTCGGATGCTTAATCAGTATTTTAACAAGCTCTAACCCCGTGTATCCCGTAGCTCCGATGATTCCAACATTAAATGCACTCAAAGACTATCTCCTGATATTTTATCTCTTGTATCTCAAACTCTTTTGTTCCATTTGGAAGAGTCACTTTCACTTCATCACCCTCTTCTTTACCCATCAGCTGCTTCGCCAAAGGGGAAGAAAAAGAGATAAGTCCGATGTCAGGGTTGCTCTCACACCCACCAACAATCGTGTACGTCACCACCTCATCTGTTGCCATATCACTTAAAACTACAGTGGAGCCAAAACTGACGATAGAGTGCTCAAGCTCTCGCGGATCTACGATTTTCGCAGAACCTATAAGCTCAGCCAAATCCGCCAAACGCCCATCAATAAGCCTTTGCTGCTCTTTTGCTGCATGATACTCAGCATTTTCTTTTAGGTCACCATGTCCGAGTGCCTCTTCGATATCTTTGACAACTTGAGGTCTTCTTACCTGCTTGAGATTTTTCACTTCTGCTTGAAGTTTTTCATACCCAAAAAGTGTCATTGGTTCTATTTTTTTCATCTTCTTTTCTCTTTTATATTAAAATTATTTATGTAACCACGGAAGTGTGGCTTTAGCCTCACCTTTGGCTTTAATGACGCAATAGTACGACTAAAGTCGCACTTCCGATAGATTTAATTTTAGTGATTATAACAAAATTTCGCAGTTGTATTATCTCGGTTTTGTAACGACTTTGAGGGTTGTGTAGGTTTTGCCTTCTAAAAAAGCAATCAACTCATCAAAATTTTTGTATTTCTCTTCACTGATAAGTTCGCTGTCTGCGTAAGCAAAACTCTCAAAAGAGAGTTTTGTTTGCGAGTAAATAAGAACATACAAGTCATAAGTCTCAACCCCTTTTTGCATCAAACCAGCTTCAGGCATGGTCTCAAAATTTGCATCAGGAATCTTCTCTTTTGTCTCTTTTTTTACAGGAATATTTCGCACAAGTGTTGAGACGGTTCCATCTTCATAAACGCTCACAATAGAGACAAAACCCCCATTGTCCGATGAGACTTCAAAGTGAAACGTCTCGCCGTCATGGAGAATATTATTTTTTTTGTTTGTGTTGATGGTGAGCGTAGCATGAGGCACACTCACAAAGAACTTTGCAAAATCTTTCTTATCTAAAGCTTGCAGTATCTCCTCATGTTTGATAAACCACTTCGCATCTTTTCTCAAAAGCGAAAAATCTATCTCTTTGCCTAACGCCTTTTGCAACTCTCTAGCCATGGAAGTATTTCGCAGATATCCGCTCGGATGTGCGGTTTCAACCGCACCCTTAAGCTTCACTTTCCTTACAAACTTATCTAAAGAGTGAACATTCTCATACGAGAGCGCCACAAAATAGTTCCCATCACTCCGCTCAACCTTCAAAAGTGTATAGTCGCCGAGCGTCGCCTGCGCGCTTTGCTTCATCGCATCTTCGCTCATACGACTCACTTTGCCATCCACCTCTTTGATGCTTTGCGAAAGTAAACTCTCTATATTAACCGAGATTTGTGAGGCGATATCATTCAGCGCCTCTTGCTTCGCCTGCGCCTCACTTTGCGCACTTCCATACCCGATGTATGTAGAAGCATTCTCTTTTTGCAGTGTACCATACCAAGTAGGACTCGCAACGCTACATGCTAAAAAAGCAAGAAGTAAAACGAAGTGCTTCATCACAAACTCAATCCGTAATTTCCATCAACTGAGGGCTCTTGTGCTCTTGAGTCGCCGTACTCTTCGAGGGAGGTGTCGTAGGTTTGTGTTTTAACATGACCATAGAGTGTTTTGATGTCTTTGTCGCCTTCTAAAATGTTTTTCATGACATAAAAACTAAAGAGTCTGTGGGCTTTTTTGTCGTAGCCGTTTGAGTATTGGTTGGCTTTTCCTGCGGTTAAAACTACCATTTTTTCTTTGTTAAAGGTGACGGTTTTTGCGACCATTTTTGTCGCTGCAACTCCTTTTAAGATTGCTTTGCCGTCCGTCACACCGCTAAAACAGCTATCGACGACTGCGACGACTTTGCCCGCCTGAGAGTTACTAAGTTGTGTGTAAATATTTTGGAGTGAGAAAAACGTATCGTCTGAGACAAAGTCAGGTTCGGTGTCGCTTGTGAGCATAAAAGGTTCATTTTTCAAACTAGGAACAGGCACGCCGTGACCGTTGTAGTAAAAGTAAATAGTATCACCGCTTTTAACGCGACGCAAAAGTTTTGTCATACTTGTTTTTATGTTTGCCACAGAGGCTTGCGTGTCTAGCATCGTGTAGGTTTGCACAGTTGGGATGCCCAAACTTTTTTGCGCAGTTTTTATAAACATCTGCGCACTTCTGTTTGCGTAACTTATGTTATCTGTATGGCTGTATTTCTCTATCCCCACGACAAAAAGCCATTTTTTTGCATCGGGTGCGGCTTGTTTAGCATTTTTAAGAAGCGTATCTAACTCGGTAAAATTGTTGAGTTTACTCGCATCAAAAGTACTCACCTCGTTTTGTGCAACGGTGATACCTGTCGCTTCAAACGACTTCTCTACACTTACATCGTTTGTGATGTTGACCGCAACTCTGGTGTCGTCTATACTCATGTCAGTAAACTGCGCTAAATACGTCTGAGTTTTGTAAGGGACGCGGATATCTTTGAGCTTCACACTGCTCCCGTCATAGTCGAAAACCGCCTGAGGTTTGAGCGCATCAAACTCCGCTTTAAAACTTTTTGCATCTTCACGGCTTACTTTGATGGCAACTTTTTTACTAAAATCTGTTTTTGCTTCAAAGCCTATATCTGCGACAAAGTAGCCGTTGTCGGCATCGTATTTTAAATTGGTAAGGGTTGGTTTTCCCCAAGTTAACTCAAGTGCTTTTTTGATGGCAGTGTTTTTAGCATTTTGCGAAGCATCAGCATATTTCTTTTTATACGCCGCAATGATGGCTTTTTGCTCACCCTTTGTTTTTTCGACTCTTTGGTTAAACTCCGCCGTGGTCTCAAACTCATCTTTTACAAGTTTGAGCTCGGTCGGAGGAGTCGGGATGTCACGAAGCTCATCTTCAACTAACTTAGAGATTAATTTATCAAAGTTCAAAGGTTCAGATTGTCCCGCCCTAGCACACCTGACATAAAGCTCATAAGTCTTACTGTAGTCGTTGGAATTGCCAAGGTTAAAGTACACGAACCAAGCACTCTGAGAACCTGAAACACTCGGAGACGACGACCAATAAAAGCTAGAAGTAACATTTTTAAATTCTGATTTTATAGATGGATTAACTTTATTTTTATCGGTTATGGTTAAAAGTTGCTCTGCGGTTGGCAGAAACCAGTCATGATACCCTTGGAGTGTCAAATTGTTACAATAATCTTGTGCACCTTGCCAGTCTTTCGTAACACTTTTCGCATCACTGTCATCTTGCCACATCAACCCTGTTTTTTTATCTACTACGACATTTGAAAAGCCCAAACTAAAGCCTATCAAAATCAAAAGGATTCCTCTCATTTATCTCTCCTACGCTTTTTTTAGATTCTATACTCGGAGGTACGACTTTCAAAAATGCTAACCTGTGGCATTTTACGCACGAGTCGCACCTAGTCTAAGTGAGGCTAAAGCCACACATCCGATAAGTTATTTCAAAAATAGTGCTCAATTTTAGCGTTTTTAACCATTAATGTTTCTTTATTACATAAAATATTATTAAAACCATACTACTTTTTGGAAGTGTGGCTTTAGCCTCACCTTTTGGCTTTCATGACAGCAAGGGTACGACTAAAGTCGTACTTCCGAAATCTGCTCTCGGAAGTGTGGCTTTAGCCTCACCTTTTGGCTTTCATGACAACAAGGGTACGACTCATGTGAAAATATCATAACCAGATATTTTCAAAGTCGTACTTCCAGATTGTAGCAAAACCTCTCATCAGCATCTTTCAACCCTGCTTTTAAAGCATTATTTTCTATATATTTCAGTGTTACTAAAAAATGCTCTTCATCTCTTATAGCTTTGTCAAAATAATCTTTTTGCCAAAATGTTCCTTTTTTCTTTAACTCCTTGTTTATCAAAAAGCTAAGTCCGCCCTTTATATGTTGCACTATTTTACTTATATCTGTATGTTGAATCAAAAGAAGGTGAATATGATTTGGCATAATGCTAAAGGCTACTATTTCACACAAACTTTTTTCTATATTTAAAAGATACTCTTTGGTGATTTGCAAAACTTTTCCGTTTAAATAGACTCCGGCATTAGAGGTGTCTAAATACTTGTCTATTGAGTATTGAAGCTCTTTTGTTTTGAGATTTTGTGATGAGAGTTTTAAAAGGTAGTCGTCTGTACTCTCATGTGTACGAAATGTGATGAATTGATAGAAGTTGTTTTGGCTGATGTGCGGTAAGTTTGAGTGCAAAATATATCCTTTTCTCTCTCGGAAGTGTGGCTTTAGCCTCACCTTATAGCTTTCATGACAGCAAGGTACGACTGAAGTCGTACTTCCGAAAAACC
>JFJP01037262.1_pt1 | contig 34590 bp, 28 predicted proteins | sample 431651 | NCBI WGS metagenome assembly JFJP01 (sample SAMN02602958, study PRJNA72255) | Microbial mat metagenome, whole genome shotgun sequencing project. | biome: fresh water; feature: sink hole; material: water; isolation source: purple microbial (photo- and chemosynthetic) mats found in... | reverse complement strand
AGTTTGTGTTTCAAATTCAACTGTCACAATATCATGCAATTGAGTATCCGATAATTCTGCAGTTGATCCATCGGCAACAATTTTACCGAGATTAATTATTATGGAACGGCTGCAAACAGCCTCTACTTCCTGCATAATATGTGTAGAAAGAATCACGGTTTTTTCTTTTCCAATGCCTTTAATAAGATCCCTGATTTCGAGCAATTGGTTCGGGTCAAGTCCGGAAGTGGGTTCATCTAATATCAGAACTTCGGGATCATGAATCAATGCCTGCGCAAGTCCAACACGTTGGCGGTATCCTTTCGAAAGTGTTCCGATCTTTTTATTCTGTTCAGGTCCTAATCCTGTTTTTTCAATGATTTCTCGAATGCGACTTTTCGATTCTTTTCCCAGTTTATGTATGCCTGCAACAAATTCCAGGTATTCTTTAATATACATGTCGAGGTAAAGTGGATTGTGCTCGGGCAGATAACCAACTATCTTTTTAACTTCTTCTGCATCGAATAGTACATCATGCCCATATACAGAAGCAGTGCCCGAAGTAGGAGGGATGTACCCTGTCAGGATTTTCATCAAAGTGGATTTACCGGCACCATTCGGCCCCAACAGACCTACAATTTCGCCTTTTCCAATAGTTATATTTACATTGTCAAGCACCAGCTGTGTGCCGTAAATCTTAGTAATACCCTGAGTTATGATTGACATAGTAAGTTCTTGTTTGAAGGTACAAACCTACAAAAAATACCTGTACCCGGGTTTAACCCTGAATGATAAGCATGCAAAATCAAAGCATAAAGCAAATCCATAATCGTGATTATTATAGATCCGGAAGTGAATATACTGAACTTTTGAACCATCTTAATAACCTTGAAAAAACCTTGAAATAATCCTCAGAAATATTTTACAGGGTATATACTTTTTTGAGTACTTTTGCACCCTCATATTTGCCATCTCCAGGACACTTTCGTGGATACTGAAAAGTAATCAACAAAATATTGTGAATAAGTCTTTGGAATTTCAAATTATAATAATACCTTTGCACCCCTTTTTATACCAATCAGGGATTATTTGATTAACAGCATATTACTCAGGACGATGAATACATTAAGTTACAAATCAGTCACTCCAAAAGCCGCCGATATTAAAAAGGAATGGGTTTTGGTAGATGCCGAAAACGAAATTCTGGGCCGTATGGCAACACAAGTTGCCAGGATTTTGCGCGGTAAAACGAAAACCAACTATACTCCTCATTTGGATTGTGGTGACAATGTCATCATTATCAATGCCGAAAAGATTCGTCTGACCGGTAAGAAAATGAACGAAAAAGAGTATGTACATTATTCCGGACATCCAGGTGGTCAGAAAGTGAACACACCAAGGATCATGTTGAATAAGAAACCTACATACGTAGTTGAAGAAGCGGTACGTGGTATGCTTCCTAAAACCAAACTTGGTGCTGAGTTATTCCGCAACCTGCGCGTGTTTGCCGGTGCTGAGCATACACACGAAGCACAGCAGCCAAAAAAGATTAACATTAACGAAATTAAATAAGCAAAATGGAGACTACGAATGCTATTGGTAGGCGTAAATGTGCTGTTGCACGTGTTTACATCAAAGAAGGTACCGGTGTAATCACTGTTAACGGACGTGACTATAAAGAATATTTCCCAACCGCAATTTTACAGAATACTGTTTTGCAGGCATTCGAAATTTCAGCTACTGTTGGAACTTTCGATGTAACTGCTAACCTCGGAGGCGGTGGCGTTAAAGGCCAGGCTGAAGCACTGAGGCTTGGTATTTCACGTATACTTTGCGAACTCGACCCAACACGTCGTCCTGCACTGAAGGCTGAAGGCCTGATGCGTCGCGATCCACGTATGGTTGAACGTAAAAAATTCGGTCAGAAGAAAGCACGTAAACGCTTCCAGTTCAGCAAGCGTTAATATTGAAAATGAAGGAAGTTTAGTATCTAAATTGCCAGGACTCCTGTATTACATACCGGGCTACCTGGCAATTGCGACATTAAAGAATGTAAACTAATTAAATCAGGAGATAAATTAAATGGCAAGAACAACATTTGACGAGTTACTCGACGCTGGCGCGCATTTTGGCCACCTCCGTCGTAAATGGAATCCTAATATGGCTCCGTATATCTTTATGGAACGCAACGGAATCCATATCATCGATCTTTACAAAACCATTGCTAAAATCGATGAAGCTGCTGCAGCTATCAAACAAATTTCGAAATCAGGAAAACGTATCCTATTCGTAGCTACTAAAAAACAGGCTAAAGAGTTGGTTGCCGAGCTGGTACGCCCAACCAATATGCCTTATGTAACTGAGCGTTGGCCGGGCGGAATGCTTACCAACTTCGCTACAATCCGCAAAGCGGTTAAAAAAATGTCGTCAATCGACAAATTGATGGTTAGCCCTGCATTCCTTGGTATTTCGAAACGTGAGCGTCTGCAGATTACCCGTGAACGTGCTAAACTCGAAAAGAACTTAGGTTCAATCGCCGATCTTAACAAACTTCCTTCGGCTATTTTCGTGGTTGATATCATGAAAGAACACATTGCCATTGCTGAAGCACGCAAACTCAACATACCTACATTCGCTATAGTTGATACCAACAGCGATCCTAACCTGGTTGATTTCCCTATCCCGGCTAACGACGATGCTTCAAAATCAATCGCACTGATCATCAAAAAAATGATTGAAGCTATTGACGAAGGTAGCAGCGAGCGTAAACTGGATCGTGATAAACGTGAAGAAGAAGGTGAAGAAGGCGAAGAGCACACAACTAGCAGAATAAGCGATGATGACGATGACGATGCACGTGAAGTTGCACGTAAAAAACGTGTTGCTGCAGGTCTCGAACCAGCTGATGGTGACGATCGCAAACGTCCACGCAAACCTATTGCACGCAAACCTGCACCTGGTGCAGCTCGCAAACCAAGACCATAATTACTGAAAAAAATTTATTGTACTCATAAACCTGTGCTTAACCGTGCAGGTTTATGTAATTACAACGGTTAATAAACAAATTGAAATAAAATAACAATGGCTAATATCACAGCATCAGAGGTAAATAAACTGCGCCAGATGACCGGTGCCGGAATGATGGATTGTAAAAATGCATTAGTGGAATCAGAAGGTGATTTCGAAAAGGCAATTGATACTTTACGTAAAAAAGGACAAAAGCTGGCTCTTAAACGCGCTGACCGCGATGCAAACCAAGGTTTTGTAGTTGCTAAAACTACCGAAGATAAAAAATTCGCTTCAATTATAATGCTGAACTGCGAAACTGACTTTGTTGCAAAAAATCAGGAGTTTATTGATTATGCAAACAAAATTATTGATCTCACTATCAGTGCAAAACCCGCATCACTCGAAGTTCTTCTGGCTTTGAGCATTGACGGTGCAACCGTTGCTGATGGTGTTACTTATCTTACCGGTAAAACCGGTGAAAAAATGCAACTTTCGCACTACGAATTTGTTGAAGCTCCTTTAGCAGTTGCTTACAACCATTTTGGTAATCGTTTGGCTGCAATTCTTGGTTTGAATAAAACCGATGTAGCTGGTATTGAAGATGTATCAAAGCATGTAGCTATGCAGATTGCAGCTATGGCTCCTGTAGCTTTAGACAAAGACGGTGTTGACGCAGAAACTATTGCACGCGAAATTGAAGTAGGTAAAGACCAGGCACGTGAAGAGGGTAAAGCTGAAGAAATGCTTGAGAAGATCGCCATGGGCAAACTGAACAAGTTCTATAAGGAAAATACACTGTTGAACCAGGAATATATCAACGATTCGAAAGTTACAATTCGCGAGTACCTGCAGAAAGCAGATAAGGACCTTACCGTTACGTCATTCAAACGTTTACAGTTAGGAGCATAATAAGATCATTTTTTTTTTTGAAATGTCCCGTCTGAAAAGGCGGGATTTTTTTTGCTCACTCTGTCAGGATTTAGAAGCTGAAAAGAATTTGTTAACTGAGCGGGATTTGTTTGCTGAGTGGGATTTTAAATCCCGCTCCAACGAGATAAGGAATTTGTAATTCCGCGATAAGTTTCGAACCGCACGCGTCAGAAAGTAAGACGCGCGCGAACCTGGTTGATCAGGATTTGTGCCGCAGGCGTCATTAATTAGACGCATGCGAACGGGGGGAAGTACATCTATGTGCTGATTGGCATTTGTTAGCTGAGCAGGATTTGCTTGCTGAGCGGGATTTGCAATCCCGCTTAACCGAGGAATGGAATTTTTAATTCCATAGTAAATGTTTGCCTCACGTCTGAAAGAAAGAAACACTGTAACGGGAGTTAGCCGAAATTTGTGCAGCTCGCATCTGAAAAAAGACGCACATGAAACAGGTCATCGAATACCTTCAACAGTAACCTGTATTAGTCAGAGTTGTTGTCCGAGTAAGGAGTAAATAGTTTTTCAGAACTGAATCAGAAGCTTCTGAAATCCGGAATGCCCTTCCTTGTTTGTGATTTTAACAGTATACAGTCCCTGGCTGTGAATGTTTGTGAGGCGAATAACCGGGTTACTCCTGTCAATTTCCTGTTGCAATACCACTTGTCCGGAAGTATTAAATATTGCGACTGATAATTCTGAGCCGGGAATCCCGCTAAAATCACTAATGGTAAAATAGTCGTGTGCCGGGTTGGGCCTTATATGGAATGATTCCAGTGCAGGCCTTTTTCTTATCCCTGTATTTGGCATGTAATGCAGATTGCTCATTTCATCCTGCGAAAGCGATCGCTTCCATATTCCTATGTCGTCAACCATTCCGTCAATATTGCTGTTTAAAAGAAAAAAGTTCCCAAAATACAGCCCTTCACCATTTGTAAGCAATTCGTTATCGTGTGTATTGCTTATAGAAAACTCGTTATCTATATACATTTTTACTTCAGAAGCATATTTGTTTATAATAATGTGGTGCCAGGTATTAACCGATAGCGGATCCTGGCTCACTATAAGACCCTGATGTATGGCATTAATTGATGTTGTATAAAAGCCCACTTTTTCGTTATTGGGATAATAGGTAGGTCCCTGTCCGTGAAATGCGAAATAATTATTCATCCCGCTTATAATGTGGGGATAGTCAATGTAAAAATTTCTGAAGTTAACCCATGCTGAAATAGTAAAATCACCTTCGAAGGATGCCTGGTTGATTGTTTGCACGAGAATGTGATCATTAGGAGTTATGAAATCAAACGCTGACTCTTCGTTTCCAAACCTATCATTTACCAGCTGCGCTCCATTATTAGCACCGTTGTTAGCATTTATACTGAGATCATCGGCATTGCCTTTAAATGGCCACCATCCTACCAGGCTGTCAGAAGACACATAGCCCGGAAGCTGAGCTATAGCCGTGTTGGATATTCCGCTTAAAAAGATCAGGAAAATAATGAGATTCAGGTTTTTCATACAGTATTAATTTAGAGAAAAAAACAGAATGGATTTAATTGAATAAATATACAAAATTCCTGAATTGCAGAATATGAATACATTTTTTTATTTTTCCAATTAACAGATTTTCCCTAATAATTTTATAACCACATAATAATTGAGTGTTTATTTTCCGGAGCGTAGCTGAATATTATCTTATACCCGTCTTAAAACATAGAAAGGTTAGGAATCCAGTGGGTAATTAATTCTTATCTTTTAAAAAAGCATGTACTCTATCACAAGCTTTTAAAACAATGTTTTGGACTGAGCAGGCAGAATTAAATTACATAGCATTGAGAAGACCGTTAATGGTTTTGGTTGTCTATGGCTGCCCTAAAAACAAAAAACCCTGCAGGGGGACTACAGGGTTTATAAAAAAATTAGGTTATGAGTGGTTTAGGTTAAGGGAGTAACTTTTTAATAATTTCCGAAATCATTTTATTATCGGCTTTGCCGGCAACCAGTTTGGTTGAAAGCCCCATCACTTTTCCCATATCTTTAATTCCAGTGGCACCGGTATCAGCGATTACTTTTTTTACAATAGCAATTACATCCTCGTCACTCAACTGTTCAGGCAGATACTTTTCGATAATCGAAGCCTGGAAGATTTCAGGTTCGGCCAGATCGGGACGGCCTTGCGCTTTGTATATCTCAGCACTTTCGCGGCGTTGTTTTACCAGGCGCTGAAGCATTTTTAATTCAACTGTTTCAGGAATAATACCGCCGGTAACATCTTTGCCTGTTTTTTCGAGCAGCAGGGCAGCTTTTATGGATCGTAAGGCTTCAAGTTTTTCCTTGTCCTTATGGATCATTGCCTGCTTTATATCCTCGTTAATTAGTTTTTCCAGTTCCATTATTGTTTCTGTTTAGTCAACATTATCATGCAGGAACGAATTGTTCTCCCTCAGTCCGGTTTTGTTGTTAGCATCGCTACCTAATGTATACCGCGAAACCTGTCCTTCATTCATTTGGCTGGCTTCAGGCAGATCAACATTGCGCCGCATATAAGCAGGCACTCTTTCCATTTCCTCCACATTTGATGTGCTCATTGTTTTATGGCTCAGGCTTTTCAACTTATTGATCCGGTCCTGGCGCTGATCTTCCTGTTCAATAATTGGTTTCTCAACCGGGGTATGAACATATACCGGAGTTTTTGCTTCAGGTTTCATTACCGGACTTACAATTTCGAATTCCGGTTCCTGGCGAAAAAACGATTTTACTTCAATCGGTTCTGCGTTCTGTATGCTGGTTTCTACAGATTTTTCTGATCTCTCGGAAGGATTTTCAGCAAAAAGAGTTAATGGATTATTATTTACAGCTGGATCAGGTAAAATTCTTGAAGGTTCCTCTGTTGATTTTACAGAATTGGCTTGTTCAACAACCAGCTGAACTTCTGTAATTGATTCCACTTTAACAGCCTGAGGAGCATACAGGGTATTTTTAATCTCATCCAGGTGATGTTTCGTAACAACTGGTCTGCTGAAACCAGTAGCAATAAGGGTTATTGAAATTTCGTCATCCAGATTATCATCAACACCATCTCCCCATATTACGTTGGCATCTTCACCTGTACGGGACGTTATGTAGCCTGTAATATCATTCAGTTCTTCGAGCGAAATTTCATTCTTTCCCGAAGTGATGTATAGCAATACATTGGCAGCGCCTTTTATATCTGTGTCATCAAGTAAAGGTGAATTTAACGCCATTTCAACAGCTTTAACAGCACGGTCGGGGCCATTGGCTATACCTGCACCCATGATTGCTTTGCCACTTCCCTGCATTACCGTTTTTACATCCTCGAAATCGACATTTATACGGCCGGTAACGGTGATGATTTCAGCAATACCTTTGGCTGCTATTGTCAGAACATTATCTGCTTTGCCGAATGCCTGGCTGAGTTTCATGTCGCCTTGCATATCGAGCAGTTTGTCATTGCATATTACAAGAGTGGTATCAACATATTTTTTTAGTTCTTCAATACCGGCTATAGCCTGCAATTCGCGTTTACGACCTTCGAAACTGAACGGTTTGGTAATGATACCAACTGTTAATACACCAAGTTCACGTGCTATTTGTGCAATAATGGGAGCAGCACCTGTTCCGGTTCCGCCTCCCATACCTGCTGTAATAAATAACATAGATGTATTGTGGGATAGGATTTCCCTTATCTCGTCGGCAATCAGAATGGCTGCATCACGGCCTACTGTTGGGTTGGCACCAGCACCTAAACCGGTATTTCCGAGGCGTATTTTATTAGGCACTTCACATTTGCTAAGCGATTGATTGTCAGTATTGCATATGTAAAAATCAACGCCTTTTATACCTTGGGTATACATATACGAAACAGCATTGCTGCCTCCGCCACCTACACCTATTACTTTTATGATTGGAGCCTGTTCATCAGGCCGATCGAATTTTAGCATTTCAGTCATTTTTCTCCCCCTAAAATTAATTGTTTAATATTCTTGTTACTTTCTACTGTTTAAAAATTTACTAACAAAATACCTGTTAATTATTAACTGATTCCGTCGCCAAAAAACTTATCAAGCCAATCAGAAATTTTGTTGGGTCCACGAGGTGGTTTTTTGGGTTCTATTGTTGGTTCCTCCGGCTTGGTGACGTCATTTTTGATACGTGAAACATCTGCACGTTGCATTCCCATTAAAACCAGTCCAAGTCCGGTAGAATACATCGGACTGGTCATTTCGTCTACGGAATTGGCAGCCAGATGTTCATTCGGATAACCAATACGGGTATCCATTCCGGTAATAAACTGAGTAAGTTGTTCGATGTGTTTGAGCATTGCGCCCCCACCTGTTAATACTATTCCTGCTATAAGTCTTTTTTCAAGTCCGGTACTTTTGATCTCCTGGTACACGGCTTCTATAATTTCTTCCATCCGCGCCTGGATAATCTTTGCAAGATTTTTCAGTGTAATTTCTTTTGGATCCCTGCCTCTTAGGCCGGGGATGGCTACTACTTCTTCGGCGCGGTTTTCGCTGGCAAGCGCGGAGCCAAATTTCACTTTCAGATCTTCAGCATGTTTCTTGATAATACTGCAGCCGGCTTTAATATCTTCGGTAATTATTTCACCTCCAAAAGGAATTACAGCGGTGTGCCTGATTATACCATCAAGGAAAATAGCAACATCTGTTGTTCCGCCTCCTATATCTACCAGAACTACACCGGCTTCTTTCTCATCAACACTCAGTACCGCTTCCGCTGATGCCAGGGGTTGCAGGATCATGTGCTGAAGGTTATAGCCTGATTTTTCGATACATTTCATTATATTTTGAGCTGCTGAAGTTTGCGCTGTTACAATATGGAAGCTGGCTCCCATCTGATGCCCCAGCATACCCTTGGGATCCTTAACACCGGCTTCTCCATCAATAATAAACTCCTGTGGCAGTACATCAATTATTTTCTCACCCGGATTCATGGCAATATTGTAAATGCTTGATGTAAACTGGTCAATATCTGCCTGGCTGATTTCAGTGTCAGGATTTGGCCTGATGGTGCTGGCCCTGTGCTGAATACTGCGAATATGTTGTCCGGCAATACCCACGTTCACTGTGCGGATGGTGACTTTCGAGTGTGCCTGGGCCTCCTTGATGGCAGTTTGTATTGAATTTACCGTGTTTTCAATATTTGTAATCACACCACGACGCACGCCAATGGATTCGGTATGGCCATAGCCCAATACCTCGATTTTGCCGAATTCGTTGCGGCGTCCCGCGATGGCAGCAATTTTTGTTGTTCCGATATCTAACCCGACTACGATTTCCGATTGCATAGCTTTAAATTTATTTTGTGCACACTATTTGATTTTTATATTCCAGATTCACCTTTTGATATTTATTCCAACCGGTTTTAACAAGACCATGTTTGTAAAAATATTTCAGGTTTTCAAGCTTCTCGGCAGCATCCGTTGTATCGCCCATGTAAACAATATGTGATCCTGCTTTGGTAACCAGTTGGATTTTACCGCTGCTTGTTACATAAACCTGCTCAATCAGTGCTTTCAAGGTACTGTCTGTATTTATGATTCCTGCAAGAAGATGAATGTCGTAAAGGTTTTTTAGTTTTGCTTTTAGTACATGATTCGAATCCGATATTGCAAAAATGCTTTTTCCGTCTTTTAACGGACTCTCAATTTGTCCGCTTGCAATAAGTATTTTATACGGATAAGCTGGATTTACCGGCATTATACGCCCGTTCTTATCAATATAATGAGGATATCCCGCTGACGAATAATACCTGATCACGGGAATACATTGATCTGCTCTGATCAGGATATCTCCTTCAATCGTAACCAGAACATCAGTGTTTTCGAGGTATGGATTCTTTTTTACAAGCGAGGCAATTCCTGCTATATCAACTTCGCCAATAGTCACGGACTGCAGTTTGCCGAATTTCCTGTTAATTTCAGCTATAAGATCGTTACCGCTCATTAAGGGCTGTCCGCCCCGATAATCAATCCGGCAGGTTATTCCGCGGCATTGTTTTACTTCATGAGTATCATTGGCAAAGCTCATAATTACCACAACACCAGCTGCTATGGCAATCCATAAGGTTATGAGCAATATTTTTACCAATATCTTCATACTATATCTTTTTATTTGCACTGAAAAAGTTTTCAATCGGCTCAACCAGGGTATCAATATCTCCAGCTCCCATGGTTATTATTACTTCGGTATGTTTCCCTGAAAAATATGCTGGGATATCTCCCTTTTCGATCAGATGTTTATTGTCATGATTCATCAATGAAAGAAGCATCGGTGAATCAATCCCCGGAATAGGAAGTTCGCGTGCCGGATAAATAGGCAATAAAAGCACTTCGTCTAACATTGACAAACTTTCAGCAAAACCGGCGGCAAAGTCACGGGTACGGGAGAACAAATGCGGCTGGAAAATACCGGTGAGCTTACGATCAGGGAACATCGCTCTCGCAGAACTTATGCAAGCCTTAATCTCTTCAGGATGATGCGCATAATCATCGATATAAACTATATTATCCTCATTCAATCGGATATCGAAACGGCGTTTCACTCCTTTAAAAGTTGCAAGCCCCTGGCTGAGTTCTTCAGGAGTAACACCGGCAAGAATAGCTGCAGCTAATGCCGCAACGGCATTTTCAACATTGTATAACCCCGGGATACCAAGTACCAGGTTATTGATTTTTCCGTTAGGATAGTTGAAATCAAAATGGTACAGATTATTCTCAAGGCTGAGGTTGGAGGCGTAAAAATCAGCTTCCTCATTCACAGCATATTTAAGCACTTTGCAATCAACAGCCAGTTGCAAAGGCAGGTCGAGACCTTTCTTGATAATTAACGAGCCTTGCGAAACAATATTCCCTGTGAAACTGCTGAATGCTTCATGAACAGAAGCCAGGTTGGTATAAATATCAAGATGATCGGAATCGATACTGGTGATTATCGCAATTGTTGGATAGAGGTGAAGGAATGATCTGTCATATTCATCAGCTTCAACAACCATAAAAGGAGATGTTTCCGAAATCATAAGGTTGCTGCCGAAATTCCTGGAAATGCCTCCAAGGAAAGCCTGACAACCTACATGGGATTGTTCCATCAGATATGAAACCATTGAAGATGTGGTTGTTTTTCCATGGGTTCCGGCACAAGCAATAGTTTGGTATTCTGATGAAAGCATGCCAAGTACCTCGGCTCTTTTCATCATTCGCACACCACTTTTCTTAAGGTATTGTAATTCTGCATTTGTTGCCGGAATAGCTGGCGTGTAAATTACCAGCCCGGTTTCAGCAGGTATTAGTTCAACAGCTTCGTGAAAATGAATTATCATGCCTTCGTTTTCAAGGTTTGCGGTCAGGTCAGTCGAAGTACGGTCATATCCATGAACCTGGTACCCCTTAGCTAAAAAATACCGCGCCAGAGCACTCATGCCGATGCCTCCGATCCCGAGGAAATAAATGATATGTTCCTTAATTCTCAACGACATGTAAATGCTTTTTATTTTTTTATTTTTAATGCAAGTTCAAATACGAGTTCTGCTATCTGGTGTGCCGAGTTTCTGATTGCCATTGCACTGATATTTTCGCTCAGGGTTTTCTGTTGTGTAATATTTGCTGCCAGAGAAGTTATTGTACTGATCAAACTGGCTGCCGCTTCAGAATCCTTAACAAGAATAGCAGCATTTTTTGAAGCTAGTGCCAGCGCATTTTTGGTTTGATGGTCTTCGGCAACATTTGGCGATGGTACAAGTATTGAAGGTTTTCCGGTGAGACACAATTCCGAAATAGCAATAGCTCCTGCTCTTGAAACAACAATGTCGGCTGCAGAATATGCCATATCCATCTGTTTGATAAATGGCATGGTAATAATTCCATCCAGTTGAAATTCATTAACAGCCTTAGCTGCCTGTATGCCATAAAGCTTTCCCGTTTGCCAGATCAGTTGAATATTGTTTTCAGCCAGCACTCTTAATCCGGCATGAATACTATGGTTTATTGTTCTAGCGCCCAGGCTTCCACCAACCACAAGCAATGTTAATTTATCAGGACTAAGACCAAAACCTTTTAAGGCTTCATAGCGGGAGTTGTTGTTAAACTCAATGTCATGCCTCACCGGATTTCCAGTAATTTTTATTTTCGAAGCGGGAAAGAATTTCTCCATACCCTCATAAGCCACACATATTCTGTCGGCTTTTGATGCAAGCATTTTATTTGTAATTCCGGGAAACGAATTTTGTTCCTGTATCAGGGTTGGAATACCTAACCACGAAGCTATCTTCAGCGTGGGTCCTGATGCATAGCCACCGGTACCAATCACCACATCAGGTTTAAACGATTTGATGATTTTTCTGGCTTTGAATAAGCTGGAAGTCACTTTAAAAGGGAACATGAGATTATCAAAAGTAAGTCTGCGTTGTAATCCACTGATCCACAAACCTTCAATAGGATATCCGGCTGCCGGCACCTTTTCCATTTCCATCCGGCCTTTGGCACCAACAAACATAATTTCAGCATCAGGTGATGCCTCTTTAACAGCGTTAGCAATGGCTACTGCCGGGAATATATGCCCGCCTGTGCCACCACCACTGAGGATTATCCTTATGTTTTTAAACTGCTGCATTTTCCAATTCAGGTGTTTCTTCTTTTATATCTTCAACTTCATCCATTTCTTTACTTACACTTAGTATTATTCCGATTGCTATACTGGTGAACCAGATGCTTGTTCCTCCCATGCTTACCAGCGGTAACGGCTGGCCTGTGACAGGCACTAGATTTACGGCAACTGCCATATTTGCAAAAGCCTGAAAAACGAGGCTTATTGTAACACCAATTGCCAGCAGGGCCCCGAAATTGCCGGGTGCTTTAATAGCAATACGAATACCCCGGTAAAGCAGGATAAGGTACATGAGGAGGATCGTAATTGCCCCGATAGCTCCATATTCTTCAATGATAATGGCGAAAATAAAATCGTTGAAAGGATTTGGAAGAAAATTCTTCTGCATGCTGTTACCTGGTAATTTCCCAATTATTCCTCCGTTGGCTATCGCAATTTTTGCCTGGTCAACCTGGAAGGTTTCATCGCTATCGCCTTTACCGCCAAAATTTTCAATACGATTCTGCCAGGTTCCCAAACGGCCGCTTGATTTTGGCGAAACCATCAGGAATGTAACCAAAAGTGCCAGGGCTGTAATTCCCAATGCTGCCAGTGTAAGCAAGTACCTGAATTTCACTCCGCCGATAAACATCAACACAATACAGGTTACAAAAAGTATGGCTGCTGTTGAAAGGTTAGCCGGCAGTATAAGTCCGCAGATAACTAAAATCGGCAGTAAAATGGGGATAAACGCACTTTTGAAGTCTTTTATATTGTCCTGTTTCTTGGCCAGCATACTGGCAACAAACATTATGAGCGCTAGTTTCGCAAGATCCGACGGCTGAAACATAATGTTCACGCCCGGCAAAGTAGTCCAACGGGCTGCTTCGTTACGAACTTCCCCAAAAACAAGTGTATAAAGCAGGAGCGGGGCTGCAATTAATACCGCCAGCATCGATATTCTGGAATAGTACACATATTTGATCTTGTGTGCCGCATACATCAGGATAAATCCAAAAATGAGAATGCCTATATGTTTCAGCAGGTAAAACTCAGTGTTTCCCTGTTTGAAACGGTAAGCAAGCGTTGTGGTTGAACTGTATACAGCCAGAACAGAAAATACCGAGAGTATAATTACAACTCCCCATATTACTTTATCCCCACGTACTTTCGGAATTATCTGAATCATTTTTAAGTCTGGATGAAATTTTATTTTTGTTATAAATTTTTAACAGCCTGTTTAAATTTATTACCACGTTCTTCATAGCTTTCAAACAAATCGAAACTGGCACAAGCTGGGGATAATAGAACAGTATCTCCTTTTTTGCCAATGGTATAAGCTGTTAATACGGCTTGTTCAGCTGAGTTAGTTTCATAAATAGCGTCAACCCTGGAACCAAATGTCTCGATGATTTTTGCATTGTCGACTCCAAGGCAGATAATGGCTTTAACTTTTTGAGATACTAATTCTTCAAGTTTTGAGTAATCATTTCCTTTATCAATCCCGCCTGCAATCCATATCAGTGGTGAGTCGGCGGTTTCGAGCGCGTACCAGGCGCTGTTAACATTGGTAGCCTTGGAATCATTGATAAAGTCAATGCCATGGATACGTGCCACAAATTCGAGACGGTGCGGTACATTTTCAAAAGCACTCAGCGACTGGCGGATACTTTCACTGCGGATATCAACCAGTTTTGAGGCTATTGAAGCAGCCATCGAATTGTACACATTGTGTTTGCCTTGTAAGGCGAGTTCTTCCAATGTCATGGTAAAAAAGTTAGTATTTGTGGTTATTTGGATTTTATTTTCAAAACAATAGGCATTCGCTGAGGTGTTTCCCGGTTGACAGGTAGTTGTGTAAATCTGTGCTTTCAGATTACGTCTGCCTACTTCGGCAGCACTTACTTCGTCATCTAGGCAATAGATAAAGGCATCTTCAATGGTTTGATTCTGAGTAATTCTGAATTTCGAGTTGATGTAGTTTTCAAATTTGTAATCGTACCGATCCATGTGATCGGGTGTGATATTGGTTAAAATGGCAATGTCAGCTTTAAATTCAAACATGCTGTCGAGCTGAAATGAACTGATTTCCAACACATACCAATCATATTCTTTGATGGCGACCTGCATGGCGAAACTCTCGCCTACATTCCCGGCCAGTCCAACATTAAAGCCTGCATTTTTAAGGATATGATGGATGAGGAGCGTGGTAGTTGTTTTTCCATTTGATCCTGTAATGCAAATTTTCTTTGCTTTTGTAAATCTTGTGGCAAATTCTATCTCAGAAATTACTGGTATTTGCTTAGCCTTGATTTTCAGTACTAAAGGCGCCGTTAATGGTATTCCCGGACTGATGATCACTTCATCTGCATCAAGAATTTCATCCTCTGTATGCCTGCCCTCCTCGAATGCTATTTCATAATGTGAAAGAACGTTTTTGTATTTTTCTTTAATTTTTCCGGAATCGGATAGCCAAACCCTGAATCCTTGTTTCTTAGCCAGCACCGCTGCTCCTGTTCCGCTTTCGCCTGCTCCGAGTATGGCTATTTTCTTAATCATTATTCAAAGCTTTCCTTTACCTGATCTTTAGTGTGATTATGGATGCTAACGCCAGCGCTATACCGATAATCAGGAACCTCATTACGATCTTTGGTTCCGGATACCCTTTCTTTTGATAATGATGATGTAATGGCGCCATCAGAAATACTCTTTTCCCTTCGCCGGTCCTTTTTCTTGTGTATTTGAAGTATGCTACCTGAATGACAACTGACAGGTTTTCGGCAATAAAAATTCCACAAAGTATAGGGATAAGCAATTCCTTACGGATCATAATAGCCAGTGCAGCTATAATACCGCCTAAAGCCAGACTTCCGGTATCACCCATAAAGATCTGGGCTGGAAATGAATTGTACCACAGAAAACCCACACATGCTCCGACAAGTGCAAATATGAACACCACCAGTTCGCCGGTATTCGGGATATACATAATGTTGAGATAATCAGCAAAAACGATGTTGCCGCTGACCCACGCTAGTAAACCGAGCGTTCCGGCAATAACCGCAGAAGTTCCTGTCGCCAGCCCATCCATTCCATCCGTAAGATTGGCACCATTGGAGATAGCTGTTATCACAAAAATCACCATTGGGATGAAAATCAGCCAGGCATATTTTCTATAGTCATCACCTACCCATTTTAGCAGAACGGCATAGTCGAATTCATTGTTTTTAAAGAAGGGGATAGTTGTTTTGGTGGACTTCTCCGGGGTAGATTTGAATTTTTTATTATGATCTTTCACCTGTTCGAAGGCAGTAAGAGTGCTTGTTCTTACCTCTGTTCTTTTTTCCGGAACTCGCTCGCGGATTACAATGCCTTCATTGAAATACAATACTGAACCAACAACCAAACCTGCTACAACCTGTCCAATGATCTTAAACTTGCCGGCAAGTCCTTCTTTGTTTTTTCTAAAAACCTTGATGTAGTCATCCAGAAAACCGATCAGGCCAAGCCAGACAGTTACAAAGAGCATTAGCAATATGTATATGTTTAAAATTTTTGCAAATAGTAATGTAGGAATAAGAAGAGCTCCGAGAATTATAACTCCTCCCATGGTTGGGGTTCCTGTTTTAGCCATTTGTCCATCCAAACCAAGTTCGCGCACGGTTTCACCGATTTGTTTCGCACGCAGGTAATTGATGATCCGTTTACCGTATATTAAGGAAATGAATAATGAAAATATCGTGGCCATTGCAGCACGGAACGAAATGAATTGGAACATTCCGGCTCCTGGTACATTGTACGCTTTATCAAGAAAAGTGAAAAGATAATACAGCATCTGGCTTTGTTTTTCAGTTAGAACTTATTGTTAGTTAGTCTAGAGTAAGTATTTTTTTAAAATTTCTTTATCATTGAAGGGATGTTTAATCCCTTTAATATCCTGGTATTTTTCGTGCCCTTTTCCTGCTACAAGTATTACATCATTATCGCGCGACATGGCACATGCTATTCGTATGGCATCGTGCCTGTCTGTAATATTCTGCACATTCCGGGCAAACTCTTTCTCAACACCGGCAAGCATTTCTGCAATAATCTGTTCAGGGACTTCACTGCGCGGATTATCGGATGTAAGAATCACCCTGTCACTCAGCCGAGCTGCAATTTTAGCCATCACCGGCCGCTTGGTTTTATCTCTGTCGCCACCGCAGCCAACCACCGTGATCAGCATTTCGTTGCCGGTACGTAATTGGTTTATGGTTTCAAGCACATTCTGTAATGCATCAGGAGTGTGGGCGTAATCAACTATCCCGATAATACCCTGAGGGGATTTGATATAATCGAACCGGCCTTCAACGCTCTCTGAATTGCTAAGTATTGTAAGCACTTCCAGCGGATCCTGCTCCAGCAAAACACCTGCAGCATACACCGCCATCAGGTTGTATCCATTAAACTTACCAACCAGGCGGCACCATATTTCGTTGCCATCCAGGTCAAGATGCAAGCCATCGAGCGGAGCTTCAATAATCCGGCCTTTGAAGTCAGCCATTTTCTGAAAACTGTATGTATGTTTGGTCGCTTTTGAATTTTGTAGCATTACCAAACCATTGCGGTCGTCAATATTGGTAAGTGCAAATGCGGTGGATGGCAATTCATCGAAGAATCGTTTCTTCGCTTTCAGGTATTCGTCAAAAGTTTTATGAAAATCAAGATGATCGTGCGTAATATTGGAGAAAATTCCGCCGGTAAAAGTCAATCCTGCAATTCGGTTCTGAACAATAGCATGTGAACTTACTTCCATAAAGCAATAGCTGCATCCCTGCTTAACCATATGGTCTAACAGGAAGTTGAGCTGTATAGCATCCGGTGTTGTATGGGTGGAAGGAATAATCTCTTCGTCAATCCTGTTCAGAATGGTGGAAAGTAGTCCTGTATGATATCCCAGTTCCCTGAAAAGGTTAAATAGTAAGGTTACAGTAGTTGTTTTGCCATTTGTGCCGGTTATTCCTACCAACTTAAGCTTTCGCGAAGGATTGCCAAACCAGTTGGATGCTATTGTGCCTGAACTGTAACTGCTGTCATCAACCTGAATATAGGTTACTCCTCCACTTATGTTTTCTGGCAGGTTTTCGCAAACGATTGCAATAGCTCCTTTTTCAATTACTTGTGCAATATAACTGTGACAATCAACCCTGGTTCCTTTTACGGCAAAAAACATACTGCCGGCTTTCACTTCGCGCGAATCATAGGTAATACCACTGATCATTGTATCAGCAGCACCTGTAATTTGCTTGACATTAACGTCGCGGAGTATTTCGGACAGGGCTTTCATATTGGTCGATATTGTCGTTATTCGTTTTTTGTATTAATTATTAAAGCCAAGGCTTAGAAGTACCGGTGTGCCGGGAATTATTTTACTTCCTGCCGGCAACGATTGTTTATTCACAAGTCCTACACCGCTGATCTGAACTTTTACACCCAGTTTTTCGAGCCTGTAAACAGCATCACTTGCACCCATTCCGATTACACTTGGAATTGTTGTCGGAGCATAAGCTACTGAAGCATACCTGGTTCCTGTGCTGTCAGTAACCTGTGTTATCCATTCGCCTGCATTGGGATTACCCATCGCATAACCGAGCCATTTGCTCAGGTATTGAATATCTTTCGTATTTCCAGCCTGCATTGGATTAGTGCGGATGGAATGTGTTGTATCAACCCAATTCATTCCCACTTCGGGATCAGTGGCATAAATTCGGTCAGCAATTTCGCGGAATACCGGTGCTGAGATAGTTCCTCCGTAATAACCGCCAACAGTTGGGTTATTGATAACCACTATGCAAGAATACTTTGGATTTTCAGCTGGGAAGTAACCTACAAATGATCCTTTATAATTTGTTTTGTTATAGCCGCCACGATTTTGCGCAACCTGTGCCGTTCCGGTTTTACCGGCAACTTTGTAGATAGGATTTTTCAGTACAGATCCTGTTCCATGATCAACAACGGCTTCGAGCATGGTTTGAGCCATCTCAATTGCTTCTTTTGAAGCAATCCGTTGGTTTATTACCTGTGGTCCGAAACTTGTAACCGGCTGACCAGCTTTACGGACTTCTTTAACAAAATGGGGTTTAACCATTACTCCATCGTTCGCAACGGCGTTATAAAAAGTTAGTATTTGCAAAGGCGTTAGTGCAACCTCATACCCGATCGACATCCATGGTAGTGATGAGTTTGACCATAAACCATCTTTGGTTCCAAGAATCTGAGGCTTTCCTTCTCCTTTAATTTCAATACCAAGCCTTTTATTTACGCTAAAACTATGAAGCCTGTCAACAAATGCCTGAGGGTTGGAAGCATATGCTTTTGTGATAATTTTTGAGATACCAACATTCGACGATTTTTCGAAAGCTTCCTGCACTGTCATAACGCCCCCGCCGAGATGCGAATCCCTCATGGTACGTCTTCCGAATTTTGTTATGCCGCCGGTAACATCAACTAAATCATCCAGCTTGGTTTTGCCGTCTTCAAAAGCAGCAAGTAACGAGAATAATTTAAAAGTCGATCCGGGTTCAGTACTTTCGCCAATGGCGTAGTTATAAAGTTCTTCGTACGTGCCTTGTTTTGTGAGTCCCAGGTTGGCAATGGCCCTTATTTCGCCGGTTTTTACTTCCATCAGAATGGCACAACCATGATCAGCTTTATTTAATTCGAGCTGCAGGAGTAAGGCTTCCTCGGCAACATCCTGAATATTAATATCAATTGTCGTGAGAATATCTGCGCCATTCACGGGCTCAATTTCGTTCCCTCTGTTCATCGGGCGCCAGTTTCCATCAGGAATGCGCTGGTACAATCTTTTCCCAACCATGCCTTGCATCTCGCTGTTATAAGCACTTTCAATACCCACATTATTGGAATTGCCTTCTCTGAACCATCCTAACGTACGATACCCTAAATGATCGAATGGATACACCCGTTTATTCTGAACTGTGGTAATTAAACCGCCGCTGTTTCTTCCTAATCTGAAAATCGGGAACGTCCTTAATGCTTTTAACTGGTCGAAATCAGCTTTTCGCTTGATCAGCAGGTAGCGATTCTTGTTTTTTCGCCCTTTAACCAATAATGATTTGTATGCTTTTGCAGATTTATCTTTGAAATACCTGGCGAGATATATCGAAAGTGAATCAACATCCTTTTCGAAAGTTGAATCAGCAATGAGAGGTGAAGCTGCATCCATACGAACCTCGAACAACGGTATGGAGGTTGCCAGCATTTCGCCGTTTACATCGTAAATATTGCCCCGGTTAGGTTGAATGGTGAAATATTTCAGAGAGAGTTTTTCTGCTTTGGCCTTCCACATTTCACCCTCCACCAATTGGATATAAAGGATCTTAGCGATAATAGCAAAGCTTATGACAAACATAAAGCCATAAACCAGGTATACACGCGTAAGTATCGATTTCCTTGAATCCATTTATTGAGTTATCTCGTAGTGTTAATCCTTATTTTCTTCAATCAGTATTTTTCGGGGCGGAGTTTTCGATTCCTTTAGTCCGCTGTTTTGTAATCTTTTCGCTATTTCGGTTTGCCTTGTTGTTTTCATCAGCTTCGATTTGGTATTTATGTATTCGAAGCGTTGCTCTTCAATTTGTTTTTTTGTTTTGCTTATTGTTATGATCGTACGATTGGCATAATTTGAATTGAAAATGTAAAGCAATCCAATACCGGTAAGGAATACGAGAAAGGGTAGTAATCCGATCATTTTTTCACGTACCAGGAATGATCCTTCCAGTATCCCTTTTATCTTGCCACCTGATGCTTTCCCTTTACTTTTGCCTTTTGTATTTTTTGCAGATTGTTCTTCAGCCGACAAAGCTTTGGGTTCGGCTGCAACCTCTTCTGTCTCAATATTTATTGTATTGCGTAGTTCGGCCATGGCTATAGTTTTTGAGCGATACGCAATTTTGCACTTCTTGAGCGGGGATTACTTGCAAGTTCGGCAGAGGCAGGAGTAACAGGTTTACGGGTTACAGGTTTCAAGGGTGCGATTACATTTCCATAAAAATCTTTTTCCAGTATGCCTTCAAAGTTTCCGGATCTCATATAATTTTTCACCAACCTGTCCTCGAGTGAGTGATAAGAGATAACTACGAGTTTTCCACCTGGCTTTAATACATCAGCACATTGTTTTAGCATGGCTTGCAGAGCACCCATTTCATCATTGATCTCAATACGGATAGCTTGAAAAATCTGGGCCAGAATCTTGTTTTCGTAATTGGCAGGTAAACATGATTTTATGGCTTCTTTCAATCCTGCTGTTGTAGTAATAGGATTTGTCCGGGCCTGTACAATGGCATCTGCCAGCTGCCGTGCATTTGATAACTCCCCATACAGTTTAAAAACGTTACGAAGTTTTTCTTCCGGATACGTATTAACCATTTGTGCTGCAGTAGTGCCTTGGTTACGGCCCATTCGCATATCCAGAGGTCCATCGAAACGGGTAGCGAAGCCACGCTCCGGAGTGTCAATCTGGTGCGAAGAGATGCCCAGGTCAGCCAGTATACCATCCATTGGAAGTGCTTTGTGAAGCCTGAGGAAGTTTTTCAAATAGCGGAAATTCTCATTTACTAAGGTGAAACGCTCATCATCAAGTGCATTTTGAAGAGAATCTTCATCCTGGTCAAAAGCAATCAATCGGCCGTCAGCATTCAGTTTAGCCAGTATTTCACGCGAATGTCCGCCGCCACCGAAAGTAAGATCAGCATAAATCCCTGACGGATTGATGCTGAGGCCTTCAATACATTCGTGCAATAACGCGGGTTGATGGTACATTCAGTTTTCATTCGTTGAGGTTAATATTCCCTAATATGTCTTCAGCTAATGCTGAGATATTAGTCTGGGTTTCGCTTATTACTTCATCGTATTTAGCTTTATCCCAAATTTCAATGCATCCCATTTTGGCAGCGACCGCAATGTCGCTTGTAATACCAGCAATTACAGCCAGATCGCGAGGTATCAATATTCTGCCTGTGCTGTCAATCTCAAGTTCTTTTAAACCAGCATTATAGGCGCGAATAAAGTCGTTGTCTCTTTTTACAAATCTGTTCAACTTGCTGGTTATCTTGTTTATGAGTTCATCCCAGTTTGATCGTGGAAAAAGTTCGAGGCATGGGCTGAGGATACTGCGTTTTATCACGAAACCATTACTCAGTGAGGCATTAAGCTGGTTTTTTAATGCAACAGGAAGCATAAATCTTCCTTTTGCATCAACCCGGCAAATGTGCTCTCCTTGTAAGGGTATCATGTGTACTATAATTTTGCTGTAAATTTACACTTGATTTACCACTTTCAGCCACTTTCTACCACTTTTTTTTATTAACAATACACAGAATGCCCATTGATAAAGGCATTCAGCGAATTTCAGGCCTGAAATAAGTGGTAATATTAGGTTGTTACAGATATCTTCAATATCTGAAGGAGATTAGAAATTATTGCAAATAGGCTGTATTTGCTCATCAGGGCATAATAGTATGTTTCGAAAATTGATTAATTTTGCATTACTCAGTATACTTCAATATTGTTTATAGCTTAGTCATTTTATGGAGGATCAGTCTGTTAGCAATCAAAAAAAAGAAGCATTTCTTGATCTTGATCGCGTGATTGGCAATAAAAACCCGGCATTACACAAAATCATGCCTCGTTTTGTTCTGAATTATCTGAAAAAAGTTATTCATCAGGATGATTTAAATGATATCGTCAGGAACAACCGAAATCTCTTTGGCCTTGATTTTCTGGATGCCTGCCTGAAAGGATTCGGAGTAAATATTATTTACAAAGGACTGGAAAATGTTTCGGCTGAAGGACGTTGGATTGTGGCATCGAATCATCCGTTGGGAGGATTGGATGGTATGGCCCTGATGTGGGTTATTGGTAAAATCAGGAAGGATATTGTATTTCCGGTAAATGATCTGTTAATGAATATCACAAACCTGAAGGACCTTTTTATTCCTATCAACAAACATGGTTCGAATGCCAGTAACATCCGTATTATTGACGATACATTTGCATCTGACCGAGCAATGCTGTTTTTCCCGGCTGGATTGTGTTCCCGTAAGCTAAAGAACGGTATTTGTGATCTGGAATGGAAAAAGAGTTTTATCACCAAAGCCCGGGCATATAAACGGGATGTAATACCTTGCTTTATAAATGGCCGGAATTCCGACTGGTTTTACAACCTGGCCCGGCTTCGTGCTTTAATAGGTATTAAATCAAATATTGAAATGTTATACCTGGTTGATGAAATGTTCAGGCAACGCGACAAAGAAATTGTAATTACTTTTGGTAAACCAATTTCTTACACTATCTTTGATAAAAAGAAAACAGATGTGGCATGGGCTCAAAAACTGAAAGACCATGTTTACTCTTTACAAAATAATAGCAACAGCTTGTTCTTAGCTGAATAATCAATATAAATGTGATGCAGGAGATAATTGACGCGGTTGACCGGAGTTTAATAGAGAAAGAACTTACCCCCGAAAGATTTGTAAAACAAACTAATAGCGGGAGTAATGAGATTTATATTGTATCGTATCAAAATGCACCTAACACTGTTAGAGAGATAGGTCGCTTACGTGAAATTACATTTCGCGATGCAGGCGGTGGTACCGGATTGGATTGCGATCTGGATGAGTTTGATATGGAGGAGGAAAATCCATTCCTGCAATTATTTGTATGGGATCCTCGGGAAAAGGAAATTATCGGTGGTTACAGGTTTATTCATGGCAAAACACTTTCCAGGCATAAGGATGGACATATCAACACTCCTACCAGTGAGCTTTTTCATCTTTCGGAGAAATTTATTGAAGAGTATCTTCCTTATACTATTGAGCTTGGCCGCTCATTTGTACAGCCAAATTACCAGCCAACTGTTAATCTGCGTAAAGGGATGTATGCTCTTGATAATATCTGGAACGGATTGGGAGCCATACTGATACAGAATCCGGATGTTAAATATTATTTTGGGAAGATTACCATGTATCCTCATTATAATGTTGAAGCACGGGATCTGATTCTCTATTTCTTACAAAAATATTTCAGTGATAACCACAACCTTGTTTATCCACACGAACCACTTGGATTAGAAACTCCTTTAGATTTTCTGTCAGCACAATTTACTGGCGGTTCCTATGAAAAAGACTATAAGATACTGGTTCAGCTGGTTCGTCAAAGGCACGAAAATATACCTCCTTTAGTTAATGCGTATATGAACCTGTCTTCAACCATGTTGTTTTTCGGTACCTCACTCAATCCCGGATTTGGTGATGTAGAAGAATCGGGAATACTGGTAACATTGGATGATGTGTACGATTTTAAAAAAGACAGGCATTTGAGTATGCCGCCAATAATCTGATCTTAACTTTGTTTTTTGCTTCTTGGATCAGAACCGGAGGATTAAAAGTTAAGTTTGATGTTTCGGGTTCCCGGCACTTGGAACCCGGCACTCTGAACACTCTGTCTGAAAATATTCCTCCTCTGAATTTTAATAAAACCCACTGAAAAATTATGAATAATCGCAGGGCCGCTTTTATGATAAGTGCCGCCGACATAACAGGCTGTCCCCAGGCGCGATTACCGGAATATGCATTTTTCGGCAGGTCGAATGTTGGTAAATCATCACTAATTAATATGATTACCGGGGTTAAAAATCTGGCACGTACATCATCCACTCCGGGTAAAACGCAGTTGCTGAATTATTACATGGTGGATGAAGATACCTGGTACCTGGTTGATCTTCCGGGGTATGGATATGCAAAGGTTTCGAAGAAATCGCGCAAAAACTGGGAAAAGATTATTCGGGAATACCTTTTACAACGTCAATCGCTGGTGTATACATTTATCCTTGTCGATACCCGGCACGAACCACAGAAAAGCGATCTGGAACTAATTAACTGGATGGGTGAGCAAGGCTTGCCGTTTTGCCTGGTATTTACCAAAGCTGACAAAATTTCGCGTAACGCGGTTAAGCGGAATGTAGATGAATATAAAAAGGCATTGGCTGAAAACTGGGAAGAGCTTCCACCTGTTTTTATAACTTCTTCGCATTCGGGCGAAGGGAAAAGTGAAATAAACAGTTTTATTGCCACTACAAACAGTGAGTATACCACTCTAACGGAGCAGAAATAAAAAAAAGAGTTCAAAAACTTCTTTCCATTGTTGTGAAACTCTTTTTTCCGCATCCTTAAAGTTAGGGTAGTGGATTAATAAATTTCTGCAAGCTTTAGGAAAGATAATTTTCAGAACTCTCTCTGATTGAATTTGGTACAGTTTATTTATAAACCATGAGCAAATGGTTTTTAGAAACCAAATCCCCTTCTTTTACATAAACTTCAGCTAAAATGCCATTTGCAGGAGCAAAAATGGTATTCAGCATTTTCATGGCTTCCAGGTCAACAAGTTTCTCTCCGGCTTTTACTTTCTTCCCTGTTTTAAAATAAATCTTCTTAATAGTTCCGGGAATAAAAGCCAGTACTTTTTTTGGATCAACCGGCTCATAGGGTTTCCTGTTAAGGAACTTCTTGGTTAACCTTGTTTTGTATTTAACATCTTCGATAATTAAAGTCTGAAAAACTTCAGATTCAAGATTATCAGATGTTTCTTCGGGTTTTATGTCTTTAAGATTAAGACTTTTTGAATTATCGCTTGTTGGCATAATTGTTTTTTAAAAGAACAACAATTGAAAAATGCAGAGTTGTATTTACGGTATCATTAGTGTGTAATTCCCTGACTGAAAAAGTCGAAATAGTTATCAGTCAGGGAATAAAACTTCCTGTGAATTAAAATGGAGGGATACCGTGTTTTTTGAATGGGACATCCACTTTTTTATCAGCCGAAATAGCAAGGGCATGAATTACCATATCGCGTGTTTCTTCAGGACTGATTACTGCATCCACATAACCATATGCAGCTGCAACAAATGGATTAGCAAACTTCTCTTTATACTCTTTAATTTTGAGTTTGCGCATTTCATCCGGATTTTCGGCGTCTTTAATTTCATTTCTGAAAATAATATTAGCCGCACCTTCAGGACCCATAACAGCTATTTCAGCTGTTGGCCATGCAAATACAAAGTCAGCACGCAAGTGGCTTGAGCACATTGCAATGTATCCTCCGCCATAAGCTTTACGTGTGATAACAGTGATTTTAGGAACGGTTGCTTCGCTGTAAGCATAGAGCACTTTTGCTCCGTGGCGGATAACGCCTGCATGTTCCTGATCAACGCCTGGCAGGTAGCCTGGTAAATCAACCAAGGTCACCAAAGGAATGCTGAATGCATCGCAATAGCGAATGAAACGGGCAGCTTTGTCACTTGAGTCAACATCAAGAACTCCGGCCAATACCAAAGGCTGATTAGCAACAAAACCAACTGTGAATCCATTCATACGGGCAAAGCCGATAACGATATTCTGAGCAAATAAATCCTGAACTTCGAGGAAGTCGGAATCATCGCAAATACCGCGGATTACATCTTTTACGTCGTAAGGCTGACGGGGATTGGTAGGGAATACTTTATCAAGACTGTATTGACGGACACGGGGTGGTTTCTTTGGAAATGGATCGGCTTTCTTGAGGTTATTCCAAGGAATAAAGCTACAGAGTTTTTTGATTTGCTCGAAACATTCCAATTCGCTTTCAGCAAAGAAATGAACGTTACCGGTTATTTCGGCCTGAACACGTGCACCACCTAATTCTTCCATTGAGATCTCCTCGCCCAGAACAGTTTTAATAACTTCGGGGCCGGTGATGAACATCTTGGATATTTTATCAACCACAAAAACGAAATCGGTTAATGCCGGTGAATAAACCGCACCTCCGGCACAAGGTCCGAGGATTACCGATATTTGAGGAATCACACCTGAAGCCTGAGTATTACGGTAGAAAATTTCGCCATAACCTGCAAGTGAATTCACCCCTTCCTGAATACGAGCTCCACCGGAATCGTTAATCCCGATAAGTGGAATTTTAAGTTTCATGGCGTGATCCATGATTTTGGTAATTTTTTTGGCATGCATATAGCCAAGCGATCCACCTGCAACTGTAAAGTCCTGTGCAAAAATACATACAGGATAATTGTTGATAGTTCCCGTTCCGGTAATTACACCGTCACCAGGCAGGTACTTGTCGCTCATTTCAAAGTCGCGGCCGGCATGTTCAACAAACAGGTCGTATTCATGAAAAGACTTAGCATCCAGCAATGCGATTATTCGTTCGCGGGCTGTTAGCTTACCGGTGGCTTTTTGTTTTTGGATGGCTTTATCACCACCGCCACGCAACGCTTCCTGCATTCTACGTTTCAGATCAGATGATTTGGAGCTTAAGGACATAGGTTTTTGGTTTGTGAATAATACGTTTTTTCACCCTTTGGCGAATTCTTCAAAAGGAGGCAAAGATACAATCATTTAATTGTTAATTCATGCACAAATAATGCATTTTTAGTAAAGAAATAAAGACCTGTTTGGTATAATTACTTAATTTTGAGGACTTAAACCTTTATGATGAATATCGAAGAATTACGAGATTATTGCCTCACTAAATCTGCGGTTACTGAAAGTTTCCCTTTCGATGAATCCACACTTGTTTTTAAAGTTGCTGGAAAAATGTTCTTACTAACTGATTTGGTAGATGCTTTTTCGATTAACATTAAAAATATTCCTGAAAAAGTAATTGAACTCAGAGAACAGTATCCCAGTGTATTACCAGGGTATCACATGAATAAAATTCATTGGATCACGGTAATGATAGACGGAACCATAACCGACAATTTACTGAAACAATGGATTGACGAATCATACAATCTGATTGTTGCAGGTTTTTCAGGAAAAGAGAAAGCTCTTTATGCTGAATTATCAGCTGGGCATTAATTATTGCAAAGAAACATACTTTGAAAGTGCATTAACCAGAGCTGCTTTGGATTGCACACCCACCAATGTTTCAACCACCTGGCCATCTTTTAAAATTAGTATTGTTGGAATAGCTTGTATCCCATATTGATTAGCCAGTGGTCCGTTGGCATCAATATCAACCTTTCCCACTTTTACCTTTCCCTGGGTTTGTTCTGCAATTTCTGCTATAACCGGGGCCATAGCTTTACAAGGCATGCACCAGGTTGCCCAGAAATCGACCATGACAATTCCTTTTGCGGTTTCGCCAACGAAATTAGTAGTTGTAAGCGTGATAATGTTCTCATCCGATGTTCCTGATTTGCACGAGGACAGGGAAATGAGAACCGAAGCAATAAGCATTGTTATGATTGTTCTTTTATTCATTTTATTCGTTTTTAAATGACAAGGGATTAAGTATTGAGATTTTCGCTATTTTAATGTTACTAGTGTTATTCCGGATCCTCCGGTTTCGAGTGAAGCATCCGAGAATTGTTTTACTTCGGGTATGCCTCCAAGGTAATTCCGGATTATACTGCGCAATACTCCGTTACCTTTTCCGTGTAATATACTTACTTCGGAAACGTGCAACATAATTGCTTCATCAATGTAACGTTGAATGAGCGCTTCGGTTTCATCAGCCCGTTTGCCTCTAACATCAATGGTGATCCGGAAATTAGCCGTACGGGCATTCATATCGTTAACCATATTCTGATAGGCGAAACCCCTGTTTACATTTTTTTTAACAGGTGAGTTTGCCTGGAGTACTTCCAGATTTTCAGCTTTTACCTTTAATGTAACTGTATTGAAAGCTACCGTTGCATCACTTCCATGGATTTCAACAACCTCGCCGGATTCATGTTGTCCTTTCATTCGTACCCGGCTACCTTTAACGACAGGTTTTCCGATTGCTGTTTCAGGAGGTACAGTTACTTCTTTTTCAACGACGGTTTCAACAATGGGAATCTCTGTGATTTTCTCCGTGAATTCTTTTATTTCGGTTCTTAATTGTTTTGCTCTTGAAGCATCAGCCTGCGATTGTTTTATTTCACGGATTGTTTTTTCAATGATCTGATTCGATTTATTGAGAATCGACTTTGCTTCGATGCTGGCTTTTTCGAGTATTTCTTTCTTTTTATTATCCAGGTCTTCTTTAAGAGAAGTGTACCGGTTTATCAGCCCGGTTAGCATTTCATCTGCCTGCTGTAACTGCTTCTCCTTTAGGCCTAACTCCAGTTTTTCTGCTTCAAGATCCTGCATCTGCTTATCAAAGTCGAGTTTTGCATGACCTACTTTTTCGCCTGCTTTTTCGAGTACTTCTTTCGGGAAAGCAATATTTGTTGCTATCTCAAAAGCAAATGAACTTCCAGGTCTTCCGGTTTTGAGCACAAAAAGAGGTTTCATGTGTTTGGTGTCGTAAAGCATGGCCCCGTTCAGAAATCCGGAATGGTTGGAAGCCAAAAGTTTCAGGTTTGCATAATGGGTTGTAACAACGCCATATGCCTTTTTGTCATTCAATGTTTCAAGCACAGCCTCAGCAATAGCTCCCCCTGATTGAGGTTCAGTTCCGGCGCCAAATTCATCAATAAGAAATAAGGTGGAATGATCGGCATAACCTAACAGGTTTTTAATGTTATGCAAATGACTGCTGTATGTACTTAAATCGTTTTCAATAGATTGCTGATCACCAATATCAATGAAAAGATGATCAAAAATACCTGCTTCGGATGTGTCGAGAACAGGAATTAATAAACCACATTGAAGCATGTATTGAAGCAACCCCACTGTTTTTAACAATACTGATTTCCCTCCTGCATTTGGCCCGGAAATAATTAATATCCTGTTATTCTCATCCAATGTAATATTTGAAGGAATTATTTCCCTTTTCTGCTTTTTTAGTGAGAGCATCAGGAGCGGATGACGGGCTTGTATCCAGCTAAACGATTGTTGGTCCCGTAAAACAGGTTTTAATGATCCTGTTTCTATTGCCAGCAATGCCTTGGCTCTCAGGAAATCGAGGTGGCCGATGAACTGAAGTGATTCCTTTAATAATTGTATATAAGGCCGCAATTCATCAGCTAATTCAATTAGTATTTTGACTATCTCGCGCCTTTCAGCCAGCTCAAGTTCCCTGATGCTGTTTCTGAGTTCAAAAACTTCAGTCGGTTCAATATAGGAGGTTTGACCGGTTGCTGACTCGTCAATGATAACACCATTTATTTTACGTTTATTCGACGAATTTACCGGAATTACAGCCCTTCCGTCGCGGATGGCAATTTCAGTATCTGCCGGGACATACTTATCGAGTTTAGCCTGTGTTAGTGCCTGTGCGATTTTCTTATCAATCAGGTGGATCATCCGGGATAGGCTCTTCCTGATTTCAAGCAGGGCAGGGGAAGCGTTATCACGTATGTTGCCTTCACTATCAAGAACCCGGTTTATGCCTGAAAGAATTCCAGGTTCAATATATTGACCTGCTATCAGTGAATGAAGATGTGGGAAAGTGTTTGCTGAAGTTTCTGAAATAAATATTATGCAATTGATAAATGCAGAATAGGAGGTACGCAGAAGCAGCAGTGACTCTGTTGCAAGAAAAGTGCCTGGTATCAGAATGTGATTCAGTTCTTCCTCAAGTTCGAAATATTCAGATGCAGGATAACCGAACACTGTAAGAATCATAGTGCGGAACTCTTCTGTAACGTTGAGCTCATTATTTAATAATTCCGTATTGTTACTAAAACTGATGCCGGCAACAAGCGATTTACCGCCTTCACCAAGGCAGTACCCATCAAGCATACGCCTGATGGCATCAAAACCAGTTTTTTCTTCGAAATTTGCAGGCGCGATCACAGTATTATTTTTGGCAAAATTAAGTAAAATCAATCCATGATTAACTTGCCGGTTTTTTACTGTTATGCTTTTTACGCAAACGGAGAAAGATCAGTACTGAAATGGCGAACAAGGTGGCTGCTGCACCATACAATGAAAATGGTGTGGTCTTTTTACCGAAGCCCTTGAGTGGGCTTATATCTCCGACATTCATATATGCTGCCCAGTAATGTGGATGCGCTGTAAGTTTATCGCAATTATCGAGATATTCTATTTTAGCAAACCGCAGGGCTTCATGCCGTGTTTTTCCCTCAGCTATATTTTTATAAAAATATTCCATTAGTTTCACTCCTGAGCGATCTTCAACAGCCCAGGCTGTCATTATGATGCCCGGTACGCCGGCATAGAAAAAATCACGCGAAAGGCTAAGGATTCCTTCGCCTTTCTGCATTTTACCTGATCCTGTATTGCAGGCACTGAGGACTGCAATATCGGCATGCAGATCCATGTTGATAAGTTCGGATGCATTAAGCATTCCATCATCAATGGTATCGCCTTCTGGCTTGAAGAAAATGAGTTTGGAATATAAAGGATTTTCGTTATTAATTATGGTATGCATAGCAAGGTGAAGAACCCTGTACTGCGAAGCATCCTTTTTAAACGCTGTTTCTGTCGCATTTTTACCAAGGTAAGTTTTTACGTTGAAGTAATTTTCCAGGTTTGTGATCTCCCCCAGTGTGTTTTCAAGTGTTGAAAGTGAATTTCGCAACAATTTGCCACTTTCATCTTTTTGATCAAGTACTGAATTGTCAGTTCCGTAATCAGGGCCAAAAGCAAGTATCCGTCCATTGTTTTCAGCACTTTTAAGATTCAGATCATCGAAAAAAGTCGTGGCCGAAGGAGCATATGTTAAGGCTGACTCTTTAATAAGGTATGGCAATTTGCGGTAAAAGCGTTTTGTTGTATCGGGCAGGGATGTGAGTAAAACGTCAAATGAAATGTAGCCAAGTTCGCCATCAGGTATTAGTATAAGTTCTTTCCCTTTAAAAATTGATTGAACCGGCAAAAGTAAAGTTTGGTAAAGTTCATTTGATGCATGAACAAATGTTGTGAAATCAGAGCCTGTATAATTATTGAATTCCTTCCCTGTTAACTGCTGCTTTAGTTGTAAAAGATTATTGAAGAAGGATTTGTCAATATCTGTAGTAACTAGTTGCTTGTGATTGGAATTAACAGCAAAGATATATAATGTGGAATCAGTGAGGGTAAATTCAACCAAAGCCTGATTTGGAGAAAGCTTTTTCTGGATTTGACCGATAGAGATAACTGAGTTATCATATTTGAGGTTATAGTAGGCTGGATAGTTTTTTTCAATAGATTTGATGAGTATATCTTGTTTTCGACGCAGATCGAATATCCGGCTATTCCACATCTTTATTTTGGAATCGTCGGGTTTCGCAGTTAGTTTCTGATCATGAATCTGTTTGTTGTAGAAATAGATTTCTGATTTCAAACCGGCATCCTGAACCTGGAGTTCTTCGGGAATACGTCCGACATTTTTAGCCTCTTTATCGCGCAGGTGTGAAAGTAAGACTGCTGATTTGCCCTTTTCGGATAAACTGAAGGCTTGTTCTAAAGCTTCAGGATCATTGGTTTTATGATAAAGTTTTACCTGTGCAAGAAGTGCATTTGAAAATGTGCTCTTTTCATTTCCCGAGATAAACAACTTACTGTCTTCATCCTGGTATGTTGACCGGAGCATTTCGATCAATTTTAGTGATAGATTATAGCTTGTTACACAGCTTTTAAGTATGTCAATTCGTGTAGTATCTGATTTATACAGTAAAAGCAATGCAGTTGCTTTGGCTGTGAGTGGATTCAACAGGTTGTCATTCAGGTTATCTTTCGTGATTTCGGGATTATCCGAAAAATTATTTGAAGTAAATTCAGGAAATCCGGCAATTAACGAAAGTTGAAAAAACTTAAGTGCTGTGTTGTAGTCTTTTTCCCGGAAATAATTATTGCCTATGTAATAATATGCAGTTGATACATCGATATTATGCAGCCCGAAAGATTTTTTATATTGATCGAGGGACTTGTTTAAATATAAAAGTGCCTGGTTATTTCCAGTAACCGACAGAAAATCACCATATCTGAGATACGTAAGTGCAGTTTCCGAATGTTCTTCGCCAAACATTTCGATGCTTTTATTCAGTGCTGTTTTATAATAAACATTTGCATTGCTGTTATCAGATATTTTGGCGGATACATTTGCAAGGCCTCTTAACACCTTCACTGAATTCGATAGTTTGTCACCAGTAGCTAATCCTTTCAGATAATACTCTTTAGCTAGAGAATAGTCGCCTTTTTTTTCGGCTATAACCCCCATATTAAGATAAATTGTAAGAATGTCATTCAGGTTACCCGGTGCTTTTTCGGTAAAGATTTCGAGCGATTTATTAAAATAGCTTTGAGCTTTTTCGTAATCGGCAGAGTAAATATAGTTCACTCCCATATTAAGGAAGAGGGCAGCTGCCTGCACTGAATTGGACGTGCTTTGTGAGTTATATAAATTTTCTGCTTGTTTCATGTATTCAAACGCCTTCGAATCATTGCGAATGATCAGGTAAAACCTGCCCATATTCAGGTAAAGGGAAGCAAGTTTTGGGTCATCGGGCAAAAGTACTTCCTGGTTGATTTTCAGCGATTTTAAAAAAAACTGTTCGGCCTTTTCATAATTACCTGTCGTAGAATAAACTATGCCGATATTTTGCAGTGAACCCGTATAATTAGTGTTTCTGGTATGATTTCCTTTTTCGTAGGTATCAGTAGCTTTTGTGTATTCAGCAAGCGCTTCAGGATACTGGTTTCTTAATAGATATACTGTACCCATGCCGTTATAGGCCAGAGCCAGGCCCGTATCAAGAGTTGCTTGCCTTGATTTGTAAATCCTGATATTCCTGGAATATAGTGCAACTGCCTGTTCCAATTGCCGTTTGTCCGAAAACAGATTTGCTTTCTTCAGAATAAGATTGTTGTATAGGTTGCCTGTTGTATCGATCTTTTTATTTGCTATTGACAAAGCCTGGTCCGAAAGACGTATTGCTTCATCCAGGTCGCCTTTTAACCTGAAACAGTCTATTAATCCCGATACTCCTTTTGCCCAATCTGCAGTTTGATTGAGTTTAAGATTATAGTCTGATGCTTTTCTGAAATATAGAATTGCCGAGTCGTAACTACCCCTGGTCTTTAGCTGTTCTGCCTGAATAAGATAGGAGGTTTCATCAGTGCCTTGGCTTTTATTGCCATTGTTATCGCATGACCAAAACAACAGTATCCCTGTTAATAAAAACAGATTAATGCAAAATAATGCCAGATTGTTTTTCATTGGGCATGATTTTGAGAGGTTCAGTAGAAATTGAGTTTGAGAAGATTGCAAGCTGTGCAAAGATATAACAAAGATAGCCTGTTTTAGATAAAAAAAAGGAGCAGTAAGCTCCTTTTTTTTACTATTATTTTGTGAATTATTTTGCCTTTAATAATCGTATAGTATTTGTTAATTCGGAACTTTTAGCATGTACACGTAATTTACAAATATAAGATCCTTTTGCTAATTGTGATGCATCAAGATCAACCTCGTGGTGACCCGCATTCATTACTCCAACCGAGATGGTTTTTACCAATTGGCCAGTTGTACTATACACCTCAATACTAGCATTTCCTTCTTCCGGCAGATTTATACTGAGTTTGGTTGAGCTTGCAAATGGATTGGGATAATTGCTGAATTTCAAGGATGGTTTGCCAAATTTAATGAGAGGTGATGCAAACTTCAGGTTGGTAACCTCTGTGTTTGTAGAGCTCATCAGGCTGGTGTTTCCATCCAGGCTTACATTGGCAGTCATTCCCGTTTGGAATTCAGATGTACTCACACCATGAATTGTAATAAAGGTTTCGCCTGCATCAAAATGGGCAGGGGCCATATCTGGATTTCCCCAAACAAGACGTATTTGGCCATTTTCAATATTATAATCATAATCTGCCCCTTTAAATTCAATTGATTCAATCTGTAGCAATTCAGAAGGATAGTTGATGATAACCCCGGCACCGGTAATGTTAAGTTCATTTTGGGTGAGAATCCTGGTTGTAAAAGCTTCACTTCTGGTTACTTCAATCGAACCTTCCTGGGCTATTGGTAATGCCTCAATGTCGCGAAGTTGAGGAACAAACGTACCACCTACATCACCGGAACATGTACCACCAATAGTCTTTGGGTCAAATTCTACACTTTTCAGGTCTGAAAT
>JFJP01001774.1_pt1 | contig 34630 bp, 37 predicted proteins | sample 431651 | NCBI WGS metagenome assembly JFJP01 (sample SAMN02602958, study PRJNA72255) | Microbial mat metagenome, whole genome shotgun sequencing project. | biome: fresh water; feature: sink hole; material: water; isolation source: purple microbial (photo- and chemosynthetic) mats found in... | reverse complement strand
GGAATGAACACTTCCGTCCAGGCGTGCAGATCGGTGAAGTCATGGTCGGTGCCGGACGGGCCGTCAAGGGCTTTGACATCGGCGGTCAACTGGATCAGATAACCCGAGGCAAAACGTGCGGCCAGGCCCAGATTACGCAAGACCTGCACCAGCAGCCAGGCGGAGTCGCGACACGAACCACGCCCTAGTTCCAGCGTCTGTTCCGGCGTCTGCACGCCGGCTTCGAGGCGCACGATGTAGCCGACACCGTTCTGCACGCGCTGGTTGATGCCGACCAGCATGTCGATGGTACGCAGCGCTTTGCCGAGCAGTTCCTGTTTCGTCCGCCTGAGCCAGTCGGCGAGCAGGGGCGTGGCGGGATCGGCCTCGAGATACGGGCCAAGCTCGCGCTTTAGACCCTCGGGGTAGGCGAACGGATAGTGCTCGGCAAATTCATCGATAAAGAAGTCGAAGGGGTTTATCACCGTCATGTCGGCTACCAGGTCGACCGTGATCGCCAGCGAACCGGCTTTCTCCGGAAACACCAGACGGGCGACCCAGTTGCCGAACGGATCCTGCTGCCAGTTGAGGAAATGTCCGGCCGGTTCGACCTTGAGCGAATAGCTGAGAATGGGCGTCCGGCAATGTGCGGCCGGACGCAACCGGACCTCGTGCGGTCCAAGGCTGACGGGACGGTCAAAGCGATAAGAGGTCTGGTGCTTGAGCGCAACGCGGATGGTCATCGGGAATCTTTCAAAGAGAAGGAACTACTAATCCATCAACTTGAATCTAATAGATGAAAATATTCGTCATTCCGGGCTTGACCCGGAATCCAGTAAAGCACCTCTGGATTCCCGCTTGCGCGGGAATGACGGAGTTATCCATCGGTCATTGAAGGAAATTATTCATCCGTCGACCAGAAATAGGTGGTGTTGATCAGGTCACCAAGATCGTAGGTGCGTTCGAGGAATTCGGACAGGTATTCGTGCAAACCGCCGGCGAAGATGTCGTCGATGCTGCCGAAACGCAACTGGCCGTGCAGCAGCCCGCAACGACGCAGCAACTCGCCCGAACGCGAACCGTTGATTTCCTGCAACAGGCGGTTGACCACTTCCATGCACGACATCAGCGAACGCGGCATGTCGGGGCGCAGGATCAGCAACTCGGCAACGCGTTTTGGCGTGAGCTGGTCACGGTAGACCTTGCGATAGGCTTCAAAGGCTGAGACCGAGCGCAGTATCGCACCCCACTGGTAATAATCCGCAGCCCCGCCAATGTCACTCGGACTGGGCAACAGGATGTGATACTTGACGTCGAGGATGCGTGCGGTGTTGTCGGCGCGCTCAAGGAAAGAGCCCAGCCTGAGGAAACGGGAGGTGTCGTCGCGCAGCAGAGTGCCATAGGTAATTCCACGCGACAGGTGCGATCGTTCCTTCACCCACTCGAAGAAACGCGAGACCCCCAGTTCGGTGATTCCTTCGGAATGCTTCTGGCGCATTTCCAGCCAGGTGTGGTTCAGCGCTTCCCACATCTCCGATGTAATGGAACCGCGAACGGCCCGGGCATTCTCGCGCGCGTTGAAGAGGCTGTTATAGATGCTGCCCGGGTTCTGCTTGTCCAGCGCCATGAAATGCATCACATTGTCGGCGCTGGGTTCCGGGTAGCGCGCCTCGAAATCCTCGTGCAATCCGCTGATCGACAGCATGGCACGCCATTCGTGGTGCGGTTCGGCGGTGGCCTGCTTGAGCAGGGACATGCGGTAGGTCACGTCCAGCATGCGCGCGGTATTCTCGGCCCGTTCCATGCTGCGGGCCATCCAGTACAGGTGATCTGCGGTCGATGAGAGCATGTCGGTTCCCCTTAGTTTTCCAGTACCCAGGTGTCTTTGGTACCGCCACCCTGCGACGAATTGACCACCAGCGAACCGTCTTTCAGCGCCACACGGGTCAGCCCGCCCGGAACCATGGTGATCTCCCTGCCGGAAAGCACATAGGGCCGGAAATCGATATGGCGCGGCGCAACACCACTTTCGACGTAAGTCGGGCAGGTGGACAGCGCCAGCGTCGGCTGCGCGATGTAACCCTCCGGCGCGGCCAGGATCTTGTCGCGGAACAGGCTGATTTCTGCGGCAGTTGATGTTGGTCCGACCAGCATGCCGTAGCCGCCGGAGCCATGAACCTCCTTGACCACCAGCTCCGGCAGGTGGGCCAGCACGTACTCGCGATCGGCCGGCTTGCTCAGTTCCCAGGTCGGCACGTTGGACAGAATGGGTTCCTCTCCGCAATAAAAACGGATCATTTCAGGCACATGGATGTAGATCGCCTTGTCGTCGGCAATCCCGGTTCCGACGGCATTGGCCAGCGTGACCTTGCCTGCCCGATAGGCTGAAAACAGCCCGGGAACGCCGAGCATCGAATCCTTGTTGAAGGCCCGTGGATCAAGAAAATCGTCATCGATACGGCGATAGATCACATCAACGCGCCGCGGACCCTGGGTGGTGCGCATGAACACCGTATCGTTGCGCACGAACAGATCGTTGCCATCGACCAGTTCGATACCCATCTGCTGCGCCAGAAAGGCATGCTCGAAATAGGCACTGTTGAACTGGCCCGGCGTCAGCAGGACGACATTCGGATCGTTGACGCCCGCCGGAGCAACCGAGCGCAAGTTGTTCAATAACAGATCCGGATAGTGATCGACCGGAGCGATCGCCTGCCGTGCAAACAACTCGGGAAAGAGCCGCATCATCATCTTGCGGTCCTCGAGCATGTAGGACACCCCCGAGGGCGTGCGCAGGTTGTCCTCAAGCACATAATACTCGCCACACTTGTCGCCATGGTCGGCACGCACCAGATCGACGCCGGCAATGTGCGCATAGATCTGCTCGGGCACATCGACACCGACCATTTCCTGACGAAACTGGGAGTTTCTGAGGATCTGTTCGGAGGGAATGCGTCCGGCCCTGAGAATTTCCTGATCGTGATAGATGTCGTGCAGGAAGGCATTCAGCGCCCTGACCCGCTGCCGCAAGCCATCGGCCATGCGTTTCCACTCATGCGCCGGGATGATGCGCGGCACGATGTCGAAAGGGATCAGGCGCTCCTGCCCGGTATCCTCGCCATACACGGCGAAGGTAATGCCGACGCGGTGAAACGCGATTTCGGCTTCTTCGCGCTTGCGCGCGATAACCACGTCGGAGCTTCCCCTCAACCACTCTGCGTAGCTCCTGTAACTCTCGCGGACCGAGCCATCAGCGGCATACATTTCATCGTAGGCATTTTTCATCGCAGGCCCTCGGTTGATTTATCTTAAATACTGATCAATCTGAAGCACGAACTGAGCCAAATTTAATATTCCATTAATTCATCATGTTAGTTTAATCCTGTGAAAACACACGCACTGATTCGGGGCGCTCTGCCAACAATTGGTGCGGAGCGCAAAAGTACCAATAAACCATGCTGCTGCCAGAATATGGCCACCTCAGCAAACAATGGGGAATTGAACCTGCAGTGATTATCCACGGTCATAGATCAGACTATGTCCAATCTTTCTACCCAGCACGTCCTTTCCGTCCATCACTGGAACGACAGTCTTTTCAGTTTCCGTACCACCCGCGATGCCGGCCTGCGCTTCATCAACGGCCAGTTCGTCATGCTTGGCCTTGAACACGAAGGCCGTCCGCTGACCCGGGCCTACAGCATCGTCAGCGCCAACCACGACGAATTTCTCGAGTTTTTCAGCATCAAGGTAGCCAATGGCCCATTGACTTCGAAGCTGCAGCATCTGGCCGTCGGCGATGCCGTCGTCGTCAGCCGCAAACCGACCGGAACGCTGGTCCTGCGCGACCTGAGGCCCGGCAGGCGCCTCTACATGCTGGCCACGGGTACCGGTCTGGCGCCCTTCCTCAGCCTGATTCAGGATCCGGAAAGTTACGAGCACTTCGAGAAGGTCGTTCTCATCCATGGCGTACGTACGGTGAGCGAACTGGCCTACCGCGACTTCATCACGCGCGAACTGCCAAATCACGAGTACTTTGCCGATCTGGTGCGGGACAAACTCATTTATTACCCGACCGTCACCCGCGAAGCCTTTCCGAATCAGGGCCGCATCACCCACCTGATCGAAAGCGGCAAGCTGTTTTCCGCGATCGGTCTGCCGGCATTCGACCCGGCGCACGACCGCGTCATGGTCTGCGGCAGTCCGGCCATGATCAGGGATTGCTGCACGCTGCTCGACCAGCGCGGATTCGAAATATCGCCATACATCGGAGCGATGGGCGATTACCTTATCGAGCGTGCTTTTGTCGAAAAATAAACAGGTTAGAATGGCGGTCTCAGGTCTTTCTCCCGGAAGCATTCCCGGCAATGAGCAGAATCATCGAAGTCCGCCTCCCGAAATTCCCCGGATGCTGGTCGACCTGCGGCAATTGCGCCAGAGACGAAGTCAGCGTTGATGACGTGCTGGCCCTGCCGGGCGACAGTGTCGAACGCGATGACACGCTGATCGTGCTGGAAACCGGCAAGGTCGCCCTCGACATCCCGGCACCGCATTCCGGGAAGGTCGTCGAGCTGTTCGTGGCCGCAGGCGACAAGCTCGCCGAATACCAGCTGATCCTGACGCTTGAAGTGAACTATTGATCCGGCCCGCAAATGTATGAAGTCGTCCCCCAGGAGGACTTCCTTCGGGGCGTCACCCCGGCGAAGGCCGGGGTCCAGGAAGTAAATCCACGCCAGCACTGGATACCGGGCTCTGCACCCCAAGGGTGTTTCCTGCGGGGCACATTTCCTTCGGTCACCTTCGCCGGTATGACGGAAGTTTCAACTTCATAGGGCCAAAGCAATAGGCGGTGCTGACGGGTACAATGGCGGCATTACCTATCAGGAGCGCACCATGGGCAGCAGCACTATCTCTCTGGTTCTGACCGCGATCGGAGATGATCGTCCGGGTCTTGTCGAACAGCTTGCCACTGCCATAAGTCAGCATCAGGGCAACTGGCTGGAATCATCTATGTCGCACTTGTCCGGCAAGTTCGCCGGAATCGTCTGCGTGAGTGTCCCTGAGGTTCAGCTTGAAGCGCTCAAGGCGACCCTGGCCGGGTTGCCCGGCCTGCGCATCACGTCTGAAGCCTCCGACCCCGGCGCTTCCGCCGCAGCCGGAACTGGAAACCGGCGCCTCAAGCTCTCGCTCGTCGGCCACGACCGCATCGGAATCGTGCGCGAGGTTTCGCAGGTTCTTGCCCGGCACGCAATCAACGTGGAAGCCCTCACTACACATACAGCCAGTGCACCGATGTCAGCCGCAATACTGTTCCATGCCACGGCGGAACTGACCGCCCTGTCATCGCTCGATGCCCGCGCGCTGACTGCCGATCTGGAGTTCCTGTCGAATGACCTGATGGTCGATATCACGCTCGACGAAACCATCCGTACGTAAAGAACCGGCCGACTTCATTTCTGCGCAAACCTCATGAAACCGTCCCGCACAATTAGCGACAAGGCCAAGCTGATTACCGTCATCTGGCTGCTGCTCTGTTGCGGATTTCTGGCCACAACACTGGTCAGTTATTTTGTTTCACGCAACGCCATCTACGAATCGATCACCACGACGGAACTCCCGCTCACGTCCGACAACGTCTATTCCGAGATCCAGAAGGACCTGGTCCGGCCGATCCTGATTTCCTCGATGATGGCGCGCGATACCTTTCTGCGCGACTGGGTACTCGGCGGCGAACGTTTCGTTGAACCATTGACGCGTTACCTGAAGGAGATCATGGCCCACTACGGTGCCGTTACCAGCTTTTTTGTCTCGGAAGACACGCGTAATTACTATTCGACCGACGGTGTTCTCAAGACGGTTAAAACGGACGAGTCACGCGACATCTGGTATTTCCGTGTGCGTGACATGAGCGAACCCTACGAGATCAATGTTGACCCAGACCTGGCCAACCGCGACACGCTGACCATTTTCATCAATTATCGTGTGCTCGATTACAAGCAGCGCTTCATCGGAGCAACCGGCGTCGGCCTCACCGTGGATACCGTCAACCGCATGATCGATGATTACCAGCAGCGTTACGGTCGCACCATCTTTCTGGTCGATGCCAAAGGCAAAATAACGCTGTCGGGCAAGATATCCGATGATTCTGATGGCATCACGCGTGCAGCCCATTCCAGCATTTACGACATCGAGGGCCTGCGTGAGCAGGCAGCAGCCATCCTGAAAGCGGGTAGCGGGTCCTTTGAATACGAGAGCCGGGGACACCTGAATTTCCTCAATGTTCGCTACATCCCCGAGCTCAAATGGTATCTCTTTGTCGTCAAACAGGAAGACCGGGCGCTGTCCAGCATTCAGCAAACGCTTTATCTGAACCTGCTTCTGTGTTTCGTCATTACGGCCGTCGTGCTGTTGATTGTCCATCTGACAATCAACCACTATCAGCGACGCCTGGAAACCATGGCCACCACCGACAACCTGACCGGACTCGCCAACCGTTATGCACTGGACATTCTCCTCGACCAGCAGGCCCTTGAAGCCTCACGTCACGGCAGCCCGATGTCGGCGATCATGCTCGACATCGATCACTTCAAAACCCTCAACGACAGCCGCGGGCACCTTGCCGGCGATGAAGTCTTGCGCGGAATCGCCACGACCCTCAAGGAAAGCCTGCGCGCCTCCGATATCGCCTGCCGCTGGGGTGGCGAGGAGTTTCTCGTCATCCTCTCCAATACCGATCTGGCCGCAGCAGCCAAAGTCGCTACTACCTTGTGCGACCGTATTGCCGGGAACCACTATGCGTTCAATGGCAGCGAAATGGTCGTTACGGTCAGTGCCGGGGTTGCCGCCTATCGCAAGGACGAGACCCGCGAGAGTTTTGTTGCGCGTGTTGACGCCCTGCTCTACCAGGCCAAGAACGAGGGACGTAACCGGGTCTGCACGGAAGCGGAGAGCGTGCAGGTTTGAGCGACCATGATCGAAGCGTGTCGAATTGCATGGGCAAGTGGTGCCACAGCTTGTTCGCGTACGGACATGCCGTTAATACCGGAATAAACATCCTCCGGCAGAGCCGGGGAAATCCCAACTGATTAGGGATGCTCTACGTCACAGACTAAAATCGACCATTGCAGTCGTTCAGATTTCTCTGAAGCAGCCATTTTCAGCACAGCAATGAGTCCTATAGTTTGAGTCCGGTTGCATTGAAAAACGATCTCAATAGTTTGGGTTTTGTACGCACTCGATGTAATTCTGCAGTGACTGTGTTTCGAAGTTCGTCGAGACCCATTGGGCAATAATTTGCTAATCGTCCATACTTGATGTGCCCCCAAACGAAGTCCACTGGATTCATTTCCGGACAATAGGGCGGGAATGGTTCAACAACAACATCTTGATGGTGACTCAAATAGCGCTCCATTGGATATGACTGATGGATTGGGATTTGATCCCATATAACAATGAGGGGCCCTCTTAATCGGCGACGAACCGTGTCGACAAAATCGACAAGTGAATCACCGCGGAAATTGGCATTATTTGGAAGCGAGTAAAAGTAGAACCCGAACCTTGATGTCTTTGGGCTTATGGTGAGCGCTCCAATTGTTGAAATACGCCCATGAGGTTCGGCAATCTTAATGACGGGAGTGTGGCCACGACGCGCCCAGGTTCTTCTAAGTAGGGGGGCCAACATGAATCCGCACTCGTCAATAAAAACCAAGTGCGCTCTTCTAGAATTTTTGTCGCACCGATTGGTCAGAGTTGGCCATGTGCGCTCTTTCCAATTAACAATATCGATTTCGCTGCGTTCCACCGAACGCGTTTTTGGCTTTTGCGGAGTCATTCCAAGTCTTGCCAGAAGTTGGCCAACTGCGGTTAGTCCGAGTCGAACGGAAAACTTCTCTGCGATTAGTTTTGCTACCACAGCGCGCGTCCATAAATTGACATCAAGACCGTGCTGTTTCGGACTGCGCCCATTGATCCATCGAAAAACATCGCGCTCCTGCGTCGAAGTCAAGCTACGCGGTCTCCCGGTTGCTTTTTTCGAGCGAAGTGCCCTGATGCCGACACTAGACTTTTCTGCTGCAGTAAGCCATTTGTAGATCGTTGTGCGATTAAATCCGTAGGCGGCAATGACCGCCGATGCAGGCTCTCCACTACGAACCCTCTCAACGGCCATCAACCGAATTTTCTCCAGCGTCTTGTGGTCAAAAGTTCTGCCGTCTCGTTTCATTACAAATCGGATTCGTCAGTCTGCGACCAAGAGGAAAAGACATCCAGAAAATCCCCAGTAGCTCGTTATAAAAATGGATTATTGAGTCTCACACCTGTTCCACGAAAATCGTTAACGTTGCGAGTTACAACTGTCAGGTCGTGTATCAATGCGATCGCAGCGATCTGTTTGTCAATCGGATTTTGGTGATGTGGCGACATCAATTTACCCCATACTTGAGCACATTCCTTATCGAACTCCAATATCCTGTCAGCGTAGTTAGTCGCGATTAGTTCAAGCCATTGTTCAAGCTTCTTGGTTTGTGGCATATCGCCTCGATTCCGAATATTCTCAAGTCCTCTCCGAATTTCACCGATTGTTTGCACAGAAAGATATATATCTGCTGCGTCGATGGTCTGAAAGAATCTCTGAACGCCTGGATTTGCCTTTTTCCCCTTGCGGGCATCACTGATGACATTCGTGTCTATCAAGTACATTAAATGGCCTACCCGTTTCGGCAATCGAAGTCAGAATCTTCACCAACATTTGGCATACTCGCCAGAACCTCGGCAACGGACCGTCGTTTCGGATGATGAAGAACTGCTCGTAGAATCTCACGGTGCTCTGCTTCCGCGCTTCTTCCATTAGCTGCGGCAAGTTTCTTTAGCGCCAACGCAACATCTTCATCGACATTCCGAACTACAAGATTGGTAGCCATGGTGATCTCCTTAGTTGCAATCATTGATAGCAATCTACCAAAGAAATGATTGCATTGCAATCGTAAATTGCTCTCCTGATTGAACGGCAGAAAGTGGCCGGACGCGGACCTATCTTATCACTCAAGAATACATGATGTATGTATATTCCACTGCAGAACGCATATCCACAACCTCTCCCTCCACCGGAAAATCCAGATACCTCAAACAATAAACCGGTCTTTGCACATGCCTATCAATGCGCCGGGACGATTGCATTTGGGACCATGACACCGACCGCAGAGATGGAGAGAAAAGCAATAGATCATAGAAATTCATGATTATCCATGCGTGATCTCCGCGGTTCTGTGGCTCTGCGCTGGATTTGGCTGACATCTGCAATCGCCCTGATCATTGCGCCAAAAGCCGGTACACTCGGGTAAACTCCTACTTTCTGGCCGCAACTGCGGTTCCGACCTGTTCCCCATACCGCTATCTCACAACGAAGAATTCAAAATCCCAGCCATGGCCCAATACGTAATGAGCATGCTCCGCGTGAGCAAAATCGTCCCGCCAAAACGGCAAATCATCAAGGACATTTCCCTGTCTTTCTTCCCCGGTGCCAAGATCGGCCTGCTCGGCCTCAACGGCTCAGGCAAATCGACCGTCCTGCGCATCATGGCCAACGCCGACAAGGAGTTCGAAGGCGAAGTGCAACATCTGGCCGGCATCCGCATCGGCTATCTGGCGCAGGAACCGCAACTCGACCCGGCGCTGAGCGTGCGCCAGGAAGTGGAAAGCGGCATGGGTGAAGTCATGCAGGCGCAGGCCAGTCTGGAAGCCGTCTACGCGGCTTACGCCGAGCCCGACGCCGACTTCGACAAACTGGCCGAGGAACAGGCACGTCTGGAGGCGATCATTGCCACGGCGGGTTCCGATACCCAAAACCAGATGGAAATCGCCGCCGACGCCCTGGGGCTGCCGCCCTGGGATGCGCCGATCAAGAATCTCTCCGGCGGCGAAAAGCGCCGCGTCGCGCTGTGCAAATTGTTATTGTCGAAACCCGACATGCTGCTGCTCGACGAACCGACCAACCACCTTGACGCCGAATCAGTCGACTGGCTGGAGCAGTTTCTCGTGCGTTTCCCCGGCACCGTCGTTGCCGTCACCCACGACCGTTACTTCCTCGACAACGCCGCCGAGTGGATACTCGAACTCGACCGCGGCTGCGGCATCCCGTGGAAGGGCAACTATTCGTCCTGGCTGGAACAGAAGGAAGCCCGCCTCGAAACCGAGAACAAGCAGATCGACGCGCACATGAAGTCGATGAAACAGGAACTCGAATGGGTGCGCCAGAATCCCAAGGCGCGTCAGGCCAAGAGCAAGGCGCGTCTGGCCCGCTTCGATGAATTGTCCAGCCTCGACTATCAGTCGCGCAACGAAACGCATGAAATCTTCATCCCGGTTGGCGAACGGCTGGGCAACAAGGTCATCGAATTCAGGGACGTCAGCAAGGGCTTCGGCGACCGCCTGCTGATCGACAAGCTCTCGTTCAGCGTTCCGCCCGGTGCCATCGTCGGCATCATCGGCCCGAACGGCGCCGGCAAATCGACACTGTTCCGCATGCTGACCGGTCAGGAAAAGCCCGATTCAGGCGAACTGGAAATTGGCGAAACCGTGAAACTGGCCTATGTCGACCAGAGCCGCGACTGCCTCGATGGCAACAAGACTGTCTTTGACGAAATCTCCGGCGGCTCCGACATCCTGACCGTCGGCCGATACGAGACCCCGGCGCGTGCCTATATCGGGCGCTTCAACTTCAAGGGCGGCGACCAGCAGAAATTCGTCGGCCAGCTTTCCGGTGGCGAACGCGGCCGGCTGCATATGGCCAAGACCCTGATTGCCGGCGGCAATGTCCTGCTCCTTGACGAACCCTCGAACGACCTCGATGTCGAGACCCTGCGCGCCCTCGAAGACGCCCTGCTCGAATTTGCCGGCAGCGTGCTGGTCATCTCGCATGACCGCTGGTTCCTTGACCGCATCTGCACCCACATTCTGGCCTGCGAAGGCGAATCGCAGTGGGTATTCTTCAACGGCAACTATCAGGAATACGAAGAAGACAAGAAGAAGCGACTGGGTGAGGAAGGCGCAAAACCGAAGCGGATCCGCTACAAGCCGATCACGCGCTGAGCATTGATCCTGCCCATAGAAAAAGGCCCGCTGTGCAGCGGGCCTTCTCATTCAAACTCCCCGAAACCCGGCGCAGTGCCGGAAACCGGTGGATTCTTTCAGTGTTCTGCGCGGAGGCTGGCCGCAAATGCGACTTCCATGCTTTCCGGGAACTGGAACTGGGTGAAGGTGCGGTGAATCTCGGCCTCATTCACACCGGCATGATCCTGGAAACGGATGCCGAGCGGGCGACCGTTGGAAGCCAGGGTCGAAAAGGCAAAACGCCAGCGCTGGACTTCGGCAAGACGCTCACGCAACTCAAGTTCGTTGCTGATGGCCACACCAGCTTGTTTCAATGAATCCAGGAACTCGTCAAAGGATTCGGTACTCAGACTGCCCATGTTCTACTCCGTTTGGTTCGGTGGATACCCACCATGAGCCTAATAACGCGCCTTCCTGAAAGCGGTTGACAAAGTTCATTGAGAAGTTGAAAGCCGCCAATCCCTCCAAAAAAATACACATGAAGCTTTTTTATCAATGACTTACAATGTCTTCCCCTGCTTCCGGCCAGCTCGATGACGCAAAACCGCAACATTCTTGAACTCCTCGCCCCGGCAAAAAACGCCGAATTCGGCATCGAGGCCGTCAATCACGGCGCCGACGCCGTGTATATCGGCGGTCCAGCCTTTGGTGCCCGCGCCAACGCCGGCAATCCGGTGGCCGACATCGAAAGGCTGACCCGTCACGCCCACCGCTTCAACGCCCGCGTTCTGGTGGCGCTCAATACCATACTCAAGGACGAGGAGCTTGAAGAAGCCCGCCAACTCGTCTGGCAAGTCTACGAGGCCGGTGCCGACGCGCTGATCGTGCAGGATATGGGACTGCTCGAACTCGACCTGCCGCCGATCCAACTCCATGCCAGCACGCAAGCCGATACCCGGACGCTCGAAAAGGCTCGCTTTCTGGAAGATGCCGGTTTTTCGCAGATCGTTCTGGCGCGCGAACTCGCGCTTGAGCAGATTCGCAATATCGCCGCGAATACCACGGCAACGCTGGAGTTTTTCGTACACGGCGCGCTCTGCGTGAGCTACAGCGGCCTGTGCAACATCAGCCACGCCCAGACCGGGCGCAGCGCCAACCGGGGTGACTGCTCGCAGGCCTGCCGCCTGCCCTACTCGCTAGCCGACCAGAATGGCCGGATCATTGCCGCGGACAAGCACCTGCTGTCGATCAAGGACAACGACCAGAGCGACAACCTGCTGGCGCTGATCGACGCCGGCATCAGCTCATTCAAGATCGAAGGACGGCTGAAGGATCTTTCCTACGTCAAGAACATCACGGCTTATTACCGGCAGCGACTCGATGAAATCATTGAAGGGCTTCCGCATCAACGGCGCAGCTCCTCCGGCTGCAGCAGCTTCCTGTTCACCCCGCAGCCGGAAAAAACCTTTAACCGTGGTTCGACCGACTACTTCCTGAACGAGCGCAAAGCCGATATCGGCGCCTTCGAATCACCAAAATTTGTCGGTGAAAAAATCGGCCAGGTCATCAGGCTCGGGCGCAGCAGCTTTGACATCAACAGCGAGCTGGCGCTGCACAATGGCGATGGCATAGCCTGGTTCGATGACGGAAACACCCTCGTTGGCCTGCGCATCAACGTTGCCGAAGCGACCGCTTCCGGCTACCGTCTTTCGCCGACGCTCAGCGACGGCAAGCTGCCGGCCGGTCTGCGGATGGGCACTACGATCTATCGCAATCACGACCAGGAATTCGAGCGCCTGCTGGAGAAGAAGTCAGCCAGGCGGCACATCCCGGTTCGTCTGCGTTTTGTGGAAACCCCTGACGGCTTTGCCCTGCACATGACGGACGACGAAGGCGTCAGTGCCGTCGCCGAACTGCCGCACGCCAGGGAAGCGGCGCAGAACCCCGAACAGGCGCTGGCCAGCCTGCGCGAAAATCTGGGCAAGCTCGGGACCACGATTTACAGCGCCGAAGCGATTGATCTGGCAATCGCCAGCGCGTGGTTCGTCCCGGCCTCGGCGCTCAACGCCCTGCGCCGCGCTGCGGTCGAAGCGCTTGATGCCGCCAGGATCGCCGCTTACAAACGCCCTGAACACCGCATTCCGCTTGAACCGCCAGCGCCCTATCCCGAAGACGCACTGAGCTATCTGGGCAACGTCTTCAACGCCAAGGCGCGCGCCTTCTACCAGAAACACGGGGTCAGCGTCATCGAGCCGGCCTACGAGTGCCACCAGGAAAAAGGCGACGTGTCGCTGATGATCACCAAGCACTGCCTGCGCTACAGCTTCAACCTGTGCCCCAAACAAGTCAAGGGCCTGCGCCCGGATCCGATGATCCTGATCAACGGCAATGAAAAACTGACCCTGCGCTTCGACTGCAAGCCCTGCGAGATGCACGTCGTCGGCAAGCTCAGGAAGAACCGGACGATTCCACTCACAATCAGGTAGACCGGCCCGAACGGAATGATATTTGACGGGGCAGGATCAATCACTTGAAAAAACAGCATTAGTCGGGTAAAGTAAGGATTCCTTACTTTACCCGATGAGGTAAAAATGCTGGCCAAGATGACATCAAAAAATCAGCTCACGCTACCCAAGGCTCTTGTTTTGAAAATTGGTGCTACGGAGTATTTCGACGTGGAAGCCCGCAATGGACAACTCGTGTTAACCCCTGTCCGCATTCAGCGAGGCGATGGCGTTCGAGCGAAACTGGCTGAACTGAACTTGAGCGATGCCGATATTGCCGATGCCGTAAGCTGGGCACGAACGCCCAAATGAGTCGCAGCGGGCAAGCACCACGCGTCGTCGTGGACACCAATGTCGTGTTATCGGCCCTGGTATTCGGGGGTGGCCGGTGGGATGATTTGCGTATAGCCTGGCAATCGGGTCAATGTGTGCCACTGGCTTGCAAGCCCACGGTGAGTGAATTAATCCGGGTGCTGGCTTATCCAAAGTTCAGGCTTTCAGCCATCGACCAGCATGAACTGCTTTCCGATTATTTACCTTACTGTACCAGCGTAAATCTGCCAGCCAGGTTGCCCAAGCCAATCCAGTGCAGGGATGCCAATGATCTGCCATTTTTACATCTGGCGCAGGTTGGCAAATCCGATTATCTGATCAGCGGTGATGCCGACTTGTTGAGCCTCGCGGGCACTTTCTGTTGTCCGATTGTCACGGCGGAAGAGTTTATTGGACGTTGTCTGGCAACAGAAAATCAATAGATTCACGAGGGGATAGGGCATACGGTTTCAGAACAATCATGATGAACACAACTGAATTGCTTGCGTTCGATGCAGTCCATCGAAGATACGTGCCGCACAAAAGCCTTACAGATTATTGCCTTATGCCCCAAAAATCGATCTTCAAATCAGATCATGCTCAGGTTGCTGAAAAATTGGCCATATAGACTGAACTCTTATGTGCTGGAACCTGCGGGGTTCCAGCCCGCCGGATTGCAGATCGCGTTCTCGGCCTCCTGGATGAGTCCGAGCGAAATGGCGTGACGGCCACCTTCGTATTCAGTGGAGAGCCAGACATCAAGGATATCCAGCGCTTCGAGGACGCCGGTGATTTTCCCACCCAGGACAAGGATATTGGAGTCATTGTGCGCGCGCGTCATTCTACCCATGAAGGTACTGGTACATAACGAGGCGCGAACGCCTTTGAACTTGTTGGCGATAATGCTCATACCGATTCCGGTCGAGCAAATCAGGATTCCGCGCGCAGCACGGCCATCGGAAACCGCACCGGCAACCTTCTGTGCGAAGTAGGGATAGCGAACAATTTCTGTGGAATCGGTTCCCACGTCATGAACACGGATTCCTTTTTCGATCAGAACCTTGACGATCTGCTGTTTCAGCTCAAATCCACCGTGATCGTTCCCGATCCATACTTCCTTGACTTCCATCGACTTCTCCAAATGAAATGATTGATTCAAATACCCGCAGGCAGAATGCGCGTTGCCATGCATTCGCTATTGCCAACCGGAACAAGGCATGAAACAGAATCGGGATCAGTACTCACCAAGGCAAGGAATGGCGCTATCTCCCGCGGGTGCGATATTGCATTATCGACAACAAGCAAACCACCGGGTCGGAGCGTTCGCCTGATAGCAGGCCACCATCCCGGATATTGAGGATGTTCTGAATCGAAAAACATCAGCTCAAAAGCCGCATCGTCTTGCATTGGAAGCACTTTGCCCGCCCTATTTCATGCCCAGGCCAGTCACCTTCATTCTGTAGGCCATTTCTGCGCTACTGCTTTATGATCACGTGGTTCGCGCCTTCTTCATAAAGCTTGACTACGCTACTCAGGTCTTCGTCGCCCCAGCCTTTTTTCAGTGCCTTGCCGAGAGACCCCTTGACAGCCTCAAATACAGGTGTGGTCACACCCAGTTCTGCGGCGAGTTGTGTCACCAGGCCGAGATCCTTGTTCATCATGGCCAGCGAAAAGGCAGGCGAGAAATCACGGTTCAATATCTTTGGCAATTTTTGTTCAGACACCAGACTCTTCGCGCCGCCCTGACCCACGATCTCCAGCCACAGTTCGGGGTCGATGCCGCTCTTGCTGACAATGGTCAGCGCTTCAATAAAAGAGAGCAGGTTGATGGCGTACATGGTGTTGTTGGCCAATTTGGCGTAGGCACCGGTACCGCTGGCGCCAAGATAGTAGGCCGCCTTGCCCATGGCCAGAAAAACCGGCTTGCACAACTCGAAAGCATCCTTTTTGCCTCCGACCATGAAAGCCAGCTTGGCCTCTTTCGCCTGCGGCGCACTGCCGGTGACCGGGCAATCGAGCATATCAATACCTTTGGAAGCAACAGCGGCGGCCAGACGTTCACTGGTTGAAGGCAGGATGGTACTGCTGTTCAGGATCACCAGTCCGGGCTTGGCGCCCATGACCAGCCCCTTCTCACCAACTACAACATCTTCGACTTCCTTGTCGGCTTTCACCATGATGACCACGGCTTCGGATCGGGTGGCAACTTCTGCTGGACTTGCGCAGGCGACAGCACCACGCGCTTCAAGGCCTGCTGATTTCCCGGCCATTTGGTCAAATACAAAAACCTCATACCCGGCATTGATCAGATTTTCGGCCATCGAATAGCCCATGATGCCGAGGCCGACAACTCCTATTTTTTTCATCGGGAATTACTCCTGAGGATCCCTGCAATCAATGCGACAAACATTTTGTTCTGAAGAGAGGATTGCGGCTACAGCCTGAAGCCGCAATCCCCGGATTACTTCACGACTATATCGGCGTGGCCGGTACCAGTTTCGGCACCAGAAGACGCGGCAACCAGAGTGCAACATCCGGGAAGTAGGCAATCAGCAGAACAACGCCGAACATCAGACCGAACATGGGCAGCAAGGGTTTTACAGCATCTTCCAGTTTGCATTTTCCGATGGCGCAACTGATCAATGTGCATAAACCGTACGGTGGTGTCAGCAAACCGAGGGCCATCGTGATGCAGACGACCAGACCGACATGCAAGGGATTGAAATGGCAGATTTCAGCCAGCTTCTGCGTAATCGGCAACAGGATGATGATCGCCGGCACGCCGTCCATGAACGTTCCGATAACGAGATACGCCACGATGATGAAGAACATGATGATCTGTGGGTTGGTCGTAACACTGAGTACCGCTTCTCCGACATAATCCGGCACGTTGTAGTAGGCCAGCAGGTAACCGTAGGCACCCGCCGTGGCCAGACAGAAGAGCGGGATCGCCGCGCCCATCGCGGTCTGCCGCAGCATTTCCGGCAGGTCTTTCAACTTGATGGTCTTGTACAGGAACATGGTCAGAATCAGCGTGTAGACCACGGTCACCAGTGAGGCTTCCGTTGGAGTAAACAAGCCGCCGACCATGCCACCGATCAGGAGAATCGGTACGCCAATCGGCCAGATTCCCTTTTTGAGCGCCGCGTAGATTTCAGCCTTGGGAGCCATTTTTTCCATTTCACGCGGGTAGTTGTATTTCTTCGAAAAAAACCAGGCAACACCCATCAGGCTGCAACCAATCAATACGCCAGGCACGACACCGCCGATGAACATGGCACTCACCGAGACGTTGCCGAACGAGCCGTAGATGATCATGAAAATGCTCGGCGGAATGATGATGCCAATCACCGATGAACAGGCGACCAAAGCCACAGAGAACGCTTTTCCATAACCGCGCTTGATCAGGTTCGGAATGAATACCGAGCCGATGGCGGCCGCTTCCGCTGCCGAACTGCCGGTTGTTCCGGCAAAAACCATGGAGACGATGATCGTGAAATAGGCCAGGGCGCCGCGTACCCAGCCGATCAGGCACATGCACAGGCGGATCAGGTATTCCGACACCTGACCCTTGTTCATCAGATCGCCAGCCAGAAAGAAGATCGGGATGGCCAGCACCGGGAAAGAATCCACACCCTTGAGCATCTGCTGGATCGCCAGTACTGGCGTGATATCGCTGGCCAGCGCCATTGACATGAAAGTGGATACAAACAGTGAGAACGCCAGAGGCACACCCATGAGCATCAAGGTCAGGAAACTACCAAAAAGCAAGACAAGAAATAGTGTCACAATGCGTCCCCCGCTAATAATCAATATTCACACAGATACTTCGCAACTCAAGGGCTTAATAAACCTCATCTGCTTCCGCCTCATAGGCGTGAGGGTCCTTGGTAAAATCGCCATACATCATGTTCTGGAAAGAGAACAGGATCATAAGAATGCCGCTGAACGGAACGATGCCGAAGACCCAGGCCATCGGAGTCAGGAAAGTCGGGGACACACGATTCATTCCATACATCCGGGTGAACTCTATTCCGTAATACACCATGAACAGCGCAGCAAACATGATGATGCCGTTGATCACGAATCGCTGGTAGAGATCACGTGATCGGCCATGCAACTTGTCTGATAGCATGGTCATGCCGAAGTGCACCGAATTCTTTACACCGAGCGCGGCACCAATCATGACCAGATAAATGAAGGTGTAACGAGCAATCTCTTCCGTCCAGGTTGACGGAATCTTGATCACAAAGCGCGTAAACACCTGCCATGCGAGAGAAAGCATCATCGCGGTAACCAGAACGATCATCAGCTTTTCCAGCATCTTGGCGAGCCCGTTGATCGCGCCATTAACAATACTATTTGTCACGAATGCATCCCCCAGATATCGGGGAGCGGTTTCAGGCCGCTCCCCGTAATGCGGACAACCTTAGAACTTCTTGCCCATTTCGCGGATCACTGCCAGTTCTTTTTCCATGCCGATACGCTTGGCATTGGCTTCCAGAACCGGTTGCATCAGAGCGACGGCCTTGTCCTTGTCGGCTTTCGACATTTCAAAGACCTGAACACCATTCTTCTTCAGCGTTTCTTCGCTTTCCTTGTCCATGCGGATCGCCATCTTGATCTGCTCCTTGGCGGTATCCTTGCCGGCCTGAATGACAATCTCACGCAAATCAGCCGGAACCTTGGCCACTGCTTTGGCACTCATGAAAAACGGCAGCGCCAGATAGCTGTGCTCGGTACGCAGAACGAATTTGCAGCTTTCCCAGAACTTCATGCCAAGCAGCGAAGTCATGGTGTTTTCCGCACCATCAACAACTCCCACCTGCAAAGCCGAATAGAGTTCCGTGTAGGCCAGAGGGGTCGGATTGGTACCAAAGGCTTTCCACGCCGCCAGTTCATTCGGGCCGGTCATTGTGCGCAGCTTGTACCCTTTGAGATCGTCCAGCGTCTTGACGGGCTTGTTCGTAAACACATTGCGGGCGCCATCGGTGAAGAGACCAAGATAAATATCGCCACGTCTTTCTTTCACTTTTTTCACGATGACTGCGTCAACCTCGCTGTTCAGCACAGCATCGAGATGCGCCCAACTCTTGAAGGTATAAGGCGGGCTGTAGAGATCCATCTCGGGAACGAAATTGGCGTACTTGGCAGCAGCAGCCATCATGACGTCAACGGTACCCATTTGCATGCCTTCGGCCATCTGCTCTTCATCACCGAGAACGGCATCACTGTATAGCTGAACAGCGACGCGACCCTTGGTGACTTCTTCAACTTTCTTTTTGTAAATCTCAAGCCCACGGTAGTGACCGCTGTTCTTGGGGTTGTTGGTCACAGCCTTCAGGGTGACCTCCGGCTTGTTCTGAGCCAAAGCGGGGGTGCCAATGGCAAATACGCTTGCAAGGACGGTCAAAGCCAAAATGCTTTTCAACTTCATGATATTTCCTCCTGAATATGTTTTACAACAAACATGACATCAGCAATTCGAGACAAACTTGCCAAATCAGATCCCATTTCCTGAAGCACCAAAATTTGATCCTGAACACGATACTCACGACCAAATTTGACGCGAAAAATAGCAGTCATTCCTTACTTGCGTAAGTTGGAGATTTACTCCACCTCAAAGGATGATTTTTCATCCACCTCAAGGGTGGATATTTTCTCCACCATTTGATCTGGACAGACAGAAATCGATGGATTCTGGCTCTGATCACAAAGAATAATGCTGGACAAGGCATTGCACCTGAGCGGACATTTACCCTCTGTGACGAATCGGTCTTATGGGCAACAAGACGATCCACAAAAAAAGTTGCATGGTCCGGAGACGAAAATTCGTCGTACGTGCATACTACGCAGATCAAAAGCCGCGACTGTATATTGATTCAAGCCATTCGCTTTTCGAGCAGGAATTCCATGAAACGTTTTCTTTTCACTTCACTTTTCGTTGCTTCGCTCATTTTTCCGTACTGCGCATATTCAGCAGCGGTTCAAGAAAAATCTACAGCCGCGAAATTTGTGCTGAAAGCGGCCACGAACAATCCGAAGATCAGCGGTCAGTATCAAGGCATGGTCATCCTGAAAAAGCTGGTTGAGGAACGAACGGGCGGCAGGATCATGGTTGAAATATTTCCGGATGGCGTTTTGGGTGATGAAGAACAGATTGCCGAAAAAATGCAGAGCGGCGCGGTTGACTTCACCATCCACTCTTCAGCCAAGTACGCGAACTTTGTACCGGAAGTTGATATTTACAGCCCGCCCTATACGTTCAAGAACTGGGCTCACATGAAGGCTGTGATCAACAGCGAAGTCAACGAGAGGCTGGTTAATGCGGTATCCGAACGACGTGGTGATTACTTTGTGGGAGTGTTTACGGAAGGTCTCCGGAACGTATTCAGCCGATCAGAACTTCTGAAACTGGACGATCTGCGGGCACTCAAGATTCGAACGATGACCGGCCCAAGCGAAGTCAGCGCATGGCGCGCTCTGGGCGCCAACCCGATTCCGACCGCCTATCTTGAACTTCATCACGCGTTGAAAGTCGGTGCAGTTGATGGTGCAGAGAACACCATGACTTCAATTCTGGGAATGAAATTTTATGAAAGCTCGAAATATGTACTGAGAACAGGCCATAATTACATGGCCATGCCGGGTATTCTGAGCGGAAGATTTGTCCGGAAACTTCCAAAAGAGTTGGCCACCTTAGTCATGCAGGCGGCTAAGGATTCAGCGAAGGAACAACTTGACTGGGCCATCGAATTTGACCTGCGGAATGAACGAATTCTCAAGGAAATATATGGTGTCAAGACAGCCGAGTTCAGCAAGGACGATTATGCAAGGGCAGTCAGCATTTGCCGAACTATTCAGTTCGAGAATGCAAAAAGAATCCACATGGAGAAAGAGCAACAGTTGATTTCCAGGCTGGCCAGAAAATACTGAAATCAGGACTCACCCCACAATCCCGTATAGGCCTCTTACGCCAGCAAAGAAAATGAAACCAGACTTTATCCTGACCAGCCATGATTAGAGTATTGATTGTAGATGACATGGAAACTTTCCGTGAGCGGTTCCGGGAAGTTTTATCCAGTGACCCTGCCATTGAGGTCGTGGGACTGGCTTCCTCCGGAGAGGAGGCCGAGGCTATTGCTTTCAAGCAGCGCCCCGACGTTATTCTCATGGACGTTGTGATGGAGAATGACCGCGCGGGTATCATCAGCGCAATGCGCATCTGCTCTGCCCTGAGCTCTGTCAAAATCATCATGTCAACAGTACTTGAGGACGACGAAACCGTCTTCAATGCCTTTCAGATCGGCGCGGTCGACTACCTTCTGAAAAATGCGCAGCCGGATGAAATTCTCACCTCGGTCAAGTCCGCCTATATTGATCAATCGTCGCTTTCCCCGATGATCTCGAAAAAGCTTAGAAAAGAATTTGTCAATCTCAGAGGGCACCAGGATTCCCTCCGTTTCATCATCAACATCGTCAGGGTTCTGACACAGGTTGAACTCGACATACTGCTGCTGCTCTGTGATGGGAAAACCCGGAACGAGATTTCCCACATTCGATGCATTGAGTTATCGACAGTCAAAACTCATGTTGGAAGCATTCTGAAAAAACTTGAAATGAAAAACTCAAGCGAAGTCGTGAAAACAATAATGAATACTCACTCACTGGATCTTCTGCGGCAATCAATACGCCATTGACATTTAAAGGCTATTGAAGCCAAGGTCTGGAATGCGATCAATTTTCAGCCAAAGGAAGAAGAATCCTTACTGTCGTTCCGTACCCCGGTTCCGATTCGACGAATATCCTTCCCTGGTGAGCCATTATTACCCGGTAACAGTAGCTTAGTCCGAGCCCCCAGTTCTCACGTCTGTTTTCGGTACTGAAGAACGGAATGAAAATTTTGTCCAGGTTTTCCTTTTCAATTCCATGCCCGTTGTCCGAAACCGAAATATTTACCCATGATTTGTTTTTGTGAATCGCCACAGAGACCTCTCGCGGTTCACTCTTCATGGCCTGCAGGGAATTGTTCAGGAGATTGACGAACACTTCCTTCATGTGTTGCGGGTCAAGCAAAACCTGAATCGGTTCTTGGTCAACATCATATTTCAATGAAACATCCTCAAATTTCTGATTTTCCAGTGCCCGATCCATGATCTCCTTCACACTGGAAACAGACAGATTCAAGGCTGTAATGGCGAATTTGGACTGAATGCCATTGACCGTGTTCAGAAGTTCATTCGAGTTCTTTATTATCCGGTCCACATACGGATTGATCGCTGGCGAATCCTTGATTTTGTCTTTAAGCGACTCTGCATCGACAAGAACCGCCATCGCAAAATTCTTGACCATATGGTTGTAAAACCGTATGCCCGAATTTGAAATATCGAAAGAACGGTAAATATTTGTCCGTATGCTTTGCAACGAAAAATAAAGATGATTGAACCGGTATAGCGCAAAAAGCAGCGTGACAAATGAAACAAGCATTATATGGGGATAATACCCGATGATATTTCCCTCAACCAGAATGGACACCGGAAGAAAGTGCATGGAATCATTCGCTGTGGTCAGTGATATGAGTCGCTTTGGCGCCCACCAGAGGAAAGTGATGAACAGCAGGAGAATGGAGGTGTATCCTGAAGCTATCAGGAAATAGTAGCTGCGGAAGTATTTGATCTTTGGCGCAATAAAGTAGTTGTAAATCATCATTACAAAGCCAAGTGCCATGTAGGTATGATTTATAAAGTTTGTGACCAGATTGATCGTTTCTTCAATGGAATAGAATTCAGGAAAGCTGACTGTTTCCTGATAGGGCGATATAAATAGCACCCTATATACTGTTTCAAACGCCCAGGGCGAGTAAATGAAGAATTGCAATATTTGCGGGACTGCAAGAATTATGTACAGCCTGACATTCGTCCTCAGCGGCTTGAGAAAGGAAAGCGGAAAGCAGAGTGACGAATAGATGAAAATGACAATGCCAAAGTTCATCACCGTTATTATTTTTTCCGTGCTTCCGAACAGGGCAATGCTGAATTTCGGCAACAACTTTGTAATCAGTACTTTCTTTGAGAACAGGTTCTGATACAACTCCTGCTGATCAAGATACTGGATATATACAATGAAAAAGAACACGGAAATAATCCATCCGGCCGTGAGCAGAAACAGAAAAATCCTGGAGTCGCCCTTCTCCTTATAGATTATAAATATCGAGAATGTGACAAGAATGATCGCCAGATAGACCATCAATGTATTACCCCATGGGTTTTCAGCAAGCCACTCGTAAAAAGACGCTTCCTGTTGCTGATAACACTATTTCATTTCGTGAGACAGGCCAACTCTATTACAACTCCCATTGTTCTGGCCAGTTCATCCGGCCACTTCCATTGGCCTGAGCGGCAATATTTACGCTGCCTCCAGAGCATGCTTGCTGAAGGTTGCCGATGGACGGGCGTTGCAGAGGGGGTATTGGACGGATTCAATCAATGGCCAAACACCACGCTCAATAATGCGGCGGAATCTCGTCGCGAAGATCCCGCGGCTCGGCATTCTCGGCAGCTTCGGCATTCGCCCGGATCTGCCCGTAGAGATGGCGCAACTGGGCCTGTAACAAATCGATCTGTTCCTGCTGCCTGAACACAGTGCGATTGAGGACTTCCACCATATCCTCGGTCAGGCTCGTCTTGATTTCGAGTTCGGTCAGGCGGTCTTTCATGGTTCGGTCTTTCAGGCGTATCTACAAATAAGTTGAGGACAGACTATAATTTCACGGTCATACGCATAAGGATATCGCCATGTCGCTCGTGCCTTGCCGCGCCTGTGGTCATCAGGTTGATACGTCGGCGCTTGCCTGCCCGCGCTGTGGCGCTACCGACCCGGGAAAGAAGATCAGCCGGCAACAGCGCAATGCGCGAAATTTCGTCATACAGACGATTTTCTGGCTCAGTCTGCTCGGTTTCGGCGGCTGGTACATTACAACAACCGTGATTCCTCTGGTCAAGCAGTATATCGTCAAGCCTGAACAGGCACCAGGCGCTCGCCCATAAGCGCTTATTCCACCACCGGTTCCAGCGCTTCAATTCCTGTGCCGAGCATCACGCGGCGTGTCTCCGGTGTTTCCAGACTGATGCGCCCGAGTTTGCCATCGCGGTAATCCTGCAACAACACGGTAGACGCTTTCTCGAAATCGGGTTCACCACCGCGCATGAGCAAGCCGCGTCGCCTGGCGACCCCTTCGACAACCCCCACCGCATCGAGTCCCTCGAGCGAAAAACCATAACGCGCCGACAACAGTGCCGGGTAACGGTCGAGCAGGAGAGCGACCAGAAAAACCGCCACTTCCTCGTCGATGATGGCGTTGCGTCCGACGGCATGGCTTGCGGCAAGCATCAGGCCGTCGCTCGGATATTCGATCTTTGGCCACATCAGGCCCGGCGTATCGACAATCGAATGACGGACGCTGATCTGATGCATCTGCTGCGACTTGGTCACCGCCGGCTCATCGCCAACCTTGGCGATCTTGCGTTTGACCAAGGCATTCATCAGCGTTGATTTTCCGACGTTGGGAATACCCATGATCATCATGCGCAACTGCTTGGTGTTATCGTTGCGATGCGGCGCAAGGCTCTGACACAGCGCTGGAAGGCGCGCCACCTCGCTCTGGTTCTTGCTTGAGATGGCCACGGCCTTTACCCCGTGCTGCCGGTTGTAGTAGGCCAGCCAGGCCCGGGTGACATCAGGGTCCGCCAGATCGGACTTGTTCAGTACCTTGAGGCAGGGACGCTGGCGGTGCAGGCGCAGTTCGCGCACGAGCGGATTGGTGCTGGCTTCCGGCAGACGCGCATCGAGCACCTCGATCACCACATCGATTGACGCCATCGTCTCGGCCGCCTTTTTGCGCGCCGAGGTCATGTGACCGGGATACCACTGAATCGCCATGAAAAATCTGACTCTGTGAAAAGGCCGCCATTATCCCATTTGTTCGACCGCTCAAGGTCATTGCGTCTAAAATGGGCTTTTTTGCCAACACGCCTCAGGAAACCTGTGCCGCTCATCCCCGAAATTAAGCCCGAGCAGTCGATCGAGTTGCTCAAGGAACTGCACATCCTGACCCGCGACGGCAAACTCAATCAGGACAGTCGGCGCAAGCTTAAGCAGGTCTATCACCTGTTCAACTTCATTGAACCGCTGCTTGCCGAGTTGCAGGATACCCGTGCAAACCTGACCTTGGCCGATCACGGTGCCGGCAAGTCCTATCTGGGTTTCATCCTCTACGACCTGTTCTTCAAGTCAAGAGCAGAGGGTCATATCTTCGGCATCGAAACACGCCCGGAACTCGTCGAAAAATCAGTCGAACTGGCACAGCGCCTGCATTTCGAGCGCATGAGCTTTCTCAATCAGACGGTCGATGAGTCAATCCGCTCACCGGCCCTGCCCGCACGCATCGACTTCGTCACCGCGCTGCACGCCTGCAATACCGCGACGGATGACGCCATCCGCTTCGCCCTGCACAAGCAGGCCAGGTTCATCGTGCTGGTCCCCTGCTGCCAAGCCGAAGTTGCCGCCGTGTTGCGCAAGAACAAGAACGACTCTTTCTCTAAAACACCGCTTTCGGAACTGTGGCGCCATCCGGTACACACCCGCGAATTCGGCAGCCTGCTGACCAACGCCCTGCGCTGCCTGCAACTTGAAGCGCACGGCTATCAACTGACGGTCACCGAACTGGTTGGCTGGGAGCATTCGATGAAAAACGAACTGATCATTGCCCGCCAGACCGGGCAAGTGCGAAAAAACGCAGAAGAGCGGCTGGCCGCGATTTTGCATGAACTCAATCTTGACGAATTGCGCGACCGGTTCATGCTCGCCGGGAAGACAAACTGAACGCCGCTGTCCGCATCAAGGAATACCATGGAAAACTGGATCACCCGCATCGTCGCCCTGCTCTGTGCCGCAGGCAGCAGTTCCCTGTTCTGGACGTTTGGCGTATTCGTCGTCAAACCCTGGCGCGAAGGACGCCTGCTGACGCTTGATTGGGCAGAACTGCAGATCATCGGGGGATCATTGCTGCTTGGCTTGGTAGTAGCCTGGGGAGCACTGCATATTTTTGCGCTGGCCGACCGCCAAGGCAACCCCAAGATATATGCGACGATCCGTGCAGCGCTTGTCTTCGCGTCAATAGCCGCCATGATCGGCGGCACATTATGGGTTCAGGCCCGGATCACCTGAACCGCGATGGATAGTTCAGGCGGTGGTATTAACCCGCGTCCCCACCGTCTGCCCGTTGGCATTGACTGTAGGCCGACTGGTTTCGGCTTCGTTGCGAACGGCAGCCGCCGCCTCACGTTCATCAGCGGGCTGACTGTTCTGCGCCTGCTGATTTCGTTGAGCCTGCTGGGATTGCTGCGTCTGCTGATCCTGCTCGGACTGACGCACCCGCGCCTGAGCCTGCGCACTGGCGATCAAGGCATTAGCACTGCTTGAACTAACTGAACCGACTTCCATGACTCATTCCTCCTGCTCCGGGATTGGCCAATCCCGACAAGTTCAATGATAGACCATACTTGGCTTGTTTGCCAAAATAGTGTTCTGTTGCAAGTTCGTGGAAAAGCATCGCCAACGGATACACCAACGCTCGCCTGAAGAAGCATAATATTCCGACTATTCCAATTTTCGAGGTCGATCATGAGCACCAGAACCCGACGCTGGACACTGATCATTGGCGGCACTCTGATTGTTTTACTGATTGCCGGAATTGCGGCATTCCAGTTCGCCATTCAGTCACTCAAGGGGCAGGTCGAAAAGGCGCTTGGCCCGCAAGGCGAAGTCAAGGAGATCCGGGTCAGCCTGACCGGTGTCGAAGTCATCGGCATCCGGATTCGTGCACCGCGCGTACCGGAAAACACGGACAAACGAAATCTGTGGCCGGCCGAAGACCAGTTGCGCGCCGAACGCATCCTGATCACCCCCTCGATCATGGATCTGCTCACGGCCAAGGTGGTCGTGGAAAGCATCCGTATCGAAGGCGCCTACATCGCCATGTTGCGCGCCAGGGATGGGCGCATGCGCGTTCTGCCCAGCCTGCTTGAAAAGCCGGCCGCCCCGGGCGCAACAGACAAGGCCGGCAAGAAAGAGGCTGGTGGCGTGCCACCGGTCAGCATCGGCAAGATCGAACTGGTCAACGGAACGATCGAGTTTTTTGACGCCACGATCCGGCAGCCTGCGCACAAAATCCGTCTCGAACAGATCAATGCCACTATCGGCAAGCTCCAGTTACCTGATCTCAAGGGCCAGAGCCAGATCAATCTGGTCGGGGTCATCAAGGGCGTGCGCCAGGACGGCAAGATATCGATCTCCGGCACTGCCGAACTGGCCACGCGAGAGTCGGGCATCAGTACCCTACTGCGCGGCGTTGATCTGGTCGCACTGCAGCCCTACCTGATCAAGGCCACCGAGAGCGGCGTGAAAAAAGGAGTGCTCGACTTCGAACTCAAATCCACTGTCCAGAAGGGCAAGCTTCACGCCCCCGGCACCCTGACGATCAGCAATCTCGAACTGGCCTCGGCTTCCGGCACGATCATGGGCATGCCGCGCGGCGCGGCCATCGCTATGCTGAAGAACCGCAACGGAAAGATTTCGGTCAAGTTTGTGCTCGATGGCGATCTCAACGATCCCCGCTTCTCGCTCAACGAGAATCTGACCACGCGCATCGGATCGTCGGTGGCCAACTCGCTTGGCGTCAGCATCGAGGGGCTGGCCAAGGGCGTCGGGAGTGTCGGAAGCGGTGCGGCAAAGGGCATTGGCGATTCATTGGGCAAGCTGATCAAAAAATGAAGTTCGGGGTTATCATTCCATTGTGATTCTTATTGCATTTTTGAGCCAAGGAGCAAACATGACATTCCGATTCGCCATCCGCCGCATCTTCTCCCTGTTCATTTTTTCTCTCGCCGCCGCCGGCATGGCCGCAAGCGCCCTGTCGGCCGACATGCCCAAGCGCAAGGCCGGCCTGTGGGAAATCAACATGCGCATGGAAGGCGCGCCGGCAATGGGTCCGATGCAGCAGTGCATCGACCAGAACACCGACAACCTGATGCAGCAGAAGGCCAAGGATTACAAACAGAACTGCAGCGTCATGGATGTCAAATCCTCGGGCAACAAGCTCACCATCCACTCGGTATGCAAGATGGACGGCTCGACGGCGACCACCGACGGCGTATTCGAAGGCTCGTTCGATTCCAGTTACAAGGGCACGATGAAAACCCGCTTCAGCCCGCCGATGCATGGCATGAGCGAATCGAACATGACGCAGGAAGCGCGCTGGCTCGGCCCGTGCAAGCCCGGCCAGAAGCCCGGCGATGTGATCATGCCGAACATGGGCGGGATGAACATCAACGACATGATGAAAGACCCGAAAATGCAGGAGATGATGCGGCAGCAGCAGCAAAAGCGCTGAGCGTCAGGAGACAACCTTGAAGATCGGCATTGCCGGAGCCGGCGCCATCGGCTGTTTTCTCGGCGCCCGGCTGGCCGCATCGGGGCAGGCGCAGGTCTGTGCGCTGGCTCGTGGAAAGACGCTTGCCGCCCTGCGCCAGCACGGCTGGCGCCTGCAGACGGACAAGGGAAACAGCGCAGCCCCGGTCACAGCCAGCGACAATGCCGGCGAACTCGGCGTGCAGGACCTGCTGATCGTCGCCGTCAAAGGGCCGGCGCTGCCGGTACTTGCACCTGACCTGCGCCCGCTGATCGGCCCGCAGACGATAATCCTGCCGACGATGAACGGCGTACCCTGGTGGTTCTGTCTGGTCGATGGGCCATTTACCCCCTTCGCGCTGCACAGCGTCGACCCGGATGGCCGTATCGCGCAAAGCCTTCCGTTCAGCCAGACTCTCGGCTGCGTGGTGCACGTCGGCGCCAGTTGCCCGGAACCCGGCGTAGTCAGGCATGCAATGGGGAAGGAATTGATCATCGGTGAAGCGGTGGGTGGCATTTCGGCGCGTACGCAACAGATTGCCCGCTTGTTCACACAGGCCGGGTTTGAAATCAAGCTGTCGGCAAACGTCCGCTACGACATCTGGTTCAAGCTATGGGGCAACCTGACCATGAACCCGGTTTCAGCCATCACCGGCGCCACCATCGACCGCCTGCTCGGCGACCCGCTGGTCAGCGATTTCTGCTCGGCCGCCATGCGCGAGGCCGCAACCGTCGGCGAGCGGATCGGCTGCCACGTCACGCAACAGCCGGAAGACCGGCACGCCATCACACGCAAGCTGGGCACCTTCAAGACCTCCATGCTGCAGGACGTCGAGGCTGGCCGCGCCATCGAACTCGACAGCATCGTCGGCGCGGCGCAGGAAATCGGGCAGCACTTTGGCATGGACACGCCATACATCAACGCCATCCTCGGGCTGACACGCCTGTTCGCCCGCACGCGCGGACTCTATCCAGAGGCTCAGAAAACCACATGAATACCTGTGTTCGTTCCATAGTGAAGCGCCGATTCATTCGCATCTGTCGCAGAAAAAACTCGTCATTCCCGCGCAGGCGGGAATGACGGCTTGGCTCAACAGGATTGTGCCGGCAACACAGACCGTATTTTTTTCCGTAATCCCGCCGTCGCCCAGGCCGGGTCGTCCTGCCCGCAGATAGCCGAAACCACGGCAATCCCCTTGGCCCCGGCGGCAAACAATGGTGCGCAGCTATCCGCATTGATGCCGCCGATGGCCACCACCGGCAGGCTTGTCGCCGCCACCAGTTCGGCAAACAGCGGCACGCCCGTCGCCGCACCCGCGTCGAGCTTGGTGCCGGTCGGATAGACCGGCCCGATGCCCAGATAATCGACGCCCTCGGGCACGGCAGCCAGTTCGGCGGCATCCGAGATCGACAAGCCGAGAATCCTGTCCGGCCCGATCAGGCGGCGCGTCTCGGCCACCGGCAGATCATCCTGCCCGACATGCACGCCGTCGGCATTGACGGCCAGTGCGACATCCACTTGGTCATTGATGATCAGCGGCACACCGAACGGCGCCAGCACGACCTTGAGTTCGCGTGCCGTGGCCAGCCACTGGCGTTTCTTCCACTGCGGCGCGCGCAACTGCACGGCCGTCACGCCGTTCGCGGCCGCCAGCTTCGCCGTGCGCAGCATTCCGTCCGGGCCGCCGCACAGCTCGGGATCGAGCACCAGATAGAGCGAAAGGTCAATCGCATTCAACGTCATGCGTCCTGCCCGCGCAGTTTTTCCGGACTGATCAGATACAGCGCGTCAATAAAATCGGCCTTGAACGACCCCGGCCCGCGACTGCTACCCGCTGCCCTCTCACCACACAGCCCGGCCACGGCACACGCCGCCGCTACTGCATTGAGACGGTTCGGCGCCTGCGCCGTAAAAGCCGCGACCAGCGCCGACAACGCACAGCCGGTACCGACCACGCGCGTCATCAGCGGATGCCCCCACGGCGTCGCCCAAGTCGTTGTACCATCGGTAATGAAATCGGTTTCGCCGGTCACCGCGACGATAGCGCCGGTCGAAAGCGCAAGCTGCTCGGCCGCAGACACCGCCGCATCGGAACCCGCCGTCGTATCGACGCCGCGCCCGCTGCCGGCAAATCCGGCCAGCGCCAGAATCTCCGAGGCATTGCCGCGAATCGCCGCCGGCCTGGCCGCAATGAATTCCCGGCACGCCTGCGTCCGGTAATCGAGCACGCCGACCGCCACAGGATCGAGCGTCCACGGCACGCCGGCCTGATTGGCCGCCGCCACCGCCAGTTTCATCGCCGCCAGCCGCGCCGGATAGAGCGTGCCGACATTGATCAGCAGCGCGCCGGAAATCGCCGCAAACACCGCCGCCTCCTCTTCCGCGACGATCATCGCCGGCGACGCGCCAACGGCCAGCAGCACATTGGCCGTGATTTCCTGCACGACTTCGTTGGTCAGCAGATGGACCAGGGGATTGGTGGCACGCAGCCGCGCCAGTTCGCCGGCCACAATATCGATCGGGAGTGTGTTCGCCATGATGCAGAAGTGTCCTGAAATTCAAAATGGCGAAGTATACGCCAGGAGGCGGGCTGTGCCGATCATCCGTTGCGAGATGAGGCAGAGCAACTTTTGCCAAAGCTGCGCTCTTCTTTTTTATCCCATATTGCTTGCAGGAATGCCAGATAAATCGTTAAATCCAATCTATGTTGGCACAATACAGTGCTCTGATACAGCCTATTGACGGTTTATATTGCGTCATGACAGAAAGCAAAACGTCATTTAGGTGCCATATTTTCGTTGGGCAAGAATCGCTGCCTGAAGCATTTTGATTGGAGGAATACATGAGTACACAAGTTGAAAACCCGATTCCTCTCCTTGACGAGGTCAAACTACAGGCACAAGTCCTCATACCAATCCTGCGTGCTTTGCGCATGGAGATGGGGAAGGATAAGGCCGATGAGTTGGTCGCCGGGGCTTTGAGTGGCTGGGTGCGCTCTGTGTATTTGCGGATTGGTGAGAAACAGCTAGGCGCCCCCCGCGAGAAGTGGCAGGGGGTGTGGAACGAGTTGCGACCAAGAATCGGCGACGTAGTCGAGCGAGAGTTGCTCCAAGACGACAATGATGTTCGCGATTACAACGTTAACCGATGTGGCTTTGCGGAGTTCTTCAAAGCACTGGGTGAACCGGAGCTAGGCGCACTCTTGGTTTGTGATTTTGACTATTACGTCGCCGAGATTGGTGCGCCTACCGTCGAGCTCACGCGGACGCAAACCATAATGAAAGGGGCAGCCTACTGTGACTTCCGGTACCGTTTTAAGTGTGGATGAGCCAAAAGCGTAGCCAAAAGCCGGAGCCAAAAGGGGGCAGCTTCGCATTACCATCCAAAAAACCTCATAGCCATTGGGATCAGAGTGATTTAATTTTCTGCCGCTAAAATACTAAACTTGCCTGGAAATAATGAAAATGTTTCAGACCCCTTTCGTTCTGAGCCTGCGCTAATGAATTGTGCTCGATCGATATCCGCAACTTTTACCTAAATGTAGTTTCAGGCAACTTAAACAAGGAGAGATAAAATGACGTTCGGCGAATCCATTAGCACCTGCTTCTCGAAATATGCAGCGTTTGACGGGCGCGCCTCTCGCTCGGAGTACTGGTGGTTTTTCCTTTTTGCATTTCTCGCGTCAGCGGCGACAAGCCTGATCAGCGAAACGATGTCAGGTTTATTTTCATTGGCAGTTCTGCTCCCGTCCCTGGCCGTTGGGGCACGGCGATTGCATGACGTCAATAAAAGCGGATGGTTTCTTCTTCTCTGGATCATCCCGATTATCGGATGGATTGTTCTGATCGTTTGGGCCGTACAGGAAGGCAAAGAGCCAAATCGGTTTTCATCCGCAGCGTCAGCCTGATTTCTTGTGGGCATGGATGCCCACCCCCGCAATGCACTACCCGTGCGTGAAGAGTCGCGCAAGGACAGTTATACGGCTCAGTTAAGCCTTCATTCCCGCGAAGGCGGGGATCCGGAGCCTTGACTGTAACTGGATTCCCGCCTTCGCGGGAATGACCAATTTTAAAAATGGGCAAATGGGTTCAGTATCGCATTACTCAAAAAACTCACGTTGAACAGCTCAGTAATGAAATCGCAACTGAGCAATCAACAGTCCATCACCTTCAACCCGGTACACCATGCGGTGCTCATCCGTCAGGCGGCGTGACCAGAAGCCGGAGAGTGCGTGCTTCAATGCTTCCGGTTTTCCAATGCCAGAGAAGGGTTCGCGTTGGGTTTCACGAATCAGCTTGTTGATCCGTTCGACCATGCGCTTATCCTGTTTTTGCCAGTAAAGATAATCTTCCCATGCTTCATCCGCGAAAATCAGTTTCACTTTGCCAGCTTCCGCTCAACGCCTTTCCCGGCGTTCAGTTGCGCGGCGGCCGAGAGAAGGCGCCTGGCATTGGCGGGCGTGCGCAAGAGATAGGCCGTTTCCTCAAGGGCTTTGTAATCTTCGAGCGAGAGCATCACCACGGCCTGCTCGCCATTGCGGGTGATGATCAGGGCTTCGTGGTCGTCGCAAACCCGATCCATAGTGCTGGCGAGATTGGCACGAACGGTCGTGTAGGTCATTGCGTCCATGATGTGTCTCCGAATATGTACGCGTTACTGTACATAACAAACCGTCGGTTGTCCAGTAAAAATAGTCGGACACGACGCCCGGCCCAGCATTCCACTGGCGCACTTGTTACACTAGCGCCTTTTTGAGCCACGCCGTTTTTATGACTAGCCAAACAACACGTCTCTGCTTTGTACGCCACGGAGAAACCGACTGGAATGCCGATCAACGCATGCAGGGGCACCAGGATCTACCCCTGAACGCAGATGGCCTGGAGCAGGCGGAGTGGGCTGGCCCTTGCTTCTCCGGGAAAGCGATTGCCGCAATCTACAGCAGCGACTTGTTGCGCGCACGGCAGACGGCCAGGCCTATCGCCGAGGCGCTGAAGTTGCCGGTCACGCTGCTCCCCGCGCTCCGGGAGCGGAATTTCGGGCGCTGCGAGGGGTTGGTCGGCAGTGAAATTGTCAACATTTACCCAGACGATGCACGTGCCTTGAGGGTACGTGATGCGGCCTATGTACTGCCCGGAGGCGAGAGCTTGCGCCAGGTTCAGCAACGCGTGCTTGACTGCATCGACAGCCTGGCCAGGGAGCATGCCGGGCAGACCATTGTCGTGGTCACGCACGGCGGCGTGCTCGATCTCATCTACCGCCGGGCATGCCATATGGCTCTTGAACTGCCGCGCAACTTCGAGATTCCTAACACGGGCATCAACTGGGTCAGCATCTGCGATAATCAGTGGCGCATTGAGCAATGGGCAGATACCGCACATCTTGGCGAACGCGGCGCGATCAAGGTACTCTCGAATTACTGAAGCCCGGAAAAGGCATCAGGAGACTTTTTACAGGCAAGCCCTGAATCATTCCTGGAGGGAGAATCGCAATGCGTGCTATCGGTAATTTTCTCTGGTTTGTACTGGGCGGTGTCTTCATGGGGCTGGCCTGGTGGCTCATCGGCCTGCTGGCTTTCATCTCGATCATCGGCATTCCCTGGGGCAAGGCCTGCTTCGTCATTGGCCAGTTCACGTTCTTCCCTTTCGGTCGTGAAGCGATCAGCCGCAGGGATCTCCACCAGAAAGACGATATCGGCACCGGCGGCCTGGCTCTTGTCGGCAATGTCCTGTGGTTCATTTTTGCCGGTATCTGGCTGGCCATCGGCCACGTGGTTTCGGCGGTCGCGTGTTTTGTCACGATCATCGGCATCCCGTTCGGAGTCCAGCATCTGAAACTGGCCGGCATTGCGCTGGCGCCGATCGGCAAGACCATCGTCACGATTGAAGTCGCCGATGCCGCCAGAAAGGCCAATGCAGAATCAGCGGTCTCTGCCATGCGCAAGAACCCGTAGCCAAGAGGCGGCCATGACATGGACTGGATTCCCGCCTGCGCGGGAATGACGTAGAGGAGGACAAGACCATTGAGTTAGCACGAAGGAATACAAGTCCGTCATTCCCGCGCAGGCGGGAATCCAGTAGGATTTAATCAGTAAAGGCATGCGGCAAACAAATAATTCTCCCAACCCGTCCATTTCTCGTCATCACCATGCAAGTGAAACAGCCTGCCGTATATATCTTGGCCAGTCAGCGCAATGGCACACTTTATATTGGCGTCACTTCGGATCTGGTCAAACGGCTCTGGGAGCACAGGAATAATGTCGTGGAAGGCTTTACTCAACGCTACGACGTGCATCGGCTGGTTTATTTTGAGCAGCATGAAGGAATGG
>JFJP01037830.1_pt1 | contig 34632 bp, 29 predicted proteins | sample 431651 | NCBI WGS metagenome assembly JFJP01 (sample SAMN02602958, study PRJNA72255) | Microbial mat metagenome, whole genome shotgun sequencing project. | biome: fresh water; feature: sink hole; material: water; isolation source: purple microbial (photo- and chemosynthetic) mats found in... | reverse complement strand
GTTGCCGGTGCTGTTAATATTGCCAACGTATTTACATTCAGCGCAACATTTACCTCCGGAAGTTTTGTCGTAACAGGAAGCACGATAGCATATAATGGAACAGGAGCGCAAACAGTTCTTGCGCTCAATTATAATAATTTAACGGTCAGCGGTGCACGCACAATCAATGTTGTTACGTGGGAATCTGCCGGAGCCATTGGTGTGGCAGGAACGCTGACCGTTTCGGCAACATTTACTTCGGGTAGTCATACAACCACTTCCACCACCATTAATCTTAACGGTAGCGGCGCGCAAACATTTGCCGCTTCAACTGTATTCTTCAATTATAATAATCTGATCATTTCAAATGCAGGAACAAAAACTGCCGCCGGAAATATTATTGTCAATGGTGATATTACGGTGCAAGATGCGGCGGTATTTTCCGGAGGGACATCGCGTACTCACAATCTTTACGGAAATATAATTTTTAACACTTCCGCTGGAAGCCCGTACACATTTACCACAGCGTCAACCTTAAATTTTAATACGCCAACTATTCCTGCGGCTACATCCATCAGCGGTACTACGGTTGCAACGCTCGGATTCAATACGATTAATATGAACAATACGAGCGGATTTAGTTCTACCGAGAATTTTAATGCAACCGGTACGATCACCATCGCTGCAAGCGTTACGTTTACCAACACCACGACAGTTTCTGTCTCAACATCACTTGCGGGAACTGGGACATTCATCAACACCGCAACGGGCACATTGAATCTTGGAAACACAATAACCATAACAACATTAACCGCAACAGCAGTCGGTAATATCGTTAATTACAACAGAAATAATACACAAACTATCAAAGCAACAACGTACGATATTCTACAGTTATCAAACGCAGGAGCAAAAACTGCAGGCGGGGCACTAACCGTGAATGGAGACTTTACAATAGACGGCACAGCGTCTTTCACACAAGGAAGCAACCTCACACATATTTTCTTTGGTAATTGGATCATTAATACAACAGCAACAACACCATTCACCGGTACAAATAATTCAATAGTTCGATTTAACGAACCAACTCCAGCAGCAGCAACTTCCATATCCGGTTCCGGTACTGGTACAGGTACATTTCGATATGTAACGTTCAACAATCCCAGCGGTTTTAGTAACAGCAAGAATTTTACCGTTGCACTATCGGAGTCTGTTACAACCGGATCTACATTTACTAACAATGCAGCCATTACTGTAACAACATCACTGACTGGTGTGGGAACATTTATCAACACCGCCACAGGTATTGTGAATATCGGAAACACCGTAACGATTTCTAATCTAAATGCTACCGCGGTCGGCAACACTGTTAACTATAATAGAAACGGTGCACAAACAATTCTCGCAATTACATATCACCATTTGCAACTATCGACCGCCAATGTTAAAACAGCCGGAGGAGCATTAACGGTCAATGGTAATCTTACATTACAGGGAACAGCAACGTTCGCGCTTGGCAGCAACCTTACCCATAATTTCTATGGTAATTGGATTATCAACACCACTACCGCAACGCCGTTTACCGCTACCAATAATACAGTTGTGAATTTCAATGAACCAACTCCTGCCGCGGCAACTTCGATCTCGGGATCGAATGCCAGCACTGGTGTTTTCCGGAATGTAACAATTAATAATGCGAGCGGATTCAGTACTGCAAAGAATTTTTCCACGGCCTTGACTATGACCGTGTCCGGTGGAGTTGCCTTCACCAACAATGCGGTTGTAACGGTTACTACTTCGTTGACCGGCACCGGTGCGTTCATCAACTCTGCAACGGGGACACTGAATCTTGCCGGCACAACAACGATTACAACATTAACAGCAACCGCAGTTGGAAATATTGTCAACTACAGCGGTGCATCTCAAACCGTATTTGCCGCCACGTACGATATCCTGCAGTTCTCAACATCCGGTGCGAAATTAGCGGGAGGTGCGTTGACTGTGAACGGTAATTTTACTCTTCAAGGAACCGCAACGTTCAATATGGGAACCTCGTTGACGCATAACTTTGCAGGGAGTTGGATCATCAATACATCTGCGGCAGCACCGCTGTCATTCACAACTTCGTCAACGATAAATTTCAATTCACCTGGTGTTCCGGCCGCAACATCAATTACCGGAACAACAACGGCGACGCTTGGTTTCAACAATGTAAATGTAAGCAACACAAGCGGATTCAGTTCTACAGAAAATTTCAATGTTACCGGAACACTCTCTGTTGCTGTCGGTGCAACGTTTACAAATTCAACAACAGTATCTGTGACAACCGCACTTACCGGCGCAGGAACGGTGGTCAATTCTGCAACCGGAACATTGAATCTTGTTGGAACAACTACAATCACAACATTATCAGCAACTGCAGTTGGAAATATTGTCAACTATAACGGCGCAGCTCAGACAATTTTAGCAACGACGTATGATGTTCTCCGGCTTTCAACATCGGGTGCAAAATTGGCCGGCGGAGCACTGATAGTGAACGGTGCATTTACGCTGCAGGGAACCGCAACGTTCAATATGGGTACATCATTGACCCATAATTTTGCAAATAGTTGGACCATCAATACAAGCGCGGTAACGCCGCTATCATTCACAACCTCTTCAACGATCAATTTTAATACACCCGGAATTCCTGCAGCGACATCCATTACCGGTACGACAACGGCAACGCTCACATTTAATAATGTGAATATGAACAATACGAGCGGGTTCAGTTCAACGGAAAACTTTTCAGTCACCGGAACGTTGACAGTTGCGACCGGTGTTACCTTCACACCGTCGGTTACAACAATGCAGATCAATCCTGCCGCTGCTAATGGGACGATCACCGGCGATGGAACGGTGATTGTTAATCGAACCGCAGCAACTCCCGATTATTCAACCCAATATCGGTTCACAACTAACACCCTCACGAATATGACGGTGGAATATAATTCAGCGTCTGCCCAAACGATCAGCGCAGTGAATTACGGGAATTTGGTGAGCAGTTCTTCCGGCACACGAACGCTTGCTACTGCCGGAACGATTGGTATTGCTGGAACATTCACACCGGGAACCAATACGTACACGATCACTTCAAGCACGATTAATTTTAACGGCAGCGGTCCGCAGACGATACCCGCGTTCAATTTTAACAATCTTACAAGCAGTTCATCCGGTACTCGAACACTTATCAACGGCGGTACAATTGGCATTGCGGGATTATTTATACCCGGAACAAATTCGTATACCATTACCGGAAGCACGATCGATTTCAACGGCAATAGTCCACAAGCGATACCTGTATTTACCTATAACAATGTAATATTAACGGCAACCGGTTCGGTGATAAAAACGATCAGCGGTGCGGTGATGGTCGACATCGATTTGACTGTTGGTGTAAACAACATACTGACGATTACCGGAGCGGGATCGGTTCAGATCAATACCGGAAATTTAATTTTAAATGGATCATTGGATAATAGTGGAGTAATAGAAATAGGATTATAAAGAAAAAACAAATTCAATAACTCGAAAGGAAATTTCAATGAAGAACAAAGCTCCGCCGCAAAAAAAAGTTGACTTTCATCGTCAAGATGTCGGTCAACTGATACAGATTCACAATCATCAATCATTATTATTCACATTTATTACAAGGAGCTATACTATGAAACAAAATTCAATTTTTCGTCGCGGAGTGAGCGTGGTGTTAGCGCTCGTTCTTATGATTGGCTTGGCAATGAGCCAGAACAATTTGGTTCTTGGCGGAGGAACAGTAACAAACTCCGGAACCATCCGAGTCGGTGGTAATATTACCAATTCAGGAGTGGTCGGCGCAACAACGATTGGAGGTACCGTTGAATTAAAAGGAACAGGAGCACAAGGAATTGGCACAGGGGGTGGCGGTAATGGTGCAATCAATTTTGCAACGTTACGTTCAACCGGTGCATCGGCAAAAACATTCAATGTTGCATCGACGGTTTCCACAACCATCAACCACGTTAACGGCGGCGCCGCACAATTTGTCGTTGCCGGTGGTCAAACATTGACACTGACAGGAACGATCACCAATACCGGCGGAGCTGGAACACCGTATGATTTCACTGCGAGCGGTGCAACGGTTGATTATGCATTGAACGGTGCACAAACCGTGTTTGCAACAACCTATGATGTATTAACGGCAAGTGTCGGCGGTACAAAATCACTTGGCGGTGCTGTCACTGCAACGAGCGATCTTAATGTTACCGCTGGAGATTTGAGCATCGGTGCAAATACATTAACCGTGAACGGTACGTATGATGTTGCTGGAACGGTTACGGGTGGAGCAACTTCAAGCCTAACATTGAATGGTGCAGGAAATCTAGCAGCATTTACAGTAACCAACGGTTTGCTGAATTTTACACTTAATCGTACCGGCGATGTTGTAACAATGAGCAACAATCTTGATGTTGTCGGTGCATTCACACTTACCGCGGGAACACTTGCAGTAGGAACGAACACCTTAACACTAAGCGGCGCAGTTTCAGCTCCGGCGGGTCTGTTGACAAGCGCTGCAACCGGAACAGTTAATTACGCTGTCGGTTCACAGAATGTTATTGCTTCGAACTATGGAAACCTGACCTTTACAGCTGGTGACAAAACATTGCCGGCAGTTGGTACAGTTGGAATCGCAGGTAATTTCACAGTTCTTGCAGGAACACATACCGTTACGGGAAGTACTGTTGATTTCAACGGTGCAGCTCAATCCATTCCAACATTCACATTTAACAATCTGTTGACAAGCGGCAGCGGAATAAAATCAGCGGCCGGAACGATCACAATTGGCAACAACTTTGATAACGGTGGTGCAACAAACGATGCTGTTACGCTTGCAATGGGAACAAACACGTTGACTCTTGGAGCAGGAACAAGTGTTAACGACGGCGCAACAATTCAATTTGGCGGTACAGCGAACGGGCTTCTCTTCACGACCGGCACGATCCAATACAATGGTGATGGTGCACAGACTATTGCCGGCGGTGGAAATTATAACAATCTGTTGCTGACAACCACAACTACCAGCACCAAGAATATTCTTGGCGGTGTAACATTGGGAACAAACAGCAGTCTTACAGTTCCATCCGGTGTAACACTTGCATTGGCGGGCGGATCAACATTGAATTTACTCGGTACGTCTGATCTTACTGTTGCAACAGGTGCAACGTTGGATAACTCCGGTACAATCGAAGTTGGACCATAATAGAATAACGATCATAAATATCGAACAGATGTTGTTAATGTAAAAAAACATCTTTCAATACCATGAGAGCAATTCTCACTGTTCGTCTTTCGTTTTGTTTTAGCAGAACGAAGAATGATCATGATGTTGATTGATAGAAATTTGTCAGCAGTTCAAAGTATGATCTAAACTCAAAATAAAAATGACATAGTATAGCTCCAAAAATATTAGTGTGGAATGATTCTCTTATCTGCTTGCAGTCAGAGTTGAATCCATTCCTTTAATAGTATATCAAAGGGTGATGACCTTTGATACAATAATAATGATGGATCTGTCGTTCGGAGTCCCGGTAATTCGGGATTCCAACGGCGGGTTTTTAATCAGAGTTATTGTTGTCATCATTGTTGAAAGATTTTTGGTTGTTAGTTGTTGAACGCTAAAGTGATAATTCAACAAATGAAGAAAATTTGTTAGTACACACAACGTACGAACAGGTACATTTATGAAAACAGAACAGAGACGATATTCTTGTTCGCCGCCGATATTTAATCGACGACATTGGATATCTGTTTCGTTGACCATGATGCTGCTCTTGCTAAGTTTTGGTTCAGCGCAGGATCTTATTGTGAACGGAACAGTGAACAACACCGGAACAATTCGGGTAAAGAACCAGACGACGATCATCCAGCCGAATGTCGGCGGAGAGTTCGAACTGAAAGGTGCAGACCAGACATTGCCCGCAAAGCAATATCAAAGTGTTCGTTTGTCCGGAACCGGAGTAAAAACAACATCAGGAGGAAATCTTTCGGTACAAAAAAATCTTACCATTGCCGCAGCAATAACATTACAGATACCTAAAGGAGATATCATCACGCTTGGAGATACATTATTTGAATCGGGATCGTTAAAAGGTGCAATACAGAATTCGGTAAATCTTACGGGGAGCACTACTTCTTCTAATTTCGGGAATATTGGAGCCACGATCAGCTGGTCATCCACCGCTCCGGGAATTACGAACGTTATCCGCGCATCCGATTCGGTGCAGATAGGAAACGGGAATCAATCCGTAAAGCGGTATTATCAAATTCAACCGACCGATGCTACGGCAACCGGAACAATTACACTTAAATTCTCCGACAATGAACTGAATGGGCACAATATCAACGACCTGCAATTGTGGCGCTCCGCCGATAATGGAACAACATGGCAGCGTCATATTCCTGTTGTGGACACGTTGTTGAAAACAATCACAAAAACCAATGTGGTGCTCGATGGACGATGGGCAATTGCCGATACTGTTCGCGCACTTGGTCCGCTGAATTCTGCGGCAGGAATTCCATTCGCATTTACAAACGCAAGCGCTCCGAATATTCAGCCGAGAATTTTAACAACAGTAAACGCGTTCAAAGTACAGATCACCGATGTTTTTGGTACGCTTCTCAAGAATATTCCGGTGACATTTGCGATTAGTGATACGCCATCAAACGCAGTTGGACATCAATTGAGTAGTACTCAAGAGAATACCGATTCGCTTGGATTTGCAACAACGGTGTTGACACTTGGGAATAAGGTTGGAACATATACCGTGACCGCAACATCATCTTCGTTGACTCCGATAGTTATTTCCACGATTGCAAAATATGGCGCTCCCGATTCGTTGGTGAAAGCCAGCAGTTTTGTTCAAAACAAACCGATCTTAACACCATTAGACAGTTTGTTCACCCTTACAGTTTTAGATATCGGTGGAAATCCGGTCGACAGTGCAGTAGTACAGTTTGCAATATCCGATCTTCCTTTGGGTTCGTTTGGGCATTCGCTGAGTGCAACAAATGTTCAAACGAATCCGCTTGGCCAAGCGTCAACGAAATTAACGCTCGGCAGCAGAGCTGTGCTGTACAAAGTTAAAGCAACAGTGATTGGAGTTTCTGATTCAGTGATATTTAATGCAACAGCAATTCCGGGCAGCCCGACGACTATTGCGAACAACGGAGGAAACAATCAATCTGGCGTAAACGGACAACCGCTTTCCGATCCGTTTGTTGCATTTATCAGTGATGCTGGTGGAAATCCTGTGCAGAACGATACGATAATATTCGGAATTCAAAGCGGCGGAGAATTTGGCGCAGTGTTAAGTCAAACAAAAGTCCCGACAAATAGTCTCGGTATTGCCACAACAATTCTTACGCTTGGCACAATGACCAATGTGCCGTACATCGTTCGGGCACAATCAGTTTCTATTGGAGGTGCATTGACGTACAATGCAACGGCCCTTCCAGGTACAGCATTTATCACCAATATCCTTTCCGGTAATAATCAATCATTACCGATCAGCAGAGTCCTTACTGATAGTTTTGTTGTTCGTGTGAATGACTCCAACGGAAATCCGGTACCGAATACTCCCATAAAATTTACAGTCGTATCAGCTCCTGTCGGCGGTGTTGGAGTATTGAGTGTTGTTGATACAATAACCGATGTTTCAGGAAATGCTTCAACACGATTGACGCTTGGAAATAAAGTTGGTCTCTATGTTGTGAACGCAGAAGTGAATGGTGTTCCGATCGTTTCATTTAATGCGACAGCATTGCCAGGGGCAGCAGCTGCATTTGCTGCGTTATCCGGTAATGATCAATCAACTCAGATTATCACGGCTTTAACGAACGAACTTACTGTACGTGTTGTTGATGCCGGCGGAAATAATGTTGCCGGTGCACAAGTGAACTTTGCTATCGATTCAATTCCTGCAAATGCTGTTGGACAATTGATCGTATCACCATCTGCTGTTTCCGATGCAAACGGTATTGCTCGAACATTATTTACTGTCGGAAATAAAGTCGGATATTATCGAGTGAAAGCAACAGGTACCGGAGTTCGTGATACATTCTTCGTTGCAACTGCAACACATGGTGCCGCAAGTGCGATGAGTGCAACCGCCGGATTCAACCAATCAAAACCGATCCTGAGCGATCTTGATATTCCGTTTACGGTTCACGTAACCGATGTCGGCGGCAACGATGTATCGACATCGACCGTCCGATTTGCGATTACAAAATCACCGAACGGCGATACAAGTGCATCCGTCAATAACAGCGCTCCCCTAACGGATTCGCTTGGTTTTGCTTCTACTTATTTGAGACTTGGCAGTAAAGTTGGTGCGTATGAAGTTACAGCTTTGATTACCACCGCAGGTGAATTGGAATCCCGTTCACTCGGTAATAAAAAATTAAAAACGGAATCATTCGTAAGCCAGAATATAGAGATTCCATTTACCGCAACAGCAACCCATGGTGCTACAGCTCAGCTTGCTCAATCGTCCGGCAATGCTCAAACAAACCCAACAGCGACGACCCTTGATACCGCATTTGTCGTAACGGTGAGAGATATCGGAGGAAATGCAATTCCGCTAGCGAAAGTTTCGTTTGCAATCACCTCTCATCCTGCAAATGCAACCGGCCAACGACTGGCAGATACTTTAGTGACAGCAGATTCACTTGGTGTTGCATCCACACTCTTAACGCTTGGGGATATTGAAGGTCCATACAATGTTTCTGCAGCATCGTCGGGAATTAGTTCTTCGGTCTTCACATCGAATGCGTTCTATATCTACGGCGATCCGAACAACGATATTGATGTGAATATAGCCGATATGACAATGCTTGTCGATCATATCTATCAGAAGAATATTTTCTCAATCGGCGATTCGATCAAATCTGATCTTAATAAAGATGGAAAAATTGACACTGCCGATGTCAGCATGCTCCGCGAAAACATTTTATCGCGGCCGCTTATCTTCACTAATATAGTCGCACCCATTGTTGCAGTGAACAAAGCGGGAGCTCAACCGAACACAAATTCAAAACCGATGAAACAGCAATCGTTCAGCGATGCATCGGCGCAATTGGAAGTAACTTCACAGGGTCTTCGGTTGAATATGAATAATCAAGTCCCGGTACGAGGAATAGAATTACGAATTCGCACAAACGATTCCACAGCGGTTGACAAGATCAACTATCTCTTCTCACGTGCACAGAATATGGATGTGATTGTTCGATCGGAAAACACGGAAGTAACGATACTTGTATACAGTCTGTTGAATTCGGAAATTCAACCCGGTGAAGGAAGTATTCTTCGACTGCCGAAGCTCACCTCACTTTCACAGATTGATACAAGCCAGGTAATACTTGCGGTTGCATCGAACATTGCTGTGAGACCGGATGTGAAGGTCGAATCGGCGCCGGCTTCTGCGTATCCGGTTACATATAAATTAGAACAAAATTATCCCAATCCGTTCAACGGTTCAACGATCATCCGATATGATATCCCGGATGGAAAAGCGACAGAAACAAAAACAGCGATCCAGGTATTCAACATTCTTGGTCAAAAAATAAAAACCTTGATCAACACGCCGCACGATCCGGGTCCGCACCAAGTGATGTGGGATGGGACCAACGACAACGGCGAACGGGTATCAACGGGTGTCTATTTCTACCGCCTGATCACAAAGAATTTCCTTACAACGAAAAAGATGATCTATGTTAAATAATCAAAACGACCACATTAGCATTGGTATAGCAGCGAATCGTTGTACATCAAAACGATTCTCACCAATACTGATCTATATTCTTATCACTTCATTGCTCCTTTCAAGCTGTTCCGGACTGATGAACGCTCCCTCGGCTGTCAATTATATCTATAATTATACAATGACACAGCCGGTGAAAAAGGATCAACTGATTTTCCGGGATGATTATATATTTATTCAATTCTTTATTGATGAATCGGCTGTCAGTTTTCAATTGCAGAATGTTTCAGGAGCGTCAATGTCTATCGTGTGGGAAAAAGTTTCTCTTGGTGTGAACAAACGGACCTTCGCAGTTCGAAACAGCAACACTTTCTATTCACCGGGAAACCCAATTCCTCCGCCGTTGACCATTCCTTCGTTAGGTTTTATCCGCGATATAGTGATTCCGCGGGAAAATGTATTTGTAAAAAATGAACAATGGGTTGAAAAAAGTTTTTTTCTGATGAACGACAGAGGTTCGCAACGATTGAAAAAAGCAATATCGGGAATGGTTGGCAGCGAGGTGACATTGACGATTCCGGTCAAGATTGGTGAGATCGTTGTTGAATATCCTTTTGTATTCAAGGTAAGCAAAATTGATCCTCTTCCATCAAATGTGCTGCCACCGGTGAAGAGCCGTCCACCTGTTCCGAAAACAAATTTGCAGGAAGCAGGTACAGGAAGTGATATTGTTCCGATTATGATTGCGGCGGGAATATTCGGTGTGGCGATCTATCTGCTCTCGCAGAAAAAAACTCCGGCGGCAGATTTATAATGTTTATAGAAAGTGGTCATCAGAAAAAATTAATACGAAGGTGATTGACCGGAACAATCGGTACACCTATATTTATACCAGCACCATGCAACCACCAATGGTGTCCCTTTGGGACTTGCGAAGGTTTATAAAAACTCTTTCCTAACCTTCGCAAGGTTAAACACATCGTAAATAGTCAATTGGAGAAAAAATATGAAGAAGATCATCGTTCTATTATCATTTGCATTTATTCTTGCCGGATGCTCAAGCGCACCCGTTGCAATGAAAGTGAACAAAAAATATTTTGCTCCGGTGAAAACCATCGTTCAAAAACCGAAACTGAGCAAGTCGAAATATGCTTCTTCTCTCTCGATGGAGAAAGAAATGTCAGAAAAAGATACGATGATAGAATTGTTGAAAAAAGAGAATGACCAATTGCGCGCGCGGCTGGCAAAATTAGAGAAGAAACTTCAAATCATTCAATCATAAATATAAGATTGCACTATCCTCCCGCTGATTGCGGATGTCTACTTCATTGGAGAAAATAAAAATGCCGCCCATTTGAGCGTCGTTTTTATTTCTGTGCTTTCGGTAAGCTGTTTTTAATTGACTCTTTCCTTTCTGAAGTGGTTATACCGCTTGTACCGTTGTAATATTTATACTTCGATTTCTGCATCAATTGATTTTGCAGCCTCAATGCATAACTTCATGTCATTTAAACCAATTTTCCCTTTATATAATTTCATTTCTTCATTTCTTGATGTTACTTTATTATATAAATCTTCATAGTTCGCATTTGAAACTTTCTCGACCGTATCAAAACCTGCAGCAAATAGAACATGTGAGAATGTTGAATTAACCCATTGAATTCTTGTCAAATCACTAAGTTTTAACAACTCAATAATATCTTTTTCAGCGATACCAATTGTTTTTGAAAACTGTTTCCTTTCTTTGGATTTGCCGAGTCTTTCATATACTATTTTAGTATTTGAAATTCCTATTTTTACAAATTTGTTAATTATAGTATTTGGAATCCAATTGAATTCACTCAATTTCAATGGTTTAGATTGAATACTTTTTAATTCACGAAGTAAAATTGTAAGATATTCATTTGAAATATTATTGTCTTTTAATAATTCAGTTTTTAATTTTTTGTTGTTAATAGTAATTACTAATTCTTCAAGGTTATTTATTTTTGCTTTTTTGAATGCATTAAAATGAATATCAACTCTGTCTTGTAATATTTGACGACTTGGAATGAAACTCTTTTTTCGAATATCTTTTTTATATTCTTCAAGAGTAACTTTTTTGAAATCAATTGAAAAGCTCATTTTCCCATCCTAATATTTTTCAAAAACAACTCCCCAAAACTTATCTAAAAACACAATCGGTGTAACGGACTGGAGCTTACACAAAAAAAATCGGTGGGTAAAAAGCTGTCTACGAGTCGTAGAGCGCTGCAACGCCTGCTTGAATAATGGTTATGCAGCATTTTCACATTTAAAGAACCATCTAATAGTTGACCGTCATCGTTACGATGACGGTCAACTCGTGTAAATTGTGATCACTGTTCACTGCACAAGCGGTTCCTGCTGACTGATGCAATGCAGTGTTCCCAATCCCCAGACAAGATCAATACAGTCAATGCCGATCACTTTCCGATCGGGAAACTGCGATTGAATGATGTTCAATGCTTTCAGATCGTTGGGATGATTGAAGAGCGGAACGATCACAAATCCGTTGCCAATCAAAAAGTTTGCATAACTTGCAGGAAGCCGCTGCCCGTCATACGCAACATAACCAGGCATCGGCAGTTCAATAATATTGAACGGCTTGTTATCTTGATCGGTAAGCGTTCGAAGCAGTTTCAGATTCTCCTGAAGGATCTCATAGTTCTCATCCTGCGGATCCTCTTCAACGCATGTAACGATCGTTGTCGGATTGACGAAACGGGAAAGATCGTCAATATGTCCATCCGTATCGTCGCCGACGATGCCGTCGTTCAGCCAGAGAATCTTTTCCTGTCCGTAATATTCTTTCAGAAATGTTTCGATCTGTTCTTGATTGAGATGAGGATTCCTATTTTCATTCAAAAGACATGCTTTTGTTGTGAGCAGACAACCTTTGCCGTTCACTTCAATGGAACCCCCCTCCATCACAATTCCGGGATAAAAAACAGGAATCTTGTACTGCTCGGCGATCTTTGTCGGCACAACATCATCCAGATCGAACGGCGGATATTTGTTTCCCCACGCATTGTATCCCCAATCCACGATCGCAAGTTTATCCTTCGCATTTGGATTTACTAAAAACGCAGGACCATGATCTCTGCACCACGCGTCATTTGTCGGAATTTTATACAATGCAAATCGATCTTCGGGAACACCCGCAAGAAGCAATCGGGATTGAACATCCTCGAACATCTCATCATCGTTAACGTTGATATTTATTTTCTGGAATTGAGCGATCGTCCGCACGATATTTGTATAAATATACGGAACCGGTTCAAATTTATCCGGCCACGATTCTAATTTGTGCGCCCATGAAAGCCATGTTGCTGCCTGTGGTTCCCATTCGGCGGGAAATCGATAGCCAAGTTGTTTTGGAGTTTTCTTTTCAATTATCATTGATCAATTACCAATAACCAGTTACTATTTATCATTAATTCGGGTTGTTTTTAAAATTGCAAAGAGAATTTTAGAGAGCTCATCACAATCAGTATAAAGACTATCAAATAATTTTGTTTCAATAAAATCGGTTTCGTGGAGCAATGAAAGCCAATATTTTGTTTCTAATGACTCTTTGTATGAAATGGAAATCTTAGCTGAAAAATCATGATTTGAAATTGCACCGTTTGCTTCTGCAACATTGGCTCCTATTGATGTTCCGCTTTTTAAAATTTGTTTTGAAAGAACATAATCTTTCTTTTCTTGATGAAGGTATTGATATAATTTCACGATCCTTTTTGAAAAGGCGAACGACTTCTTTGCTAGAACATTCTCTTTCCTGTTCATTGCGATTTGGTAATTGGTTATTGTTAACTGATCACTGTATCAGTCTATAAAACGTTTCGTAATATCGAAGTACGCATCAATTCGTCTGTCGCGCAGGAACGGCCAATGCATACGTGTTGCATCGGATTTTGAAAGATCGACCGGAACAACATTCACCTCTTCTTTATCATGAGAAGCTTTGAAGAGTATCTCTCCCTGGTTTCCTGCAACGAACGAACCGCCCCAGAATGTTTGATTTCCTTCGTGGCCGACCCGATTTACGGATACAACCGGAATTCCATTGGCAATTGCGTGTGAACGTTGGATTGTTTCCCATGCATCATGTTGTTTTTTATTTACAGACGCTTCTTCTCCGTCTGCCCAGCCGATTGCTGTAGGATAGAATAAGATTTCAGCTCCGGTCAACGCTGTCAATCGTGCCGCTTCGGGATACCATTGATCCCAACAGATAAGCACTCCGAGCTTTCCAAATTTAGTGGTGAAAGATTTGAATCCAAGATCACCGGGAGTGAAATAGAATTTTTCGTAGTAGGCCGGATCATCGGGAATGTGCATCTTGCGGTATTTTCCAAGGTACGATCCGTCGGCATCGATCACCGCAGCAGTGTTGTGATATAAACCTTCTGTTCGTTTTTCAAACAGCGATGCGATGATGACAACTCCAAGTTCCTTTGCGATCGGCTGAAGAATGTCGGTTGATGTTCCGGGAATTGCTTCTGCTAGTTTGAAAGGTGCATAATCTTCTTTGTCGCAGAAATATAAAGACGTGAACAATTCCTGCAGGCAGACAATGTTCGCCCCTTTTGCCGCTGCCTCTCTAATTCCCTTCACAGCCGTTGCCATGTTCAACGCGGCATCGCTTGTGCAGCGTGTCTGAACAAGACCGACGTTAACGATTCGATTATCACTCATAAATTTTATTTTCTATGCCTTTCCAAAACAGATACTTGCATTCGTTCCGCCGAAACCGAATCCGTTCGAGAGTGCGTACCGGATCTCTTTCGTGCGTGCAACATTCGGAACATAATCAAGATCGCATTGTGGATCAGGATTTTCCAGATTGATCGTTGGTGGAATGATCCCTTCTTTCAATGCAAGCACCGTCATCACTGCTTCAACCGCACCGGCTGCGCCGAGCAAATGGCCATGCATGGATTTTGTAGAACTGATCATGATCTTTTTTGAATGATCGCCGAACAATCGTTTCACTGCTATTGTTTCTGCAACATCGCCAAGTCCGGTTGATGTTCCGTGTGCGTTCACATAATCAATATCTTCCGGTTGTAATCCGGCAGATTTCACCGCTAATTTCATTGCACGCATTGCACCGTCGCCGTCATCCGGCGGTGCAGTGAAATGAAATGCATCTGCTGTCATTCCAACACCGAGGATTCTTCCGTAGATTTTTGCACCGCGTTGTTTTGCATGTTCTTCTTCTTCAATAACAAATGCTCCTGCTCCTTCACCCATAACAAAACCATCCCGGTCTTTATCGAACGGACGAGATGCCCGCATAGGTTCATCGTTTCGTTTGCTCAATGCACGCGCGGCACAGAATCCGGCAACACCAATTTCTGTGATCGATGCGTCTGACCCGCCGACGATCATCACATCAACTTCTCCGCGCTGGATCGCATGAAAACCATCACCGATCGCATGATTGCTGGTTGCGCATGCAGAGACAACACCGTAGTTCAACCCTTTTGCTCCGATACGGATCGACAGCATTCCCGAGACCATATTGATGATCACTGAGGGAATAAAAAAAGGAGAAACTTGTTTTTGTCCGCCCGCTTCCAACTTCAGCGCTGTATGACTGATCCCGATCAGTCCGCCTGCACCTGATCCCATAATGATTCCTACCCGTTCGGCATTCTCCGGAGTGATCGTTAATCCCGAATCAGCAACAGCCTCAACCCCTGCTCCGATTCCGTATTGTAAGCAGAGATCCCATCGAGACACCTCTTTAGGATCAAAGTATTTTTTCGAATCGAAATCCTTCACTTCGGCAGCAATGTGCGTGGTAAACCGTTCTTTTTCAAATCGCGTAATGTATCCGACACCCGATTTTCCTGCAATTGCATTCTTCCATGACTCTTCAACAGAAAGACCGAGTGGAGAAATTAGTCCCATTCCTGTAACGACAACATTTCGCATAAAGGCACCTTAAAAATGATGGTAGAAGATAAAGAAATTTTTGAAGTTGAACAAGGAGAGCAATACGCTTGTTCCCGATTTTTGGCACCGATGCGATAAACCGGAAAGTATTACGCGTACATTGAGTTTTAGTGGCAAGCGGGATAAAAAAGTTATTTTCCTGTTGTAAAATGGGTCGAAAGGAAAGGGAAAAAAATGGAATTTCAAAAGCAGTTCAAAGAATAATGAATGATCATTAAAAGAGCATTTGGTATTCCATTGTTAGTACATAACTCCGCGTTAATCCATCGGGTCGCACCGTTCGCGTGTATAAAGGAGAACCGAAGCTTATTTCTAAGCGATCTGATGAATTGAGAGAATATGTCAAATAAAAATTCATATTAACCGTTGTTCCCTTTGAACCGGATATTATTTTATCAATTCCACCGGTAGTAGTATATGAATCGTTTGCAAAATGATAAATTGGCAGGATGCTCGGTGTAAGTATTATTTTGGAGTCCAAGCTAATAGGGTATGAAAAACGCAGTAGAATATCACCTTTTCGTTTATAGTTATTCGTTGATGTGAACTTTCTGAAGTCGGAATCGATCGGATAATTGTCAACAGAAAATTGGTTCCTGTTCTGCAAAAGTGGTTGTTGAAGGGCAACTGTTATCGCTATCTCTTCGATCTTGCTTCCGAAGCCGACAAGTAGGTCAAGTGTACCCAAACTTGATTGATAATTCATCGGAAGGCTCAATCCATTTATCTTGGTATTCCCATCATCCAATGGAATTTTCAATCCTACCGTAACAGTATTTATTTCCCCAAACGAGTATGCTGAACTTAAAAAAATATCTGCTAACCCAGATGTTCCCGTACGGGTGCCGTGCAGAGAAATAAAAGACAATTTAACATCGCTACGAATAGCAGCATTAATAATTCTGCCATATTCTACATATCCACTATACACAGTAATTGAGTTATCCGCCCTGCCATTCGAAATACCGACTGCAAAGCGATTATTGTTGTCTTCAAAGGGATCATTGTTCTGTGGTGTAAGGCTATGAAGGGTACAAAATCCCGCGTCACTGCATCCCTGAGTATATGTTTGCTGTGAAATAAAAGAGAGTAAAAGAAGAATGAACAATAGAATTTGTGTATACATTTTTCTTTGTGATTTAGATTATAGTGTATGACTCATCGAATTCATCAATTTGTTTTATTTGAATGAGTCAAATGTATTGTCGGAGCAAGGCTTGGTTTTAGACGACCCAATTTTACCGAGTCCAAATTTTCTTTGCGAGACTCATTTGAAATGGATTTGAAGATAAAAAAGCGGTTATCAACGTTGGATAACCGCCGTGAGTATTGCAATCTATTTCTTTGGGCTATCTACTTTGTTCATATCCTTGTTTGCATGCATGTCGCATTTTTTATCTTTGGTGCAATGCGGGCATGCCATTTCTTTTTCTTTCTTCATTCCCATTTTGTGATTCTTCATATCTTCTTTTACATGCATGTCGCATTTTTTATCCTTGGTGCAATGCGGGCAAGCCATTTCTTTTTCTTTTTTCATTCCCATTTTGTGATTCTTCATATCTTCTTTTACATGCATGTCGCATTTTTTATCCTTGCTACAATGCGGACAGACCATTTCATTGTTCATACCATCCTGTTTCATTTCTCCCTTTTTCATTTCATCCTTTTTCTCCATCTCACTGGTTTTTCCCATATCCTGGGCGGTAAGAATTCCGAAACAAAGAATGAAACTGTACAGCAATAGAATTGTATTGCGCATATGAATGATCCTTTTATGATTAGTAATATCGATGAATTTAAAGTTTACAACTCTTTGAATGAAAGCCATTATTTTTAAGGGTGTGCATCATTCATACGGGTATAATCAATTCCAACGCCGTGACAGCCAATGCAGCCTGCTCCTTTGTTGCTCGCCGCATACAACGTTGAGCCGGACGGTGATGTTTCTGCCCACACCCAGCCGTTGGCATCCGCATTTTTATCTCCGCTCTTCTTAAAAAGAAACACATACGTTGTCAATGCATTATTGGTAAATAGTTCTTTAACAATCAGCGAAGAATCCGGAAAGACTGTTCCCGCTTTCACCTTACCGGTGCCATCTAAATATTTTGCTGCGATTGTATTATATCGTGTGCGGAGTTTTGTATCGGAGTGTCCGGAATTTCCCCCTTTGGCAATTGTATCTGCAGAGTTCTTATAGAAGAGAAATCCTGCCGAACTTTTTCCGAGCATATACAAAGCATTTTCCGTTGTTGTGGATTGCCCGGGTGTGGTGGATGAAACTGGCGAATCTTCTTTTTTACACCCAAAAGCAAACAAACACATTGTTACTATGAACAATATCTGCTTCATGAATTCTTCCTTTATGATGGTTAATAGATAGTATAGGTAAATAATAATGAATCAATATACCTTCAACCTATCACGAAATTATCACGGGTAGATAAAATGATTATTGCTCAAACAATGGATGATATACGGGTAATGTGAAGGAAAATGCCGTTCCCTCATTTTTTTTACTGGAAACGGAAATAGATAAATGATGGATGTCCAAAATCTTCTTTACAATTGCTAAACCTAATCCTGCTCCGTCGCCCTGAAAAATATTCTTTTGGCTTCCTTTGTTGTAGCGGTCAAAAATATGCGGAATATCTTTTTCAAAAATTCCTTCACCAGTATCGGCAACCGCAACCTCAACGCTGGTTAAGTTTCGTCGAACCTCTATTGTTACAACTCCTCCTTGCGGAGTGAATTTGATTGCGTTATCAGTCAGATTTTGAATGACGCGGTCAACAAGCGCAATATCTGCAATAACCAATGGAAGGTCGTGCGGAAGAATACAGTGAAATCGAATCTCTTTTTTCCCAGCGATAATAAGGTATTTCTGACCTATGTCCTGCACAAGTTCTGAAATGGAAAAAGGTTCGGGGTTTGGTTTTATCTGTTTAGCTTCAAGCTTGGAAAGCTCGAATAATTCTTCTACCAATGTACTCAATCGATCGGTGCTGGAAAGAACAGTTTTCAAATATTTTTCGCGTTCTTCTATTCCCAGGGTATCTGCTTTTATCAATAATGTTTCTATATAGCCATGGATTGTCGCAAGCGGCGTCCGCAGGTCATGGGAAACGTTGGCAACAAGTTCACGTCGAAGATTGTCCATCGTTTTTAATTCGTCCAGATTCCTTACAATGGTGTCCGCCATTTCGTTGAACGATGTTGCCAGCTCATTCAATTCTCCGGTGGATGAGAACTGAATTCGTGCATCGCGGTTTCCATTCTGAAATTCTTTTACGGTTCGCACGATTGTCCGTAAATTTTTTGTGATAAATAATAGTGCTACCAATCCAATAATTGCCGCGGCAATCAATGTAATCGACATTGAACGAGTGCCGATGCGGAGAATATAACTTCCTGCAAGCATCTTAAAATTATTATCGAACTCTTCGCTGCCAAGAATAACGTATAAATATCCGATTAATTTCTTTCCATCCCTTATTTCTGCTGCAGAGAATGTTTTTTCCGTCATCTCATATTTCGGATCATCTCCCATGAGAAATGAAGGATATTTTTCCATAACGAATTTTTTTACAGGATGAATTTCAACAAACATCCGGCAGACTTTTGTATTGGACGGACAATGCGAAAGGACTTTCCCTGTTGTATCGAGCACATATACTTCAATGCTGGGATTGAACAGTTTTTGAATCGTATAGATCTCTTCCAAGCGGGATGAATCGAGCTGATGATTTACTACCGGTTGATAATGTTGAATCAGCCGTTGTGCAATGGGAATGCTTAATCGCTGATTTGCTTCCTGGAAATACATTTCTGCCGAAAACGCTATAATGTAAATATACACAGTGGAAAGAATGAGCAGCAGCGCAAGAAACGTTGCTGATATTTTCCAGTAGAGCGATCGAAAGAATTTTTTCATTAGGAATTAAAATCTGTGTTCGTTGCGTCTTTGTGTGAAACAAAATTACTTTTGAAGTTAGCTCTGCGATTCAATCTCTTCCAACTCTGCAAAACGATACCCGACTCCCCATGCCGTAAGAATATATTTCGGTTTCGACATATCTTCTTCAATTTTTGAGCGCAACCGATTGATATGTGAGTTCACAGTGTGATCGTATCCGTTAAATTGATATCCCCAAACAAGTTCTAACAACTGTTCGCGTGTGTATGTTTTTCCCGGATGTGCAGCAAAAAGCAGCAGTAAATCGAATTCTTTGGCAGTCAGCTCAAGTCGTTTTCCTTTAAGCTGAACTTTTCTTCGCTCCCTGTCGATTTCGATATTTCCGAATTGTAGTTGTGATGTTTTTTCTGCAGTGACAATTTCGCTTTGCATTGCTTCGGTCCGGCGAAAGATGGCTTTGACCCGCGCAATGAATTCACGAACGCTGAATGGTTTCGTCAGGTAATCATCCGCACCGACTTCCAGTCCTAAAACTTTATCCAATTCTTCAGATTTTGCGGTGAGCATCAGGATCGGAGTGATATTTTTATCCGCGCGGATGCGGCGGCAAATTTCAAGACCATCCATTGTTGGCAGCATAATGTCCAGCACGATCAGATCGAATTTATTCTTTTGTGTCTGAAGGTATCCTTTTTCGCCGTCATGCACTGCGGTGACTTTACAGTTCAAGTCTTTTAAGTGAATGTTCAATAGCTCGGTAATGTCTTTGTCGTCTTCAACAACCAGCACATGCTTCATAGTTTTTTTCTTTAGTATAATCTCGCGAAGGCTTTGTTTATTGATTGAACAACCTTCATAAGTCTTATTTGAACCGCAAATTACAGGAAAAGTATCACAAAAAATATCACAGAAGAACAAAAAAAGCCACTCAAAGCGAGTGACTAGAACTTATAAGAGAAAAGAATGAATTGCAAGTTGGCACTATTTTACCAATAGCATCTTTTTCACTTCGCTGAGTTTATCCGACGTTAGTTTGTAAATATACATACCGCTGGAAAGTTTGGATGCATCAAACTCTACGGAGTAACGACCAGATTCTTGATACTTGCTCACCAGTGTCATTACTTCCTTACCAAGAACGTCATACACTTTCAAGATAACATTCCCTGCTTTTGGCAAAGCGTAATTGATTGTTGTTGTCGGGTTGAACGGATTGGGGTAGTTCTGTTCCAATAAAAATTCAGCAGGAGTTGTATTGTTATTGCTTTTGGCACCGGTTAATGTTCCGTACGAAATATATTCTGATTGAAACACCTCTTTTGTTGAAACACTCTGAACGAATACAACAATGCCCACGTCGTTCATATCAGCCGCATTTGTTATTTGTGCAGTCTTCATCACCAATTTTTTCGCTTGGTACTCCGGCGTAAACGATTCGCCCGCAATCGGTGTAATCATCTTTCTCATAACAAAATCTTGCGGCGAAACACCGTTTCTTCCAACGTATGAAACATTTTCTACACCAACAACATGAACGACAAGATCATTTTGTGCAATCGTTGAAGTTTGAGTAATTGCGGCAACAAGAGAAAGAGTTGTTCCATTTTTAGTTCCGGAAAGCTCTATTTCTATCGGACTCTTAACAGATAATCGCGCATCAAGAGCTGTTGCGAAGGATGAATATGTTCTTCCTTGATTCACACCGTCAAAAAATGTATTTGGTGTCGAGGTCGCTCCATTGTAGTACGAATTACGAGCATTTGGTTCAGCGGTGTTTGCCAGCGAAAGCAGATCATCGCTGTATGGAAATGTTGTATGATAGAAAATATATCTCACACGTTGAGCATTAGAACTGGTAGACTTATAAGCATTGATTGCAGCATGTGCACTTGGACAGATGCCGCAATGAGAGTTTGTAAACATTTCCACCAAGATGTTCCGTTCTCCGGAATATGCTGCCGAAACAATTGTGCATAACAATAATACTATTTTCATAATTACTCCTTTAAATTTGACTTCGTAATGAAAAGCGGATGCCTTCAAATGGTAATTGATATTGACAGACACCATTTGAACAAACCTGCCCGCCCCGTTCTTTCCCAAACGAAATTGTTGTCGTGTGAGATTGACCGAATGTATATCCAACTTCACCGATCAGCCAATCCTGTCTCCCGGAAGGATCCACTTTGTCGGATGTATGTTCATACCGAGTTGTTATGGAAAGATCCGGTGATCGAGTAAGAATGAATGTTAACAATTGTGTATAAAAATTCTCGTTAATGGTATTATAACTATCATACGCAAACTCATTTTCGGATTGTATCACGATTGAATATTCTTCTGTTAATGCATATTGTAGTTGTATAGGAATGATTGTCGCTTGCTGTGTATGACTGAATTGAGCACCAGTGAAGTCATTGAAGAGACTCCCAATATGGCGATAACCGTCGTTCGACAGAGGGAAGAAAACTGTTGGCACGCTTCCGTTCTCCGAATGTGAATGTTGAAGTATTGTAATCGTAATAATGATGTCTGCTCGCAACACTTCCATTCAGGTTGAGCATAGTTGATGATGACAATGAATAAAATCCTTCGATCTGTAATCCGACCTCATCATTAAAATCGACTTGATGCAGTGCTCGCGTAAGCAATGTGTAATTGTGTTCTTTCTGAACGATTGGTGCATTTTGAAACGGGAGCATTCGTGTTGCACGCTCACCCGCACCGCGATCAAAAGGATCACGAATGTCGTAGCGGTAATCTTTATAATCGATGATCAGACCGAATCCCTTTCCATTGTATGAAAGTGAAACATATAGAGCGTCTCCGTTCTGCGAAATCGTATCGGTTAATACATTTGTCCATTTGTGAGCATAGCCGATGAATCCGTTGAATGATGTGAACTGAAACGATGTATAAAGTTCGGGAATTTCTGATGCGATTGTTTTGCTACCGGCAAATTGTGGAATGAATCCGCGTGCCTCAACAAAACTTGATCCGATTGTAATTCCTTTTGTCGGCTTCACTTCAATATTAGCTGCGCGAATTTTATATTGTTCGTACCGTGCAATAGTAACGGAATCTCGAAAATCAATGGTGCCGCCAAGGATTGTAGCATTGACCAATGCGGATTTATAATTTGCCGTTACTCCATCCATCCAAGAATCAAATGCAAGTCCTCGATTTTCAAAAAGATTCAACGCAAGCCCCCGCCCGAACAATTCATTGAAATTTCCTGCGCGAAGCGAAAAATTCTTTTGACGAAATTCAACAAACCGCCTTTTCAATCCTTGAAACGAATCTCCAGTTTCCGGAGGATCATCGACAAGGAGTCGAAAACCAACCGTAACACCCGGTTGAAAATTTAACCGCACATCAGAGAGATTTTCAAAGTATGAAACTTTTTGGGATAACCCTCCAAATCCCCGTTCACCATTACCGTAACGCAAAATGTTTGAAATGGATGATGTGCCAGTTTGTGAAAAAGAAGACTGAACAAAACATAAAAACATCAATAACATCCAAAGCAGATCCATAAAAAAAGACAGCATAAATCTGCAACACTCTGTTAGGTCGTTAATCCGCAATGAAGGATAGTAGAATATGTTCGTTGAATTATTGTACATCATTTATCTTATATATATTCTCCAATGCTTCTTCGATCTTTTTCTCATCTCCCGGTTTATATCCTAAGGCTTTGTACACAATTATTCCATTTGTGTCAAACAGGATGCTGAGTGGTATGCTTTGTACATTAAATTGCTGAGCAAGCTCACCGTCTGGATCCGTTGATATATAAAATGAATATTCCTGCGATGAGATATACGAAGATACTTTCGAAATGCTCTTTTGATTGTCTTGATTTATTGCAAGGATGGAGAATCCTTTTTCGCTATATCGATCGTATAAAGATTGCAGTTGTTTCATTTCAATTTTACATGGCTCGCACCATAACGCCCAGAAATTGACCAATACAGGACCCCTGGATATCAGTTCCTGTAAAGAGACTTCTTCACCAGAGATGGTCTGAACGACTATATTTTGATGTTCCTGAGAAGAAAGAATAGAAAAAATGACAATGAGAAGAAAAAATGTTTTCATAGATGTAGAGATAGTTTTCTACAAAAATACGATCCAAAGGTCACAAAATTATCACAATTCAATAATTTAAATTATATCAGATTTTGTATCCAATTTTTCACATCATTCAAGCATTCGTCGTTGATCTGATGTGCCATGTCGTATTCATTGTATGAAACCGTTGCATTGGATCCGGCAAGCATTTCTTTTGTTTTTCGAGCCGATGAGACCGGAATAACAGGGTCATGTATTCCGTGAGAGATAAATATCTGAAGGTTTTGAAGTTCCTGTAAACGATATTTTTTTTCTATCTGGGCAGGAGCAAATCCGCTTAAAGCGGCAATTCCTTTGCACAGAGTTGGTTTTGTAAGAGCGATGGAATACGACATGATCGCACCCATGCTGAATCCGAGCAGAATGAGTTTTTTTGTCTCGAGTGTATTGATGAATGTAACGATCTCGTTGGTGCTGTTAAGAAAACTCTCTTCATCCACGCTTCCATCCTCATACAGATCGAACCAGGTATATCCTCCCCAGCCGAACTGATGCGGCGCGCGAAGACTGTAAATGGTCAATCTCGGATCAAAATGATCTTTTAATCCAAACAGATCTTGTTCATCCGATCCGCGGCCGTGCAGCATAATGAGTGTTGGATTGTCTGAAGTCTGTTGTTGTGCCGGCGAATGTATGGAATGCAACATACGATATTTCCAGTTTTTCGACAGTTGAACTGTCGAAAAATTTCCTGTACGAGAGTTTAATTCTCGTACAACTAAGAATAGAGCATAAGGAAAAAATTAAAAGATGGATGAACCAAGTTTTGTTGTGAGTAACTCCAGCGCTTTCATTCCCATCACGGAATTTCCTTTTGCATTCAATCGCGGTCCCCACGTTGCAACAGTATATCGATGCGGATGTAAAGCAACAATTCCTCCGCCGACACCGCTTTTACCCGGAAGACCGACGGTGAATGAAAATTCTCCCGCTTCATCATAGAATCCGCACAACTGCATGATCGCGTTCAACCTCTTTGTCTGACTTTTATTGAGTATCGATTCACCGGTTGAAACGATCTTTCCATGATTTGCAAACAATAAAAATGATGCAGCGAGATCTTTACACGACATTTCAATTGAACAGATATGAAAATAGAGGTCCAATACTTCATCAACATTGTGATGAATATTGCCAAATGATTTTAAGAAATACGCCATTGCTACATTTCGAAAACCAAATTCTTTTTCGGAAGCTGCGACGCGTTCATTGAATGTTATACCAGAATTCCCGCTTAACTTTCTGACAAAGGCAAGCATATCATCTTTCGGTTCCCGCAATTTATCGATCAATACATCGCAAAGCACCATCGCCCCTGCATTGATCAGCGGATTGCGCGGGATTCCCTTTTCGTATTCCAACTGAACAAGTGAGTTGAATGAACTTCCCGACGGTTCGACTCCGACGCGTTCGAAGATCGTTTCTCCGACCAACGAAACAGTATATGCAAGCGCAAATACTTTTGAAATACTTTGAATTGAAAAGAGTTCTTCATTATTCCCGACAGAAAAATCGTTCCCTTCAATCGTACGCAGATGCATTCCGAATTTATTCGGATCGATCTTTGCAAGTTCGGGAATATATTGCGCAACGGTTCCATGATGTTGTAACGGCAGAATTTCTGTATGGATCTCGTGAAGGATGGCAGAGTATCGTGAAGACATAAAAAATTATTTGAGAATGTTTTGCATTCCAACGCGGATCATCATGACGGCGATGGCAACCATGAAGAGCGATGCAACTTTTGCAAATGCTTGCGAGCCGCTCTTTCCCATAATTCTTATAAGAAAATCGGAGTTTCGCAACGTAAGCCAAACAATGAACAGATTGACAAGCAACGACACCATCGAGATCCAATAACCATACAAATCGACAATGATGATGATTGATGTTAGTGCAGCCGGACCCATGATCAACGGAATTCCGATCGGCACAACTCCGACCGATTGTCCTTCTTCCCGTTTTGTTTCGCGAGAGAATAACAGATCGGAAACAGAAAGAACGAGCAGTACGATTCCTCCACCGATCCGAAAATCATTTTCAGTAATGCCGAGAAATTTGAAGATCACTTTTCCCAGAACAAGAAAGATCAACGCAACAGCACCGGCAGTCATTGTGGCTTCAATGATCAATTGCCGTTTTGCTTTTAAAGTCATTCCCTGCGTCAATCCAATGAACGATGGTATTACACCCGGAACATCGATGGCAACAAACAGCGGAATGAACGCCATGATCACATCGTTCAATATGTGAAGGACTTCTTTCATCATACATGGTGATTAAAGAGTGATTCCCGATTTCTGTAACTCTTGTATTATGATTGTAATTGTTTCTTGTTCAGAGATGAGAATTCGTGAACCGGAATTCTTCACTGCCTGCTCAAGAGTTCCTTGTCGTGCGGAGAGCCATTGCCAAAGATGATATCCAAGCCGGTAATTATCATTTTGTTCCCGTGTTGGAATGGATTTAATGCTGTTATATGCGATTTTTTCCAGCGAGGATTCGTCGAATGCTTTTACGGTTGAAGGGGCGACTGTTGACATAATTGCTCTGTAGTAATGATTGTGATGTTTGTTTTATGATGTAGTATACAAAAAATTGAATTAAAAGACAGGTAGTGAAAACAACGACGCCCGAAACAAATCCGGGCGTTGTTGTTCTTCATCAATGGTACTCAATAATTATTCTAAAAGATCTTTGTACCCTTTAATTTCGTTTGCAGGAATGAACACATTTGCCGCGGGAATATTTGCACTTGCTTTCATTTTGTCGTAGATCATACTGTTTCCACCGTAGGATATTGATTTTGCGTCATATCCGATCAGCTTTAAGTATGCACCAACATATGCACTCGTTTGACCGGTATAGCAATAGAGAACAACCGGTTTATCCGTCGGCAGAGTTTTCAACGTGCTGTCTAATTTGAACGGCTTGCTTGCGGGATCGTAGTTGTAAGCCCCTTCGATATGTCCAGGATCTTTATATGCAGCAACCGGCCAGTAGTTAATGATAAAATAATTTGTCAGCGCTGTATAGACAGTCGCATCGCCAATACCGATGGTGTATCCGGCGGCAAGCAATGCGTCAACGCGCGCTTCAAGGATTTCTTTTCCTGTTTTCTTGCCGGTGGCGAGTGTCGGCAGATTTCCTTTTGCAGGCTTTGTCGGTGGATCGGTGACAACGAACGACGTGGCCCGTGGATTCAGCATTTTGGTCAACCATGTCGTGGTTGCAAATTGAGAATCGATGGATGTCATACCCCATTTCAAAGACACAAGTTTATTTGCATTGGCTATGGGCAAAACGGAGCGGACAAGCGAAATTGAATACGCTGCGGATTGACCCGAATAGCAAGTGACGACAACATTTTTATAATTGGCAAAATTGATCGTCTTCACATGTGTCAGCAGGTTTGGAATGGTAACATTCACTGCACCTTTAAGGTGTTTTGTTGTGTAGTCTGCCGCAGATCGAATATCAATGGTATAGATCTTTGTTGGGTCTGCGGTGACTTCTGTTTTGTAGGTGGCGGCGGTCATAACAAACGACGCTCCGGAATAGATATAATCACCGTTCGCTTCGACATACTTTACAAGTTCTGTCGCTTCGTCGATCGTGGTCGTCGGTGTAACGGGTGTCTCTTCGTCCTCTTTGCATCCAACGGCAAAGAACAACACGACGAAGAAAAGATAAAGCAGATTATGTTTTTTCATGAGAGACCTCTCTTGTTTATGTGATGGAATTTCACTCTGATAGTGTGAGCGAAAAAGTATTATTGAACTCCCCAGCTCGTTGGTAGTTTTCCGTCCACCACAACGTTCTTTGTTGCGTTGACTTCCCAACTTTCCAGATCGGAATTGAAGAGGTATAAATTCTTGTTTCTGTACGTCGTTCCTTCTTTTATGACGTGGCAATTGTCATAGCACGATTTTCCTGCCGACACTTGCGTTCTTGTTGTCCACCGGAGGGTGTTGTGTGGAGTGGTGTATTTGTAGGTCGGTTTTGAATCAAAATTCGCCAAAATCGAAACACCGTATTCTTTCCAGCTGTCGGGCGCCATCAACGATTGACGGACGGTTGCCATCCGGTACGGTTTTGTTTCCGGTATGGGGTTCATCCCGATCTTAAATTTTTGGTGTGAAGCGATTCTTGCGCCCGCACCGCCGACATGGCAGCTGCCGCAATTATTATAGTCCTGTGAATGACAGGTCTGGCAATTGAACGAGTTCATATGTGTTGAATGGTACGCGTTACTTGCTCCGATGTTTGCGTGGCAGTCTTTGCATTCCGGCAATTGCGGTACTTTGTACCGTTGATCGTACACCATTCCGTTGCCGTGCAGCTCTATACCGGTATGACAGGTCAGGCATGTAGCATTCAATTTTGTTTTATGGACATCGGGAACGGTGCCGGATGCAATGCCGAGAAATGCATGTCCGCCGCGGCTCGAATGACATGCGACGCATTGATCGATCATATCCGGCGTCTTGATGAATTCATGTCCTTTCAACAGACCGCCTCCGCCCGCTTTCGGCCTGTTGACGTGGCAGTCTCCGCAGGTACCGTGGCATTTTGCACAGTTATGATCATAGCCGTCAATGAGATGTGCAGGGAGCTGATCAAAAGATTGTACGCCGAACCGTGACACCACCATTGCTTTTTGTCCCCATCCGCCGGCGTGAATGCTGTTTGGTGTTATTGATTGTGATGGATGGCAGGTGATACACTTTGTTTCTGCTTTTAATGAAGGATGTCGGATAAATTCGCCGGTGTGAGCTAATTTTTTATCGGACGTTGCAGCATTTCCGCCATGGCACCATGTGCATTCTTTTGTTCCGTGGGTTGATTTTGAAAATGCTTCATATCCGGCGGATGTAAGATAGACTCTGTCATAAGGTTCTATGTGCGGGGTTTCGCCACCGCATCCACCCCCGGCCGCAGCTGTGTCGGGTGAATGAACCTGTTTTAGCAGAGCATAATTCGTATGACATTCAACGCAGTTTGAATTTCCTGCATGATTGGAATTACTGTTCGCAAGATCATCTGCTTCTTTTTTGCACCCGGCGGTGTTCAACAACAGGATCGTCAGAAATATTGCCATACTAAAAAAAGATGTTTGATGAGTATGTGATGACATGACCGCCCCTATTTTATTTGTTATCATTAGTATTTGATTTAATAAACATTTGTTAATAGAAACTAAGTGGATAAAAAAAATTACTTTTTACCCTGCAACCAACTCTGTAAGGAGACAAGCATATTACTTAATCCGTCTACAAGGGCTGCATGTGTGTCTTTTGGAATACCATTGAGGATATCTTCGTGAATTTGAAGATATCGTTCTTCGAGCGTCTTGGTCAGTTCTACTCCTTTTTTCGAGAGCGATACAGTGATACTTCGACGATCTTTCCGATCAATCGTGCGTATGATATATCCGTGTTTTTCCAACGCGCTGAGAATCCTCGTCAATCTGCTTCCGCTCAGCTTTATCCGATCCACAAGAACTTTTACCTGCAGTTGTTTCTCACCGCGAAATGCACGCAAACAACGGAACTCAGAAACGGTAATCTTTAATTGCTCGGCGAACCTTTCTTCTTTGTGCTGACAATCGGCAAGCAACTGAAAAGTCAGTTCTGCTATTTCGGAAGCTGTTTTACGTGATTGGGGGTTTTGCATTATATACTCTGTTAATTATTGTTAGTAGCAATTATTGTGCCTATAAAATAATTAACAATGCTTGCGAATTCAACAAAATTACAGGGTCTATTTTTCAGAAGTAAAAAATTGAAAGGACGGTTGTCTCATTTTTGGGAATGCGGGTTTTGTTCTTTGATCCCGAGAATCCTGAGCATATTATCTGTTATCTGTTTTATCATTGGTGCATGCTTCTCTGTCGCTCCGAACTTGATCGCATAGTCATGCATTGCTGGGATCATTCCAACGTCGTTCCCTGCCTGCTGACTGAGGTAATATTTGTTGTTCATGATTTCAATGTATAGCTCGGCTGCTGTTTTTCCTTTAAAGAGTTCTACGATATGTTCCGTACGAAATAATCTGCAGATTGGAACAAAGATCGTGTCATACCAATCTCGTGTAGCTGCAAAAAGAGTGACATCACGATTTAATTTTTCGCTCATGTACCATTTATGTTCTTCAATATGCTTCAGAAATTGATCGACATATGATGGATCAGAAATGTCCCCGAGAAATTTATCGATGTTGAACGATGTCTGCTGTTCGAATTTTTTCTTTTTCCGTTCAACACGATATAATTGTGTATATCGTTCTTTGATGTATATTTTATCATCCTCGGTTCCTGAATTCTCACGGATCATACCGCTCAAACGCAGATCTTCGTGGATCCAATCCATCGATTCAAAAAAGAAATTCAGATCGGCTTCACGCATGGATTTCGAAAGTTTTGGACGGATTTCCACCGTTTCCGCATCGGAAAGATATGCCCGCAAAATTGTTTGCATTCCGATGAACGGAATTTCTCTCTTATCGAATTTAATGAGCGTGTTTGCAAGCGATGCATCACCCCAATAAACACCATTGATGTGAAGCTGAACGAACAACTGAACGATCGCATCCCAAATTCTTTGTCGGTTTTCTTTTCGGAAATTTCTGGAATACAGAAGTGAATCCGGCAGAACGTTTTGCACAAGCACCGTTACGGTATGCGCAATAAAATCTTCTTCATATTGAATTCCAATCGGTGTTTCAATCGGGATTGCTTGTTCTTCGCGTACGACAAATCCGGCCGGGATCAACGTATGAATCCCTTTTAACAGTAGTTGTTCATAGTTGTCGATCTCTTTTCGCGAAATATCTTCACTGATTTCTTTCACACCGAACGAAAATCTTCCTGTCTTTACAAAGATCACAACATGACGAGAAATACCTCGTTTGATATTCAACGTATTTACCCCATACGAATGCCACTCAGCAATCGGAACACTCCATGGTAGCTGTTCGAGTTCTTTCTGAAAGATCGGGTCTACATGAAAACGGATGTGAGGTGAGTGTTTCATAACACTCTAAAGATAAGAATAATTATGATTGATGGCGTGGAACGATCGTTCGACCGCTCCACAAATGAGGATTATTGCTTCTTCCCGTACCGCACTTGCAAATATTTTATTACTCCAGGAAGAACAGACAGGAATAAAATGATAACAATGACAAGTTCAAGATTTTTAGTCACCCAGGGAAATGTTTGACCGAGAAAATATCCCGCTAGCGTCATACTCAAAACCCATGTTGTCCCGCCGACAACATTGTAGGTGAAGAATTTTGTGTACGGCATTTCTGCAATCCCTGCTACAACTGGTGCAAATGTTCGCGCAAACGGCATCCACCGCGCTGCAACGATTGTGAAGTTTCCATATTTCTCGTAAAACTCTTTTGTCATGATCAGATATTTTCGTTTGAAGAATCGGGAATCCTGACGAGAATATAATGCGTGTCCCCCCTTTTTTCCGATGTAGTATCCGACAGCATCGCCGGTGACCGCTGCAATAATGAGAAGAACATTTAATTCAAAAATGTTGAACAACCCTTGAGCTGCAAACAGCCCGGCGGTGAATAGCAGTGAATCACCCGGAAGGAAAAATCCGATCAGCAAACCCGTTTCGGCAAATACGATAATGAATAGACCAATATATCCCGCCCACGCTACAAGTGCTTGAATGTCGCTTAGTTTTTCGAAAAACTCTTTTATTAATTCCATAATTTCAATTTGATTATAAAGGTGATAAAATTCCGGCATTCAGAAGGTATAACAAACCAAATCCAACAATAATTCGGTATACAATAAAAATATAGGTGGAATGTGTTTTAAGATAATTCAACAAGAATGCTATTGAAGCATACCCGACAATTCCCGATACGATTGTTGCAACGGCAAGGTTTATGAATCCGATATCTGAAGAGAGCAACAATTCGCGTTCTTTTACGAGCTCCAACATACCTGCCGCAAAGATGGATGGCAGTGAAAGTAAAAATGAAAACCGCGCGCTCGTTTCACGGTTTAACCCGATAAACAATCCTCCGGTGATCGTTGTGCCGGAACGAGATGAGCCGGGGATCAATGCAACCGCTTGTGCAAAACCGATCAGAATAGCATCTCTCCATGAAATATCATCAAGCGATTTTTGTTTTATCTTTAAGGCGTCTCTTTTTTTTACGATTGTTTCGGCGATCATCAGCACTACGGCAAGAATGATCATTGATGCACTAATCACATACAACGAACGAAGATTTGTTTCGATGTTCTTCTTAAACAGTAAACCGAAAAACACGATCGGTATCGTTCCAAATGCGATCATCCAGCCCAGTATTGCTTCACGATTGTAAGAGATGTTTCGTGTTTGAATTGATTTGATCACTGCGCCGGTGATAGCGAGGATATCTTTCCTAAAATAGATAAAGACGGCAACAAGCGTCCCAAATTGAATCACTGCCGTAAAAGCAGCTCCCGGATCGTTCCATCCCAGTAATGCCGGCACAATTCGTAAATGCGCAGTGCTGCTAATGGGTAGAAATTCGGTCAGGCCTTGAATGATTCCGAGAATGATCGATTGAAATATATTCATAGTTTTTAAATCTTGCGAAGGTTAGATAGAAGGTGTGATTTAACCTTCGCAAGGCTTGTTTTCGTAAACAATAAAAAAGAGGAGTCGGTTACCTCCCCTTATTGTCTAAAGTACAAAAAAAATATCTCCATTCAAATTGATCTCATAAAATATATTGAATTCTTCATTATAAAATTGTAACGTAGCCGAGCATATAAACAATTCCAATCACAAAACAACAACAACAATGGCTACTTCAGCTGCAAACAAGTCTAAATTCGGCACATTGATCACCGTGTTTTTCTTTTGGGGATTTCTCGCCGCTTCAAACGGTGTATTCATTCCATTCTGCAAAAAACATTTTGAATTGACGCAATTCCAATCGCAATTGATCGACCTGGCGTTCTACCTTGCCTATTTTGTCGGCTCACTCGCACTCTATTTAATAGAGCGATTAATCAAGATCGATATTTTGAACAAGATAGGCTATAAAATGGGTATCGCATACGGTTTGTTCTTCTCAGCCGCCGGCGCAATTGCAATGATTGGAGCTGTTAACACCGGAAACTATTGGTTGATTCTTAGCGCCTTATTTACCATTGCCTTAGGATTTTCTCTTCAACAAACCTGCGCACAGCCATTTGCAATTGCTCTTGGTGATCCACGAACCGGCGCACATCGATTGAATCTTGCCGGCGGAGTCAATTCATTCGGGACAACCATTGGACCGCTGATCGTCAGTTATTTTCTTTTTGGCGGAATTGGCAGCAATGTTGATGTTGATATTAGTTCGGTCAACCAAATGTATATGCTTTTAGCCGGACTGTTTATTGCCGTAGCATTGTTCTTCATATTTTCAGATCTGCCAACGATAACGCAAGACGAAAAGATTGAAGCTGGAATCGGTGCGTTAAAATATCCTCAGCTTGTTTTTGGTATGATCGCAATTTTTGTGTATGTCGGAGTTGAAGTTACGATCCAAAGTAATTTAGGTGCATTACTAAAACTTCCGGAATTTGGCGGATATCAAGAATCGCAAATAGCTCATTTTATCTCTCTTTTCTGGGGAAGTTTAATGATCGGCCGGTGGACGGGATCGATTACAGTTTTTAATCTTTCAAAAATGTGGAAAAACATTCTTACCGTGGTTGTTCCATATTTTGCATTTGCCGTTGTGCTCGGTGCAAATATTCTTGGCGGAACCGATGTTAGCGATCTCTATATTTACGCTATTGCAATCGCAGTTTTGGTTGTCGGGTTCTTTCTTGGTGAGGAAAAACCGGCAAAGACATTGTTGATCTTTTCGCTATTTGGAATTACGGCTATGAGCATTGGTATGATAACAACCGGAAAACTTGCTATTTTTGCTTTTATTAGTGGTGGATTGTTCTGTTCAGTAATGTGGCCTTGTATTTTTGCGCTCTCTGTTGCCGGATTAGGAAAATATACCAGTCAAGGTTCTACGTTTCTTATTATGATGATTCTCGGCGGGGCAATTATTCCTCCATTCCAGGGCTGGTTGAGTGATGCATTAAATAATATTCACCTGTCATACATTATTACGATCTTCCTGTTTGCATATCTTGCATATTTCTCCATTAAAGCAAAGAATGTATTAAAGGCGCAAGGGATTGATTATGAATCGTCAACCGCATCTGCTCATTAAAAGATAAAAATGTTTTTAAAACAACAACGTCCCGAATTCGGGACGTTGTTGTTTATTGCATTTCATAATCGAATTGTTATACTGCAAGTTTAGAATATTCATCCAACGCCATCGAAGTCATTTGTTCTTTCATTTCTTTGGACATCACGACTTTATCCCAATATTTAGACTTGTCATTCTTATCCTGCTCGGAAGGGACAGCCGCAAACAGTCCATTCTTTCCATCTGCGATCTTGAATCCTTTGATGACAATTCCTTCGGATGTTTCTAGGTCGAAGAAAGCTTTTAAGTTATTAGAACCAGAAAATTGTTTCATGTTAACTATTTTCATACCGCCTCCTAAAGATGAATGAAGAATGTGTCGCCGTTAATTACACGCGGTAAATCTAATAACAGAAAATAAAATTGTCAAGAACTAAATTATTGAATACTCTTTCCCTTCAATTGCAGCTCGTACAAAGCCATTTGCTTTTACCAATCGTGCCGTAGCTTCATCATAGCTCACATTTGCTTTTATCATAACCAATGCAGTTTTTACATGCCCTTTTGCCTCAACAAGGACTTTTTCCGCAGCGTCATAATTTAATCCGGTGATCGTCATAA
>JFJP01001897.1_pt2 | contig 34665 bp, 43 predicted proteins | sample 431651 | NCBI WGS metagenome assembly JFJP01 (sample SAMN02602958, study PRJNA72255) | Microbial mat metagenome, whole genome shotgun sequencing project. | biome: fresh water; feature: sink hole; material: water; isolation source: purple microbial (photo- and chemosynthetic) mats found in... | reverse complement strand
TTCCGGTGGCGGTTGCCATCGTGATCGGGTAGTTGCTGGTCGGCGCCGTCAGGCTGGTGGTCTTGTAGGTCTTGTTGCCGTTCTTGTCCCACACCATGAACTTGGAACTGGCGTCAGTTTGCAGACCATCCACCATCTGCCAGACGTTGCCCCACAGGCCGACGATGCCGCGCCAGGTGGCTTGTGCGACGGTGGCGTTATCGACGGCCAGCGCAGACGAGCCGGAGACATGGCCTTGACCGACCAGCGTCTGGCTGTCGGAGCCGCCCATTTCGATCAGCGCCAGTGTCTGGATCGCGGAAAGCTGGTAGATATTCCAGAGGCCAAAGCCGGTGACGCCGCCGGTGTTGCGGTTGTTGGCGCGGGTCTGCATGGTCGGGAAGTCGATGGAGACCAGGGGCGTGTTTCCGGCGACGGAGCCCAGCTTGGTGCCGCCGTCGTTCGTGCCTTGGTACTTGCCCACCCAGAACTGGTCGATCTGCGCCCCGGCATTCATGAAGGCCGGATGTACCGAGAAACCGGAGACGGGCTGGTCGGAAACCATCCAGTAGCGCTTGCCGGCATAGGTGCCAGACGGGACGGTGCCGGTCTTCAGGTAATACTTCGGCACCTTCATCATGGCCTGGCCGTCGATGGTCTGCGCAACCACGCCCGCATACGTCGGGTGGTTGTTGAAGGTCGCGGCCGTGGTCGTGATGGCGTTGAAATTCTCGTCGACGCGCTGCCAGGTGCCAGCGCCGCCGCCGGTGGCCGTGCAGACAATGCCGATGATCTGGGCAAATTGCTGCTTGGTCGTGAAAGCGATGTCGGAAGACCACTCGGACGCGCCCAGGCTGGTGCCGGTGTGGCGAACGCGCATCACGTACTGGGTCTGGCCGGCAACCAGGACGCCGGCCGGCACCGTGTAGCTGGTCTTGTTCGTGGTGCTCGCGCCGGAATCGTGCAGCGGGGCCGCCCAGGTGCCGCCGGCAAGGCGAATCTGCCACTGGCTGGAGGCATGGGTATCCGCGCCGCCGGTCGTGGCGAAGGCGGACGATTGCAGCGTCGGCTGTTCCGGGACTTCGGTCTGGCCGTTGGTCGGCGTGGTGACGGTCGGGGTATTGACGTAGGCGTAGCTCGCCTTGGTCGTGAAGCTGGTGATCGTCGCCCAATCGGACACGAGGCCGGCAACGTCCTTGACGCGGGCGCGGACGTAGAAGGTGGTATTGACGGCAAGCACGCCAGCCGGAACCGAGTAGGTCATGGCCGACTTTTCGCCAGAGTCGTGCAGGACGCTGGCAAAGGTGCTGCTGGTGCTGATCTGGAACTGCGCCGTGGCGAAGGCGTTTCCGGCCGGGCTGACATAGTTGGAGGCGGTCAGCGTCGGCGTCTCGATGACGTTGGTCGCACCGGTGGCCGGGCTGCTGATCGTGGGCGCGTTCGGGCGCATGAGCGGATTGACGTAGCCGCCCTGCTCAGTGCCGCCGCCGAGCGCGACGATGTGCTTGATAACCATCGGCTCGCCATCGACCACCATGCGCAGATAGCCATCGCCGCGCATCGGCACGACGTATTCGTAGTCGGCGAAGCCTTCCGGCACGCCGCTGGTGCCGCCGCCGGAACGACGCACCGACCAGGCGCGCTCAGTCCATGCCGTGGTGTAGGCGTCGCGGAAATACAGGCGGGCCTCGCCGGCATTCAAGCTGCGGCGAATGACGACGGCGCGGGACGTGTTGTTGTCGCCCAGGTTGAGCGCACGCGATACCCACTGGCCGCCAATGGCACCATCGACGCCGCCTTCTGCGCGAGCAATGAGCGTGGAGCCGGTCAGCTTGGCGCCAGCGCCCCAGTTACGGGACAGGTTGGCCGCCAGGCGCAGGCGCGTACCGGAGTGAATCGCGGTGATCCGCACCAGGGCGGTATCGGTCGCATCGGACAGAAGGTAGTCTTCGCCGACTTTCACGCCGCTGGTATCGGCGATGTCCAGGGAGTCGTCGCCCATGATGCCGCTGGTGACGGAAACGCCCAGGTGGTTTTGCAGGTTGTAGCCGGCCGCGAAAAGCTCGAAGGCGATGCGGTGATTGCGGTACAGCCAGTCCAGGGTGACGGCGTTCTGCACCGACGTGGGCGAGGCCAGGCCGTTCAGGACGCCGGAAATGCCGCCGACTTGCGTGATGATCGCGTTGATCGTTTCGGCGAGTGAATCTCCGCCTGCTCGGGCGGCCTCGATCTCGTTTTCGGTTGATGTTTGGCGCTGGTCGAGGCTGGCGAAATTCTCGTCAATCTCTTCGTAGCGCGTGTTCCACAGCGACGGGACGGCATCCGGCTCGTTGTTGGGGATTGGCGTGATGCTTTGATTCGGTAGGGTCATGGCCGCTCCTGGTTAAAAACGGGGTTCGATGAAAACTTGGTACAACTCGTCCGCCTCGCGGATTTTCGGGGCGAAGGTTTTGATGGCGATGATCTGGCCGTCTGCGTCCAGCAGCGCGGCTTCCGAGACGAAGGCGCCGGTTAATTCGCCGGCATCGATGCGGCCCTCGCATTCCACGGTGTAGGGCGTGGGCTGGGTGATGCTCGACAGCGGCTTGCGGACCAGTTCATGCGCGAGCGCAGAGGCATCTGGATTCGGTGCCTTCGGGGTCAGGTCTGGATTGTGGCCGCCGTCACCAAACGCCATGAAGCCAAATGGCGGCAACGGGCTGTTGTCGGCCATGTGCTTTGCGATGCGGCGCCGATAGGCGTTTGAGGTAACGGTTTCAGACATGGGCGATCCTTGTTGATTGGGTTCTAAATGCCGGGCTTACCGGGCCGCCAAGGCGCCAGTTGCCAGAAAGCGAGAGGCGCGCCGGACGCGGGTCGGGGATTTCTCTGGAAGGCTCGTGGAGCTTGAATTCGCCGAGGCGGTTCGCGGACAGCATCGGATGGCGAGCAAGCCGGGTGCTTCCGGAGAGGTCAAAGCGGCCGAGCTTTGTCGGCGTTCCGACGCGCCATGCGCCATCAAGTCGACGGGTGTGGCGGAATAGCTTGATTGGATCGGGGGTGTGAACGGTGCCTTCCATGGGCAAGGTCTCGCGTGGCCACATGGGGACGCTTGACCGGCTGGTGATGCTGGCGCGGCTTACGTTGCGGCATGAGGTCAGCCACCAGTTCACGTCCCCGCCATAGCGCCGACCAACTGCGAAGCTGCCGAACGGCGCCGGCAAGCGTGCCAGTGTTCCGTCGATGCCGAGTGACCAAGTGGCGTCCTGGCGATCTGTCACCACGCGACCGCACCATGGGTAGCGGGCCGGGATGCGCTTCTGCATGATGAAGCGCGATTCGGCGGTCATGGTGACCGTGAAATAGAAGCGGAGCCAGAATGTGAAAATCGGCCACGACCGGGCGGGCTTCCACTCGTCGATCAGGGCGCGCATTCGATCAAGCAACTCGGGCCGGGCGAGTTCAGCGATATTCATCCGCACGATGAACTGCGCCCAGTGCTGAATCTGGGGGACGCCAGTGATGCGCTCGAGCGCAGTCACCTTACGGGTTCCGTCCAGCGCCCACGTGCCATTGATCCTGTTGGGGTCGAGTGCAGCGTAAATTTCGCGCTGGGCGCGCTGGTCGAGCAAATCAACCTCAACGCCAAGAGTCGCCAGGGCGCGCTTGACGGCCCATGGTGTGCCCTTTTTCCGGTGCAGATGGATCGACTGTTTTATAGCGTCACGCTTCTGCGACTCGGTGGCGGCTTCGTCCCAGTTGTCGACGTGAAGCGCCCAAGCGAGCCACGGCAAAGCGTCCGCCTGGCATTCGTCCGGATTCCATAAGGTGTTGATCGGGGTTGCGATCTCAAGCGCCGTGGCGGCCTCAACGGCGCGCTCAAGCTGGCTGCTGTTGGGCGGGAGCAAGGTGCTCACACGCCAACTCCGGCGATGGTTACATTTATCCCGGTGCAGCGTGCTGCCTGGTCATTGGCGACGGCGATGTTTTCGGATGGGTTGGACAAGTCAACGCGCATCACGCCGGGCTGGTGCAGGGCGGCATGAAGACCGGAAACCGTCACGTCGTACCCGAGGCGGAATTGCTCTGCCGCGTATGTCTGGCAGGCAGAAAGCGCGGCGGATAGAACAACTGCCGTATCTGGGCCGGGAACGCATGTCAGCGTGGCTGATACAGCGTAGGACAGGACGGAAGCGGGAACAACGGTGACGGTGTCGCACAACGGGCGAACATCCTCTGCGTTCAGTATTGAATCGACGGCATCGAGAAGTTCGGCGCTCGGAATGCCGTTCTGGTTCGATTCAGACGGCGTCGCCAAGACAACGACACGAACCTCTCCTGGGGTTGGGCTATCAACATGGACGTCCTTGACCTGATTCGACGCCGATAGCGCGTGGAACACATAGGAAAGCACCGGGCCAGCAGTCGAGAATCCTTCGAGCGAGAGCTGCGTCCGGTATCGGAGGCGCTCGTCTGTTTCGCCATCGAGGCGCGACACGCCAACCAGGGCGGCCAGGTGGTCAAGATCGGTTGAGGCTGCATAGGCGAGCATGACCGACCGCGCCGCGTCGTTGATGCGCGCCCGCAGTATGAGTTCGCGGTATGCAAAAACCTCGATCAGCTTTGTGATCGGCTCGGATTCAAGCTGCAAGGTTGCTGCGGCGTCTGGGTAATTGGCGATAACGTCCGCCTTGATGGTCGCCAGAATCGTTTCAAAATTCAGCGATTCAACGACGGCCGGCGCCGGCAGTTTGGTCAGGTCAATGCTCACCGAGCCACCTCGACGGTCAGAGTAGTGTTCCCGGTGCTACCGTTGGCGACGTACTCGCCGAACAGCGTCAACGAGACGGTGCCTGGCGTCGCCTTCTCAAGCGAGACGCGCTTGAGAACGAATCGAGGCTCCCATTTGCGCAGCGCGTCAGCCGTGGCTGCATAAATCGACGCGATGGTTCTGCGATTGATCGGCGCGTCGACGAGGTCGAAAAGGCGTGACCCATAGGCGCGGCGCATTACCCGCGTCCCAATAGGGGTGGTCAGAATGTCGCGGATCGATTGCTTGAGGTGTTCAATGCCGTCAAGCTCGCCGCCGGAGTGTGTGTTCATGCCGCTCATGGAGCAGCAGAGTGCCGATATTCGCGGGCGGCGTCTGTCGGCGGGATTTCCTGTCGCCTGGTTTCCTAGTTGCTCTCGCTGCCGGACTGGTCAATGGCGAAGTCGTCGCGGCGCTGCGCCTCGAGGCGCGTTGTCAGCCCTCCGCTATCGAGCGTGTGCTCCGCCCTGGTCACAATCCACTCGCCGTCGACGCCGTCTCGAAACCCGGACACAATAATCGGCATTTCTGCGCAGATCATCGGGTTGCCGACAATGGAGAGCGATAGTGACGTCCGGCCGCGCTTCAATTGTCGCAGCTTGGCCTCGGCTGCTGAAACGGCGTCCTGCTGGCTCTTGAATGGGTGGCGCAAGTACATCACTGGCTCGCCATCGCCCGAATAGACGTAGGTCACCTTGGCGCCGCGCTTGTCCTTGTAATGGGCGCCGACGCGGGAGTAAAACTGGCGGTCATGAATCGCCGCGCGCCAGTCGATGATCTGGTGGCCTGGAATCGCCACTGGCGGGAGTGGCTTTCCGCTGGCATCAACACCGGCGCCGCGCTTCACGAACAGAAGACTCCCGCCGGCCGGCTTTGCCACAGCGCCGTGCTGTTCGGCCAGGCGGGTGATGATGTGAAGGTCGGATTCGTAGGTCTGGTCGAGGTGGTCGACGGCGATGCTGGAGAATTCGCTGGCAATGGCTGGCTTCAGCCCGTGGCGCTGCGCAATGGTGGTCAGAATCTTTCCGAGCGTTGTTTTGTGGTAATCGGCTTTTCGCCAGCTTTTGAGGCTTGCCTTCATGTCGGCAGCTTTGCCGCGCAGGGTCATTGACCACGGCGACCCGGATATTTCAACCTCGTCGACGCTGTATTTGCCGAGGTTGTAGATAATGCCGTTTTCATAACCGAGCGACACTGATAGTTCGGCGCCGGTCGGCGGAAGGCTGATTTCTCCACCTCGGTCATCGAGAGAAATCTCCACCTGGTCGGAGGTGATCCCGGCCTCGTCGGTGATGCGGATCGATAGGAGGCGCTCCGCGATCCTTGCGGTGATGTCGGCGCCGTCAGCGACCACCCGGAATGTCGGCTTCATCCTTGCCCCCACAGGCGGACGGTTTTCGGGTTTCCGACAGGCGTCTGGAGGTCTGGCAAAACGATCTTCACGCCAGCCGGGAGTCTTTCCGGCAAGGATGAAATGCCTGGATTGGCGTCAATGATGTCGTGCACTGCAGCCTCGCTGCCATAAACGCGAGCGGCAATGGCGTCGAGCATTTCGCCGTCGCGTGTCATATAGACCCTGCTCATGCTGTCATTTCCTCCGGCTGCTGATCGCTTGATGCCGTTTTTTGCGGTGCGCCACTGGTGGTTGAAACCACGTCGTCCTCGCCATAAGCGGCAAGCTCCAGGCGGAAGTCAACGCGGCGCGGCTGGCCAACGCGGTCAAGCTCTGTTCGGGTTTCCTCTACGCGCAAGACAACATAGCGCCCATAGGCGCTGCCGTAATGGTCGACAAGCTCGTAGGGCTCGCCTGCCTCCGCCATGCGGCGCAGGGTCTGGATGTGGGACGTGCTCCCGGTGTAGTGCGGCAGCAGGTAGCCCTCAAGCTCAACGCGATCAACGCCGATGCCGACGAACTGGTGGGCTGGTGCGCGGGTTATTCTGTCCTGGTTCGGCCATCGGTACTCGCTGGTCCGCTTGATGCTCTGGTGCGCCATGGTGCCGACCATGAACGGAAATAATCCGAGGATCAGAAGCACGTCGCCGACTGGCGAATGGTCGGATGTATCAAGCGAGCCGAGAAGCTCTCCGATGCCGCCAAGCATGCCATCGATGGCTTTGTTAATCTGGCGCGTTCCTTCTGCCGTCAGAAGCTCGACAGCGTCTTTCCCGGCGGCGGAAACAATGTCGTCGATCCGGCCTGTCTTGATTGCCTTCGCCGCGTCGTCGAATCCGAGCTTCTTTGCGGCGGATGACAGCGCATTGGTTGGTGCATCAGCAAACCCCTTGGCGAACGACACAAGACTGTTTTTCTCAAGCGATGCCGTCACCTGACCAAGCGCACCGGATGCGCCGGAAACAGCAGATTTCGCCCGGTCGATGATGCTGGTCGCACTTGAAACTGCGTTCTTCACCGGAGTGATGGCGCCAGAAATAATCCCGGAAATGTCGACATTGAATCCGCTCATGCCCAGTCTCCGAGTGCGGCGCGCCTCGCGCCTTCTGTTTCTCGTTTAACCATTTCGGCAACTCTCCTGGCCAGTGCCGCCGAATCCTCTCCGGCAAGCTGGGTGATGTGGAATGTCTGGGTAATGCTGACCGATGGCGCCGCGCCTTGAGCTTGCCCAGATTGGCCTGAAGTAGTTGCTGGCCTAGATGCCTGGCGAGCAATGGCGGGCGGGTTGGTCGAGGCCGAGAGGTCTGCTTGGGCTGCGCTGGCAAGCTGGCTACCGGCGAGTGCCACGGCGCCAATCGTTGATGCAATGCCGAGGCGGGCGCCTTCGCCGACCATTTCACCAAATCCCATAAAAACTCGGGACGGCGAACGGATGCCTAGCTTTTCCTTAAACCAGCCAGCAACGCTATCGCCGAGTCCGGTCACGGTTGCCTTGAGCGCCTCAATCTTTGCGGAAAATCCAGCGGATAGACCGTCGATGATTGCCGATCCGTATGCTGCAAACTTGGACGGCATGGTCTGGAAAAACGTGGTGATGGCAGTCCAGTTGTTGACGATCATGCTGAGTGGTGACCACGAGAACGCGATCTTGATTCCATCCCACAGCGTTGAAGCGGCGGCCTTAATCCTGTCCCAGTTTTGCCAGATGAGCGTCCCTGCTGCGACGATGAGCGATACAGCCCGTCCCCATGGGGTAAATGCCAGAACGCGGAAAACGCCAGACAAAACGCTCCCGATCATCGGGCCGTAGGACATAACAGTTCGGGCGACGGCGCCAATCGCCGGGCCGATGCGCGAGAACCCGCCGATCAGCTTGGAAATCATGCCACCACCAGAAAGAGCGGACTGGGCCGCCGATAGTCCGCGCAATGCGGAAACAAGGCCGATTATTGACCGTGCGGCCAGGATCAACTTTCCGACAACCAGTCCGCCACCGATCAGTGTGGCGCCGATAACCACGGCCTTGGCAGCCTTGGGGAATTCTTTTCCGAGATTCGCCAGGCCGGTGACTACGGTTGTGAATCCGTCAACGGCAACCCGAACGGCTGGCATCAATGCCGTGCCGACGACTTTCCCAAACTCGCTGAGCGCAATGCTGGATGACTTCAGCTTTTCCGTCGTCAAATCCATTTGATCTGCAAAGTCCTGATCAATGGTCATGGCGCCGGATGCAGAGCGGCCGGTTTTCGTCTGTTCGGTAATCGACTTCAGTTTGTCCTGGTTCTGCACCTCCGCAAGCAGATAGGACACGGCTTGCATGTCCTGGAACATTTGTCCGATGCCCGCTCTCTCCCCGAGCTTCTCAATGAAGCCACGACGGCGCTCAAGCTCCGCAGCGCGCTCTGCCGGGTCTTTTATCGCAGCAACCTCGGCTGCCATCTTCCTCATGGCGGCGGCCGCCTCGGGCGATTTCTTCGCCATTTGCTCCATGACGGTGCTGACGCCGGCAGAAATCGGGTCGAGCCCCTTTGCAGCCGCTGTCATCATCCGCTTCTGCAGGTCGATGCCGAGCTTCCCGAAGTCCTTTTGCGTGTCAGGGCTTGTTAGCTTGGCGAGGAAGTTTTTCAGGTTGTTTGCGGCCTCGTCGCTGCTGCCGGCTGTCATTTTGGCGATCTGCAGACGGGACGCCATGCTGACCACGGCGTCGTTCCCGGTGACTCCGAGCGACTTCATCATGCCGCCGAGGTTCGGGAACCACTTTGCCATGTCCTTGATCTCGAAGCTGCCGAGCTTGCCGGCCTTGGCAACCTGGCTGTAGGCCAGTTCCATATCCTTGACGCCAAGAACCTTGTCGAAGTTGGCCGTCATCTTGGCCAGGTCTTCAAAGCTCGCTCGGGTGGCCGTTGCGCCTTTGGCTAGAATGGCGGACATGTCGCCAGCCTTTCGTGCGTCCACTCCCTCTGCGACAAGTACCTGAAGACCTTTATTGATGTCCTCGGTGGTCTGGTTGAATAGCTGCGCGTTCCTGCGCACAGTTGCGCCAAGCTGCGCCTCTTGCTCGGTTCCTGCAAACTCTCCGGTGATGGCGACCTGGCGAATCTGGTCCTCGTGCTTTGCAGTGTTCATGACGGGCTTTGAGACAACCGCGCCAAACGACGCTGCGGCGGCGGCGCCGATGGCAACGCTTCCCTTGGTTTCTTCCCAGGCGGCCCCGACGCGCTGACGCTGTGACTGAACGGCGTTGTATTTCTCCAATTTTGCGCGCGACTCGTCTAGCGCCTTGCCGAGCCTGATTTTTTCGTCTGCCAGCTTGCGAGTTGAAACACCGGCGGACCTGAGTGACGTATTTAGGTCGGTCAGCGCCTTGCGCTTTTCCGAGACCCTGATCTTTGAAGCCTCAAATGCATCTGTTGCACGTTTGATCTGCTTTTCAAGGCGGTCGGACGGCGCCTTGTCATATTCCGCCTTGAGTGCGGCCAGTTTTTCTTTTGCTTCTTTGGCTCCGGCGGATGCTTTTTTGAACGCTTCCCGCGCCCTGTCGAAGCGCTCAAGCCCTTTTGCTTGGTCAGACAGGCTTTTGACGGCACTTCCGAGCTTGGTGAAGTCTGCTTGAACTTTGCCGACAGCAGGAGCATGCTTGTCCGATATTGCAGCCCCAATCGTGAAGGCTAACGCCATTTTCCCAAGCATGAAAATCCTCGCTTATCTAATCTGGTTTTCTGCCGCCGTTGCCGCATTCGCAACGAGCGACCTCAATGTGATGGAGAGTGCGGTTGTCGGCATGCTTGCTGCGCTCGCTTCAATCCCCTTGATGCTGATCGCCCGGCTGCTCCTTGTTGATCCAGTTGCCGATGCCGGGCGGTCCTTTATTGCTATGTGGCGTGCTGCTCGGGAAGGCTGGCGCGCCAGGCGATAAGCTCGTCGTGGGTTAGTTCCAAAAGCTCCGACAGGCTCCACCCGGTGACGCTCGCCACATCCACTACGACACGTCTCAGGCTCGCTTCGTCTGCGAGCCTGACGTAAAACCCGCGTAAGCATCCTGCAGCTTTCCATAGTCGGCCATATCGAGGTCTTCGATAACGTCTGGCGCAACTTCGCAGAGGTTGGCAAACAGGCGGATTTCACGCGCGACCTCGTCGCCTCCGCCGGACTTGCTGGCGGTCAGCAGGTCGCGCACCTTGGGGCGCCGAATGGTCAGCCGCTCGAGGCGGACGCCATCCGCCTCGATAGGATGATCCAGCGCAATCGTGCTGCGCTCACTCATTACGCGGCCCCTTCGGTTTTCTTGGCCTTGACAGCAGGCGCGGCGACAGGCTCGGCGGCCTTGACGATCTCGACAAACTCGCCGGCCAGGAGGAACTCGGCTTGCTTATCGGTCAGTTCAACGGTGGCGCCTTTTTCGCAGTAGGTATTTTCGTGCGCAAAAGACTTCAGGGCGGTGTATTGCTTTTTCATGGTTGATCTCCGGTTAGATCGCCAGATGCTGGCGGGTGGTTTCGAGTTGATCTTTGCCGTTGACGACAGCCTTGTAGTTCACCGGGTCGATTTCATAGACCACGGTGCCGTCATCCTCGAGCTTGTAGTAGCGCAGGCTCATCTTGAGCTTGAGCGGCATTTCGTCACCCGGCTTCCAGGTGTCCATGTCGACCTCGGACAGCAGACCGCGCATGGTGACAACGACCGGCTTTTTCGTGCCGTCGTCGCTGACTTTTGAGCCGCGTGCCGTGAAGGCGAACTGCTCGCCAGGAAGGACGCGCATGAGATTGAGAACGTCCTTGTCGAACGCGTACAAGGTAGCCTCTGCTTCCAGCTTCTCGAAGCGCCCCATGGGGACGTCGACTTCTGCGGCCATTCCGCCGGCCTGGTAGCCCATCATTTTCGGCTTGATGGTCGGGAGCTTGATTTCCTTGACGCGGCCGGCATAGCCACGGCCATCGACAAACAGATTCAGGTCGTACAGGATGTCGGCGATCATTTGAAGATTTCCTCGATGTAGTCATTGACGAGGCGCGAGCGGAAGGTGATGTGCTCGGCCGGATACGGCGGCGTGAAGTCGAAGTCGAAATACACCTTGCCCTGGCTGATCTGATCCGGGGTGTTCAGCGCCGGGTCTGCCCATGCCTTGCCGCCGAGAATGGCGCCGACTGCCGTCAGGTGACGCAGGTAGGAATTGACGCCTTCGAGAACGTCCTGGACGTAGGTCTTGGTGATATTGCGGTCGACGGCCCACATGTGAGCACGCAGCATCGACTCGTTGATCATGTCTGCCGTGCGGCGCACGGACAGGAAGGCCCACTTCGGGTCGGCAGAACAAGTGCGATTTCCCCACAGGCGGTAGCCGTCTTTCTGGATGATCGTGGCCACCTCGTTTTCGTTGAGGTAGTTGGCGCGGGCATTGACGTCGCCAAGCGTGAAGTCGACCGAGCGGGCGGTTCCGGTAATGCCGTACATTTCGGTGTTCGATGGCGACCACCAGAATCCACGGTCATTGTCGGAGCGAGCGATCATGCCGGCAACGCGAGCGGATGCGGGCTGCAGCGCCTCGGCATTGGCCTCGGTGTCCCAAACCTTTACCCACGGATCAACAACGTAGACGCGGGCTGATCCGAATTGTTCGCGGTAGCCGATGGCGGCTTGATCGGTCGTGTTCGGGCCATCGGCAATGATGACGGCGCGCAGGCGGTCGGCGATGCCGAGCATTTCGGAGATAACGGCCGTGTCATGCGAGAAGCCGGGCGCGAGCAAAATCTTCGGCTGGACCTTGACGATGCTCTCGGCGCCGAGGAATGCCTGGACGCCCTTGTATTGCCCGGTGGAAACATCGACGCCGCCGATGATGTTGCTCTTGGTGGCTGCTGCATCGACGCCGGCATCAACGCGAACAACAACAACCATGGCGCCGGCCTGGTCGAAGATGGCGTCGATTGCGGCGGGCAGCGTGCCGGCTGTGCCGAGTTTGGCTGCTTCAAGGCGGCTCCCGGCGACCAGCACGGGCACATTGAGCGGGAATGCCTCGTCGTTGCCGCCAGCGAGGAAGATCGTGGTATTGCTTGCCGCAACGATGCCTGAACCGTTCGATGCGCCAGTATTGGCAACACTCACTAGCGCAGCGGCCTCCGCCTTGGCGTCAATTGCGGCCTTGACGGCGGTTGCGGTCGACGTGATAACGCCGGCCACATCGGTTGCCAAATTAACGACGATGGCCGAGCCATTCACGGTCACCGACAGCGCGGCGCTGTTGGCCTGCGGGTTGCGCAGTTTGACGGACACCGTGTTACCGATGGCGCCAGCGCTGACGGCGGTAAAGGTTAGCGCGTTGTTGGCGGCCAGCGTGCCGGTGTTCAGGCTTGCGGTAGTCTGCGGCTGCGAATCGGGCGCGGTGCCAATTAAGCCGATGACGCTCGACCGAACGGTTGAAATGGGTCGGGCGCCGTAGTCGAGTTCGACTACTTCTACGCCGTGGAGAAATTGTTCAGGCATTGGGCTGCTCCTCTGGTTGAGAATGCGGCCATGCTGACTTGCGGTGGGTTAAATGTCTGTCGGCGGGATTTCCAGCGCGTCAATGCGAGTGGTGGTTGGTGTTTCCGCCCGCGTCGATGATGCTGCCGCTGGCGTTGATGCTGCCGTCCACGGCGATATTTCCAACCATTTCGATATTGCCGGTGATGCGCGTTGACGTGCCGCCGCCAGCACCTTGCACGGCCAGGCTCTTTGCTACTGTGAGGTTTCCAGTGCAGGTGGTTTGCGGGGTGTCCAGGGTGACCGACGGCGCTTGCACCAGCACCGGCCCGGCGGCAATGATAGTCACCGGGCCGCCGGCCTGAACTGTGATTTCGCCAGCGCACTGGATAAACCACGATCCGTTGCTGCGGTCGTGGGTGACCACGTCGCCATTGGCGTAGCGCGTGGTATGTCGGTCTGGTGATTGCTCCGGCTCCGGCTTGCTGTTCGAGTACAGCGCAGGAAGGACGAACGCATCCTCCATAAGACCGGATGGGGCGATGACCAGAACCTGTTCGCCGACCTCCGGCGCCCACCAGTCGATGTCGCCGCCTGCGCGGCGCGTGATCCACGGCAGCCATTCGGTGGTGAAGCCATCGCTGCGCACGCGGACGAGTGCCTTGCTGTAGTCGGCTTCGGCGATTGTTCCGATGCGCGCCAGATTGGACAGGCGTCGCTCAAGTTCCGCAAAATCGAAGCTCATGCTATCCGCTCATAATCCGGCACGTGATTCGGGCCAATGGCCGGCGTCATGCCGAAATAAATCTCGGTGGGCGTCACGCCTGCTGGCTCGAGTTCGCCAAGATAAACCTCAACGCCGTACTCCACCACCCACACATCATACCCGTCCATTTTTGGCCGGAACATTTCGTCGCCGGCTCTTTCAATCCTGATGTGACCGTGGCCCGATACTGGTCGGCGTATTTCCTGCAGTGTGCGCACGACGCGGCTGGCAAGCTCGCGGACGGCAAGGTGGCTGCGGGCGCCGTTTGGATCGACGATGCAGCGAGCCTCAAAACGAGCGTCGACTGATATGCGGCCGTCGCCTGGGTTGCTGACCGGCTCAATCTCGGAAATCTCAACATAGACCGCAGGAACGCGGATGGATCGCTGCGCATGCGGCGGTGGGTCGCCTTCTATCGTTGGAACGTCTGGCATTGCTGCACGGAGCTTGGCAACGGTTGCGTCGACGATGTCGGTGAGTGTCATTTTGCGCGCCCCATGGACTTCTGAAATTCGTAATTGAGTTCCTGCCTCAATATCTCGAGCAGCCTGGCTTCTGCGCGGCGTGATGCGTCATGCAGCGCCTTGGCGCCGGCCTCGTCGATTTCCAGCTTGGCAAGCTCGAGCGGGAACCGCTCGGACGTTGTTCTGCGGTAGACGCCACCGCCAAACTTCCAGATTGGGAATGCGCCGTCGAAGAAATGGGCGCCGACCTTTGTTCCTGTCCCCTGTCTTTTGGGCACGCCGAGTCGGCGAGCGGCCAGAGAATTCAGGCCGAGCCAGACCTTTTGTTCCATGCCGTCTCCGCGCATGTACATCCGGAGTCTGGCGCGCATGATCCGCTGCTGCAGTCGCATCTCGGCAGACATTGTTTTAGCGGCCGTTGCCTGCGTCCATTTTGCGACTTTGCGAACGGCGCGCTTGGATGCGCGGCGGCAGGCTTCCTTTGAAACGTGAAGCATGCCCAGCAGCTTTTCGATTTCCCCGCTGCCGACCTGGACGTCCATGCCAATCATGGCAGCCTCAAGCGAAGAACCAGCGTCGTTGTTCCGGTTCCATCCGGCTCGATGCTCACCACGTCGAATGTCTTGCCGGCGTTGACGACCAGGCTGCCCGGCGCGGCGTCGGCAATGTCTTCGTCCCGCACGACCAGTGTCGGCTCATTGAGGCCGGTCTGCATGGTTCCCATCGCTGGCTGCATCCATGGCGCTCGGAACATGCCGCGCACCGGGCGGCCGTCGATGGTTGCCGGGTCAGATAGGCGGGAGAAAACGGCGGCGTCGAGGCGCGCGGCGATGACGGAAAAATCAGTCATTTACGGCTCCGGCGCTACCTGTGGGCTTCGTTGTTTCCGTGACCCAGTTTTGAATGGCTGCAAGCTGCTCGGCATTGGCGCGGCACGCGGAGTAGTTGTCGATGACGGTGGCGGCAGCGGCTTGAGCGGGGACGGCGGTCGCATCAGGATTTCTGGCGGCGTCGGCAGGCTCACCACTGGCGGCGGCATCGTGGAGCACCCGCCAGCCAGGAGGCAAATCACAGGAATCAGACGGTACATATCGAACAATCTCCCTCGTTAAAGTCGCTCCGGTCTCTTTGACGACGCGAACTCGATCAACAAACTTTGTGACCACTTTCACCGTGGCCTCAGCTTGCGCCTTCTCGATGCGGGAAGCCGTCAATGATTGATTGACGGTTTCGGCATCCCATTTATCCTGAACATGGGCGGCGCCTTTCATCCATCCAGCACCTACCAGAAATGCTGCGAACAGCGCCATGAACAAGATGCGATAAGGCGTCGGAATTACGCTAAACAAGCCCATTTCACGATCCTCCCATGCACTGCTGGTACTCTTCATGGCGGCGCTTTGCGAGGCCGCCGCATAGGCGCGCGTTCTCTGGTGCGGCGCAGTTCTTCCCTTGGAAATATGTCCAGCGCAGAATTTCTCCGCATGCCCCCTTGTAGTCCCCGGCGTTCAGTTTCCTGACGATCCCAGACCGGCAGAATGCAGCGGAGCCGACGTTGTAGGAGAAGCCGACAAAGGCGTCGTACTCGTGTTGATGCAGCGGGACGGTGACGCATTGCTTCAGCGCCCCCTCGAACTTCTGTACGTCGGTCAATGCTCTCGCCAGTGCCTTGGGCGGTGTGATCGTGTCGCCAATCTTGACGCCTCCGGTCGTGCCAAAGCCAATTGTTGGAACGTCGCCCTTTACCGGGATGATGGCGCGGTCAGTGTATCCCTCCTGCATGACGAGGCCGACCAGGGCGGCGGCAGATAGGGTCAGCGCAGCAATCGCATTGCGTGGCCTGTTCATTGGTGCATCCTTGGTTGTGCGACGACGCGGGCCATTCCGGCGCCGACAACGGCAACGAATGACAGTGACGCAAAGAGGTTGCGTGGAAGCACGTCGACAAACAGCGGCAAGACAACTTCGGCCCCGGAAAACAGGGCGGCGATAATGGAAAGGCGAACGCTCCACGCACGCCGGGCGATACGCTTCCAGTCTGGTAAAAGCTCCATCAGTGCCCCCCGTTGATCTTGGAGACGATGCCCGCCCAGACGGCGGCGGCCAATGCTGCGGCGACGACGCCGAAAAATGCGAGAAGGCCGTGGTCTGCGACCTTTCGCATCTTGCGTCCGAAGCGAAGGTCTTCGCGGAACTCTTCCACGCTTTCCGGCTTACTGACATCAACGCCGAGAATGGCGAAAAACTTTTTAACTGCGCGTTCCGCTGTCGCTTCCGACATGTTTTCCGCGTAATTACAAGTGGTCTCCGGGTCTCCGTCGCAGGTGTGCGCCCTCCGCATTGGCCTTTCCGTCATCATGACTCCTGTCGTAAAAACGGCGCAACGGCGGTCAAGCCGTGCGCCGCTGGGTTATTGCGGATTAAGGCGTGATGGTCAGCTTGATTACGGCGCGCGGGCGGGTGCAGATGCTGATCGGGTTGGATTGCGCCTCGACATCGATGCCCTTGCCGAGCGGCTTGACTTCCTGCTTGGCGTAATACGGAAGGCCGATGGTGTTGGCGGTCTCGACGTAGTTCGCCGGGGCAAAGCGCGTGATGAACATGTCGTCGACGCCCTCCGGGAAGAGGTAGGCTTCGCCATCGGCGATGAACGGAACGCCGGCAATGGCGCCGCGATATTCCTCAAACGTGACGCCGCCGAACTCAAAGCCGTTGCGCGGATCGTTGCGCAGGAAAATGCCGGACTCGAAGAGTTCGTAGGCTTTTTCCAGCTTGGCATGGGCAATCAGAGCGCGGAAGAACGTCTTTCCGCACAGGCAGCGAGCGCGGGAGTAAGGCTCGGAGCCTAGCGCGTTTTCCATTTTGTCCATGGCGGCCAGGACTTCGCCGCGAATGTCGGCGGTTGCGGTGCCGAGCGTCAGGGTGGCGGTCTGTTGAGTCAGGGAGAATGCCGTGAACAAATTGCTGATGACCGTGGTGCCATCGGAGTCGATGATGCTGCCCTTGATGGCGCCGACACGCTGATATTCAATGGTGGCGTCCAGGCGGCGGCGCATCTTGGCCAAGCGACGATCAACGAACGAGCGCATGGTTTCCTCTTCGGAGGCCGAGCCGAATGCGCGCAGGTTTTGAATATCGTCGGCTGTGATGGTGTCCAGCGTCGGCAGGTGGGTGGTCGGGAAAACAACCACGGAGCGGGTGCCGCCGCCGGTGCCGGCCGGGGTGCCGCTGCGGCTGGTGTTTGCAATCAGCGCCAGGGAGTCTGCGTTTTTTTCGACCGTCAGGCTGGTGGTCAAAATGCCTTCTTCCTGGAAAACGCCAAGGCTGGCGAGGCGGGACGGCAGGGCTGGCGATTCATTGATCGCGGCGGTCAGTTCTTGCAGGCTGAATTTGTTGGAATCAAAAATACCGAGGTTCATGGTTGGCTCCTAGATTGGTCAGGCGGGTTTGTTTGCCGCCTGGCGGGCGGAATAAATGTTGCGGAAATTGATGCTGGCGGCGGGCTTGCCATCGCTGCCGTCGTTGTTTTCTGCGGGCGCCTCGAATCCTGAGTCGGTCACAGAATTTTGGCCGGTGACGCTGGGGTTCCCTGATGCGCGGGCGGCGATCAGCTTTTCTCTGGCGGCGTCGACTGATAGTCCGTTGAGGATCATGGACTCGGCGTCGCCTGGGCGTCCGGCGGCATTTGCAAGGGCGACGATTTCTTGAGCTTCGCCAATTCTTGCTGAGACCATGGGTTTCGTTGCCTTGGCGCGGATCAGGCTTGCGGCGAGCTTTCCGAATCCGGCGTCAGCGCAAGCACTGGCGACTTCGTCGGCCGGCATGGCATCCGGGGTTGAAAGCGCCTGGGGAAGTTTCAGAAAATGGGCGCGGGCGGCGTCCGACACTTTTGCCGATACGGGCGCCGCATCAATCACGGCGTCTGCGAATCCGGCTGCGACGGCCTCTGTGCCGGTCATCCATGTTTCTGCGTCGAGAAGTGCGGCGACTTCCTCGTCCGTCTTTCCGGTTCGGCGGACATAGATTGCGGTCAGGCTGCCCTTGACCTTGTCGAGCATGTCAGCCATGGCGCGCATGGCTTCGGAGTCGCCAATCGATGCGGCCCACGGGTTGTGGATCATCATGTAGGCGTTTTCCGGCATTTCGATGCGATGCGCGGCCATGACGATCAAACTGGCGGCTGATGCGGCCATGCCTTCGACGCGAGCAACCAGGCGATCTTTTGCACGCGCGAGGACGTGGTAGATCGCCAGCGCCTCAAAGACGCTGCCGCCGGGAGAGTGGACGGAAAGCTCGATTTCTGCGTCTTGCGGCAGCGCGTCAAACTCTCGGATGAAATCCCGCGCCGTCACGCCCCAAGCGCCGATCTCGTCGTGAATCGAGATTTTTGCCGGAGCGCCAGACTGGGTGGCTGCTTGTACGGAATACCATTTTTTCATTGTTTCAATCCTCAGCAAGTGCTGTAAGTGATGGTCATGCTGCCGAATTGGCGGGTGCGCGTCTGTCGGCGGGATTTCCGGCTATACCCAAGGACTGCTCGCGGGCCATGTCGGACGCGATCTCGCGGTCAATCAACTCCGCGTCGTAGCCGCGCTCAAGCAGCGCCTCGCTGCGGCTCTTGAGCTTGTTGTTGATGGCCAGCACGTCGGCCTGGACGTCCTGGACGGGGTGCAGATAGGCCCAGCCATGCGGAGTCCATCGGGTCGCCTTGACTTGGATGTTTGCCGGAAGGGTTCCGGCAAGAACGGCGGCGTCACACCAGGCGTTGCGGATCGGCGAGCAGAGTTTGGGCACCAGGACGTTGCGGATCAGGGAGATTGCCCGGCGCTTGTATTCATTGAGCGCCACACGGACGACGCGATCATTGACGTTGTCGAAATCGCCGGTGAGGATGGCGTAAGGAATGCCGAGTGCAGACGCCACGTCGCGCAGTTGCGCGCGGGTGAAATCAAGGTAGCCAGTGCTGGTGCCGGGTGGTTCTGAAAACGTAACGTCCTCGCCCGGCCCAAGCTCCTGCAGCATTCCTGGCTCAAAGACCAGCGGCGGCTGCTCTTCGTCGTCGGACAGCGGTTGTCCGTCCGGGCCAATGGTTTGTGCGCCCGGCTCGGGAGGTGGACGGCGAATGAAGCCGACGAACAGGTTGGCCAGCTTTTGCCGCTCCAGTTGGGCGTCGTTGAATTCGTCCAGCGTCTTCAGGCGGACCAGCACGCTGGCAAGCCATGGCACGCCGCGTATCTGGCCGGGACGGGTGGCCTCGAAAAGATGGATGACGCGATCAGCAGTGACGCGGCGCGGCTCGTTCATTGAATCGGCGGACGATGACGCTACCGGGTCGCCTGGGTGGCGCGGGTGCAGCCAATAGGCGACGCGGCGGCCTTTGGCGTCGAACTCGATGCCATCGACAATGATGTTACCGTTCTTCAGCTTCTCGTTTTTGAACGGCAGATGGTCTGACTCAAGCAGGCGAATCCGTAGCGGAATGCCGGCGGCAGTTCCTGTATCCAGTACGGCGAGGCATTCGCCAGATTCCAGCATGGCCCGCAGCGCCAGCGTCTGCAGGCCGTAGAAGTCGGTCTGGCCATCGACGTCGCATTCCGCCGACCAGGCTTCCCATTGGTCGATCAGGCGCATGCGCAACGACTCGGATTCGATCACCGGCTTTGGGCTGATACCGGCGCCGATGACGTCGGTCACCATGCGCTCGACGGCCGCTCGGGCGATTGGGTTGTTTCGGCAGGCGTCGCGCGACCGGGCGCGGAGCGTTGGCAGGGTGATGTGCTCGCGCTTTGGACCGGAATCAAACGGCATCCACATGCGCAGGCGGCGGCCAAATGATGCGCCCTCATGAGTTGAAGCTCGAGGCAGTATCCAGGAGAGTAGCTTGCCGAGCATCACAGCCCCTTTCCGCCCTGGACGGCGGCCCAGGTGCGGCCAGACAGCGGGGCGCGCTGCGGTGCAATGGATCGGCGCACTTCGTCTCGAGCGCGGATCAGTTCATCGATGCTGCGGTATTCGACGCGGCGGTCGGCAAATTGCACCATGCGCTCGCCTGTGGCGATGGCGCGCTCAAGTGCGGCGAGGTCGGTTTCTGTATAGGCCATGCCGACGATGCTGGCACGGCATGGCCTGCCTGGTCTGTCGGCGGGATTTCCGCTAACGAAGGTATCCGCTGCGAACAGTCCGTCTCGCCTGCTGTTTCATGGGTGGCGGCTGGACCATAGTGAGCGGCTGCTCGATATGGTCTGGCTCGGGCTGTTTGGTGTGCGAGCTTTGTTGCGCCTGCGGTTGCTGCTGCTGAGAGAATAGGTCGCGCACTTGCGGCTGAATCTTGGCCTCGATCTTGTCCCACTCGGCCTGCCGCCAGCGATTGATGCCGAGATACAGTGCGGCGGCATAGGCGTAGACGGTGCAGTCCAGGTCTTCGTTGCGGCGGCCGACTTGCTTGACCCATTCGTGGCGCGGGTGGCCCTTGATGTACTTGGTGACCATTCGCTCGGCGGTGAGTTGCTCGAAGAATTCTCCGGGAACAGCGGCAGGAAAGTGGAAGCACCCGGCGCCCGGCGGGGGGAGTCGAAGCCGGCCATAAATGAGCGCCTTGGCGGTGTCCGTTCCGATTGGCCAGAGCTTGGCCCCCGACTTGATCTTGACGCCGCGATGGTTGACCTCGATGTCGCTCGGCTTGCCGAGGATCGGCTTATTGGGTTGGCTGCTGCCCTTGATGGCGAGGACGTGGCGATGCATTCGCGCCCTAGCGTAATTGTAGACGGCCTGGGTATTGTGGCCGCCGGAGTCGACGGCGGCGGCGCCAATCATGAGGTGGCTGCCGGATGCGTGCGGGAACGGCGCACGGAGAATTTCGTCCAGTGCATCCCATGTGGCCTGCTCTTCAGGGCTGCCGGATATGACCCTGCGGTCGATAAGCCACGCCTCTTCGCCTCTCCCCCAGCCCCACACCAGTAAGTGCAGGCGGTCTGGCTGGACGTCGATGCCGGCGGATAGCGCGAGGCATCCGAATGGCGCGGTGCCGAGTGCGTAATCCTCAACCCGGCGCGTCAATTCGTGCTCTGCCACGCGGTCGCCCTGGTCTTCCCACGTCTCGGCGAGCACGGTGTTGGTGAATGTCTTGATGCGCGTGGCGTCGCCGCTTTTTTCTGCGGCACGGGCAGCGATCCAGTCTTTCATGATTTCCGCCCAGGTGACCCAGCCGAGTGGCGAGTACAGGGTGGAAAGGTGGAACCCTGCCGGCCTGCCTTCGTTTGGCCGCGACGCAACCCATTTGCCTCCGGCAAGCATGGCGGTTTTGTGGTGCTCTTCGATCTCCGATCCGCAGTGACGGCATAGATAGTGGGTGGTTTCGATCAGTGGGCCGTTTTCGTTGCGGCGACACTTCAGGCCGTAGGGTTTGTCGGCGCCAAATTCAAGCGCCTGGTACTCGCCGCAGTGCGGACAGGCCACATGGTACCGGCGGCCATCCGACGCCAGATAAGCGGATTCGATCCTCGAAAACCCGCGCAGCGTCGGCGTCGATACCTTGAGGATTTTCGGCCAGGGCGATGGGGTCGCCTTCGCCGTCGACGTCGAGGGGATAGGCGTCAATTTCGTCCATGAACAAGTAGCGCACAGGCATCGAGCGCAGGCTCTTCGCTGAATTTGCGCCAGACAGCACCAGGACTCCGCCAATGAAGTCCTTCATGAAGGTCGTGTTGGCATCGTCGCGTGAGTAGTTCTCGGCAGCCTTTTTGACCAGGCGCGGCGAGTGCGAGAGAAGTGGGCCGATTCGCTGCTGGGAGTAGCGCTTGGCCAGGTCAATGGTCGGCTGCACGGCCATGATCGGGCCGGGGTCGACGTCGATGATGTAGCCGATCCAGTTGTTGCCGGACTCCGTTTTGCCTAGCTGGGCGCCACACATCAATACAACCTCTTCGATGCCAGACCGTGCCGACAGGCAATCCATGATTTCACGCAGGTAGGGCGTGCGCTCCGTTCGCCATGGGCCAGGCTCTGACGATGCCTTGCCGGAAAGGAAGCGGTATTTGTCGGACCATTCGCTAACGGTGAGCGATTCTGGTGGGCGCATGAATTCGGCGAAAACTCCGTCGACCAGAAGGAATGCGTCGGCCGGTTTCATTCTTCCTCTCCAAAATTAAGCGGCGCTGCAAGCTGCTCAAGTGTTCGCCGCAGTTCCTCTTCCATAAGGTCGCGCACTCTGGCCGGCGACGATTCTGCTGCAATGACCGGCGCAAGCCTTGCTGGCACTTGCAGGATCGAGTCTCGAACCTGGGTGATCCGGCTGGCCAGCGCCGTCCTGACGTCGTCGGTGCGGACCATTTTCCCGATACGCTGCTCGTACTCAAGCTGGGAGAGCTTGGCGCGGTAAAGCTCGCTGGCGGCCTTTGCCTGGTGATAGGTGGCGTTGCTGCTCGTTCCAGACTGCCGGGTTTCGGCGCCAGAATTTCCGACAGGGTCTGCCCGGTCAATATCCATCGACTCGGGCTTTCCGTGGCGCTGGCGCTGCGCTGAATTGACCTCGGCCATGTACCCCTTGGCCGGGTCTTTCGCCGCCTCAATGGCGGCATTGCTGGCCTCGACGTCGACCAGTTCCTTGCCGCCATCCTCGCGCAGCACCAGGACGCCGCGCGACTTCAGCTTGTGGGCATAGCCTGGGTTCCAGCCGTGCTGCCTGGCGAACTCCCGGAGGCTGACGAGTGCCATGCTCTACCTCACGCCGGAAATGGTTGCGATGTCAGCGCATGGGTAGCGCGGCGGCCAGTGAATTCCTGCCAGCGGCGAACAATGACGTCGCAGTAGTGGCGATCAAGCTCCATCATCCGGCACAGCCGGTTGGTCTTTTCGCTGGCGATCATGGTTGATCCGCTTCCCCCGAAGAGGTCGAGAATCATGTCGCCGGCCTTGCTCGAATTGCGCAGCGCTTTCTCGATCAGGTCGACCGGCTTCATGGTTGGATGAAGGTCGGATTTCTGCGGCTTTGGGAAGTCCCAGACGGATGTCTGGTCGCGGCCGCCATACCAGGCGTGGCCTGCGCCTTCTTTCCAGCCGTAAAGGATCGGCTCGTGCTGATAATGGTAGTCGGCGCGGCCAAGCGAAAAGGTGTTTTTCCGCCAGATGATCTCGTGGCGCTGCGGGATACCTGCCTCCGCCATGGCCTGCATCATCATCATCATCCGGCCGCCCTGCGGCGAGCAAATGTAATACGCGGCGCCGGGCTTGATTGCGGACGCGACGCTGATGAATGCATCCCGCCAGAAATTAAGCTGTTGCTCGTCGTTGAGTGCGTCGTTTGCAATCGGGCGGTGCTGCGTTTTTGCCGGAGCGCCCTTGAGCGCTGCAGCGCGGACGTGCGATTCGTGCACCGATCCTTTTCCGGAGTAGTTGACGCCGTAAGGCGGGTCGGTGAAAACCATGTCGGCCAGGCCGGCGGCGCCGAGCAGGGTTTTGACGTGCTCGAGGTCTGTTGAATCGCCGCACATGAGGACGTGGTCGCCGAGGTGCCAAATGTCGCCCGGCTGGCTGATTGCCTCTGCTTGGACTTCCGGGACCGCATCATCCTCTGTCATGCCGACATGGTCGCCATCAAGGCTGGCCAGGAGTTCGTCGATCTCGCGGGTGGAGAATCCGGTCATGCCAAGGTCGAACCCATCGACGCGCAGTTCGTCGAGTTCCTGCGCAAGCATGGATTCGTCCCACCCGGCATTCAGCGCGAGCTTGTTGTCGGCAAGGATGTAGGCGCGGCGCTGGGCGTCGTTGAGCCAATCGACGCGGATGGTCGGGACGGTGTCCATGCCGAGCTTCTTCGCGGCCATAACGCGGCCGTGGCCGGCAATGATGCCGCCTTCTCCATCGACGAGGACGGGGTTGGTAAAACCGAACTCCCGGATCGACTGCGCAAGCTGCTCGACTTGGTTGTCTGAATGGGTCCGCGCATTGCGGGCGTATGGCATCAATTCCTCGACGCGGCGTACAACAATCTGGTCTGCTGAAAAGCTCATTTTTCTACCCGTTTCCGTTACTGTTATTCATAAAATCAAGCGTTTACCTACCAAAAAACACCCACGCTAGCTGAGGGGCGAGGGTCCGAGCACCCGTACCTCCTGGGGGGCGCCAGGGTCCCCGGCCGGTTTGCGGTCTGGCTTCGCCTCGACCAGCCCGACCTCGGCGGCGAGCTTCAGCATGTTCCCGACGTGGCGCGGACTCATGGCGGTGAGGGTGGCGATGTCCGCCTTGGGAACGTCGCGCGATGCCAGCGATGCGACGGCCTTGACCTTTCTCCACCGCTCGAACTCGGCGAGGTTTGGAACGTCGAGCGTCTCCGGCGACGGGAACATCGCGGCGAGCCTGGCGACGCACGCATGTCCGATCAGCTTCACCAGTGGGTGGCCATCGGCGCACTTGGCTGGAACCCTGATCGTCGTGCCGCCATAGACGGCAGCGAGCCGCACCGTTGCGCCGAACCCAATCTCCGCCGCAATGTCCTCAAGAACCGTGTTGATCGTTTGCATCATCTTTCCCCTTTCCCTCTCGAATCCTTTGTTCAAAAGCCCGAATGCGGGCGGTCAGTTCTCGCATCGGCTTGGCGTAATCGGCCATCATTCGCGCCCAGCATTCGATGTGTTCCTCGTTCCGGGTGGCGATGGCCTCCCGGATTGCCTCGACAAACTCCTGGGCGTCAGCCTCGGTCCATTTGCCCTGCTCGATGTGCCAGCGGCTAACCAGCCTGAAGTCGGCGCGGAGTTGGTCGATAAGCTCATCATTCATTCCGTCCAACCTGCTAAAACAAGGTTGGACGGCGAGGTTGGACGGCTGAAACCCGCACCATTACTAAATCCGTCTAACCGTCTAACCTCGTCTAACCAAAAACCAAAGACCGCAGGAATGAATAAATAAAGCCATGCTGGCGACACACGCACATGCGCGCCTGCCTCACGTGCGCGGGTGTGCGCGGTTAGGTTGGACGAGGTTGGACGGTTGGACGGATGGTTTAACCATGCGGGTTGCGGCCGTCCAACCTTGCCGTCTAACCTACTTGTTGCGAGGTTGGACGAGTCGCTTTCGTGGCGGTCAGTGAGCGGCCCTTTTCCGGACGTGCGGAAGAATCCACGCGCCGATCCCTGGGCGAAACTCACAAACATCACGAGGCGATCAGAATCCAACCGGGTCATCTGCCTCTTCCTTTATTGCATTGCCTGCAGGCGCGGCTGGCGCAGGCCGCAAATAGACCCACTCGCGCTTTCCTGTTGGCCGGCGGCCCTTGCCCCACCCGAGCTTCGCCAGGAGGTTTCCGAGCCGCGTGGCCATGCCACGGTTGCCGTCGACCTTGCTCAACTCAACCTCGAACGCGCCGACCAGAATGTCCTTCGACGTGAATTCCTTGGTCGGTCTGCGCGCCGGATCATCAAGCCAGTCCTGCAGCGGGTAGAGCCACGGATCGACAATCTCGCGCTCCTCCTGCTCAGGGAAGAAATAGAGCCGCTCCTCGTCCCGTGTCGGGTGCCAGCGGTTTCCGGCCCGGTACTTTTGCAGCGCCTCGGCGAAAAGCTGCTCTCGCCATTCCGCCAGCTTCTGCAGGTCAATGTTCGTCACCCGCAGCGGCCAGAATCTCCGGTTGCCGGTCGTGTCCTTGAAGTATTCGCCGTGGTTCGTCGTGCCGGCGAAAACGCACTGGCGTGGGCGGTCGACCGGACGTCGGGCATACGGCTCGCGGTATCGGTCGGTCTGGATCGTCACGAACGCCTTGACCGCCGTCGTCTCGGCCTTGTTGAAGCTGTCCATTTCGGACACCTCGTACAGAATCGCGCCGTTCAGTTGCATATAGGCGTCCTTGTCGCCCAGCTTGAATGGCGTCTCGGCAAACCAATCGCCGCCGAGTACCCGCAAAGCCGTCGACTTGCCCTTGCCCTGCGCGCCCTCGAAGATCGGCATGTACTGCATGGCACAGCCCGGCTGGAAGATTCTCGCCACCATGCCGATCAGGAAGAACTCCCCGGCCAGGCGGACGAACGTCTTATCCTCGCAGCCCATGCACTCGATCAGCCAGTGCGGCAGGCGCTCGATGCCATCCCAGGCCGGCAGCGCATTCATCCAGTCGCGCACCGGGTGAAACTTGTTCCGGTTCGCCGTCATTGCCACGCCCGACGTCAGCGTGCCTTCGCCCTTGATGAGCAGGTCGCAATTCTGGGCAAGCCACAGCCCGAGGTCGTAATCGTCCTGGCTTGTCCATTCCCCCGGCTTGCCGCCGAACGGAGGCGCCAGGCGCTTCTCGATGCGCTGCGAAAAATCGTTGTAGCCGATCACCCCGTCCCATTCGGGATGACGCGACAGCACCAGGAACACGTTCTCCCGGCAATCCTCAAGTCCGCCGCGCGGCTTCTGAATCAGCCCGGACTCCCAGTCCGCCCGAGGCCGGTGCTTCTTCCTGCTCGCGCCAGCCGGTGGAGGGGTAGAAATGCCTTCCGAAGCGCCCGCTGCAGCGTCCTCTGCCGGAGGCGATGCTGGCGCATGCAAGCGAACCTCCGTCCGCAAGAACTCGCGCAGCGCATCGCCCGTCATGCCATCAGCGATAGCGTCGGCAATGTCCCACCCGGAAGGCTTCTCGCCGGGGGCGGGTATCTTCACGATCCAGACCTTGCAGCCCAGGGCCAGCAGCTTTGCCGCGATCTTCTCGGCGGCGACCATGCCCGGCTGCTTTTCCTCTGGCAGCAGCGCACCTTCCTTATCGGTCTGCGCGTCGCAGTCCGGCCAGATGATGACCTTGCGACCGGCGAGGTGCGTCCAGTCCGCCTTGTCGACCGCCTTGCTGCCGCCCGGCCACGTCACGCACGCCAACTCCGGCAGCGCCTCTGCGGCTGCATCCGCGCACTTCTCGCCCTCGGTCACCAGCGCGGTCGCGTTGGGCAGCGCCACCAGTCGGTCCAGGCCGTAAAGCCAGCGAGGCTCTCCGAAAGCCATCCACCGCCATTCCTCCGCACCCGTGTCCGTATTGCGGCACCAGGAGACCGGCAGCACTTCTTTTCCGCCATCCGATGTGCGGAAGCGATAGATGAACCCGAGCGCCTCGCCGGCTGCGCCGCGATAGCACCACACCTTCTCAGGAATTCCGCGCCTGCTGTGCGCCTTCGGCGGCTCGTCTGCCGATGCCGGCGGCGTCACCGCCTGCCATGGCGAACGCTGGCCCTTGGCCGGTGCAGATGGCGCTGGCTGGGTGCTGGCGCTCCGTGCGGGTGCCGTCGAGCCTGGTGAGCGAACGCCGAGGCGGTCCCCCAGTTCCTTGGCGGCGGCGCCCTGGTCGTTGCCGTGGAAAAGGTACGCGTACAAAGACACCGGATCGGAGCCCTTGTCGTCCGTGGCGAAATCCTGCCAGACCCCTTTGACCACATTGATGGAAAAAGACCCGGCGCGGCTATCCGCCCGAGTTGGATTCAGTGACTTGTATTCCGGGCCATCCTTGTGGCCATCCGGCAGCCACTCGCGCAGCAGCGAATCAAAGCATTGAAGCGCCGCCGCGTTAATAGCGGAAAAATCGATGCGGCCCATCCCCCCCCCTGTCATTCCTGTGCTACTTGGAGGATGTCGCGTTGCTGGTCGGCCGCTTCTCGGTGAGCGACTCCACGCGGCTCAACAACTCCGCGCCGGCCGCCTGCAAGGAATAGAACTCCGTGCGGATTGCCTCGAACTCTTTCTCGGTCACCCGGCCATCAGCAAGCGCCTCGTGGAATGCCCGTGAAAAATCGCCCAGGCGCTGGATCATCGTCGAGAACAAATCCAGCAGCGCCGCGTCCGAAACGCCGCCATAGGCGCCCGCCGGAATGCAAACAAAGCCAAGCTCCGATGCCATCGCATGGAGGACATCCTGCCGGCCGGCAAGCTGCTGCATGCGCAGCGAGTCGAGCAGGCTCAAATGGTGCGACGGCAGGTTGGGGTTGAGCCGGCTGTTGAAAACCACCCGATTGATGCCGAGGCGATCAGCCAACACGCCCGCGCCGCCTGGGTACTCGTGCCCGATGCGATGGGCCGCGTCCAGTATGTTCATGATTTCTCCCTGAGAACGTTGGTGAAGCATCCCGACCTGAATAACCTGAACCCGTAAAAGAAAGCCCGCCCGGAACGAATGCTCCGGACGGGCGATGTAAAGCGGCAGACGGCTTTTTCCCGCAGTCTGCCAGTGCGGGCAGGGAGGTCGGTAGAAAACCGAAGCGCGCTCATGAGGCGCTCCGGGTTGGAGTGGAAAGAAGTTGCTGGCGCGTGATCTGGCCATCGGTAGCGGCCTCGATGATTTCAGCGTAGCGAGTCTCTCCGGTCCATTCGGTACGAGGCAGGCGGCCTGCGTTGAACCATTTGCGGGCTGCCTGATATGAAACGCCGCAGCGGTCGGCAATTACTGCGATGCCGCGCGTTATTTTTTTACCGCCAATTATGGCGACGGCTTGTTGAATGGGGGTGCTCATGATGCCGAATTCTGAACCGGCTGTTCAGTTGTGTCAACGACTGATTGTTCCGTTGGATTTCCCTACTATCAGTTCAATGGAAAATCAAGAGCGAATCGACTTCTCAAAAAGGCTGAACGAAGCCTGCGATGACATGGGCCTGCCGCCGAAATACAAGGCTAGGCAGGTTGAGCTTGCGCGCCTGTTTGATGTCAGCCCAAGGGGTGCGGCAAAGTGGCTGGAAGGCGAGTCCTACCCTGCTGTGAACAAATGCTCAGAGATAGCAAAGTGGAGCGGGGTCTGCTTTGAGTGGCTTATGACTGGTCGAGGACCAAAGCGTTTTGATGAAATCTATCCGACACGGGCCATTGCCCATGTCGCAGAAGTAATGCAGGCCATGGCGCCAGCGGCGCAATCCAAGGCTGCTCAGATGGTTGATCTACTTGCGCAACCGGCGGCCGGAAATGATGCCGGAGCAGACATGCACGATAAGTCGGGTATCCGTAATCCGTGGTTGAAATGGGTTCAAAGCTCACCCGCTTCCAGCAACTCGATGAGTGTTGATATGGACGCTCCATAGTTTTTCTCTGGTTGTGTTGATGGTGCCGGTTTCAGTTTTGGAGGTTTTCCCTCCATCACTCCAAACGACGGTGAGAACATCTCGAAGCTTCTGCTGTATTCAGCCTCTGGCTCAATCCGCTCTTTGGTCTTGCGTTCGAACTTTGGCCGGCTGTTTTTGTGCTTGTGAGCGCCTTCTGAGAACAGAATCTTGGCGCGTAGCGCTTCAAAGCTGTATCCACGCCCCAGCCGATCCATCACTCGAATCAAGCTGTTCAAGGATTCGGTATAGGCATTTGTTATTGGATGATCGAAGTAGCCGAGAATCCACGGCGTCCAGTTATCCCAAGCTCGCACAAGATCATGGAAGGCCGGGGCGACTTCTGGCGTAATCCGGCTTTTCCATTCCAGATACCGGCCTTGCGCTTCGTCAGGCGACTGCGCATCGTAGATGCCGAAGAAGTCCTCTTTGAGCCGGTAGGCGATGCCCATCTCATCGTAGTTTTTTAACCAGCCAGAGAGTAGCAAACTATCCTTGTCGGTAAGGTCACGCTCGCGCCGTAGAAGCACGAAACGATCATGCATGAGTCCTCGCCTTTGCTTGATCGTCAGACGCTCGCGTAGCCCCTTCCTGACCTTCTCCATGGACTCGTTCGCCATCTTCACGACATGGAACTTGTCGATAACGATTTGGGCGTCAGGAATCACCGCCGCGCAGGCATCACGGTACGGTTGCCACATGTCCATGGCGACATACTGGATACGATCTTTGCCTTCCAAGTGATGCAGGAAGCGCACTACCGTCTCTTTGGTTCGATTGGGCAGTAACTCGACAATCGTGTTATTGGCGATGTTGGTGATGACTCCACGCGGTTTTATCAGGTGGATTTCATCAATGCCCATCCATTTCGGTGTCTCGAAGCGTATTGTCTTTTCCAGATTGGAAACGTAGTCTTTGAAGATCAAACGAATCGTGCCTTCAACCACGCCGACCTCTTCAGCAATGCTAGCGAAGGTTCGCTTCACCGACTGCTTACCGATCCACTCGACCAAGCGGCGAGTCATGATTCGGTGTTCATCGACCTCGGGAAGCGCTTCAGAGAACGTCTTGTTGCAGCCACGGCACTGCATGCGCCGGGTGCTGACGTAGATACCAACACGCCGACCATGCATAGGCAGGTCTTTAACCAGTTGCTCGCGGCGACCGAAACCGACCAGATTGGAAGAGTGGCACATAGGGCACTCCGCATTGACGTGGTAATCGTGCTCGTTCTCAGTAATGGCCGTGACGACGTAGGCCGGCAGGTTCAGGATATTCGCAGGCATGTTGTTGTTCTCTTTGGCAGGGAACGTGATGATCTGACAGTCAGCCATAAAGCGCAATCAGCGGTTGTTGTCTGCTAACGATTCAATTCAGATTCAAGCGAGCGAGGGCACTTCCAACTCACCGCTTCTACCGGGAAATTTTCTTCATCAATCTGGTGTTCGATAAATCGCTCCCATTCTGCAAACTTCTCAACTTTTGCACCTTCGCGTGCCATCGACGCCTTCAGGTCGAGAAAGTACGCGGCGAATTCTTGACGTGCTTGCAGTTCGGTTTTCATCGCTTTCCTTTTATTCAGTTGGTTGGCTCTCATATCGGTCCCCGTCGTGTTCGTTAAACATCAACCACTAATTACGGTTTAACTATACACCAACACACAAAGAAATCAACCACTATGTACGGTTTAACTACTAAATAACATTGGAGTGAGAAACCGGGAAATCAACCACGGATTACGGATACCCGATAAGTCAAGAGCGGCCGGCGGCCAATGACGATATTTTCAACAACAGTGAGGTGAAAGAATGAAGTCGCTACTGGCAGTCGCAGCAATCTGCGCAACCGTGCTCCCTGGCTTGGTCATGGCCGCTAACACACCGTGCTCCGGCAAAAAAGGCGGTGTTTCGCATTGCTCTGGTGGTAAATTTGTATGCAACGATGGTTCGATAAGCGGGAGTAAGCGGGTTTGCGAAGGAATCGAGAAGCCGAAAAGAAAGGGCCTTCCAAAAAGTGAGGTTCGCGCCTGCGGTCTTTGTGTTTTTTGCTGCCTGCGTTTCTGCCGATGATCTGTCCGGTCGAATTGTCGGCGTCAGCGACGGAGACACGATGACGCTACTCAGCAACGGGGAGCAGATAAAGATTCGGCTGGCAGAGATTGACGCTCCAGAAAAAAGTCAGCCATTCGGCGCGCGGTCCAAGCAGTCGCTTTCTGATCTGTGCTTTGACAGGAGCGCTGTGGTCAAAGATAACGGGAGAGACCGATATGGCAGAATCATTGGGCGGGCTGTATGTGACGGGAAAGACGTCAGCGCAGAGCAAGTCCGGCGTGGGCTTGCCTGGGTTTATGACCGCTATGTCACGGATCGCTCTTTGTATGCAATGCAGGATGATGCCAGGGCGTCCAATAAGGGGCTTTGGGTAGATTCCAGCCCGGTCCCGCCTTGGGATTGGCGTCGATCTAGACGCTAGAAACAGACCTCATCGCACAACCGCCTTATTGGCGGTTTTTTTTCGCCTTCGCTCAACATAGCCACGTGCTCTCCAAAAACTGAACTATTAGTCTTGACATTCTGAACCGCTAGTTCATAATCGCCACAACCGAACTGAACCGAGGTGGCGAAATGTCAAACGCATCAGAACAATCGAAGTGCAACACCTTCCGGCCCCACACCCCCGGCCCATGGAAGTGGGATGGCTACAGCTTGCGCCCGGTAGAACTGAACCCGGATGCCGGCGCCGTCCACACCATTCTCGAGGTTGATACCTTCGCCTACGGCTTTGTCGACAGCGACCTTGCTGCGACGCTTGCCGAAGACGCCGCCAATCGCGCCCTGATCGAAGCGGCGCCTGACCTGCTTGCCTCGCTGCGCGAGGCGCTCAAGATTGTGGATGCCTACCGCCGCGTCTCTGGCGGCGACGGCGACATCACCGCCATGAATGCCCGCGCCGCAATCGCCAAGGCCACCGTAAAAGTCTGCGCTGGCGAGACGGCGGCGCAAGACAGCCGCGCGCCATCCATGCCCAGACCGGCAGCGACCATGCCCCACTCGCTCTACAACGAGCCGGAGGGTGAGTGATGGCGCCCAGCACCCAGGAACTCCGCGACGCCTTCCGCCGCTCCGGTCTCTGGCGCCTGGGCTGGACATTCCAGCGCGCCATCACCGTGCCGGCCATTGGCACGGCCATCCGCTGCGCCGCCAGCGCGGCCCGGAAGCGCGCCGAGCGCGAAGGCCGCCCCATGCCGGTGCAGGAAGCTCTGATTTAGCAAGCGCCCCGCCGCCGGAGCGCTTTTTCCGGGGCAAAAGTCAGGAGAAGGAAATGAGCATTCGTCCCATCACAGACACTCTCCGCCACATAGGCGGGGGCGTCTTCATCGACACCGCCAGCGACAAGCTGGCAGAACTGGTGGCTGCGGTCGACAGCACCGGCAAGGCTGGAAGCATCGACCTCAAGATCAAGGTGAAAAAGGCCACGCGCGGCGGTGCTATGCACATCACTGGCACCGTGAAGGTCAGCAAGCCGGCGGAAGACCCGATGGAAGCCATGCTGTTTGCAACGCCGGAAGGCAACCTCGTTGCAGACGATCCGCACCAGCAGAAGCTTGATCTGAAGAGCGTTGCTGGCGCCAGCGACACCCCGGTTGCCAACCTCAAAACCGCATAAGGACAAACCATGGAACTGCAATCCACCGAGACTCAAAACCTCGCCGAGACGCTGGCGCGCGAAATGAAGGCGCCGATTGAAATCATCAGCGAGCCGGGTGGCAACATCAAGCGCGTGGCACTGCCTCCGGGCTGGAAGCTGGAAGAGAAGGACGACGACGCCAAGCTGCTCGCCGCGCCGCGCCGCAAGCTCGCCAAGGTGCGCCTGCATGATGCCGAGAGCTTCATTGAGTACATCAAGCGCCACGGATCGCTGACCGACAGCACCATCTGGTGCGTGGCCGACTACCTTGCCGGCAAGGTGAATTTCCTCGGCATCCTCAACGACCACAGCGAGGACGAGAACAAGCCTGCCTGGCGCGACCACCGCGCCACCTTCACCCCGGAATTCTCCGAAGAATGGAACCGCTGGACCGGCAAGCACAAGCAGGGGTTCTCCCAGGCTGAATTCGCCTCGTTCATCGAGGACAACCTGAAGGACATTGCCAGCGTCGAAGGCCAGCCTACCGGCTCGCAGATGCTGGAAATGGCGCTCACCTTCGAAGCTAACCAGGACATGCGCTTCAAGAGCGCGATCCGGCTGCAAAACGGCGGCGTGCAAATGAGCTTCGTGCAGGACGACGACGCCCAGACGCTGCAGAAGATGCAGGTTTTCGACCGCTTCTCGCTGGGCTTCCCGGTGTTCTGGAACGGCGATGCCTACCGGCTCGACGCCCGGCTGCGCTACCGCGTGCGCGACGGCAAGCTGACCTTCTGGTTCGAGTTGATCCGCCAGGACAAGGTGCTCGAAGCCGCCACCCAGACGCTGATTGGCCAGATTCGCGAAAAGACCGGCAACCCGTTCTTCTTCGGCGAGCCATTCGCTCAATAACCCACACGGCCCGGCTCCGGCCGGGCCTCGACAGGAGAAACGACATGATCGCAGCAATCAAACGCGCAGTGATTCGGGCGCGCATCCGCATGATCAACATCGAGATCGCCTTGGCTGAATCCGCCGAGGCCGACGTCAAAAAACGCCTCGAGGAACTCGCCCGAAAGGAAGTCTCCCTGCGCATGAACTACACCAGCACGCTGCCTATCGGCATGGTGCGGCGCTGGGAGGCATGATGGAGGCGACGGAAATCCTGATCGCCGCAGCGGACGCCATTGGCGACCGTGCAAACCAGCGCGACGCGGCCGATGGCGAGCGCAGCATGGCGCGTACCGTCTCCACATTCAATGCTTTGACCGGGCACAAGCTGACCGAGCGTGAGGGTTGGGCTTTCATGGCCATCCTGAAGCTCTCGCGCGCCCAGGCCGGGCGCCACGTCATGGACGACTACATTGACGGCGCTGCCTATATGGCGCTGGCCGGCGAGTGCGTTGTGGTGGCGCCATGAAGCGCCACGTCATGATCGACATCGAGACAATGGGAAAGGGGCCGCGTGCGGCAATCCTGGCCATTGGTGCGGTTGAATTCGACCCGGTGGGGCAATCCCGCAGCCCGAGCTTTTATCGCGCCGTGAGCCTCGCCAGCAGCATTGCTGCGGGCCTTGAAATGGATGCCGAAACGGTGGTCTGGTGGATGGGCCAACCGGATGCCGCCCGCGCCGCAGCGTCTGCCGGTGGCAGCAATGACTCGCTTGAAAGCGCGCTCCGTTTGTTGTCGACCTTCCTGATTGGCGACGCCTTGAGCGACGAGAAAGAAGACCTGATCGTCTGGGCAAACGGCGCCAGCTTCGACTTTCCTATTTTGTCCGAGGCATTCCGCCTCTGTGGCATCGAGAAGCCATGGCACTACTGGAACGAGCGCTGCCACAGAACGCTGCGCAAGGTGATTCCCGGTGTCGTTGAGCCGGAACGCGCCGGAGACAAGCACAACGCGCTTGACGACGCTGCGCACCAGGCGGCCAGCCTACAAGCCATTCTGGCGGCGCTCGGGCAGATGCCGGCGGTTGCATCATGACCGAGCTTGCGCTTTTCGTCTCGACATTCGGCCTGGTGTTCTGCCTTGGCACACAGAGCCTCAACGTCAATGGCGGTCACTACATGGCCGCCTTCATCACCAGCTTTGCCATCGGCGCGGGAAACCTCGTCGTCCTCAAGCTCGCGCCCAGCGCGACGCCCACGGAAAT
>JFJP01037261.1_pt1 | contig 34680 bp, 30 predicted proteins | sample 431651 | NCBI WGS metagenome assembly JFJP01 (sample SAMN02602958, study PRJNA72255) | Microbial mat metagenome, whole genome shotgun sequencing project. | biome: fresh water; feature: sink hole; material: water; isolation source: purple microbial (photo- and chemosynthetic) mats found in... | reverse complement strand
AAGGAGGGAAATTAAAACCATTTTTACCTTGCTATTAATTCCTTTAATTAGAATCTCTGCTTAACAAACTTTTATTACTTCGATATTCAGTAATGCCCCCAACTTTAAAATCTTTGACGAAATGTGCCCCGTTCCAATAGCACAATGGTGCGAAGGTCCTTCTTTACACCAGCGATTCATAAACTCTTTTATAGTAATCTTAAATCTATAACGACTATTCGTATTTCCAATTTCGAGAATAGGTCCCGGAACCGATTCTGCTTCAGCAACAATAAGTTTTAATTTCCCTCCTTTAGCTTCAGCAACAGCAAGAATTGTAACCGGTCCATTTTTAACTTTCATCTCAACAGATAATCCTTTTCCGGGTTTTCCATGATATTCTTTCAAAGGTTTTAGAATTGGTTTGCCTTCAGCAATGGCAAGATGCCCCGGTCCATCATGTCCCATTAGTAAAACATCATCATTAAAATCCATCAAATAAAATTCGGTAAAAGATCCTCCTGCACCAAATGAATCCATAATTTTCATTGCTTGAATATTTTTCACTTCAGCCTCGCCGGCCACCGGAATATTTTTTGCAGTTAGTAAAGAGTTTCCAACTATTACCGAAGTAATAATATTTTCATATTCATTTCCCGACGCACCATCGTAATAGTAGCACAATGAGCCAAGGTTGTGCTTCTTAACCAAATTGTCCAAAGCCACTGCTGTCTTTGCTGCGCGGTTTAGTTCATCCTCAGAACATTCATTTATTATTTCAAATTTATTTTCTATTTCAATTCTTTTTTGATGAATTTCGTTTTCGCTCACTTCATTCCTTAGATCATTTAAATCGCACATCTCGAGCTGTTGAATGTGAGTTCCAAATACAGATGATTGTAGCGTAAAATCAGAATAGACATCTAACATTCCGCAGTAATAATGGCCTAAGAATCCCATTCGATTGTTGCGCATTGTTTTTAATACAATGGCTGCATCAATCCACTCATTTATTTCAGTCCATGATTCTTTGTCTTGTAAAGTTCCTGATATCTGATGAAAAGGTATATCGCATCTATTAAAAACATTCGCAATTTCAGGAACCGAACATCCCTGACAATTTGCAAGCCACTCACCCGTCATTTTACTACGATCGCCTAACTTGTTAAACCATGCATAATCAATTGCATTCCCGGGCTGAAGGTTAAGAATGATTACGGGTACTTTTACATGTTGAACAACGGGCAAAACTGTACTTGAAAGAGCATATGTTGTAATATATAAAAAAATAATATCAACCTCTTCGCGTTTGAAAAGCGATGCAGCTTCATGTGCTTTATCAGGGCAGTCAACCATTCCGCCTTGAATGATTATAGCATTATCACGTTTTATTTTACCGGAAACGGTGGTTAGGTATCCCATTAACCGTGTCAACAATCCATCATATTGTTTCCAATAGGTATCGAGTCCTATACCGAAAATGCCTATTTTGATATTATTTATTCTATTCATAATAATTTGACTTAGTTTAACAAAACTAATATATTAGCAGTTATAACCCAATACACGAAATGTTATTTAAATGTAGAAAATGATATGAATCAAGGTTTTGTAAAATACCTTACTCACAGCGAGAATGATTTAGAATGGGGACTTGTATGCACTGTTGCCGGTTATTCTAACATAATTAAAGGCGAAGTATATCCGTTATTAGATCACCCCTTGTATTATATGTTTAAGTGGGAGAAAGGCAGAGCAATTCTAGAATATCAGTTGATTTATATATATAGGGGAGAAGGAGTTTTCGAATCGCATGAAACCGGAATAATTCAGGTAAATCAGGGAAGTGTGATTATGTTGTTTCCTGGAATCTGGCATCGTTACAGACCCTTGGTTGAAACTGGATGGAATGAACAATATGTTGGATTTAAAGGAAAGATTGTTGACCAATGGGTAAAAAAGAATTTTTTTGCACCAACAAAGCCTATTATTCAGATTGGAATTAATCATGATATCGAATCAATTTTTGAAATGATATTTTCAGCCGTTAAAGAAGAGAAATCCGGATTTCAGCAGGCTTTATCAGGGCTAATTATGGCGCTATTAACCAATGTGAGTGCCATAAGTAAAAACAGAAATGTTGGAAGTTCAGTAATTGATTCGATGATTATAAAATCAAAATCCCTCATGTTAAAAAACCTGAAGGGTGATAAAAACATTACAAAAATAGCTAATGAAACAGGAGTTGGTTATTCATTGTTTCGAAAAACATTTAAGGAATACACTGGCATATCTCCTTTACAGTATATGTTACAGCTTCGTTTGCATGAAGCGAAAAAACTTCTCTCAACAAGTAATTTAATGATTAAGGAAATTGCTAATGAACTTGGATTCGAATCACCATTTTATTTTTCACGTATATTTAAACAGAAATGTGGAATAACAGCAGAAGAATATCGAAGAAGAAGCCGGGGGAATGATAGAAGTTACAAGGAGTAGGAGTAATTATTAATTTGCAAGCACAAACAAGTTTTGGAAATAGGGCGATGGGGTTGTCGAAACATCCACTGTGCTGCCATCGGTGTAAACCAGATGTGTTTCAAGCAAACCTGTTTCTAAAACAGCAACCTGTTTAGCCGAGGACTTATTTTTACCATTAACCGAACGAGAAAAGCGTTATTGTAAAATTTTAATCATTTTTGCCCATCTATTCTATGTAAGATTTTTTTTATACATTTAAGCGCTAACATAAATCTAATACTAACTAATTTTTAAAATCAGATGGATACAATTAAAAAGACCTTACTCTTTAATGCAAGCTGCGTTGCTTTAGTTGTCACAGCTTTAGCCTTTGCAACCAGAGGTTCGTTCGTGGAGGCTTGGGTAACTGAATTTAACCTTACACATACGCAGGTAGGTTGGATTGTTGGGACCGCTTTCTGGGGATTTACCCTGGCCATGGTTTTTGGTGGGCCTCTCGTTGATATTATTGGCATGGGGCGCATTATTGCTATTGCCTTCGTATGCCACATAATTGGGATTTTATTGACAATTTTTGCTACAGGATTCTGGTCATTGTTCATCTCTACCCTTTTTATTGGTGTTGCGAATGGCAGTGTCGAAGCAGCATGCAATCCTCTAATAACCAGTATGTATACCGATCAAAAAACCCGTCGTTTAAATCGTTTTCATGCCTGGTTTCCAACAGGAATTGTAATTGGAGGCTTAATGGTTTATCTTTTTAATAACATCGGAATTGACAACTGGCGGTATGCAATGGGTGCTATGATTCTTCCAACCTTGGCTTATGGATATATGTTTCTTAACAAACAATTTCCTCAAACAGAACGTGTTGTATCTGGATTCACCTACAAGGATATGCTAAAGGCATGCGTTAGCCCGCTTTTCCTTTTTATGGCTTTTTGTATGTTGTTAACTGCAGGAACAGAGCTTGGGACTAACCAATGGATTGCAGCTTTAATGGCTAATGTAACGAAGAACCCTATTTTACTGCTCGTTTGGGTGTCGGGTATAATGGCACTTTCGCGTCAGTTTGGAGGAACGCTTATTCATAACATGAAACCTACAGTTGTTTTGCTTACTTCAGCAGCACTCGCCTTTATTGGCTTACTATTATTAGGATATACTACCGGAATGATGACCTTTGCGGCAGCAGCTGTTTTTGCGCTGGGAGTTGCCTTTTTCTGGCCATCGATGCTTGGGTTTGTTTCGGAAAATATCCCTTCCAGTGGAGCACTTGGATTAGCGATCATGGGCGGAATTGGCTTTTTGGGTGGTGCCATAGCTCAGCCAGCCCTTGGTGCTATTTTTGACGCACAAACTATTGCAACTTCAGGAGACACATTGTTAGCCGGTGCAAATACATTAAAATATGTTGCAATCGTTCCCGGAGTTCTCATTATTGCTTTTACAGTGCTGTATTTCCGAAAAGGAAAGAATGCATAAGTCATAGAAAAACCCTTAAAAGAGCTGGAACTAACATTCCGGCTCTTTTAATTTTATGTTGCAACTGCGCCCTGAATCTTATCTGAACTTTTATTAAAACACAGTCTAAATAGAGCTGTTAATGAAAAGAATAAACGTAAAAGACCTTTCTTTTTTATCTCAAATGTCTTAAATTAACCCCTTTAAACAAATTCAGATACAATGGACGAAAAATTTGGAAACCTTTATGAAAATTACCTGAATGGTAAAATAGTCCGACGCGATTTTGTAAAAAAAGCTGGACGAATTCTTGGTAGTACAATTGCCGCATCAACATTTCTTCCTTTATTTGAGGCTAATTATTTACAAGCTGCCGAATTAGGCGAAAATGAAGGAGAATTGTTTACAGAAGACATCACCTATCCGGGTGAAACAGGCGATATAAAAGCATTTCTTGCCCGGCCAAAGAAAAAGAAAAAATACCCGGCCGTGATAGTAATACACGAAAACAAAGGACTCCAGCCTCATATTAAAGATGTAAACAGAAGAATGGCTGCTGAAGGCTTTCTGTCTATTGCCCCAGATGCCTTATCTCCTCTTGGAGGAACTCCCAACAATAATGTAGATGAAGCAACAAAATTACTTCGCGAACTAGATCAGGAGAAAACAATCAAGAACCTGGTTGCTGCTGTTAAATACTTAAAAACACATCCGCAAAGTACCGGAAAAGTTGGTTGTACTGGTTTTTGCTGGGGTGGAGCAATGACAAACAATGTAGCTGTTAATGCACCCGATTTGAATGCTGCTGTTCCTTATTATGGCAGTTGTCCCAAAAGTGAAGACGTCCCCAAAATTAAGGCCTCGGTTTTAGCCCATTATGCAAGTGATGATGAACGAATTAATAAAGGGATTGAAGAATTCGAAAAGGCTTTAAAAACTGCTGGAAAAGACTATAAGATATTTGTATACGAAGGTACTAAACACGCCTTTAACAATGATAGCAATAAAGAACGGTATAACGAAGAAGCTGCAAAACTTGCATGGAAAAGGACCATTGAATTTTTTAAAGATAAATTGAAAAGTTAAATTGTAGTTATTAAAAAAGTTCCTAATAAGGTCGTTTCAAAGCAACAGAACCGAAGTTACCCCTGTGCTTTCCAAACCGAAGTGATTGCTTCGATGAAAGGTCGGCAATGAAGAAAAAAACGTTTATACCCTTTGCACAGATAATTTAACCCGAATTCGCCCTCCGGACTATAAATAAATCTGTTTTTAGGGCATTCACCATGGCACATTGCCAAAACTTCGCAATTGAGACAATACTTAGTCAAATTATTGAATTTTGCCTGACCAAAGTTTAGCTGCTTGGAGCCTCTGAGCAGATTGGCTATATGAATTTGGTTTATGTTTCCCAGTAAATGATTATGGCTTACAAAATGATCACAGCTATACAAATCGCCATTTCGCTCTAAAACAGGTACCCCTCCACATGTTTTTTTGAAAATACATAAAGTATGTTCCTGCTTAAACGCAGTCCGGAAAGCTTCTTCTAAAATTTGTATTTTAATAGTTCCAATATCTTGCTCCAGCCACGCATCAAAAACAGTAACAAGGAAATCTCCGAAGGCGTTTGCCGGAACCGAATCTTTTGTAACACCTGTTTCGGATTTCCTCACTATTGTAACCAAAGGTAAAAAGCTTATATATTTAGTTTCAAGTGACTTGATAAAGTTGTATACTTCAATTGGGTATTTCACATTGTGTGCGTTTATTACACAAAGAACCTCGAAGTTTATCTGATATTTTTTTAATAACCGGAACCCTCTCATTACCTGTTGAAAAGTATCTTCTCCCGACTTCGACTGGCGGAATTTGTTATGCATTTCTTCCGGACCATCTATGCTAATTCCTACCAGAAAGTTTTCCTCTGATAAAAATCGGCACCATTCATCGTCCAGATTTACCCCATTTGTTTGTATTCCGTTAATAATATGTTTTCCAGGCAACAGATTCATTTTTTGAATCTCAACTACTTTTCTGTAAAAATCAAGGCCAGCCAGAGTTGGTTCGCCACCGTGCCACGAAAAAAGTACATTATCTTCACAGGAAGCTTCTAAATGTTGAATAATATACTTTTCAAGCACCTCTTCCGTCATTTTGGGAGTTTCCTTCTTATATAAATCCTGCTTCTCCAGGTAATAACAATATTTACAATCCAAATTGCATAAGGCCCCTATGGGCTTAACAAACACTTGGAATTCACAGTTCGCTGACGGCATAAAAGGATATTTTAAATTTCCCTGAAATACTTCACTGCTAAAATTACTTAATATTACTTATTACATGTTATGTGAATATCCCTGTTCAAAAATATTTTATAAGTGTCGTGGTAAAATGGTTTCTTGAAATTCATTCCTAAGTTGACAAAAAAGGCGCTTGGATTAAAATCCAAACGCCTTTAAAATGTGCGATTCTTAATTCTGATTATTGAATCTCAATCTGTTTGCTTATTTCAGGAGCCTTTTCAGCTTTAGGTAGTATTACCCTCAGTACTCCATTCTGGCAAGTAGCAGAAATGCTATCTACCTGAACATCGTCGGGTAGCGAAAACATTCGTTTAAACGAACCGGCGCTAAATTCAACTGACCTATTTCCTTCGTCGTTTTCCTTTTTTCCTTCCGACGAAATAGTTAAAACTTCGCCATTTAACTCAATCTTAATATCCTCTTTACTTTTACCAGGAACAAGTAATTCAACGATATATTCCTTCTCGTTCGCACTGGTATTTGCTTTTGGAAAGTAAGTTGAAACATCGCCCAAACGACTGTCCGACTCAAAAAAGCTTTCCATTAAGTTGCTCCACATATCGCGGTTAACTCTTGGTGCACATGCATACGCTGGTTGATAAACTCTTAACATTGTCATAATTATAAAATTTTAGTGGTTATACATTTTTTGTTTACGGTAATATTTTTTCAAATAATATACCACTTAGAAAAAATCCTTAAAATACGCCATTACGGCATGTTTTTAAAAAATTAACATGTCATTATGTCTGCTTTTAAAACAAAGGCATGAAAAAAAGTCTTTATTGGAGGATAAGTCGCACGGCTGAATTGAAAAAATGCGGTACTTTTGCACAAAACAAGTTTGATGCGAATAGATATAATTACGGTTCTGCCTGAACTAATAGAAAGTCCGTTAAACCATTCCATTGTTCAGCGGGCAAAAGACAAAGGATTATGCGAAGTTGTGGTTCATAACCTCCGCGATTTCAGTAGCGACAAGCACCGTAAGGTAGATGATTATGCCTTTAGCGGTGATGCCGGAATGGTTATGATGATAGAACCTATTTTCGCAGCCATTTCGTTTTTGAAATCGCAACGCGACTATGATGAAATTATTTACACTTCGCCCGATGGGGAAATGTTTTCGCAGGCTAAGGCCAACTATATTTCGACTTTAAAAAATATTATCATTTTATGTGGGCACTACAAAGGAATTGATCAGCGGGTTCGAGACCATTTAATAACCAGGGAAATATCGGTGGGCGACTATGTTCTTACAGGCGGTGAACTGGCAGCTGCAATTATAGTTGACAGCACTGTTCGTTTGCTCCCGGGAGCTATGGGCGATGAAATGTCGGCTCTTACCGATTCGTTTCAGGATAATTTGTTGGCGCCTCCTGTTTATACCCGTCCCGCAGAATTTAATGGATGGAAAGTTCCTGAGATATTACTTAGCGGGAATACAAAACTTATTGATGAATGGAAATTCGAACAATCATTAATGCGAACCCGAAAGTTTAGGCCCGATTTGCTGGAAGAAGATTGATATAATTATTTTTTGCCCATATTCAACTAAATGTCATAGTTATAGTGAAAAATTAAAGGTTTCTTTGTAATTTTAATACAAATTATTTCATAATTATAGGTTAAAAATGAAGTAATGATTGTACTTTTAAAGCCTTTTTGTCCTTATTTTTATCGAAACAAAGAATTATTTCCCAATTTCTGTAAAAAGCAGGATGCAAGAAATCCTGCGAAAGGAAATTCTTAGGGAAAATATGAGAAGAAGACTTTTCTTCATCTCGAAACACTTTGACGGCTGGTTAAAGCAAAGCCAGAAAAATAAGTTCTTATTTAATTAGTGCAGTGGTATTTTTGAGGCGTTAATTTTAAACTGAAATAAATAATTTAAAGCATTTCTATGTTTGAACAAAGTAAATATCAACATATTTGGTACAAGTATTCTCCTGCAATCCGGGTATTATTAAAAAAAACGGAAAATAGTACTCAAAAACTTCAACTTTATAAACACGAATTTGAATATGCAAACAAGAAAGACAAACTTGGCTATTCATTCAGTTTTGAAGTAGTAAACGGTAAAATCGCAAATATCACTGGTGGTTCAACTGTTGCAAGAGATCTGATTGCCGTAATTGATAGCATTACTTTAATAAAAACATGGCTCAAAGAGCACCATGTTAAATTCAGCATGGACAAATCGTTTGAATTGGTTATGGAGAAAGTGGAACTTTCCCAAAATTAGGGTCAATCGGAGTCGGGGAAATTGATCTGAAATTAAAAATTGCAAGTTATTAACAGCCGCTCACCAGTGGCTGTTATTTTTCTTTGTTAAGGATTAATTGTCCCTTTATCTTGGAATTCATTTAGAGTAAGAAATTCATCTACTATAATATAAATTCCCTGAAATGTAGGTTGATAATAAATTTAACCTGCGAGAACTATTTCTTACTTAAGGCAACTATTTTAACATATAAGTTTTCGACCTTTTCGCGAGCCCATGGAGTCTTCCGTAAAAAAGTAAGGCTCGACTTTATACTGGGATTGCTGTTAAAACAGTTAATTGGGATAATTGCTCCCAATTGTTCCCAGCCATAATAATCGACCAGATACAGTACAATCATTTCCAGCGTTTTCCCATGTAAGGGATTATTGGGTTGCTCCGGATTCATATTTCAATATCAGTATTTCCTTTTTTTAGCCCAGGGTCTCTGCTGTTTCGCAAATTTGGGATTCCGTTTTTTGGGACCTCCCAGGTTTATCTTTTTATTTTTATCCTTTTTTTCATGGAATGCCCCGACTACAGGCTTAGGTGGCGAAATCTGCAAATAATCTTTGTCGAACAACGGGGTAGTTTTTTCTTCTAATAAAAACTCTTCGGAAACAGTTACTTGTTCGGGAATCAATTCCACAGGAATTCTTTTATTCATCAACGCTTCAATTTCCGGTAAAAAAGGCTGTTCCACTTCATTTGCAAAAGTAATGGCCACTCCGTCTTTATCCACTCGTCCGGTTCGTCCTATGCGGTGTATATAATCTTCGGGAACCGAAGGCGTATCAAAATTTACTACATGCGAAATGTCCGAAATATCGAGTCCACGAGCCGCAAGGTCGGTGGCAATTAATATCCGTTGCGTTCCATTATGAAAACGGTTTAATGAATTTATCCGGAAATTCTGCGATTTATTGGAATGGATTACCCCAATTTCATCGGGAAATTCACCGTCTAAATTTTCGAATAACTTATCTGCCAGTTTTTTACTTCCTACAAAAACAAGAACCTTTACAAATTCGGCCTTATTGCGCAAGAAGTGTGTCAGCAAATTTACTTTGGTATAGTAATTAGGGACATGATAAGCAATTTGGATAATTTTTTCGAGTGGAGTACCATTGGGTGCCAGTTCTACCCAAACCGGATGCGAAAAATAATCCTGAATTATCTCTTGTACATCTTCAGTAAGTGTAGCCGAAAACATCAAATTTTGCCGTTTGGCAGGTAACGATTCAATAATATTAATCATTTGTGAACGAAAGCCCAATGCAAGTAATTCGTCCACCTCATCGATAACCAATTGTTGTAGGGCGCTTAAACGTAAAACCCCGGTCATTGCCAAATCAGCTAAACGGCCAGGAGTTGCAACTAAAATATCAAGCCCTTCATAAACCAGTTTTTTTTGGGTATTTATATTTGTCCCTCCGTAAACCCCGGCAAAACGAAGATTCATGTATGTGGTAAGCTTCTTTATTTCACTTACTACCTGTATTACCAATTCGCGGGTGGGCACTACAATTAGAACCCTGGGTTGTTTTTGATCGGAAAATTTCAGTTGCCTGAGTATCGGCAAAAGATAAGCAAATGTTTTTCCAGTTCCCGTTTGGGCAATTCCAACTACATCTTTCCCCGACAATACTACCGAAAATGCGCTTTCCTGAATTGGGGTTGGAGCAACCAGTCCCAGGTCCTTCAAAGCATTTAACAACGGAGCATTTAGATTTAAATCCTCAAATACCACTTATCAATTTTTAAATTCGGCCAAAGGTAGCTTGAAAATGTAAGACACTGAAACAATAATGCAATAAATTAAAAGATTAGGATTGGGAAGTGATAAAAGAATTAAAAGGTTCCATACAACGCATGCTCGTCGGTGTTGCAAAAAATAGACGAATAAAAATAGAATCCAGGGCGGTTAGTTTCAAGTTTTCGTTGAAGATGAAGTACAGGATGCCCTTCGTCCACCCCAAAAAAACCGCTAACCTTTGCATCAGCACGAATGGACCGAATACGCTGTTCTCCACCTTTAACTTCAATTTGATAGGCTTTACGCAGGATATCAAAAAGAGATTGATTATCGAATTTTCGGTTACAAAATCGTGGAAGATTTATGTTAGGCAAATAATTTAAGTCGTAAAAAATGGCTGTATTATTTACCAATCTCAATCTTTCCAAAAAAACACATCCTGAGTTTTTATATTCTTCATTTAGTGGAAACATAAAATCGGATGGCCAGCTTATGATCTGAGGTTTTGAAAGGATTCGGGTTTCGAGGTTATGCATTCCCAGAACAGAAGTGGTACCAGATATTGACAATATTCCAATACCGCTGGGAAGACTATTTACTATGCTCCCTTTTCCCTTATGTTTTCGAATCATACCGGCATGAAGCAATGCATCCAGCGAATGGCGAACGGTTGGACGGGTCAGCTTATATAGAGTGCATAAATCATTTTCAGATGGCAGCAGATCGCCTTCTTTATATACTCCGTCAACAATTTGTTTCCTAAGTATCTCGTACAACCTGCGATAATGTGGTACAGAAATTTCAGTTTTCATGTGACGGATTTAGCTGCTAACCTGTATTTACAGGTTAATATTGTATATTTGTATTATAAGCGTATTAGATTCATTATTCTAATGACAAAAATAGAAAAATATTACAAACATGTATTTACATGTTTTACGAAAAATACTAATTAGCAGGTAAATACTTTTAAACTTATTTAATACGTCCCAAAAATGAGTATCCTTAAAGGAATTCTTTTCGATATGGATGGAGTTTTAGTGGACTCCGAACATTTTATCGCCGAAGCAGCTATCAAAATGTTTGCGGAACAATGCATTTATGTTGAGCCCGAAGATTTCCTTCCGTTTGTTGGCACCGGAGAAAACCGATACCTGGGTGGAGTAGCCGAAAAGTATGGCTATACCATCAATTTGGAGCGAGACAAAACGAGAACTTACGAAATTTACGACGAACTAGTAAAAGGAAAGCTTAACCCATTGCCCGGTATAAAAGAGTTTATTGCGCGGTGTCGTTCTGAAAATCTTAAATTAGCCGTTGCTACCAGCGCCGATAGGGTAAAAATGGAAATAAATCTGCGGGAATTAAAATTTTCGGATCAAACATTTCATGCTACCGTAAACGGTTTAGAAGTAGAGCATAAAAAACCACATCCGGAGGTATTTCTAAAAGCTGCTGAAAAATTAGGGCTATTGCCAGAAAATTGTTTGGTAGTGGAAGATGCTGTAAATGGAATTAAAGCTGCAAAATCGGCCGGCTGTAAATGTTTGGCAATTACTTCAAGTTTCGGAAAAGAGAAGCTAACCGAGGCTGATTGGGTAATCGATTCGTTTTTTGATGTACCCAATGAAGTTTTTAATTGGCAATAGAACCGAAAGAAAACAATATTTGCAGTAATTTGTCTTACAAATAAGTTAAAATCGTTAAATTCAGTTGTACTGTATTAAAAAGAATTGGGTTTTACCCTCTAAATTAATAGAATCATGGCTTTCAAATTCAATATACTAAAACCATTTGCATTTTTAAACAACATCGATAAAAAAGGGCAAAAGCCCCAATTTGAAGCATTAAAAATTTTCAAATATATTGGCCCCGGATTATTAGTAACTGTTGGATTTATCGATCCGGGCAACTGGGCATCGAATATTGCTGCCGGAGCCAGCTATGGATACGAATTACTATGGATGGTAACCCTTTCCACAATCATGCTGATAGTTTTGCAGCATAATGTAGCGCACCTTGGAATAGCCACCGGACTTTGTCTCTCCGAGGCTGCAACTCTTTATACCCCAAAAATTGTTTCGAAAACAATACTTACAACAGCAGTATTTGCCTCGGTTTCTACATCGCTGGCCGAAATATTAGGGGGGGCGATTGCCCTAAATATGCTGTTTAAAATACCTATTCCCGCAGGGGCGTTAATGGTTATGATATTTGTAGTGGTAATGCTATTTACAAATTCGTACAAGCTAATTGAAAAGATTATTGTAGGATTTGTATCCGTAATTGGCATTTCTTTTATCTACGAATTAAGTCTGGTCGATATCGATTGGGCGGCAGCTGGAATCAGCTGGGTTACTCCAAGTATTCCCGAAGGTTCCATCATGATAATCATGAGTGTTTTGGGGGCTGTAGTAATGCCGCACAACCTCTTTCTGCACTCTGAAGTTATTCAAAGCCGTCAATGGAACCTCGAAGACGAAAAAGTTATTAAGAAGCAACTCGATTACGAGTTTTTCGATACGCTTTTTTCGATGATTGTTGGTTGGGCGATTAACAGCGCTATGATTTTACTTGCTGCAAGCACCTTTTTTACGGCTGGAATTCAGGTAAATGAATTGGAACAAGCCCATTCGCTTCTTACTCCATTGGTTGGTAAAAGCGCAGGAGTTATATTTGCCTCAGCCCTGCTTTTTGCCGGAATTGCCTCAACAATCACATCGGCAATGGCTGGAGGAAGTATCTTTGCCGGAATTTTTAGTGAACCTTATGACATAAAGGATAACCATTCGCGAATTGGAATTGGTATTTCGCTAATAGCCGCTTATGTTATCATCCTGTTTACTGGAAATCCTTTCAAGGCACTGATAATTTCGCAAATGATCCTGAGTATTCAGTTACCGTTTACAATTTTCCTGCAGATTTACCTTACTTCATCCAAAAAGGTGATGGGAAAGTATGCTAATACAAAATTCACCGCTGCTGTTTTATTGTTTTTTGGACTCATTGTAGCCACTTTAAATATTTTGCTGTTTATCAGCTTTTTTAAGTAACAAGTTGATTATACAACTTAAGCAAAACTTGTTTTCGGAAAGTAAAAATATCCAGCACTTTCCTTTTTACTAAAAGCATGTCGACTAATTTCCCAAGCCAACCAAAGGGAACACTATAATAAAGGATATCAGTCATTTTTATACCTTCGGGCACCTGTTCGAAATGATGTTCGTGATGCCAGATGGAATAAGGTCCTTTCCGCTGCTCATCGATAAAAAAATGCGGTTCCCGAACATGTGTAATTTCAGTAACCCATTGCATTGGGATACCTGCCAGAGGCGAAACCTTATAAACAATAAACATTCCTTCGTAAACTTTTTGGGGTAAATTTCCGATAATCCTGAAATTCATCTCAGGCGGAGTGATCTTTCCCAGATTTGTTGGATTGGAGAAAAAGCTCCATGCCTCCTCCATTGAAATAGGTAAAATTTGAATAAATTCAAAACGGCGCATCTTTTTGTTTAATTAAATTTATAATATAATTAAACAATGCTTTTATTAGATAGTTCAAATGGAGAATTTGCCAGAAATTAATCAATTTCAATAAACCCTTTGTTAATTGCTATTTTTATTAAAGCGGCGGTATTGCGGGCATTGAGTTTCATTAATAGGTTTTTACGATGACTATCGACTGTTAGCGGACTGATAAACATTTTATCGCCAATTTCCTGGTTTGTAAAACCATCGCCAATAAATTGAAGCACTTCTTTCTCGCGCCTTGAAAGAACGGGCCCTCCATCAGTTTTATCCGATTTATTTAATATTTCGTTTGCCTCAAAACCCAAATGGATTTTCCCGGCAATAATATCGTGAATTGCAGCAGTAATTTCTTCTTCGGAGGAATTTTTCAGTAAATATCCCATGGCACCATTCTCCATCATGCGAACAATATAGCTGCGTTGACTAAATGAACTTATGGCTAATATCTTTATTGTTGGATATTGCAGTTTCAAGGTCTTACACAAATCAATCCCGTTAATATCGGGAAGGTTAATATCGAGCAGAACAATATCCGGATTGAAATTTCTGAGATATGTAAGCGCTTCTTTTCCGGTCGAGGCTGTTACACAAAGTTTTGCCAAGCCGGAATCGAGCAGAAGTTTTTTCATCCCTTCCACCACTACCGGGTGATCTTCAATAATTAAAACATCGATCATGGTATATGGATTTAGGTTAGTTTTCGGAGTTTGTTTGCCACGTAAATTCTACGGTTACCTCGGCACCTTTATCGGGTTCAGAATAAATTTCCAGGTTTCCATTTAACGATTCAACTCTGGAGGTAATATTCGCAAATCCGGCTCCTTTAGACGTTTTAAGAATACGGGTATCGAATCCCTTTCCATTGTCCTGAACTGTAAGATGAACCCTTTCTTTTTCCTGAACTAACTGAACTAAAAGCTCTGTGGCCTGAGCATACTTCAACGCATTATTAACCAGTTCCTGGGTTATTCTATAGATGGCGATTTCAAATTTTGAGTCGATTCGGGTTTCTTCTCCAAAGAACTGAAATTGAATAGCTACGTCACGTTTATTATCTCCCAGATTATTGCAAAAGTCAGAAACAGCATCTTTTATACCAAATTTCACCAGGGCTTCGGGCATCATATTGTGGGCTACCCGGCGAAGCTCGCGCATCGATGTATCCAGTAAGCCCAAAACACGGTCGTATTGGGCAACACCATCGTCTGTAATAATAAAATTCCCTTTTGCATTTGCCAACGAAAGTTTAACGCTGGTAAGCAAACCGCCTAATCCATCGTGTAGGTCACGGGCTAACCGGCTACGTTCAGCTTCTTCCCCCTTTAAAACCGATTGGGTAGCCAATAATTTGCGATCTTTTTCCAGTTCAATTATCTGCTTTTCTTTTAATAAAGCATCTTGTTCTGCAATCGTTTTTTTACTTCTAATATTTCGATAAACAAAATAGGCCAGCAAACCTCCTAGAGCAAGAACCGCACTTAAAGAATAAATAAGAATTTTCTGTGTATTCTTTTCTGCAGTCAGGGTGAGTATTGCTTTTTCTTTTTTCTCGGTTTGGTATTTTATATCCGCATCCGATATCTTCTCAGCCCAATCTTTATTTAAGAATTCTTCAATAACTTTTATCTGCAATCCGGAATACTTAATTGCATTTTCAGGCTCATTCAGGTAAATCGACACACGCTTCAGCAAGTCGTATATATGGCGCAAATCGAATCGATTCGTAGTGTCGGCTATTTGCAGGGCTTTAATTCCAATATCTTTGGCTTTTACATATTGTTTTTGTTCCACATAATAATCGGCAAGGGTACGGTACGATTCCATCATCCCCACTTTACTCTTATTTTCTTCGTTAATTTTAATTGCTTCTAAGGTGTATTGGATAGCCTTTTCATATTCCCCCTCCATGTAATAACAATATCCGGTGCGGATTAAGGCACTGGCATAGTATGCTTTATTAACGTCTTTGAGCGCTATAAGCGCTTCGTCCCCATATTTTATTCCTTCCTTGTAATTTTCGGCATTTAAAGCGTACACCATCAGATTTACCAAAGAAACTCCCAGACCGGATTTGTCACTTAACACCTGCTGAAGTGAAATGGCTTTAAGCGTATATTCTTTGGCTTTTGACTCATTCCCCGAAGTATAGTACAAGGAACCAATATTAGCCAGAAGCTTTGATTCCCATTCTTTGTTTTTTACCTGCTCATAATATTTTAGCACTTCGTGGTAAATAACAATGGCAGTATCGAATTTACCGGTGTTTTTGTAAACATTTCCGATGTTATTCAGAACATGATATTTTTTTTGAGGATCGGATGCCGACTTATAATAATTATATGCAAGATTATAGCAATAGAGCGCAGTGTCGTTCCGGCCCTGATAGTAAAATAACTGCCCAAAATTTTCCAACGCATCATTTATGAAGGAATTATTACTTTGTTGGCGGGCCAGTTTAATTTGCTCGTTTGCAATTGATTCGGCTTTCACTAAATCAGATTCCATATATTCGGAAGTTAAAGCACTCAGAACTTCAAGCTTTTCTGTGGGTGTTTTAAACCGATTGTTCTTTAATAAACTTTGCAGAGAATCGATTTTAGGAGAACTGGTTTGAGCACCAGTCGAATTGATCCAAAAAAGGGATACTATTACTAAAAGAATTCTATTCATATATTTTGTTTATTTCAAGGTAGTATAGAAGTTAATTCTTTAAAACGTAACTAAAACAAAGTTTTATGACCAACTAAATTCAATTAAAAACTCCGAACCTTTCCCGATGTCAGTCTTACTATCAATTGTTCCATTCAGTGATTCAATACGGGAGCGGATATTAGTCAAACCAGAGCCTTTCGAAGTTTTTAAACTATTTTGATCGAACCCTTTTCCATTATCCTGAACAGTAAGGTTTACCCGCTGTTCATCTTGCACTACCTGTACCAAAATTTCGGTGGCTTCGGCATGTTTGATTGCATTGTTGATTAGTTCCTGGGCGATTCGATAGAGTCCTATTTCATATTTTTGCTCCAGTCGATTAGGATTGCCAAAAAATTGAAATTTTACATCCAATTCACTAGTATTTCCTAATCCATCGCAAAAATCAGACAAGGCATCTTTTAACCCGAATTTCGCCAAGGCTTCGGGCATCATATTATGCGCAACTCTGCGTAATTCGCCTATTGATGAATCCAAAAGTCCCAATGCGTGATCGAATTGCGCCACACGTTCTCCCGGTAAAACCATATTCCCTTTCATGTTGGTAAGGGTAAGCTTAATACCCGAAAGCAATCCTCCCAATCCATCGTGAAGGTCTCGCGCTAATCGCCCACGTTCCGTTTCTTCGCCATGCAACAATGCATTTACCGCCACAAGTTGCCGGTCTTTTTCCAGCTCGGCTATTTTTTGCTCATGTATTTTCGAATTCTTTTCAGCTATCAAACGCTTATTCCGGTTTTTTGAAACCAGCACAACTGCTCCCATTGCAATAACAGCAGAGGCAAGTAATAAAAACACGATGAAATCGCTTTTTCTCTTTTTATCAACTTCAAGCGCTAGTATTTCCCTTTCTTTTTTTTCGGTTTGATATTTTGTTTCGAGTTCGAAAATTTGCCTGGATTTTTCATTATTATAAACGGAGTCTCTGATAGTCATATAAGTAATATAACTGGCGAGCGATTTCTTATACTCTCCGGCATCTTCATATACCTGAGCCAATTCGCTATAAACAAATTGTATCCCTTCAGTAATATTTAGCCTCTTCCCTATACGAATCGCCTCATTTAAACAATCTGCCGCTTTTTGATATTGCTTTAATCGCCGGTATGTTATTCCCAAAGTGTAAAATGTTTCGGAAATACCATTCCAATCGTTTTCCTGTTTATAATAATCCATTGCTTTTAACCCATACGTGAGGGCCTTTTCAGGTTTTTGCATCCGGTTATAGATGGATGCTAAATTTAAATAAGCATTTATAATGCCCGGTTTTGCCCCAATTTTCTCACACAATTGCATTGTCTTCTCAAAATAACCGATAGCATCGTTATAATCACTAACCTTCTGCTCATAACTTCGGGTTTCACAATACTCCCTGCTACTATAAAGCTGTCCAATGTGGCTATACATTTTTGCAATATTCAGGGTATCTTTCTTTTTCAAATAATAGGAAAGAGATTGGTTATAATAGCCCAGCGATTTTCCGAATTTTTCCAGCAACGAATATATCCGGCCTAAGTCATCGTTTAGGTCAGCAATACGGCTCTCATCGTTTCGCTGTTCTTCAAGTTTTAATGCCGTAATAAAATGATTTGCCGCAGCACCAAAGTTTTCTTTTGAAATATAATACCGACCTAGTCGCTGGTTAGCAAGAGATAAATATTTTGAAGATCCTGTTTTATAGGCATCCTTTAATGCTTTATCTGCATAAAAGAAACTAGAATCAGGATTTTTGCCGGAGTAACGAACCGATTCTTTTAAAAAAAAATCTATCCTTATTGAATCATTAGTGGGCTTATTCTGACTAAAACCAGAAACATTTCCAAAGAACAGTATTAAAAAGAAAATTAGATTAGATAGTTTCATGCAAGGATAATTAGCGTTCTGAGATAAAAGGGTAGATAAAAATAAACAAATCTTTGAATGAAAGCACAAATTGTAAGAGACGGTTTAAAATATGCATAATTTTTTTATAACACAGAGAAAGCCGTTTTGCTCTCAAAAAGAATTCTGAACCTTGAAAATTAATGCTTTTAAACAATTTATGGTATTGAGAAGGCACGGAGGACACAGAGTTTTAGAAATCGCTGGCGATTTCCCCTCTGTGATCTCTGTGCCTTCTCAAAAAACAACATTGATTATTCGGTCATTGTTATTTGAATTCACTACTATCTTTTAATATTCATAATGAATTCTCTGTGTTAAGTTTAAACAGTTTGTTAATATTAGATTTGGAAAGCAATCTCAAACTCATATTCCTTCTCTTTTCCCGGTTTAATTTGGAACAAACCGTTCACTTTACTGAGGTTAAATTTAAGTTGCTCTGTTTCTTCATTTAACAAGCTATTTGACGATAATGGAGTTGTTATTTCCCCAGTAACCTGAGCAATGATCTGTAGCAAATTTCCTTTACAGATAAGTCTTATAGTCAGTTCAGAACATCGAACATGTTTTAAAACGAGCCCTATCATTGTCTTAAAATTCCGATACAGCATTAATTCAATTTCTTCAGAAAAAGAAAAGCCTTCTATTTCAGAAACAAAGCTGGTTTTTATACCACAATCATTTTCAAGAGAAGTACAAAAATCTGTTAAATAAAATACAATACCTTCGCGAATAAGGTTTTCGGGTATTAAACTATCGGCAATCTGCGACAACTCCTTAATTGATGAATTGAGCAGTTCCAGTGCATGGCTAAATTGAATAGCTCCTTCGTTTGACATTATGACGTTTTTCCCCATCAGCTCTGGTATATATAATTACCCTATAAATAATTGCAGTTAGACAAAACTAAGGCATCGCAACAAAAATAAAATCCCCTAAAAAGGGGATAGTTGAGCAGAGGCTTCCACTTACCTTTACCATAAATTGATAATGTTAGATTGCTATAAAATAATGACTGGAAATTTCCATACACCAATAATAACGAATATATTGTACTTTCAAGTAACCAAATTATTCAAATTCAACTATACACCTATGAGAACATTATTATTAATTATCGCAGTAGTTTTTCTGTCCACTCACCTTTCGGATCCTGTCTTGGCTCAAATAGATGTAAAAGGAAAAGTGAAGGATAAATCCATTAACCGGGCAGACCAAAAAACCGATGAAGGAATTGATAGAAGTTTGGATGCTGTTGAAGATGGAGTAAAAAGTTTATTTAAGAAAAAAGAAAAGACGAGTAACGAAGAAACCCCGGCAGAAGAAGAAAAAACCGATCAGGACACAGATAACACCACTGAAAAAGCCAGTGTAAAACCAGTTGTAAAGCAAGAGCCATCGCTAACAGCTTATTCGAAGTATGATTTCATTCCAGGTCAAAAAGTTATTTTTTACGACGATTTTAGTCAGGATAATGCTGGCGATTTTCCAGCTTTATGGAATACAAATGCTTCGGGCGAAGTAGTTACCACCAATCTTTATCCGGGTAACTGGTTTAAAATGGTTGGCTCGGGTTGCATTGCCCTTGATAATGGAATTAATTTGCCAGACAATTATACTATTGAATATGATGCTATTGTTTCCCCTAATGAACCAGATAATACAGCCTTTGAATATGGATTTTATCTCTACAGTGCCGAGAATCCCAAAGACCTGAACGAAGGTGGGGCTGTTCCGGGGCTAAATGGTGGTATTAAAATGAGTTTCGGATATAGGGGTACTTATAGCGCTTATGATGAATCAGGATACACCATTAGCGGCGAAAAAGACGATGCTATTATGGAACCTGGTAAAAAATATCGCCTTTCATTTTGGGTGCAAAAAACCAGACTTCGAGTATATCTCGATCAGGTAAAGATTTTTGATTTACCAAAGGTCTTTAAACCAGGTTTTAAATCTAATATGATGCGATTCGAATTATGGGAATCCGGTAACCCTATGATCTCTAATTTCAGGGTTGCTGCAGGGGCTCCCGACACTCGTAATAAGCTTATGACTGAAGGAAAACTAGTCACTTATGGTATCTATTTCGATATAAATTCTGATAAAGTGAAGCCAGAATCGTATGGTACACTTAAGGAAATTGCAGGAATATTGAATGAAGTACCGGATGTTCGCGTTAAAATATTGGGGCATACCGATTCGGATGGCGATGATGCAAAGAACCTTGACTTATCGAAGCGTCGTGCCGCTTCGGTTAAAGCTGAACTTGCCAAATCGTTTGGGGTGAAGGCTGAGCGAATCGAAACCGATGGTTTGGGCGAAACAAAACCGGTGGCTCCTAACGATACACCGGCAAACAAAGCACAAAACAGAAGGGTTGAGTTTATCAAATTATAAATCACAATAGCACCGGGAGAGGTTTTGAAATAACATCAAACTTCTCCCTTGTTATTTTAATTGTACTCATAAAAGCAAAAATCAATAAGAGGATACTGAATGGATAACCCCAAAAAATTAGTAAGAATATGTCACGCAATAATCTTGCTTTTTCTTACAACCAATTAATAAAAGTGCAATGACTACAAACCTTAAACATATCTTTATACTATTGATTTTAAGATTTTTAACAAGTGCCGTTTGTGCCCAAACGAATCTTTTTGAGGATGACGAAATGCTTGATGCTGAAATCAAAATTAACTATTCAAATACCTTATATTATCCATCAAAAAAAGAACCTAACCAAATTGAAACACATGAAGTGAGTATTAAAAGCAAATTAACCTGCCAGATTATTACTTTTAGTCTTAAACGTTACGAGGCCAATTCCAAAACAAGGAACGATTGTTCGCCATCCATGCATTGTCCAATTTTAACAGGCTCTTCTAATTATTCGGAATATGACGACAAGGGAGAGGCTTCCAACATTATAAAATTCCCTCTCGAGGTTTCGGTTACAAAAACTTCGAAGAAAACGAAATCAAATAAGTTGGTAACAACCTATACCTATAAGGCATCGGGAACAAATGAAATGGAATCGGTTGGTTTGGAAATAAAACCCTATAATGCTCCATTTGGACAACCACAACCATTAAGCCCCAATTATGTGATTTGGCTTTCAGGTGGCAAAGATTGGAAGTATGGGGGCAAAACCCCATATGGCAGCGGAAGCGGCCAACACTGGGACGATTTTGAAGAACAACTGGTACCCTCCGATGGCCCTTTTGGGATTGGAATCCCATATACTTTCAGTGATGCCGACCATGGTGTGGACGGCGCGGAAATATACGAACAACTTCTTGTTTCAAATTACAAAGAACTGGACAATTTCCTTCTCAATCCTATAGGAAGTTTTACCATCAAAGCGGCAGGCAAACGTTACAATTATTTTGAGGGAAACGAAGAAAGAGAAGGGCGTGTGGAAGTGGAAATTGAATTGACTCCTCACTTAGGCATTGTTCCATTGAAAATTGGTAAATAAACTTGAAATATTCTTACAACTTTTCTATTGATCTAAACATGTCTTTATGAAAAATTTAATTCTTCCATTGATTGTTTTAGGGATATTTATTGAAAATATCAGTTCCCAAACAACAACCTCTAAGGTTACCCGAAAACTACTGGTAACATTGCAGCAAGGCGAGAAAATTCTTGAAGCAGAAAGTTGCCTGCCATTAGGTATTTCGGACAATCAGGTTTATTTGGTGACCATGGCCGACAAAAAAATTTATGTATATGAAAACGGTCAGCGAAAAGGCCCGTTTAAAGATACCGAAGAAGCTGGAATTAAAGCTTGTAACGAAACCCATAACGATAATGCCTGCTCCGCATATTCTTCCGAGCAAACGTCTCCCGATCCGGAATATCTGGCAATGACCGATGAAGGGCAGTATCAGATAAAATTGAACGGCAAAACTTTTGGACCCTATATGTTCATAAAATCGATGAGAATATGGCCGGATAAATCAGGGTTTGTTGCTATTACGATGGATGCAGAGATGAAATCGTACCTGGTTACTTCCGATGGACAAAAAACAGCGCTCGAAGGAGATGCTGAAAACCTTCGCTTTAGTGCTACTGGCAAAAAGTATGTATTTGCTGTAAAGGAAAATCCAAACTTCAATCCAGCTCTATTAAAAATGGACTTCTCAAAAATGACACAGGATGAATTGTTGAAGTTTGCAAAAGAACAGGAAGAAAAAGCAAAACAGGCCGGACCTCCCAAAGCATATGTTTACACTAGTAACGGACCAAAACTCGGGCCATTTGATGTGCAGGGATTTTACACCGACAATCCTACATTTACCAAAACCGGCGGAGACAATTGGATAATGGTTATTGATGACACTTTATATATTAATGGTGTGTTGGTTAAAAAATTCGAAAATATTAGTTTAAGCACCTGTAATATTTGGTTATCAAAGGACGGTAAGCGTTATGCAATAATATCGTACGATAAGATTCTGTTTAGTGATGGCTCGGCATATAACTACCCATTAAAACCTTCCTCAAGTGAGAAAGACGGCAAAGTATATTTAAATTGGTTATCACTCGAAAACGAAAAAGACCTGGTGTCATTTTCAAAAGAAATATAATCGGGGAATGAAAGAGTGGTTAATATTCGTAAGCTTTCTATATTTTAATATATCTTCCGGGCAAGATATTTCCAAACCAGATGAAGTGAATTACAAAATCCTTTTCGGCGAAAAATATTTTGGAGCCTATTCGTATCTATCCTCGCAGCAATGGATAACCGACACTCTTCGACTATCCGGAATTGATCCTGCCTTTGCAAAAGCGATTGTATTTCCTGAAATTATCCGATTCTCGGCCTTGCAAAATGCACTGGAAATGCAGGGTTTATTTACCCTTTATGTTCAATATGGAGCAAGTTATGCCAATTTTTCGGTGGGACGATTCCAGATGAAACCCGAATTTGCCGAATTAATTGAGCGTGACGCGAAAAACCTTTCAGGATTTTACTCCCAGCGCTTTAAAAACGTTGACAATTCTATTACTCCCGAAGCACGAATTGCCAGGGTTAACCGATTGAATTCCATGAACTGGCAGGTTCAGTACCTCATTGGATTTATGAAAATTATGGATCAGAAATATGAAAAGATACGCTGGACATCGGCTACTGAGAAGTTGCAATTTTATGCCACGGCTTACAATTGCGGGTTTACAAAACCAGAGAAGGAAATACGAAAGAAAATGATTGAGAAACACTTTCACACTTCCTCGTTTCGCAGCAACATTTGCTATAACTATTGTGCAATTTCAAATGAATATTATTACTCGAAAAAATAATTTCAACTAAAATTAATGCTATCATATTAAAAATCAACATCTAATTCGAATTTTTGTTCTATCCTCTTCATCTTCCATTACAATAATTCAATTTCCACACCAGCTTAAATCCCCAATTATACTTTAATAAGAAAAAATAAACCCCTGAAAAAGGGGATATTTTGGTTAGGTTGCTTCCATACCTTTGAAAGCAAAACCAAACAATCTACCAAATGAAAACGAAATCAATAATATTAGGAATTAAATTCTTAATCATTGCGACTTTCATTATTTTATCCTGCAAGAAAGAAACAGATAACGGCGATGGTTCCCCCCAACCCGAAAGCGGATACGGGCGGGTAAATTTTGCGCTCGACAACAGTCTTACCACAACCGTTGATATTGGAAAAGAACCTCAAAGTTTTAGCGTTACAGACAAAAACAATGTTATATGGACTCTTGACATTCCTGCACAGCCATTTTCAGTTGAAACAACCATTAGCATGATTCCTGTAAGTTCATTTGGGGCTTCAGATCTTTCGTGCAAACCAATTTCTGGAGTTGTATTTGGACCTGATGGTTACAACTTTACAGAACCGGCAACACTTACAGTTGAGTTCCCTACAAGCCAAACCGGCAAACCCTTGTTTTATTCAATTAGGGGAACGGGATTAAACGATACGCTCCATTTAATGCCAGCTGATCAATCAGGTAAAATATTCACCTTAACCGTTTACCATTTTAGTGGCACCATGGCTGGAGAGCCTTTCGATACCAGAAAAGCATATAGCGAATGTAAAGCAAACTATGACGCTGCAATGGCCGAAGCAAAAGCGCTTAACAAACAACCCATTACAATAATTGAACCCCCCAAAGTGCCGATAAATCCTTGCACCGGAACAGTTTCGCGAGCTCAGGAAGGTGCAATTAATGGTTTTGTAGATGCTATTTGTCAGCCGGAGAATGGTATTTTGAATAAATTATTGGCGGCCCAGAAAGGAATGTGCTTACTGAGGGATCAGAATGATGACCCTAATTGCGATGCATCTTTAAATGCTTCGGGCATGAGTGAGCGATTAGTAAAAAAAGCTCAGATGCTAATGAATCAATATGGTAATATCGACGACTACTATTTTCCTGTTATGCGTGCAGTTTTAAAAATTGCCAAGCAAGATGCACTATTGGGAGGCGAATCTCATCAGGTACTCTTAGCCGGAATAGTTAACGCCATTGCTAAAGTACGCGATAATACCTTAAAAAAACTTTGCAACGAACATAATTTTAAGGTTATTCCTCAACTAATTGTTCTAACTCGCGATTATTGTATGATTGCCCCCGATTGTGATTCGGATACATATTTGGAAACCATTCGGAAAGCCGCCACATTCAAAGCTTCCATTATTACCGAGTTTGCTACTACCGACAATAGTATTGATGTATTTACTCAATTTAAACCAACGTTTCAGTTAGATGAAAATTTAAACCGGTTTACCTCTACTGCCAATGTCGAGTTTATTTCGGGCAACCTTGAAAAGGATGAAGAACATGCCAAATGCGGTGGCAAATGGCTACAATTAGTGCCATTCCACCAGCAATTGGATGCTGATTTAACGATTGATGTTTGCTCGGCAAACGATGCTACCATTTCATTTGACCCTATGCTTAGTATGCCCAGCCCTTATGAAAGACAAACCGGTTCATTTTGGGATCCAGCTCCCGAACCTGGGAAATGTGAAACAATAAACACCCCAAGCACCTGGGCTTCAGCTGCTTTTATGTCGCAAGCCGGAATAACCGGAATGTACGATTTTACCAAAAGATCATTGCAAATTAAAGAAAAGGATGTTAATGAAAAGTCTATGTTAATTGATAAAACTATTCCGGCTGTAGTTGGAATATTTGTTATAACCTATACAGTAAAACTGGAGCATACTCCTTTATAACGGCTTATTTTTAAGTAGTTTTTGTAAAACACAATTATTTGGTTCACTAAAACATTATTCTTAAACCCATGAAACATCCATGTAGAGAAGCCCAAAACACAAGGGTATGACTATAAGGATGTTCCATGTGACCTTAATTTAAAAATCAAAAAATAGACACATGAAAAATTTTCTTTCCCTTTTTGCTTTTACACTAATTGCAACGAACCTTTTCGGCCAGGCACCTGCCAGTTTCAATTATCAGGCTGTATTACGCGATGCCGCAGGAACAATAAAAGCCAATACGGCTGCTGTAGTAAGAATAGATATATTACAAGGGTCCTCCACAGGTTCAGCTGTTTATTCTGAATCATTTACAGTTACCACCAATACCTTTGGCCTGATTAATTTGCAAATTGGCAAAGGAACCCTAATTGCCGGATCAATCTCCACTATAAACTGGGGCACGGAAACTTACTATATTAAAACCACTGTAGATGGTTTAATTATGGGCACCAGCCAATTGCTCAGCGTACCATATGCCCTATATGCGACCAAAGCAGGCAATGGCTTTAGCGGAGCTTACACCGACCTCACCGGAAAACCCGCCTTATTCAGTGGGAATTATGCCGATTTAACAGATAAACCAACTCTGTTTAGCGGAACCTGGACTGCATTAACCGGAAAACCAACCTTTTCAACAGTTGCCATCAGCGGGAGCTATAACGATTTATTGAATAAGCCTGCTATTTTTAGCGGCAATTACAACGATTTAACCAATAAACCTACAGTTATTGATGCATCAAACTATAATACAGCTACAGGCTATCAAAGTTTTTCGAGCAACACCACAGGAATAAAAAATACGGCAAATGGCTACCAGGCTTTGAACTCTAATACTACTGGGAAATCCAATACTGCTTTTGGTACGTTTTCACTTTTAGCAAATATAAGTGGGAACTATAATACCGCTTATGGCACGCAAAGTCTTCAATATAACACAACGGGAAGTAATAATATTGCAATAGGAGAAGGTACTCTTTATACAAATACTTTTGGAAGTTATAATTGTGCAACTGGCGGCAGTGCTCTTTTTTATAATAGCTCCGGTAGTTTCAATACAGCAATTGGTTATAGATCGGTATTTTCAAATACAACAGGGAGCCTCAATACTGCTCTTGGCTATAACTCATTAAATTCAAATACTACTGGTTATTCTAATGTAGCAATTGGAATATCGACTTTAAATAAGAATACAACGGGCTCGAATACAGTGGCCGTTGGCGATTCTGCATTGTATAACAATACGGGGATTCAGAATACTGCCATCGGTTCTAAAACATTATTTACAAATACATTAGGCAATAAAAATACGGCTTTGGGTTTTCAAGCCCTCTATGCAAATACAACAGGTGCTTATAATACTTCAAACGGTGTAAATGCACTTTATACAAATACTACCGGGAATAATAATACTGCATTAGGTTATCAGTCGCTTTACTTAAATTCAACAGGAAGCTATAATAATGCAATAGGTACATCGGCACTCTATAAAAATTCAACCGGAAATAATAACACGGCTCTTGGATATGATGCCCTTTTTGAGAACACGACCGGAAAATGGAATGTTGCAGTCGGTAATTTTTCATTAACCAACAATATGGAGGGCGACAAAAACACAGCCATCGGATATATGGCTTTAACAAATAATGATGGGTGGGATAACACTGCTACAGGCTATAATGCGCTAAAATCAAACACTATTGGTTTCGATAACGTGGCAAGCGGGGTAGAAGCACTTAATTCAAATACTTCGGGAAATGGTAATACTGCAATTGGTAAAAATTCGATGATAGGCAATAATACCGGTTCGAATAATACTGCTCTGGGTTTTAATTCCAATGTGGCAGGCAATGTCTCTAATTCAACAGCTATCGGCTATCAGGCTTATGTTATTTCCAGCAATAAAATTGTATTGGGCAATGCCAGTGCAATTACGGTAGGTGGCTATGGAGCGTGGGTTAATTATTCGGATCGTCGGCTTAAAGAAAACATTGTCTATACCAATAAATTAGGATTAAATTTTATTAATCGACTGAAACCGGTAAGCTATAATTACAAACAAGATACAAATAAGCGCCGTCGCGATGGCCTAATTGCCCAGGAAGTGGAACAAACGCTTAAAGAATTGAATATCGAATTTAGTGGCCTGGTGATCGATGATGATAAAGAAAAGACCATGAACCTTTCGTATGCTGAGTTTGTAATTCCGCTAATTAATGCTGTTAAAGAACTTGACGAGAAGAACAAGGCTTTGGAAGCAACCCTCACTGAAATAAAGGCTGAAATAGAAAAGCTAAAACAAAACTCCCTAAGCAAATAAAACTAAACCCTGTATATGAAAAAACGAATAATTTTTATGATCTCAGCTAGTTTAACTTTATGGGGAAATGAGGTTATTGAAGCCCAACAGGTAATTTCCTCCATGGGAGGTTCCTTACAAAACAGTTCCGGCACGTTATCTTATACGCTGGGAGAATTAGTAATCGACACATACACCAGCGGGAGTGTTACAATTACCCAGGGATTTCATCAACCCAAAATAACGGTCACGGAGATAAATGAGTTATCAGATCCTGATTTTTTGATCACGGTTTTTCCCAACCCTACAAACGCTATTATCACGTTGCAAACAGAAAAAGCAATAACCGGGAAAATTAAATATGCTTTGTTCGATTTAAACGGGAAGGTCCTTCTTGATGGGGAATTGGAAAATGACAAAACTGAAATAACCTTTGAATCAATGAATCCCGGTATTTATTTCATTAAAATTTTTAAAGATGGAATAGAAACCAGAACATTTAAAATCGTTAAACAATAAGGTATGAATTGCCCACTCCGGATGATCTCCAAATATGAGAGTAAAATAATATCCTTAAAAAAGGGGATAGTAAAGAAATCTGCCATTCTTACCTTTCAATAAAATAAATTAAACCAGTTTAATACATAAAACTATGACTACAAAATCATTTCTGGGGTTCCTATCCCTGGCTTTTATCCTTACATCGTGCGGTAATTCAGGTAAAAAAGGCAACACACTAAACGACTCTACTGCCATAGTAAACGAAGCTGCACCAGCAATTGCCGATGCATCCGCAGAAACTGTAAAAAAATACCCGATAAAATCGGCCATCGTTACTTTCGAAGGTGAAATGATGGGAATAAAAGAAAAAACCATACTATATTTCGACGATTATGGAATGAAAGAGGCAGAAGAAAAATACGATGGTGATAATATAAAAAGTTCAACCTTATGCGATGGAAAAACCCGTTATACAATTGTATATAAGGAAAAAACAGCCTACCCTGATGGCGATTGCTATCGCGGAGTGGCATACAAATTCGATTGGGATGAAATATCAAAAGCAGATAAAAAATATAAAGCTAAAAAACTTGCGAATGTCTCAATTGCCGGAAAAGATTGCGAGTCTTTTTCGATGGAGTCATCCGGAAACCCTATTGTTTATGCCGGTTGGAATAATATCTGTACGCTGATTGACCAGGATACCAAGTATGGCAAAATAACCTATAAGGCAGTGAAAATTGAAGAAAATATTGCAATCCCAAATGATAAACTCAATGTCCCAACTGGTTTTGCGATTAAAAAAGCTGCCATGTAATGAATGAATAAAAATTTTTGTTTTGATTTCATTTTTCCTTAATTTTTAATGCTAAATTATTCATTTATAAAACCCTGGAATTTATGAACCTGATTGAAAGAGCAAAAAACATTATCCTTAAACCAAAGGAAGAATGGACTGTAATTGAGCAGGAGCAAACTTCTGTTTCGGAATTAGTAACCTCTTACCTGGTGCTTCTGGCACTCATACCAGCTGCTGCGGCATTTCTGAGGTTTGGAGTATTCGGATTTGGGCATATGTTTGGTCCATCCATTGAGTGGGGGCTAAAACAAGCAGTGGTTTCTTTTGTAGCAACCGTTGGCGGTGCTTACCTATCGGCATGGGTTATCGATGCGCTGGCTGTAAACTTTGGTTCAACAAAAGACTTCCGCAAGGCTATGCAGTTGGTGGTTTATTCGTATACGCCTATGATGCTGGCGGGTATATTTCAACTTATCCCTGCGTTAAGTATTCTTGGTATTGTTGGGCTTTATGGTTTATACTTATTATACCTGGGCATTGCCCCATTAATGAAAACTCCCGAAGACAAAGTAACTACCTACTTTGTAGTAAGCCTCCTTGTAATTATTGTTATTTATGTGGTGATTGCGGCAATTTTAACATCGGTATTAATTGGTGGCGGTTATACCAACCCAATGATGATGCGTTAAAAACCCTATTTTAATAGATTAAAAACTGCTTTCGTAACTTCATAACCTGTGAAAGCAGTTTTTATCTCCAACCTTTTTAGGATAATTTATTCTTATAATCTTCGTAACCAAACTGGCGAATCAGTTTAAATTCATCTTTAGCTGTCCAAACGCCAATAGAAGGATGCTGTACTCCATTAAAGAAGGTTGTTTTCACCATGGTATAATGAATCATATCTTCAAATACGATCTTATCCCCAACCTTCAATTCAGCATCGAAACTCCAATCGCCCATAAAATCTCCCGAAAGGCAACTATTTCCTCCCATTCTGTACGTAGGTTTCCCGGCTACCGGTTCAAAGTATGAACCAATAATTCGCGGTTTATAAGGCATCTCCAGGCAATCGGGCATATGGCCGGTAAACGAAACATCCAGAATGGCTGTTCTAATCCCCTTATTCTCCACAAGATCTTCAACAGTTGAGACCAGATACCCTGTTTCCCAGGCAAAAACAGCTCCTGGCTCCAATATTACATGCACATTGTATCGTTTTTTAAAATCCTTCAAAAGGCGAATCAGATGTTCGGTATCATACCCCTTGCGGGTCATTAAATGACCACCTCCCATGTTTATCCACTTAACTTTTGGTATAAGATGCCCGAAGCGCTTTTCGAATGCTGCCAGGGTATTTTCAAGGTCAAACGAGGAAGACTCGCATAATGTGTGGAAATGCAATCCATCGACTCCTTCGGGTAACGTATCTCCCACTACGTCGGCCATAACTCCTAAGCGTGAGCCAGGGGAACATGGATTATACAACGCTGTTCCCACCTCTGAATATTCGGGATTAACCCGCAATCCAACCGAAATGGGGCGTTCGAATTTTTTAACATCCGGCAAAAATCGTTTTAACTGGGTTAAGGAATTAAAGGTAATATGACTGCTGTTTTTCATGATTTCGGCAAAGTCATAATCCCTATAACCGGGAGCATAGGTATGAGCCAGCGATTTCATCTCATCAACCGCCAATCTTGCTTCAAAAGCCGAACTGGCTGTTGCCCCCGAAATATATTCCCGGACAATAGGGAATACGCTCCACATTGCAAATCCCTTAAATGCCATAATTATTTCAACATCGGCAGCATCGCGCACACGGCGGATTATTTCGAGGTTCCTCCGCAACAGGCTTTCGTCGAGCAAATAACAGGGAGAAGGTATTTTAGTAAAATCTATTGGCATATTTTCAATATTCCTTAATTGGTCAAATATAATTTTCAAAAATAGTAAATTAAAAAAGCCAAACCTCACATTGGAGATCTGGCTTTATATTTTACGTCCGATATTGTCTTACGACTTACGACTATTTACTTTCAGCTTTCAGCTTTCAACTTACGACTATATACTTACGACTAATCCTTACACTTCCAAATCGACGTTGAAAAGTTCTTTCCAGGGTAAGCCATGGATATTCAGTTCTTTCATAAACGGATCGGGATCGAATTCTTCTACATTGTATACGCCTGGTTTTTTCCAGAGCCCTTTCAGGTACATCATGGCGCCGATCATCGCTGGTACGCCGGTGGTGTAGCTTACGCCCTGTGTTCCGGTTTCCTTATAAGCCACTTCGTGACTGCAATTATTGTATACGTAGTAGGTTTGCTCTTTTCCGTTCTTAATACCTTTTATGCGGCAACCAATGGAAGTCCAGCCGGTATAGTTTGCCCCCAGATCGCCAGGATTAGGAAGAACTTCCTTCAAAAACTGAATAGGAACAATTTCGATGCCTTTATACATAACAGGATCGATGCGTGCCATTCCAATATTTTGAATTACCCGCAGGTGGGTTAAATATTCCAAGCCAAAAGTCATCCAAAAACGTGCACGTTTTAGGGTTGGAAAGTTTTTTACCAGCGATTCGAGTTCTTCGTGGTATATCACATAACTCTCCTTTGGGCCTATTTCAGGATAATTTAACGGCATATGTATTTCGTGTGGTTCTGTTTCAACCCACTTACCATTCTCCCAATATTTCCCTTTTTGGGTTACCTCGCGGATATTAATTTCAGGGTTGAAATTGGTTGCAAATGCTTTACCATGACTGCCAGCATTGGCATCTACAATGTCGAGATAATGCATTTCATCAAAATGGTGCTTGGCTGCATAAGCGGTATAAATACTGGTAACACCAGGATCGAAGCCGCAACCCAAAATCGCCGTAATGCCTGCTTGTTTAAAGCGGTCCTGATAAGCCCATTGCCACGAATATTCGAACTTTGCTTCCTCTTTAGGCTCATAATTGGCCGTATCGAGGTAACTGGTTTTGGTTTCGAGACAAGCATCCATAATGGTTAAATCCTGGTATGGCAATGCGACATTGATAACCAGATCGGGTTTAAAACTACGGATCAGGGAAACTAATTCCGGAACATTTTCAGCATCGACTGAAGCAGTTTGAATGCGGTTACCCCCAATGGCTTTTGCAATCGCATCGCATTTTGATTTGGTGCGGCTAGCCAACATAATTTCACTGAAAACTTCAGGTACCGAAGCTACCTTGTGCGCCACAACGGTTCCAACACCGCCGGCTCCAATAATAAGCACTTTGCCCATTTCTCGTTTTTGTGTATTAAAAGGTTTAACTAAACTGGATGCAAATGAACGAAATTTTTCAGAGACGAAGCCTCAATTATTTCTGAAATTATTATGTTATTTAAAAGGTTTAGAGACTATAAGTGAACAAGTAGTCAATTTAATTAATCTTTGCCAAAACCAGGACACATTGAACTACAATAATAATCAAAATGACTGTAAAGCGGTTTTATGTTTGATTTGTATTATAAAATAATTAGCCTTAATATATCTTAATCGGTTTATTCAAAAATTGCTTTAATTATTTTAGTATTCCCATTGCCACAAACTAATTGAATAATGTATATTCCGCTTGGTATCTTATCTCTTGTTATTTTAAATGTAGTTTGTCCTTTTATTTTAACCTTCTTTATAATTTTACCATTCATATCAGATAGAATCATTACATCAAATTGATCCTTATGGAAATTTAATATCCCAAAATCTTCCATTGGATTGGGACTTAAGGTAATATCATTTTCAACATTTGTGTTAACTATATTATCGGCTAATTTGTAATAACAATTATCATAATAGTCTGGTCTAAATTGATATAAAAACTGACTTTCCTGTTTAAAGCAGATAACGTCATTCCATAATCCATTTGTCGGAATAGCCCCAAGAGCAAACAATAATCCTCTTGAATATCCAATACCTTCAATCCAACTACAGAATGAGAGAGTTTCATTTAATGGATATCCAAAATATAACCTTCTCCGATAGGTGTTATCAATAAAAACACTATCAACCTTCGTAACAATTAATTCGTCAGGATGTGATATTAGAAACAGGTTACTTCTAATGGTATCTCCAAGCTTTAAGTTAAAGTCATATATTAATACTTCTTTTTTTTCAGCTATTGGTATATATAAGCCATAGGTAATTTTTTTTAAAGAGTAATAATAAATCCTTTTGTTTTCTTCCCTCAAACCACCGCAAAGATCTTCTTCTGAAAATACAGTATCTTTTGAATGGTATAGTTTATGGTATACCTTACCTTCTATAACCGTATCGTTGTCATTTAACCTGTAGCTGTGAAATATGGAACCATAATTAGGATACGGTTTATAATACATTTCTGTCCATAATGCATTCTTGGTAGGAAATGGATGATAGCTTTGGGCGCTTAATGTGGCGTTAAATAAAACAAGGATCAATAAAATTCTGAACATAAAGGCATAGTTGGTATACTCACAAATTAATACAATAATAACATACTTGTCAATAAAAATTTTCCAGAATTTTAAAACGCATGTCGATTATACCAAAAGAGATACTTTTCAGATTCCAACAAAAAGTCTATAAATTTAGATTTAGAGGGGTGTACATCATCGAAAAACGATTTTAGGTATAGAAAGCAGTAATTATTAAAAATAATCTTAGCAAAAAAAGTATATTTTTGACAGGATATTTAATCCCCCTAAAGCATGTCTGAAAAAGACACTGATCTGATAAAAAGAATTAAAGAGGGCGATAACCAAACATATAGTTTACTCTATAAAAGCTATTACCGCCGTTTATTTGCCTTTGCAAATTCTTATTTAAAAGACGATTTTATTGCCGGTAATATCGTTCAGGATGCTTTTATGGCCCTGTGGGAAAGTAGGGAAAAGTTACAGCCGGATACTTTTTTGCCATCCTATTTGCTCACCATTGTTAAGCACAAAGCGCTGAACCATCTGAATCACCTAAAAACCAGAATTAAAGCCGAGGAAAATATACAGTCTCACTATTTGCGGGAACTAGAGGTAAGGTGTTTAACCCTTACAGCTTGCGATCCCGGCCAACTATTTCAAAGGGATGTTGAAGCTATTATTGAGAGGACCCTTGCATTTCTTCCCGAGCAAACCCGAAAAACGATCCAACTAAGCCGGTTCGAAGGGCTGACAAATAAAGAAATAGCAACTAAACTCGACATCACAGTAAAAGGGGTCGAGTTTCATATTACAAAAGCATTAAAGGTATTTCGCGAAAACCTGAAGGATTATCTTACCTATATAATGATTTCCATTATACTTAATTATAACTGATTATTTATCAATGTCGTTTAGTTAAGAATCGATGTTTGACCCCAGCCGGGGTCAGATGTTTATAGAATGTTCAATTTTTCTACAAACAGGCGACCCCAGCCGGG
>JFJP01038561.1_pt1 | contig 34690 bp, 27 predicted proteins | sample 431651 | NCBI WGS metagenome assembly JFJP01 (sample SAMN02602958, study PRJNA72255) | Microbial mat metagenome, whole genome shotgun sequencing project. | biome: fresh water; feature: sink hole; material: water; isolation source: purple microbial (photo- and chemosynthetic) mats found in... | reverse complement strand
CTCTCCTGCTTTGTTCCGAAAAGATTTCTACCCTCATCAAAAACTACAAATGTATCAGGCAGATGTTTTTCAAAGGCAGCAAGAATTGACTTTATGTTCCAGATAAAAATTCCTGAGTTCCAGAAGAAATCGCCACTTTCCAAAAATACTTTTGCAAGATCTAAATCAGGTTTCTCGGTGAAGGTTTTCACTTTCAAGAGGTTTGCAAATCCTTTAACCGGTTTTTTCTGATCAGCCTGAATATATCCATATCCTGTTTCCGGCCTGTCAGGCTGAATACCAATAGTTACAAGGGCATCATTTCCTTCTGCGAACCCGAAACAATTCTGAATTACCTCACAAAATTTCTCCTCCTTAATAATCAGATGATCAGCAGGAGTAACAGCAATCACAGCATCAGGATTCTCCTTTAAAATCCTGAATGTGCCATAGGCAAGACATGGCGCCGTGTTACGCCTGAATGGTTCGCTTAATATCCGTGACGGATCAATCCCCAATTGCTCCTTAACAAGATCTTTATGCTCAGCGTTTGTAACAACAAAAATATTCTCTACTGGGCAAATTGTCTTAAACCGCCTGAATGTCTGTTGTATAAGTGTCTCTCCTTTTCCTAAAATGTCAAGAAACTGTTTAGGTTTTTCGCTACGACTCAACGGCCAGAAACGGCTGCCAACGCCACCTGCCATAATTATAACGTATCTGTTATCCATGAGAATATAGTTTATTGTAAGTTTAATACAAATATAACTAATTATGAACTCATGTTTCAAAATGAGAGGTGACAGAAATACAGTAAATATTAGTAATTTTGAGTTGCATTAAATTCATATCATGACAAAATTCCTTACACAGGTCGGATTATACTTTCTATTCCTCAAAAAAGTCTTTTCCAAACCTGAGAAACCTGTCCTCTACTATAAACAAACAATGAGGGAGTTCATCTACCTTGGGTTGACTTCAATTGGTATTATTGCCATCATCTCCTTCTTTATGGGAGCAGTGATTACACTTCAGACAGCTTATAATACTGAAAATCCGATATACCCTAAATATCTTATTGGCCTTGGGTGTCGCGACTCCATCATTCTTGAGTTCTCCTCCACAGTAGCTGCACTAATACTTGCAGGAAAGGTTGGATCAAACATAGCATCCGAAATTGGAACTATGAGAGTCACTGAACAAATTGATGCCCTGGAAATTATGGGAGTCAATTCTGCTTCTTATCTTACTCTTCCAAAAATAATAGCAACACTTCTCTTCAACCCTGTTTTGACATTGATTGCTATAATTATCGGTATTTTCGGGGGATGGGTGGCCGGTACTCTCTCAGGAGTTATTACTTCAGAAAATTTTGTCTATGGCATTCAATATGCTTTTATCCCATATTATATAACCTACTCTTTAATTAAAACAGTGTTTTTTGCGTTTATAATTACCAGTGTATCAGCCTTCCAGGGTTACTATGTCGATGGTGGTGCTTTAGAGGTTGGAAGGGCAAGCACCAAAGCAGTTGTATATAGCAGTGTTCTTATTTTACTTTTCAACGTTATCCTAACTCAACTTCTGCTATCATGATAACAGTGAAAAATCTGAATAAAGCATTTAACGGGAAGAGTGTCCTTAATGATATATCTGTAACTTTCGAAACAGGAAAGACAAATCTTATTATTGGACGCAGCGGGTCAGGAAAAACTGTACTGCTGAAATCAATTGTTGGACTTCATGAAGCAGATAGCGGGGAGATTTGGTTTGAAAACACACTTTTCAATAAACTTAATTTCAAGGATAAAAAAGAGATTCGCAGCGAGATGGGAATGCTCTTTCAGGGGAGTGCATTATTTGACTCCCTGACAGTTGAACAGAATGTGCGTTTCCCTCTTGATATGTTTACTGACAAAAGTCTTGAGGAGAAAAATGACAGGGTAAATTTTTGCCTGAAAAGAGTGGATATCCTGAATTCCAATGATTTATTCCCATCTGAGTTATCAGGAGGCATGAAGAAAAGAGTGGCTATTGCCAGGGCAATATCACTAAATCCCAAATACCTTTTTTGTGATGAACCTAACTCTGGCCTTGATCCCCTTACCGCTATATTGATTGATGAACTTATCAAGGAACTTACAGAGGAGTATTCAATTACAACGATAGTAAATACTCATGATATGAATTCCGTTATGGAGATCGGAGAAAAAATCGTTTTTATCAGCGATGGAAACAAATGCTGGGAAGGCAACAAAGACGAAATACTAAACTCCGATTGTGAAACACTGAATGATTTTGTGTTCGCTAATGCCCTGGCAAAGAAACTGAGGGCAGATAAGAAATAAATAAGTTACTCTTGTTTGTCTAACTCCTCATAGTCAACATATTCACCTATTGATTTTGAAACTCCTGTCCTGCCATTTTGCTTTTCACGGGCACTTTTATCGTCCCGTACCGATGTTGCGTCATCTTTTCCATATTTCATAAATGAACGTATCAGCAGATAAACTACCAGAAGAATTAACAAGTAACGGATCAGGATCATCATTCTTAAAATAACTGTTCGGATTCAATCATTGGCTTATCATCTTTTTTCTTTATCCTGTTCCCAAAAGCTAGGTTCATCCCTAAACGAAGATTAATTGTATTCCAGCTTGCCGGAAGAATAATTTTACTGCCATCATCTATCAGCTTGTTCCATCTCACTGGTATCCGGTCAGAAATCAGATAAAATTGAAAAATACCTGCCCTGAATGCAAGTCCTGCCCCCAGGTTGTCAAACCTATGATTAGCAGCTGTATAGCTAAGGCTGGTTGAAAAAGCGTTGCTTATATTCACATTTGCCGACAATGTGAGTGATTCTCTAAATTGAGATCCTATTATCCTGCTATACGACAAGAGCCCTAGGGAAACTTTCTCAGTCAGGCTATAACTTCCACCCAGTGTTATACCTAATGGGAGCCACGTTGTAAAGGGATCATTTTTATCAGATACAATAAATGAATTTTTTAGTGAATCCAGCATCTCATCTGCCAGTTCATCAATAGTTTTTGTTCCATCTACAACATCTGAAATATTCAAACCACTAAATTTAAACTGACTTTCGGCCTGAATATTCGTAATATCTTTCTTCCACTTAATAAAACCTATATCGGTAACAGCTGCAGAAACAGTTATCTTGTCAGTGATATCGTAAGTAGCGCCAATATCAAGGCCAAGACCAGTATTCTTTTTACCCAACAAAAAGTCTATAATGCCACTCGTGGACTCAAACCTGGCATCGTCAAAGGCTATGCTGTCTATATTCATCCCATCCATATATACTTCCAGAGGTGCACTAATATTTACCTTCATGTCTGCATCAAGTGTATGCGAGTAGTCATCGTTAACAGTTATACCAAGCGAATTGTTAACTATTGATGCCCCTGCTATACCAAACAATAACTTCCCCTTTACTCCTATCCTCAGCTTGTTTGAAATATCCCTGGAATACCCTAAGCCAGCCTCCCTGTAATACTTCATACTTCCCCGCAATGAAGAGAGGTCAATTCTGCTGCCAAGAAAAGATCCGTTCCCTGTCAACCCCAGTTCAAAGAGATCCCCGGGTAATACAAAGTTCCCTTCAACTCTGTCATTAATATCGAGGAAGATATAACCAGACTTCCCAACTTCAAATCCAAGCCCGAACAACTGAATTGATAATTGTGGTTCTATGGAGTTTCTGTTCTTTATTTTTGCCAGAAAATCATCAACGTCAAACTTAGGATGAAGAAAAGTAAGAACCGAATCAGAAGTCTGATCATTCATGAAGACATCTGAGAAATTAACAAAATTATTATTAATGTTAACATTTATGCCTGATATTGCGGGCAGTCCTATATACAAAGAATTGGATGGCCGCAAAGCAGGATTAGCCAGATGATTCTGAGGCAGGTTCATAAAATAGAGTACCTGGCTGTTTTGCGCGGCCAGATTGGCAACTATAAGTGCCATAAGTAATACCAATATATATTTTGCTTTCCCTTTCATGGTAGGTCAGATTATATTTTCACTTAAGATTAATGTCTGCTTTCACAACCAAGGCAGCAGTAAACTCGATCTTGTAATCGGAGTAAATTTTTACATCTTTTGATCCTTCAGCAGTTGTATTTAGTGTAAACTTAAATATTATCTTATCTGCCTCACCTATTGAATCAAAAAACTCCTGTGTCAAATCTATCTCTGGCGAGGTCTCAGAAAATCCGTTTGCTTTTCCTTCATTGTTAACTGGCGCTGCTTCCAGAATATCATCAACTGTAATACTGTTTTTTTCACCTGTAACTGAATTATAAAGGCTCATCACAACAGATAAACCCAGGGGAAAGCCATTTTTTACATTTAAAATTACCTGTAAGGACTCCAAATCTTCCGGTTTAAAAGAGTTTTCATCATCGCTGTCTTCATCCAAAAAATTATCGAGGGTATCGGTAAACACCAGGTTGTTAATCCTTAAATCAAGGGGCACTTCTATCTCAAGCCGTCCAATAATGCGATTATCTTCCAAATCAGTACTGCTCGGGTCTGGTACCACAATAGGATCCATAATAGCGGTCCCGGAAAATTCTATCTCCTGAGGCAGCATAGAGATGAGATCACGCAACTCAGAGTTGGATCTATCTATAGGGAAAATATCTGAAATTTCAAGTTGATCAGGAAGATCTGGCAAAGAAAGTTCAAAAGTGTCCAGTTCGAGGCTCACATCTTGTTCTCCTGTCCTCTTCCCCACAGCATCCAGCTTTAATTTAAGCGGGAAAGTAAAAGAGTTTGTATAGAATAAAGTAATTGAGGGATTTGCAAACGAGAACAGGAAGTCTTTGTCAATATTATTAAAAATGCCTTCACTATCAATATCTATAGTCTGAGTTTCAATAGTTGCATACTGAGTAAAAGGACCTTTTAACCCGGTCATATTTTTTGCACTATAAAAATCATCCCATGTCAGATTAACAACAGAATCTTCTGAAAAAACTATGCTGACAAAATTATACTGATCAAACACTATTGTATCGTTAGGATCAACCAGGTCGCTAAGTGTAACTTCTCCGCTAACTGCTGAAATACCAATTTTCGGAGAGAGATGAATCTGCTCCGATAGTTTGTCCATGTTATAAGTCTCTTTAATACAACCTGATATCAGGATAGTTAAAGCTATGAAGATCAAGTGTGAAATTTTCCTTATCATAACCTGTCTATTTAGTCTCTGTTTCAATTTTATAATTATAAAGGAATCTGTCTGTGCCTCCAACAATAAGGTGCCAGCCACTTTTATCTGACAGTTTCCCGATTGAGAACATGGACGCTCCCCTGAGTGGAAATCCATTCATTGTTTCTCCGTTTTTATCAATCAGGTATATCAACTCTTTGTCTTCATCAAAAACTCCTATTTTTCTGTCGGATGAAGAAAAAACAAAGTTAATGGGTCCGGAAAGGTTGCTCATATTAAACTCTTTTTCAAAAAGTTTGGCTTTATTATTATCATAAAGATACAATATCCCTTTTTCAATAAAAACATATTCACCAAAACCATCGCCATCTATGTCAAAAAAATCAAATGAATGGTCAACTGAAAACTTCCGGAAACTGATTTTTCTGACAGATCCGTCGAAATAAACCTGTTGAACTGTTCCGTCAGGAGAGGAGAAAACCATAAAAGGTTTTGAACCCGGAGCAAGCCTTATTGCGGAACCTCTTGCTTTGGTTACCGGTTCTTTTAACTTTACCCTGATATTGCCGGAACGGTCGAGGAGATATACTGAAATATCATCAGACACAACAAGATAATCTTTCCCAGAGACTTCAAAATATACCACATCAGCATTTACCTGACCGGCAGTGCTGAATGGTTTCCATCCTTTTACAACACTTCCGCTCTTATCATATGAATATACTTTTCTATCTTCACCTGCAATAAAAAGCCTGTAAGTCAGATTGTTGTCGTAATCAAAAAGAGCCAGTGAATTTGTAGCGGGCGACCTGAGTTTGACAGGATATCTTTCAACATAGTTCCCATTTCTGTCAATAAGATGAATGTGATTCCGGCCTGAAAAGAGCAACTGGTACTTCCCATTTTTAAAATAATCAATCATATACACTGACCCTGTGATCTTCTCCTCTAGTGCTACCTTCCAGAGAACACGACCTGCGGCATTTATCAGGTAGATATTATTCTTAACATCCTGTATAAAGATCTCTTTGGCTCCTGTAATATGATTCGTAAAAATGAAAGGCTTTATCCCGGCCTTTGTATCAAGCAATGTCTCCCACTCTGTTGTGGACTCTTCCCTGGCCTCTTCTTTAAATCGAACTGAGAGACTATTATATATCATCCCGTTACTCGAAGCAAACTGGAATCCTGCGGCCTGAATTTTGTTAAGGGTGTTTCTATTCAGTTTAAGGTTTTCAATTATCTCAGTACTGAGGAATCCTGCCAGGTAATCAATGATTTTTGAAGGAACACAATAGAAAAAGTATCCGGCCCTGCTGGGAATGGTCGCCTCAAAATCGCGATAAGTGAGATCATTAGCCAGGGTCTTATTCAGAAGATTATCATACAATAATCTTGAGATGGTTACAAAAGAACTACCGGCTATCAGGTAATTATCGTAGAAAGCTATAAATGAATCATCGCTGCCGGTTGAATAACCTGACATCAGTTCCCATGTTAAACCTTTAAAAAGGTTTTTATAAACCGGGATCTTTATCTGATCATCGGGTTGAAAATAAAGTATATCCCCACCGGACCCCTGCTCCTCACGAAAGATCTGTTCGGCCTGGACCCTGTTATTTAATGCCATGATAATAAGCGTATTGTCGCTTACCGGCATCTCTTTTATATCTATATAAGCCCTCGTGACCTCAGTGCCCAGATACTCTCTGAGCCTCCCGGCATGTCTGATAACCTCATCAGTAATGGTGCTGTCATGCTTATTGTCTTTATTATAAGGAGGCAGAATGAGAGTCTCGAAAAGGACAGTGGAGGATGGAAGAATCTTGTAAGTATTAAACTCACGCGGTGTTATATCCTTATACCTGAAAAGGAACTCCGTAGAATCGACACTTTCAGTATACCCGCTCAGAACCAACCCCTCTTCATTTATATAAATATCGCCCTCGGCTATGGCTGCCAGCCTGGCTATCTTTTTGGACATGTCTCCCGCAGTATCCGTCAGGATCAATTCTGCCAGTTTACTAATATTAGAAAAAACGATAAAAATCTTATCCTCCTTTTTCCCCGATGCAAGTAATACTCTCGAGAAACCAGGCAGGTTTCGAATATCGGTATTACTCTCTGCCTGAAGCTTAGCCTCTTTAATAATATCCAATGAATTCCCAAGCAATATCAGGCCCGAAATAATAGAAAGGTAGGCAGTATCGCTCTTGCCGCTAACAGTAAATGGGATTTTAAGAACCGATTCTCCGTTACTCTTACTTTCTATCACATTTTTTATCCCGGATGAACTCAATATTTCCTTTAAATGTCTTTGCCTGATTTCTCCGGGGACAGGCATCGACATGAGGGATAGAAGGTTTCCGTCAACGGAAGGGTAGAAAGAGATTATTGAAGGGCCGCTGCTCAATATTTTTTTAAAACTCTCTGTATTTAATTTATCAGTAATATATTTAAGCTTTTGGTTTAATAAATCTAATGATTTAATTTTTTCTGCTGCTCCAAACAGTCCTTTTCCGCTTGTGATTGTATTCATAAAGCTCTGAAGGTCTATTGTTTCGATAACAATACAGGCTTTTGGCGAAATGGTTTTATACGGTTCAGTAAAAAGGCTCTGCCTGCTCTGGTGCATAAAATATCCCATAACTGCCAGAGCTGATACCAGAATTATAAGTATTAAGATTGTAACCCGTTTCCCCACTACCAGATTATTAATAAGGGTTAAGCTTCTTCAATGACCTTCCATCCGGTTGCATCGGCAAAGGACATAACCGGTTCCCTGAGATCGCCATAAAAAGTTACGCGGTGCCATCCCCATTTGTCCCACATTGTAAAAAGCTTTTCAATATCTCCGAGTGGTTCTGCACATAGTTTTGTCCGGCAGGCCCTGTCATCCGGGTCATTATCAAGTGCAACGGCCTGATGAATCAGTATCTCTTCTTTCTCTTTGTTAATTTCAAGGGTTGTTGTCAGATAGTTAACAGGAAGTACCGATTGTACCGAAGCACCGCTTCTGTCTTCAGAATGTGTCATAATCCTGAATGGATTCGTTTCTCCTTCTGGTCCGAACATCTTATTCGGGGCCACACAATGGGCATAAATGATCTGACGCTTTGAGGTATCTATTACCGGATCGGAGATAATTCCGGGGCGCCCATTTGTAAGAGTTGAAAAGGCCAGCATTGTGGCAGTGGATCTGACATCACACTCACAGGCTCCAACTAATCCTTCATTACACAGTTCGTGGAAACCCAGACAGGGATATGCGTGGATGTGACCGCCATAAAAGCCACCCAGACAATTAATTGTTATTGCGTTGGCATCATGCTGCTTAAGAACCGATTTCATTCCCAAATACATTGCCGCAGAAGTCAAAAGTGTCTCGTCCGGAATGTCTATTATCTCCAGGGCTGATTTCTTCCACCGGGCAACGATAGCCGACGACTCATCCTTATCAGCTTTGCTCCAGGCGTTATTAACTTCGGAGAAGGCGATATATTCCAGTGGAATACCCATTATTGGTTCTGCAATCTCAGAATTCTGGTCTCTTACAGCGAGGATCCTTGAACTTTTAAGCCTGCGAACACATTCCTCTGATGATAAGGTCTCTATTTTGTTTTCTGTAAGATTATAATTTCCAGGTGCACGTGTTGCTTTCAAGCGTGATGCTTCTGTTGCTGCAACAAATTCAGCAGGAGTACCACCCTTCCTTATTATGTTAAAGCAGTTTACGGCATCAAACAGATCTTCAATACGCGATGATGCAACAAATCCCACATTATTGCTTTTCTGACGAATGAAGGAGGCCGTATAAACGAGAAATCCTCCGCTTCCCCCAAACTGAAAATCAGCATACAAGACTGGCTTTCCCGTTTTTGCTATCGTCTGAACAACCTGGTTCCAGCAGTTCATCTGGTAAACAATATATCCATCGATCATATCGGTAGTGTCTTTTTCAGCAATCTTTTCAGCATCAGCAGGTCCCGCAGCCATAGCGGTCAAAAACTCTATATTCCGAAATCTTTTTGACAACTCAGAAGTGATTCGCTCCATGTGAGGATTAAAATCAAATCCCACATTTGGCCAGTCAGGTTTTGTTTGAACCGGCTCATGTAAAGAATATAAGATCTTGATTTTCATCTTTTTATCATTTCTTCCCGAAGAACAGGAAGTATTGGTCATTGCCAAAGGGGCCAATGCTATGCATGCTGCACATGCGGAGCACGAGGAGATAAAATTTCTTCTTGTAACATTTGTTACATTTTGCTTCTGATAAACTGACTGGGAACTTAAGACTGACCTTTTCATAATCTCGATTATTTTAAAATAACACAGAGAACTGATACCAATCATTAAATTTACAAAAAAGCGGGAGCAATCCAAGAGTTCAAAAAGAAATCTTTCCGATAATAATATATTCCGTATTAAATAGAGAGTTTTCTGGCACGTCTTTTGCTTATATACTTATAAGCAATCTCAACCATATCCCTGACCACTCAGGGCAGCCAGGCCGAAATCCTGGCTTTTATTTTTATTAAAACGACCTGTAGCCTATAATTTCCCGCACGTCGCGCACAGTTTTTGCAGCGCTTGCTCTGGCTTTTTCTGCTCCGTCAGCAGCTACTTTTGCGAGGTATCGGTTGTCGGACAGTATTTCGCTAATTTTTTGACGTATAGGATCCGTAAACAAGATAATATCTTCAGCAAGCTGCTTTTTCATGTCACCATAACGTATTTCGCATGTGTCATACTTATCCCTGAAAAACCTGACTGTTTCCGGTGATGAGACAACACTCATAATTGTAAACAGATTCTCTACCGGCTCTGTTGGCTTTTGTCCGGGCGATGTTGGCCCTGTATCAGTAACCGCCCTCATCACTTTTTTTCTGATCTCCTGGGGCGTGTCGGAAAGAAATATGCCATTCCCTTCACTCTTGCCCATTTTACCTGTACCATCAAGCCCGGGGATTTTTACAAGTTGCTTGCCAAAATTATATGCATCAGGTTCAGGGAAATAATTGACTTCATACATCATATTGAACCTTCGTGCAAATCTCCTGGTCATTTCAAGATGCTGCTCCTGATCTTTCCCTACGGGCACTTTATTTGCCTTGTGAATAATTATATCTGCAGCCATCAGTACGGGATATGTCAATAGTCCGGCATTGATATTATCAGGTTGCTTTCTTACTTTTTCCTTGAATGAAGCTGTCCTTTCAAGCTCACCTATATATGCATTCATATTTAGCAGCAGGTATAATTCAGATACCTCCGGAACATCACTTTGAATAAATACTGTGGCAATCTCCGGGTCAATTCCACATGCAAGATATTCAGCGAGCACCTGCTTAATATTTCCGTGAAGATCACCTGGTTTGGGATGCGTTGTAAGGGCGTGATAATCGGCAATAAAAAAATAGCAATTATTCTCTTTCTGCATCTTAAGAAAGTTTTTAATTGCTCCAAAGTAATTACCAAGGTGTAGATTCCCTGTTGATCTGATACCGCTCACAACTGTGTCCATTTTTCCTTCTATAAAAATTTCTCAAATGTAATAAAAATGGCTCAACGGCACAAAGGTTCAATGGCTCAACGGCAATTCAAAGACCTATTATTACTGAATCTTATATTACATTAAGCCATAGCGCCATTATGCCGCTGCACCATTAAGCCTTTTTTTACTACCTTTGCCACTTTAAATACAGCAGTCCATGGAATCGACAAGACAGAAAAAAGTATCGCGGTTAATTCAGAAAGAACTGGCCGACATCTTTCTCAAAAGAGGAAATGAATTTGCACATGGGAAATTAGTATCCATAACCAGGGTAAGAGTAAGCCCCGACCTATCTTTTGCCAAAGTTTATATAAGCATCTACCCTGCAACAAATCAGGATGACATTCTCAAGTCGATACAGGATCATAGCTCGAAAATCAGGTTTGAACTGGGTCATAAAGTACGGTCCCAACTGCGAATTGTGCCCGACATAGCATTCCATGTTGACGATAGTCTCGACTATATTGATAAAATTGACAAGTTGCTGAAATCATAGAATATATGCAGTACGAACCTATTAAGAGGTCGCTGGGGAAATTTTTCTCAGGATCATTATTGATGAGAAAAGCGCTCTATTTTCTTCTCGACCTGCTACTCCTCCGTACCTGGCACGTGAAAAGAGCTTTAAGGAAAATTGCCGGGCAACTACCCGGGGAGGCATCTGTTCTCGATGCAGGATCAGGATTTGGTCAGTATTCGTGGAGAATGAGCAAAATGAACCGCCTGTGGAATATTACAGCTATTGACATAAATAAGGAACAGATAGACGATTGCAACAACTTTTTCGGGAAAAACGGCCTGTCAGACAGAGTTACCTTTCAGACAGGAGACCTTACAAAACTTGCTGATCAGTACTCCTATAATCTAATACTGTCTGTTGATGTAATGGAGCATATTGAAGAGGACCTGTTAGTCTTCCAGAACTTTTACAAGGCATTGCAGAACAATGGGATTCTCCTGATATCTACTCCTTCCGACCAGGGTGGATCTGATGTTCATGACCATGGAGAAAAGTCATTTATCGATGAGCATGTCAGAGATGGTTACAGTATACAGGATATCTCCAATAAGCTTAAGCTTGCAGGGTTCAGCTCTGTTGAAGCAGTTTATACATACGGCAAGCCTGGTAACTTATCGTGGCGCCTTTCAATGAAATATCCTGTCAGAATGCTTAATATCTCTTACCTCTTCTTCTTAATTCTGCCATTCTATTACCTGATTTTTTTCCCCGTATCAGTAATCCTAAACTTTTCTGATCTCGCTATAAGGCATGAAAAAGGTACCGGGTTATTGGTTACAGCAAGAAAATAAAAACTGTGAAGCTTTCATTATACATAGCAAGAAGATATCTCTTCGCAAAAAAATCGCGAAATGCAATAAACATTATATCAGCTGTTTCGGTTGCCGGTGTTGCAGTTGGCACTATGGCTCTGATAATTGTGCTCTCAGTCTTTAATGGCCTCGAAACAATGGTAAGCGCCATTTTTAACACATTCGATCCGGACATTAAGATAACTGCAGCCGAAGGCAAAACTTTTATCGCCGACTCATCGCGGCTTAAACTGCTTGCCGGTGTGGAAGGGGTATCATGCTACTCGCTGACCATTGAAGAAAACGCCCTTCTGAAATATGGTGACAGGCAATTTATTGCAACAATAAAAGGGGTTGATGATAATTACGCTCAGGTAACAAATATTGATAGCTCAATGTGGGAAGGCGATTTTATTCTCAGGAATAGCAACGGCCGGTCATTTGCGGTTCCCGGCATTGGAGTTGCCCAGTATCTTGGGATCAGGATCAACTTCATCACTCCTCTGAATATTATCTACCCCAGAAAAACAGGCTCCTCTGGCATTAATGCAGAAAGCTCATTGAATAACACTTATATATTCCCTTCAGGGATCTTCCAGGTTGAAAAAGAGTACGATTCAAAATATGTATATATACCAATAGCTGTTGCCCGGCAACTGACAGAAATTGAAGATGGCGGCACTTCAATTGAAATCCGGTTTACTGATAATGCCGATCCCTTAACCGTTCAGAAAGATATCGAAAAAGTCTTTGATAAGGGATTCGTAATTCAGAACCGTTATCAGCAACAGGAGATCTTTTATAAGGTGATGCGATCTGAAAGACTGGCCATATTCTTCATTCTAACACTAATCCTTATCATCGCCTCCTTTAACATAATGGGGTCATTAACCATGCTGATAATTGAAAAAGAGCGCGATATTGAGATTTTAAAAAGCCTTGGAGCTGATAATAACCTGATAAGAAAGATATTTATTTTTGAAGGGTGGATGATTTCAATCATCGGTGCAATTATTGGCATCACACTCGGATTTGGCATCTGCTGGCTGCAACAAACATTCGGACTTGTGAAGTTGCAGAGCGAATCGCTGATAATGGATGCTTATCCGGTGGTAATGAAGGTAAAAGACTTCATAATTGTTCCGGCAACAGTTCTGATTATTGGATATTGGGCAGCATGGTATCCTGTACGTTTCCTGACAAAAAAATTTCTTAACAGAAAGGTGTGATTGCCAATTACTATATTTGCTATAATACAAAGGCCTAATAAAAAGCCAGGGGAACAAAGAAGATTTAAATAATGAAACAATGACCAGGTTTACTTTGCATATATTAATTCTTCTTCTGATAATAACCATCGCATGCACGGGAAGAAAGAGCAGGGTGGATCACCGTAACCTTATTCCGGAGAAGGAACTGGTGCCAGTTCTAACTGATATCTATCTCGCTGACGGACTTCTCTTTGTCCCTAAAGTAAAGAGTTGGTTTTCTGATACTGACTCCCTTGCAACATACAATTATATTATAGAAAAACATGGCTACACAAAAGAAGTCCTGGACAGAACAATGAAGTACTATTTTGTTAAAAGACCAAAGAAACTGGTGGCGATCTATGATCAGGTTCTTGGCATTTTGAGTGAAATGGAATCACTTATTGACAAAGAAGGGGCTCTTGAAGAAGAAGAATCAACTGTAGACTACTGGACAGGCCATAAGTTCTATTCTTTTCCTGACCCGACAGCATCCGATTCGACTCTTTTCGATATAACACTAGCAAACCCCGGGATCTACTCTCTTGTTTATACCGCATCTCTATTCCCCGGCGACCAGACTTATAATCCCCGGCTAACTATCTATTCATGCCATCCCGACAGCATTGAGACAGGAGTACGTAAATATTATAATACACTCAGCTATATTAAAGATGGCTACCCCCACGACTACTATCTTATAATAAAAGTCCCTGTCAGGAAGCCGTTCCATCTGCGCGGATGTCTGTATAGTTTTGATAACCATCCGGATGAATGGGGAAAACATATTGTCATAAATAACCTCTCGCTGAATTCAAGCTTTATATCGAAATGAAACGCTTTTCTTCTCAGCTTATAATTACTAATACGGGGCCCCCGCTTTCCCGGGCTGTCATAACTACTGAGGACGATGGCTCAATAATAAACATAGAAGATACCGGTGGTATTCTTGAAGAAAAACATTCAATAGAATTTCATAATGGCATAATAATCCCGGGATTTGTGAACTGTCATTGCCACCTTGAGCTGTCGCATATGAGAAGCTCAATTCCTCAAGGCAAGGGACTCGGAGAATTTATTAGTCAGATAAGAAATAACCGGGAAAATAATAACGATTTGATAACTGCAGCAACCTTCGCTGCTGATAACTTAATGTACCAGGAGGGAATAGTATTGTGTGCAGATATCTGTAACACGTCCCTGTCGTTCAACGTGAAAAAGGAGAGCAAAATAAGCTATGTAAACCTCCTTGAGGTTTTTGGAATAGACCCTGGCAAAGCAGAAAAGCGAATTAGTGATATTATGGATATTGCAGAAAGGTCTGACGAAATGGACCTTCCATTTGCAATCGTTCCACATTCTGTGTATTCAGTATCGCTGCCCCTCTTTAGGCTCATCCAACAAAAGAGCATTAACAACAAGATCACTTCCATGCATTTCATGGAGACAAAAGGAGAAAAGGATTTCGTTGAGAAACATTCAGGTTCCCTGATGATGACTTATGAACAATCAGGACTGTTGCCCTTACATCTGGAAACAGTAAAGAGCCATGCTGAAGCAGTTATGAGTGAAATTACACCTGCAGGCAACCTGATGCTTGTACATAATACTTTTGCCGACCGCGATACCATAAACAAGATCAGACAAAGAAAAAGCTTATTCTGGTGTCTCTGTCCAAATTCAAATCTATATATCGAAAATGAACTCCCTCCACTAAAAATGCTTGTCGACGAAGGCTGTCAAATAGTGATAGGAACAGACAGCCTTGCCTCCAATAATAGCCTCAGTATTCTCGCAGAACTTAAAACACTTCAAAATAATTTCCCATCAGTAACGCTTGAAGAGCTGGTCAGATTTGGTACGTATAACGGTGCTTTGGCCCTCGGAGAAGAAGATCGTTATGGCAGGATAGAGACAGGAAAAAAACCGGGACTTCTTCTTCTTCAGAATGTTGACCTCGTAAATATGAAACTTCTGCCTGAAAGTTACGTGTCAAGGCTGGTATAAAAGAATCTGCATTGTTAATGCTTCTATTAACACTTTCTTCAGGGGTTGTGGTGCTTTAAAAGCCGATGCATATTGTAAGGGAGATGACTCAGAAATCAGTCGATGCATTGGACTGCATCGTAAAATAGCCGTGCAGCAAATATCATTCTCTCCAATTAATGTTAAATTTGAGACCTGTAATAGGATTTCACATGGCTACATTTCTTTTTGACGATATAATATTCGGACCCGTAAAAAGCAGAAGGCTTGGAGTTTCTCTTGGGATAAACCTTTTACCTACCAAAAGTAAAATTTGCAACTTCAATTGTGTCTATTGTGAATGTGGCTGGACCAGGGATATTGATAAAGCATTAAGCCATCTTCCGGGGCGCAAAGAAGTATTTGAAGCTCTTGATGGCAAGCTGGCTGAAATGAAATCAAAAAACCAGGCTCCTGATGTTATTACCTACGCAGGGAATGGAGAACCCACTCTTCACCCTGATTTTGCCGGAATAATTGATGATAGTATTTCTCTCCGCAACAAGTACTTCCCCAATGCCAGGATTGCTGTACTTTCAAACTCAACAACAATTAATAAACCAGAAATTAAAGAGGCTCTGCTTAAGGTTGATATGAATATACTTAAACTCGATTCTGCATTTGAATCAACTATTAAGCTTCACAACCAGCCAAGGGTTAAAATCTCTGTGGAAGAACTCATCAATAACCTGGTCGCCTTTAAAGGAAATCTGATTATTCAGACCCTTTTCCTCCGGGGAAGTTATAACGGCTCAACTATCGATAATACGACTACTGAAGAATTAGAAGCATGGCTTAAGGCGGTTGAAAGGATAAAACCCTCGGAAGTTATGATATATACAATATCCAGAGATACACCAGAAGGGAGCAATTTAGTTAAAGTACCTGTTTCGGAACTAAAGGTAATTGCGGCCATGGTTGAAGATCTTGGTATTAAAACACAAGTGTCGGGCTAGGTTTGAAAAAAAACCGGAATATATTAATCTGCCCTCTTGAATGGGGATTGGGACATGCTGCACGTATGATCCCACTGGCTGAGAAATTACAGGGAATGAACTGTAATGTCTTTATCGGTTCCGGAGAAATGCATTTATCCCTCTTCAGAAAAGAATTGCCCGGAGTGACATATATACTGTTTCCCGGATTTAAACCGGGATACTCACGCTGGCTTCCTCAATACCTGTTCATGCTGATGAAAGTCCCGTTACTCATTTTTCATATCATCCGTGAGCATTTCAGGTTGAAAAAGATCATACATGAAAATGATATTGACATTGTAATCAGTGATAATCGCTTCGGATTATGGAACAGAAAAGTTAAGACTGTCTACATAACCCATATGCCACTTATCCCCCTGCCAAAGGGGTTAAGGTTTTTTGAATTCATTGGGGTTTATCTGCACAGGGCGATAATAAAAAGATATTCATTATGCTTCATTCCCGATCTCCCGGGCGATCTGAATGTTACTAAGCATCTTCTGCCTGATGCTTTAAAATTTTCGCATAATACTGTTATTCTTTCAGGGCCTGAACCGCAACGGGGGATGCTTAAGCAGAAGCTTGCCGGACTCTTTAAGGAGACTGATCCTCCTACCATTATGCTGGAAGGGAAACCAGATGAAGAGATCCGGATCACCCAATCGGAAAATATCTATTACTACTCACATCTTCCATCTGAAGAGATGAAGGAGATTATAACCGGGAGTGATACTATTATTACAAGGTCGGGTTACACAACGATAATGGAACTGATAAGTCTTAAATGTACTGCCGTGCTTATTCCTACCCCCGGGCAGACAGAACAGGAATATCTTGCAGATTACATGTCAGAGCAGGGATGGTTTTCCTCCATCCGTCAGCGTCAGCTAAAAAAAGGATTATCTTTTACAAGGTCATCATCATCAGTCCCCGTAGAAATAGTTGAACAGAGTACCGGGCTTCTTAATATTGCTTTAGAAGAATTATTACAGGAACCACATAAACAGTCCTAATCCTAAAGATCCTGTAAGAAAGCCGAACCATACCTGTTGTGGATTATGTGCATTCAACTTTAATCGAGACGACAACACGAGTCCTGCTGCAAGAACAGCCGGAATCAGGTACCAGATAAGAGGAGAATCGAGCTTAAAAGAGAGCATCAAAACAAGAGCCATAAGAGCTCCTGCTCCCAGAGAATGAATTGAGATTTTCCACCACAGATTAATTATAGTAACAATGAGTGACAGGAAAAATGCTGCCAGGATAAATGATTTCAGGAAAGAGGGTATAGGGAACCTGAATATTAAAAATGAAGTGGTCAGATAGAGCAAAGTAGTAATGGCGAGGGGAATTATCCGTTCACTTCTTTCATCAACTGACCATGAACTGATTATGTTTCTGTATTTAAAGAAGGGCAATAAAGCCAAAGGCAATATTACATTATTTATCAACACTATTAAAAACAGGATCTTCTTTACTTCAAAAGGAAGATATCCGAAGAGCGTTGGAGCAGAAAAGATGATTGCCATGCCATACAGTGGCATAAATAACGGATGAAAAACAACCGAAACTATCTTTGCTAACTTATCCGAAAATATTTTGCAACAGTACGCCGGGCTATCTGGTATCCCTTTTCCTGAAGAATTTCAGTCAGCCTGTCGTCAGTTAATGGTTTGCGCTTTTGCTCATTTTCAATACAATCCTGAAGAATCCTTTTTATCTCCCTGGTTGAAACCTCTTCTCCACTATCTGTCTGCAATCCTTCGGAAAAGAAAAACTTCAGGGGGAAAATACCAAAATGTGTCTGAATAAATTTACTGTTTGCAACTCTCGACACAGTTGAGATATCGAGGCCCGTCATTTCAGCTACATCCTTAAGGATCATGGGCTTAAGCTTTGTCTCATCGCCATCTGTGAAATATTCCTGCTGGTACTCAAGTATTGCGTTCATTGTCAGAAGAAGTGTGTTTTGTCTTTGTTTTATTGCATCGATAAACCACCTGGCTGAATCAATTTTCTGCTTTACAAACTGAACAGCATCTTTCATTTCTTTTTTCTGACTTTTATCTTTACTGTAAGAACGAAGCATCTCATTATATGCAGAACTAAGTCTAAGTTCAGGCAGGTTACGTGAGTTAAGGTGAAGGTCAAACCCATCCTCTGAGAGCTCGAGAATAAAATCAGGGATTATTGGCTGAGATGTTTTATTGAAAGGGTCGCTGTAAACGCCACCTGGTTTTGGGTTCAGCTTTAGCACCTCCTCAATGGCAGCTTTTAACTCGTTATCGGTTATCCCTAGTCGTGATGTAATTTTATCATAATGTCTTTTTGTAAATTCTTCAAAATAGAGATTAAGAATAGCATGAGCATTATTAACAGAAGGTTGCGATTTATCACGCTTATCAATCTGTAACAGAAGACACTCTCTGAGAGTTCTTGCGCCGACACCAGCCGGTTCAAGATCCTGTATTATTTCAAGCACTTCTTCAAGCTCTTTTTCTGAAGTATCCACATTCTGCAGAAAGGCCAGGTCGTCAACAATATTAACAAGTTCTCTTCTGAGGTAACCGTCCTCATCGATATTTCCAAGAATATACTCTCCAAGGATTTTTTGCTTTTCGGTAAGGTACCTTAGGCTGAGTTGCGACTCAAGGTGTTCATGGAACGAGTATCCAACCGAAAAAGGTATTTCAACCCTTTTATCTTCGTCTTTACTATAGTTTTTTTCCTGAAGGCGGTAATCAGGTATGTCATCCTCTTCAATATAGTCATCGAGAGTAAATTCATCCTTATCCTTATCGGTCTCCTCAAATTGTTCTTCCTCTTCTCCTTCAGTACTAACATCATCTTCCTCCTGACCCTCTTCCAGGGCCGGGTTCTCCTCGAGCTCTTTTTTTATCCTCTCTTCAATCTGCAAAGTAGGAACCTCCAGCAGTTTTATCATTTGAATCTGCTGAGGAGAAAGCTTCTGAAGCAATTTTTGTTGTAACCTCTGGTTTAACATCCTTTTCTCTTCTACATTGCCATCAGGGAATAATACTCGCTAAAATTCAGCATTCTTCGGTGTTCGGGGGAATGGGATCACATCTCTGATATTAGACATACCTGTGACAAATAATATCATTCTCTCAAATCCAAGTCCAAATCCGCTGTGAGGCGCGGTTCCAAATCTTCTTGTGTCGAGATACCACCACAAATCTTTTTCAGGCATCTTCATTTCTTTTATACGGGCAAGAAGTCTGTCATACTGCTCTTCTCTCTGCGATCCTCCAATGATCTCACCAATACCAGGGAACAGAACATCCATGGCTCTTACAGTTCTGCCATCATCATTCTGTTTCATATAAAAGGCTTTAATATCCTTCGGATAATCTGTAAGTATGACCGGTCTTTTAAAGTGCTCTTCAACAAGATATCGCTCATGCTCTGCCTGCAGGTCGCGTCCCCAGCCTACCTGGTATTCCCATTTCCTGCCTGAAGCGGTAAGAATATCTACTGCCTCGGTATATGTTATCCTGATAAACTCATTTTCAAGTACAAACTTAAGTCTGTCAAGAAGTGCTTTATCAATCATATTATTTAGAAACTCCAGGTCCTCCCTGCAATTTTCCAGTGCATACCTTATCAGATACTTAACAAACTCTTCCGCAAGATCCATATTATCATTAAGGTCATAGAAGGCCATTTCAGGCTCTATCATCCAGAATTCAGCGAGATGGCGCGGAGTATTGGAGTTTTCTGCCCTGAAGGTAGGCCCGAAAGTGTAAATGTCACCTAATGCCAATGCCCCAAGTTCCCCTTCAAGCTGACCTGAGACGGTAAGATTTGTCTCCTTGCCAAAAAAATCATTTTTATAATCAGTCAATCCAGCCTCATCATGCGGTATATTTTTCAGGTCCATTGTTGTAACATGAAACATCTCACCGGCACCTTCACAGTCACTTCCCGTTATAATCGGTGTGTGCAGATAGACAAATCCTTTGTCGTTAAAGTACTTATGAATGGCAAATGCCATCGCATGCCTGATTCTGAATACGGCTCCGAATGTATTGGTTCTGAAGCGCAGGTGAGCATGCTCCCTGAGGAACTCCATTGAATGTCCCTTTTTCTGCAAAGGGTAAGTTTCAGCATCACTCTTGCCATAAAGCTCGATCGAGGAGGCATTTATCTCCACACTCTGTCCCTGTCCCTGCGATGCAACAAGCTTCCCGGTAACGGCAATGCATGCCCCTGTGGTGACATCTTTAAGCAGGTTCTCCTCAAATAGAGCTACATCAACAACTATCTGTATATTATTAATCGTCGATCCATCATTCAGGGCAATGAATACTATGTTTTTATTCCCTCGTTTGGTTCTTACCCAACCCTTTACTACCACATCGGAATCCAACTGCGGATAGGCTAATAATGCTTTTACCTTCGTTCTTTTTATCATGGTCATCTCTTTTCAACAAAATAGTAGCGCAAAAATAATAAATAATAATTACCCTAAATACGAGTTATTACTAATAGGGCAAATAACCTTATAACATAATGGTTTGATAATTGGTAAAATCTGAATAACTTTGAACTTATAAATGAAACCTGTATAGAGCTATGGAAGAACAAAAAAAGCTTATAGTTGTGCCATGGGACTTTACTCATGTTGCGGAACACGCACTGGCACATGCAGTTAAAATCGGAAGAATGGTTAATAATGACATATGCCTTTTGCATATTGTCGATCCGGGGATAAGCCCAAAAGTGGAAGCTGAAAAAAGCTCACAGCTAAAAGGGCTGATTGAGGAGAACAGCAGAAAATATAATGTGTCAATTTCTTACCATATTTCCAAAGGAAGTATTTTCTCTGCAATAGCCGATTTTGCCAATGAGAAAGAGGCCAGTCTCGTGGTAATGGGGACTCATGGGATGAAAGGGATGCAAAAGCTTACCGGAAGCTGGGCCCTGAAGGTAATAGTTAAGTCAAAAATACCATTTATTGTTGTTCAGGATGCTCCGTCTGACCAGGAACGCTATCATAACATTGTCTTCCCTGTTGATTTCAGGGGCGAGAATAAAGAGAAGATGAAAATGGCTATTTTCATGGGTAAGTATTTTGATTCAAAAATACATATGCTCGTTGCTGTAAGTAGTGATAAAAATCTTCAGAAAAAAACTAAAACAAACCTGAATTTTGGTATTAAATATCTTATTCAGAATAATATAGAGTATGAAATTCATGAAGTGACCAAGGGTAACTTTGCTCAGCAGACAATCGACTTTGCACAAAAGATAAATGCTGATCTTATACTTATTGTGACTACCAAGAATATTACTGTCGCAGATTATGTACTGGGAGCCTCAGAACAGTATATGATTGCCAACAGTTCCAGGATTCCGATATGCTGTGTTAATCCCAGGGCTACTTTTACTAAAACAGGACAATTTATGGGTGGCTGGGGTGACTGATAAAATTGTACTTCAGGTTAAGAATCGAATTGTCAGAAAAAGCATCCATTTATGTCAATTGTAGTAAAGGGCGTTACAAAGTTATATGGTGAACAGAAGGCGCTCGATAACGTCTCCTTTGAAGTGAAGACAGGCGAAATTGTTGGTTTTCTGGGGCCTAATGGCGCTGGTAAATCAACAATGATGAAGATAATTACCGGCTTCATACCGGCCTCATCAGGAGCAGTATATGTAAATGATACTGAGGTTGAAACAAACAATACAGAGGTTCGTCAGATTATAGGCTATCTCCCTGAAAACAACCCCTTGTACCCTGAAATGTATGTCAGAGAGTACCTTGGTTTTGTAGCATCTATTTACAAAAGTACAATACCAAAGAAACAACAGATTGATAATATTATCGAGCTGACCGGCCTTGTCCCCGAACAGAAGAAAAAGATCGGATCGCTGTCCAAGGGGTATAAACAAAGGGTTGGCCTGGCACAGGCGCTAATACATAATCCTGATATCGTGATACTCGATGAAGCTACAACAGGTTTAGACCCTAATCAGATTATTGAGATAAGAAACCTGATAAGAGAGGCCGGGAAAGAAAAGACAGTGATGCTTTCAACTCATATCATGCAGGAGGTTGAAGCTATCTGTGACCGCGTAATAATTATTGATAAGGGCGTTATAGTTGCTAATGAAGAGAAAAGCAAAATATACTCAAAACTAAGGCGGACAAACCAGATCATTCAGGTCGAGTTTGACAGGTTGATACCTGAAGAATCACTGGCTCAGATAAAAAATGTCACCCGTGTAATCCTTGTTAAGAACAACATCTGGCAGATTGAATCTGAGGGAGAGGAGGATATCCGTACCGACCTGTTTGCATTTGCAGTGAACAGCAACCTTACAGTTCTATCCCTTCAGAAGAAGGAGAATAACCTTGAAGAGGTTTTCAGACATCTTACAAACGGATAATTATTTTGTTATTGCTGTTTTTTTTATTTGCTTTGTACTGTAATAAATGTGGAAAAATTTGAGCTGATTGCAACCACTGGAAAAAAATGCTAAACCGCGGACAATTCCTCTTTTACAATCAATCAAACTTCCCATCTTGAAAAAAGTACCTGGAGCGATCTGAGGTTTAGAGTACTTATATTTTAAGAAGCTGAATTATTTTTCCGTAAAATAACTCTGACTACTCTGGACTTTTAAGTCATTCCTGACTTTTAATATTTATTGTAACTAAATAAAAAATTGATATGGGATATTTATTTACTTCCGAATCAGTATCTGAAGGGCATCCCGACAAGGTCGCCGATCAGATATCAGATGCTCTTCTTGATGAATTTCTCCGTTGGGATCCGGAGTCAAAAGTTGCCTGCGAAACATTTGTAACCACAGGACTTGTTGTCTGTGGTGGCGAGGTTCGCACCGAAGGATGGGTAGATGTGCAGGAGACCGCACGAAAGGTGATCCGTAAAATTGGCTATACCAAAGCAGAATATCGGTTTGACTGCGACTCCTGTGGAGTAATCTCAACAATACACGAACAATCGGGCGACATAAACCAGGGCGTGGTACGCGAAAAACCTGAAGAGCAGGGTGCCGGGGACCAGGGTATGATGTTTGGCTATGCCTGCCGTGAAATGGATAACTATATGCCTCTGACCATCGAACTGGCCCACCGTCTCCTTAATGAGCTTGCAATAATAAGACGCGAAGGCAAACAGATGAAATACCTAAGGCCCGATAGTAAATCGCAGGTTACTGTTGAGTACGATGATAATAACAACCCTCTGCGCATCGACACAATAGTTATAAGTACCCAGCACGATGAGTTTATCCTTCCTGCCGGTAAAACTCAAAAAGCCGAACTTATTTCAGAAAAAGCAATGCAGACAAAAATTGCCGATGACCTTATGAAGATTCTTATCCCTCGTGTTAAGAAGAACCTTCCGGCAAGAATACAGAAATTGTTTAACAGCAATTATAAACTTCTGGTAAACCCGACTGGTAAATTTGTCATTGGGGGACCTCACGGAGATACCGGTCTTACAGGCCGTAAAATTATTGTAGATACATACGGAGGACACGGAGCTCACGGGGGAGGTGCATTTTCAGGAAAAGACTCCTCTAAAGTTGACAGGTCAGCTGCCTATGCCACCCGGCATATTGCCAAGAACATTGTTGCTGCAGGCGTTTGCGACCAGGCCCTGCTGCAGGTTGCATACGCAATAGGCGTTGCAAAACCCGTTGGCCTATACATTAATACATATGGTACAGCCAGGGTAAAAGATAAAAAAGGCAAGATTCTTACCGATGGGGAGATAGCAGAAAAGATCAATACTATTTTTGATATGCGTCCCTTTGCAATAATTCAGCGATTTGGACTTAAAAACCCAGTGTTCCTTCCAACTGCATCTTACGGGCACTTCGGCCGCGATAGCTACTCAGAATCTGTTGATGTGTTCTTTGAGGTACCGGGAGCTAAATCAAAAGGGGTAAATGGCAACGGGAAAAAAGTATATCAGAAAAAGGTGGAATTCTTTGCCTGGGAAAAACTTGATTATGTAGAAAAAATCAGGAAAGCATTTAATCTTTAAGAGATATCTGACACACCATATGCATAAAAATACAAAGATCAGATAATTATAGCTTTATGAATATTCTTGAGGAACTAAAGCAGAATAAAATTCTTCTTTCTGACGGAGCCTGGGGCACTCTTCTCCAGGAAAAAGGTATGCTGCCCGGAGAATGTCCGGAATTATGGAATATAACCCACAGAAAAGAGGTCGGGGATATTGCTGCTTCTTACGTGCAGGCAGGTTCCGATATCATTGAGACAAACAGTTTCGGGGGAAGTGTCTTTAAACTTTCACAGTATGGCCTAGGAGAAAGGGTAAAGGAAATAAATATGGCTGCAGCTGCAATATCGCGCGAAGTTGCAGGAAAAGATAAACATGTTGCCGGCTCTATAGGACCATCAGGGAAAATGTTGCTGATGGGAGATGTTACAGAGGATGAGCTCTATAATGCTTTCGGCGAGCAGGCAGCGGCCCTTGAGGCCGGAGGTGCAGATATCATTATTGTTGAAACAATGTCGGCAGTTGATGAAGCTTCATTGGCTGTAAGAGCTGCCAGGGATAAAACAAAATGCACTGTGATAGTTACAATGACATTCTCGGAATCACTTAACGGAGAGTACCATACCATGATGGGTGTCTCACCCGAAGAGATGGTCATTTCAATGAAAGAAGCCGGGGCCCATATTATTGGCTCAAATTGCGGAAACGGTATCAAAGACATGGTAGGCATAGTAAATGCCATCAGGGCTGTTGACAAAAGCATACCTGTTATGATTCAGGCCAACGCAGGAGTTCCGGAATTCGTTGAAGGAAAAACTCTCTTTCGTGAATCACCTGAGATGATGGCATCATTTATACCGGATATTCTTAATGCCGGAGCTAATATTGTCGGGGGATGCTGTGGCACAACCCCCGAGCACATCAGGCTTATGGGCAAGATGCTGAAAAAATAGTTAACACCTTAAAGCCCGGAATTGTCTGATCAGTACGAAGCCTTTACTATCCTGGCAATATTATCGGACCGCCCCAGTGTATAGAAATGAATTCCGGGTATTCCGAGCTTCATTAATTCTTTTGATTGCATTATTGCCCATTCTATGCCTGCTTCACGTGCCTCATTATCTGTTTTGCATTTCTGCACAGCAGCAAACAGATCATTGGGCAGATCAATATGGAAGGTTTGAGGTAATAGCCTGATGTCGTTCAGGGCTGATATTGGCTTGATACCCGGGATTATCGGGACCGTGATGCCCATTTTTCTGCATTCATCCCTGAACCGGCAGAACTTATTGTTATCAAAAAACATCTGGGTTACAATATAGCTGGCCCCTGCATCAACTTTTTGTTTCAGGTTCAGCAGGTCTACCTGTCTGTTAGCTGCTTCGAAGTGCTTTTCCGGATAACCTGCCACTCCAATACAGAATTTTGTCGGATCGGCATTTTCAAGGTTTTCTTCAAGATACTTCCCATGGTTCATATCAGCTATTTGCTGAACAAGTTCAAAGGTATGGGTATGTCCATTCTTCTCGGGTATAAATGAACGACTTCCCTTCTGGGGATCTCCCCTCAGTGCCAGAACATCATGAATTCCCAGGAACCTCATCTCAATAAGCACATTCTCTGTCTCCTCCCTGGTGAACCCGCCACACAGGAGATGAGGAACAACAGGTATATTATACTTGTATTTTACTGCAGCTGCCAGGGCAATGGTACCGGGTCGCAGACGAACTACTCTCTTCTCAAGAAGGCCATCGGGTCTCTCCCTGAAAAGAGTTTCATTCCTGTGCGATGTGAAATTTATATACGCAGGTTCATATTCAATAAGTCTGTCAATTGCAGCATAAGTGCGTTCAATACTATGCCCTTTCAGCGGAGGAAGGAGCTCAAATGTGAACAAGGGCCCCTTTGCACTATTAATCTTTTCTCTTACAGTCATTTCCGTTTTTATGTCATAAATTTGGAGAGAGCCATTTTTCAGCCTCTCCGATAGTAAAATTCTTTCTTACTGCATAATCCTTCAACTGATCCTGGCCAATCTTGCCAATATTAAAATAGGCAGAACCAGGATGCGAGAAGAAATATCCGCTGACCGACGCCGGCGGCACCATCGCATAGTTCTCAGTAAGCCAGGCTCCTATCGCCTCCTCCGGTCCAAGAAGGTCGAACAGTACTCGTTTCTCAGTATGATCGGGACATGCGGGATACCCCGGAGCCGGCCTTATACCCCTGTACTTCACCTTAAGTAACTCTTCAACAGGCAGTTTCTCTCCTTGAGCATAAGCCCAGTATTCATTCCTGATCCTCTCATGAAGCCATTCTGCAGCTGCCTCAGCCAAACGGTCACTTAATATTCTTATCATTATTGAAGCATAATCATCCTCCTGGTACTTACTAAAGGCCTTATCATCAATAGCTGCTGTAACAACAAAGGTTCCCAGGTAGTCGGTCAATCCTGTGGACTCAGGTGCTATGTAATCAGAAAGTGACAAGTTGGGAACACCATTTTCTTTAGGTTCCTGGTTTCTTAAAAACCGGAAGATCGTTTTAACCTCTTTCCTTGTTTCATCTGTAAACACCTTAACATCATCACCATACGAAACTGCCGGCAATAAGCTAAACACAGCTCTGGCAACAATAATTTTCTTCTCAATAATCTCTTTCAGATAAAACTGCGCATCGTCAAACAGTTTCTTTGCCTCAGTCCCTTTAGCCTTATCATTGAAAATTGCCGGGTACTTTCCTGAGATCTTCCACGAAAAGAAAAAGAAAGTCCAGTCAATATAACCCGTAAGCTCATTCAGATCAATTTCCTGCAAAATATGCTGACCCTGTTTTAACGGCACAGCAATCTTAAAGTTATTCCAGTCAGTTTTATAACTGTTTTCCCTTGCCTCTTCAATAGTAAGAAGAATCTTTCCCGTCTGTCTTGAGTTGTGATCTTCCCTGAGTTTCCGGTATCTGTCATGTATTCCGGACACATATTTTTCATTGTTCTTCTGAAGCAATGAAGATATTACCCCTGCTGCTTTCGAGGCATCCTTAACATGAATAACGGAATGTGAATAGGCAGGAGCAACCTTTACTGCTGCGTGTATCTCCGAAGTTGTTGCACCTCCTATCAGCAGCGGAATATTTATTTTTCTTCTCTCCAATTCTGCTGCAACATGTACCATCTCCTCCAGCGATGGGGTAATCAACCCGCTTAACCCTATAATGTCTACATTTTCTTTTAATGCAGTATCGATAATCTTTTCAGCAGGGACCATTACACCAAGGTCAATTATATCATAGCTGTTGCACGCTAAAACAACCCCGACAATATTCTTTCCGATATCATGCACATCGCCTTTTACTGTAGCAAGAAGCACCTTCCCTGCACTCTTCTTCTCATCTCCCTCACTCTCAGATTCAATATAAGGAGCCAGCCTGGTAACTGCCTTTTTCATCACCCTGGCACTCTTTACCACCTGCGGAAGAAACATCTTTCCCGATCCGAAGAGATCCCCAACTTCATTCATCCCTCCCATAAGCGGACCTTCTATCAGTTCTATTGATCGCCTGAAGAGCGAACGTGCCTCTTCAACATCCTGCTCAATAAATTCATCAAGTCCCCTGATGAGTGAGTGCTTAATCCGGTCAATAACAGGCAGCTGACGCCAGGCATCTTCAACCTCCTGCTTCTTCCCGCTGTTCCTTATCCCCTCTGCAAACTTAACAAGCCTCTCTGTTGAATCCTTACGGCGGTTAAGTATAACATCCTCTGTCAGCTGAAGAAGTTCCGGTTCTATTTCCGTGTAAACCTGCAGCATGCCGGGATTAACAATCCCCATATCGAGTCCTGCCTTAATTGAATGGTAAAGGAACACTGAGTGCATCGCCTCCCGAACTTTGTCTGTGCCACGAAATGAAAAAGAGAGATTACTTATTCCTCCGCTGACTTTTGTGAGGGGCAGGTTCTGCTTAATCCATTCTATAGTACGGATATAATTAACCGCATAGTTATTGTGTTCTTCGATGCCAGTGGCAACAGCCAGAACATTTGGGTCGAAGATTATATCTTCAGGCGGAAAGTCAAGTTTGCCTGTGAGCAGACGATAGGATCGTTCAGCAACGCTTATCCTCTTTTCATATGTGTCGGCCTGGCCCGTTTCGTCAAACAGCATGATAACAGCAGCGGCGCCATATTTTCTTATTTTCCTGGCATGAGCGAGGAAGACCTCTTCTCCCTCCTTAAGACTTATTGAATTTACAACCGACTTACCCTGTATACACTTCAAGGCAGCTTCAATAACACTCCATCGCGATGAGTCTATCATCAAAGGGAGCTTTGAAATATCTGGTTCGGCCATAATAAGGTTAACAAACTTCACCATGGCCCTCTCAGAATCTAGCATCGCCTCATCCATGCATATATCAATTACCTGGGCCCCTCCCTCAACCTGGTTTCTGGCAATGGCCAGCGCATCATCATATTTCTCTTCCTTTATCAGGCGGGCAAATTTAATTGACCCCGATACATTTGTCCGTTCGCCAACATTTACAAAGTTGGTTTCAGGTGTTATTGTGAGGACCTCCAGTCCGCTGAGCCTCGTATATCTTTTAATATCAGGTATTTTACGAGGCTTGTATTGTTTTGACAATTCCGATATTTTGCGGATATGCAGAGGTGTGGTCCCACAGCATCCGCCTATAATATTCACCCAGCCCTCTTTCATAAAGTCACCGGCTATTGCAGCCATTTCTGTTGCAGACTGATCATATTCGCCAAATTGATTTGGCAGGCCGGCATTTGGATGAACTGAAACATAAAATCCAGCTTTCGCTGACAACTCTTCAACAAATGGTCTAAGCTGTTCTGCTCCAAGGGCACAGTTAAGCCCGATACTAAAGAGAGGGAAGTGTGAAACAGATACCATAAACGCTTCAAGGGTTTGTCCTGTCAGGGTCCTGCCACTGGCATCTGTAATAGTGCCCGATACCATTACCGGAAGTCGTACGCCCTTATCTTCGAATACATTATCTATTGCATACAGGGCCGCCTTGCAATTAAGTACATCAAATATTGTTTCAATGAGAAGTATATCAACACCTCCATCAATCAAACCTTTGGTCTGCTCTTCATATGCCTCTACAAGCTGGTCAAAACTAACTGCGCGTGCTCCAGGGTCATTAACATCCGACGACATTGAAGCGGTGCGGTTAGTAGGACCCAGGGTGCCAGCTACATAATGTGATCCTGTTTGACCTGTGTTTTCAAACTCTTTTATAACCTCCGCAGCTAATCGTGCCGACTGAAAATTCATATTATAAACCTGGCTTTCCATTCCATAATCAGACATTGATATCCTGTTGGAATTAAAAGTATTTGTTGTAATAATATCTGCTCCGGCTTCGAGATACTCCCTGTGGATCAGTCTGATTGTTTCAGGTTTAGTAAGCGACAGCAAGTCGTTATTCCCTTTCTGAAGCATCTGGTGATCCCTGAAAAGATCTCCACGATAATCACTCTCCTGAAACTTATGTTTCTGGATCATCGTCCCCATAGCTCCATCGAGAATGAGTATCTTATGCTGTATTTTTTCTGCTAAATTCAGCTTCATTATTCCTGGTTTTTTACCCCCTGCATTTTTTGAGGGACTTGCCTGCTTCACGAATTCAAGCCTCCTTTATTCCAATACCTAACGAGGCATCGGTGTAGGCTGCGGGAGTTATTTTTCTCCCGGTATTCACGATAAAAACATCCATGCCGGGAAGTTGTTTTCTGATTGCATAAAGTCGCTCAAGGTTAACAACTCCGATCACATATTTGTTAAATCTTCCGCTAAAGTATTCCGAGACTTCCTCAAATCCAAATAATTCCTTCTCCTTTTCATCATTATAGCGAAGGTAGATCTCAAGTTTGTGGTTGCGCGTGTAGTCAGACACGGTTCCCTGCTGGTATTTCTTATACTCGTATCTGTAACCATATGAATTGGCAGAAATATCAGAGAGCACCGCACTTCCTGTAGCATGCCCGCCTGCACCTTTCCCGCAAAAAAACTGTTTATCAGCAAAAGCCGCTTCGGTAATCACCCCATTGTACTCATTATCTACATTATACAGATACTTATCGGCCGAGATGAAACGGGGAAGAACAAAACTTGTGATTGTACTGTCATTTGTTTTCCCTACATAAGGCACAAGCTTGATCTTTAAACCCTTTTCCTTTGCATACTGAATATCAAATTTTGATATTTTGCTTATTCCATAGTGGAAAACCTCATCCGGGTCGAGAAAGAGGCCATAGGCATGACCTGTTATTATGCAGAGCTTATATTTTGCATCCCAGCCATCAACATCCAGGGTAGGATCTGATTCTGCAAATCCCTTTTCCTGAGCCTGCTTCAATGCCTCTGAATAGGGAATGCCCTCATTGTGCATCTTTGTAAGAATATAATTTGTTGTACCGTTTAGGATTCCGCGCAACGAGTGAAGAAGCTCATTATCATAATATTCCTCAAGATTTCTGATTATGGGAATACTTGCTCCGGCCGATGCCTCATAGAGGAGAGAAACATTGTATTTTTTCTGCAAGTCAACAAGTTCTCTAAAGTGTTTCGCCACCATCATCTTATTGGCAGTTACCACATTCTTCCCGCTTTTCATTGCGCGTGTTACAATATTGAACGCCTCATCTGCATCATCAATAAGTTCAACCACCAGGTTAATAGAGGGGTCATTCAGGATATCATCCTTATCAAAAGTGAAATTGGACATTGGTATCCTTCTTTGTTTTGTGCGATCCTTTACACAGATCTTAACAATATCAGCCTTAAAACCATTGCTGCTGTTAAGTACGTCATGAAGACCCTGCCCCACACAACCATATCCGAATAATCCTATTTGTAATTTCGATCGTGTCATTTTAATCTATACTAATAATCCTTTAACTAAAAAAACTATAATAACCTCCTCACCTTCCCACAACCGGTAAGGTCGGGTAAGGCAAGGGGTATAATTTAATTCCGGCTTCAATTATAAAACCTGCCTGAAAGCCTGCTCAAAATCATATATTATATCATCAATATGCTCGAGGCCCACCGATACCCTGAAAAGACCCGGCTCAATACCCACAGCATGTTGCTCTTCAGCAGACAGTTGAGAGTGTGTGGTTGCTGATGGTTGAATTATTAATGTTTTGGCATCTCCAACGTTTGCCAGATGGCTAACCAACTCAAAATGTTCAACCAGCTTAACAGCTTTTGATTTCTCAGCTTTAAGAACAAAGCTTAAAACGCCTCCAGCGCCTTTAGGCAGATATTTCTCAGCAAGCTTATTATAAGGATTCCCCGGCAATCCAGGGTAATTCACCTTCTCGACAGCTGGGTTTGCCTGAAGCCACTTTGCAAGAGCCAGAGTATTCTGAATATGACGTTCCATTCTGAGAGAGAGTGTTTCAAGTCCCTGTATCAGCAGGAAAGAGTTAAATGGGCTTATTGCAGGACCCAGATCTCTTAATCCTTCAACACGAGCCTTAACAATAAAAGCAATATTTCCTGCAGGCGAGGTCTGCGAAAAGATATCACCAAAAATCTTTCCATGGTACCCTTCAGCAGGTTCGGTGAACACAGGGAAATTACCGTTATTCCAGTTAAAATTAGCTGCGTCGGTTATTACACCACCAATGCTTGTTCCGTGTCCGCCTATCCACTTGGTTGCAGATTCCACAACAATATTCGCCCCGTGTTCAATCGGCCGGCAAAGGTAACCACATGCTCCGAATGTATTATCAACAACAAGGGGTAAACCGTGCTTAACAGCAAGTTTGGAAAAAGCATCAAAATCAGGAACATTAAATCCGGGGTTCCCGATCGTTTCTACATAAACAGCTTTTGTGTTTTTGTCAATAAGCTTTTCAAATGAGTCAGGGTTCAGGTCTTTGGCAAACCTTGCTTCTATCCCGAAATTTGCAAACGTAACCTTAAACTGGTTATGTGTTCCTCCGTAAAGGAAAGGGGAAGTTATGAAGTTTTCACCATTTTTCAGAATCGTTGTAAGTGCAATAAACTGTGCCGCATGGCCCGATGACACAGCCAGGGAAGCAGCTCCTCCTTCAAGGGCAGCTACCCGTTTTTCAAACACATCAGTTGTTGGATTATTAATTCGGGTGTAGATATTACCCCACTCTGCCAAATCAAACAGATCGGCAGCATGTTTTGCATTTTTGAAAATATAGGAAGATGTCTGATACAGTGGAACGGCTCTCGACAGGGTATCCCTGTCAGGCTGATGACCAGCATGAATCTGTAAGGTCTCGAATTTAATTTTCTTATTTTTCATAATAATGGTTTTTTAATTTTACAAACTGCCGGACGAACAGATATAGTAATCTTAATCGACTTCCGGTTAATACAAATGAAAAGGTTGATTGAAGATCAGAATTAGCCTCTTCGCATGCGCATAGGCAGAAGCGGCATGATGAAGTTGTTGTGTTTAAGATGAATCGAATCCATTTTTTCCGTTTTAAATTTTTATCATCTCCCGGCTTTCCGGGATTAGGTTTTGGCACCGTTCTCCGTCAGTTGCCGGATTGGTTGCCAGGGTTTCACAGAGCCTAATCTCTTCACCCTTCTTAATAAAAATCAAACAGCCTCTATAAGGAAGGAATATTTGATTTGTGGGGTCAAAGATATAAATGATTTTTAAAAATGCAAAAAACCCGCCCCCAAACTCCCTATATTTGTGCCAGATGGCAATATAGGGGGGCGGGGGCTAAAATGTGGGAGATAAAAGACACTCATTCTTCACCTTAGATTTAATATTTACCCTATTTTTGCATATCAAATAATTACGCGATGAAGAACAACTTAGTTATCTACAACACCCTTAGCAAGAAAAAGGAACTCTTTGAACCTCTTCATCCTCCCTTTGTCGGATTATATGTATGCGGACCGACCGTCTACAGCAACGCACACCTTGGCCATGCCAGGCCCGCTGTAATATTTGACCTGCTTAACAGGTATCTTCTGCACCTTGGTTATAAGGTCAGGTATGTACGAAATATCACCGATGTAGGTCACCTCGAAGATGAAACAGCCGGAGAAGGTGAAGACAGGATTACTAAAAAAGCCCGTGCGGAACATCTTGAACCGATGGAGGTTGTGCAAAAATACATGAATACTTATCACAAAAATCTTGAACAGCTGAATACTCTCCCTCCCTCAATTGAGCCCAGGGCAAGCGGACATATAATTGAACAACAGGAACTTATTAAAGAGATTATTGAACAGGGTTATGCTTATGAGGTTAACGGATCTGTCTATTTCGATGTGCTTAAATATAACGGGAAATACAAATATGGCATACTTTCCGGAAGGATCCTTGAAGATCTCCAGAGTAATACCCGAAGCCTGGAAGGACAGAGCGAAAAACGAAACTCATTCGATTTTGCTCTCTGGAAAAAAGCTGCACCGGAGCACATAATGAAATGGCCCTCCCCATGGAGTGTCGGATTTCCCGGCTGGCACCTGGAGTGCTCTGCTATGAGTGTGAAATATCTTGGTGAAGAGTTCGACATACACGGAGGAGGCATGGACCTGCAGTTCCCTCATCATGAATGCGAAATTGCCCAATCGACTGCGGCACACGGAAAAGGAGCAGTACGTTACTGGATGCATAATAATATGATAACTATTAATGGCCAGAAGATGGCCAGATCGCTTGGTAATTTTATAACCCTCGACCAGCTTTTCAGCGGCGATCATCCCTTATTGCATCAGGCTTACAGCCCAATGACAATAAGATTTTTTGTGCTGCAGGCCCACTATCGAAGTACTGTCGATTTCTCCAACGAAGCCCTTCAGGCAGCTGAAAAAGGACTTCAGAAACTGCTGAAAGCATTTGATACACTAAACAAACTCAGACCATCAGCCACTTCAACAGTTGATGTCGCTGCACTGAAGAATAAATGCTACGAGGCACTCAATGATGACCTCAACAGCCCTATTCTGCTGTCACATCTTTTTGAAGGAGTGAAAATGATAAATTCAATTTCAGATGGTAGTGAAAAGGCTGATGAAAAAGAAATAGGATCACTGAAAGAGCTCTTTAATACCTTCCTATTTGAAATCCTGGGACTAAAAGATGAAGCATCAGGGAAAAATGATGAGAAGCTCACGGGTGACCTGATGAAGATCATTATTGAACTGAGACAGGATGCAAAAAACAATAAAGACTGGAGCGCATCTGATAAAATCAGGGATGAGCTAAGTAAGGTTGGCATTTCCCTGAAGGATAGAAAAGATGGAGTGGATTGGGAAATTTAGACCCCCTGTAATCCCCCTTGAAGGGGGATAAGAATGTGGAGGGAAGAGGGATTGGGG
>JFJP01001773.1_pt1 | contig 34690 bp, 22 predicted proteins | sample 431651 | NCBI WGS metagenome assembly JFJP01 (sample SAMN02602958, study PRJNA72255) | Microbial mat metagenome, whole genome shotgun sequencing project. | biome: fresh water; feature: sink hole; material: water; isolation source: purple microbial (photo- and chemosynthetic) mats found in... | reverse complement strand
TGCGCATCCAGATAAAGCACAGCCAAAAACTCCCAGCGACCATGTTTAGTTACGATCTGGTTGAACATCGACAACTGAGCTTCCAGTTCTTCCATCCGCCTAAGCTCAGGGGCTTCTAGCCCCCTTTACCCTGACTTCCATTTGCAGTACTAACCGAACTGATCCCGTGCGAGATAATCACCACTATCTAGCTCCCCCCTAAATCGCGACTTCTTCATGCCAATCTCCCCTATCGTTTAATAATTCCAAACAACAGAAAATTACGCACCCAAAGTGTCTTGACTTAGGGGGAAGCTTACAAAGCCATCTGCGCCTGCATCGTCCTCAAGCACAATCGCTAGAGCGGTGATAAAGCGAAACAGATTTCCAAACAATTTGGTGACTGGGTAGCTAAGGAAGTTCGTTTCGGCGACAATCTGCAGAAAACCCGTTCCGGCAAAATCATGGGGCGCCTACTGCGCGTGCTTGCCAAGGTGAGAAAATCACCCAGGATATGTCGACACTTGAAAATCAAGCAATCCTGGAACAACTCAAGGAAGCGCAGTAAAACTCTTGGGAGGTTACATATTGACTGAAGTTACGCGTTAAACTCTCAATTTTCCTATCAGAGGTACGAGTGGAAAAAATATAAGACAGAAATTGCTATTTTCCACTGATTTGTTGCTATAATTTTATCCTAATGAAAATCAGATTAAGCAAAACTCAATTGTAATTTCAGGAGAGATGGATGAGTGGTTGAAGTCGCACGCCTGGAAAGCGTGTATAGGTTAATATCCTATCGGGGGTTCGAATCCCCCTCTCTCCGCCAAAAATTTAAGTCATTTAAATTAAATGATTTTTTAATAAAATTAGCGTCATTTTATGGGCAGATTTTTTAATTCTGAAGGTAACTTAGCAATAAAGTTTTCTAATTGCTCCTCGCTTCCAAAATTTATTGACAATCACCCCAACCATTAAATTTGGTATAAAAAATATCATAGAGAAAATAAATATTTGCTCTATGATATTTTTTCTCGATTTTCTAAAATATGTCACTTCTCGTAGAGTGGTGCCCGAGAGAGGAATCGTCTCCCAACCTCTTCATTACTAATGAATTGCTATACCAACTGAGCTACACCGGAATTACTTTTGTAGCACGCATATGCAAAAGCATAAGTTTGCTTCTAGCAGCAACCAATCCAAACATTGAAGCTAGCCAATGCGACGGCTTTGGCCAGCTGGCACGGATTATTTATTTACAGGAACGCTGGTGAAAGTGCAGTTGTTGCTCTGTCATTGGCGAGGTCTGGCAGCAGCCGGTTGAGCAGGAGCCGCAACCGCCGGGTACTCTGGTCGGTTGTAGACGTTTGCCCAATGCGCGTAGCAGGGGCGGGCACGATGCTGTGCTCAGGGAGTTTGCCGATGCCGCTTGCCAGCGTTGGCTGACCGCTGGCATCAAGCAGCGGCAGGAGTAGATCAGGCTGGCTGCCACGGCGGCACCTATGATGATGCCTTGCAATATGAGAAATGACATCATGTCAAGAACCTTGTAATTTGATAGGTGAGGAAAGCCGCCAGGTAGGCAAGACCGAACAGGTAGGCAGTAACGATAGCGACGATTTTCCAGGAGTTGGTTTCGCGCCGCATCACTGCCAGCGTTGACATGCATTGTGGAGCGAACACGTACCAGGACAGAAGCGCCAGTGCTGTAGCGAGCGACCATTGATGTGCAATCATCGACCCCAGTTGCGAGGCAATCGCGTCTTCGCTGCCGGACATCGCATATACCGTGCCCAGAGCTGATACCGCGACTTCACGGGCAGCCATGCCTGGCACCAGCGCAATACAGATCTGCCAGTTGAAGCCGATCGGCGCAAATACGTATTCCAGCAAATGACCGATGCGGCCAGCCAGGGTGTAATCGATGGCGGGTAAGGACGCGCCTTCAGGTGGGCCGGGGAAGGTCGAAAGGAACCACAGCAGTACGGTCAGCGCCAGGATAATGGTGGTGACGCGGCGCAGGAAAACCAATGCGCGTTCCCACAGGCCGATGGCGATATTGCGTGCGCTAGGAAAACGATAAGACGGCAACTCCATCAACAGTGCATGCTCGCTTTTGTCTTTGTGCATGCGCTTGACGATCCATGACAGTGCCAGCGCACTGAATATGCCGGCTACGTACAACACGAACAGCACGATGCCTTGCAGGTTAAACAGATTCCAGACGCTGTAATTGGGAATGAAAGCAGAAATTAGCAGCGTGTATACTGGCAAGCGCGCCGAGCAGGTCATCAGTGGCGCCACCAGGATGGTGGTGAGGCGGTCGCGCGGGTCTTGGATGCTGCGTGTGGCCATGATGCCTGGGATCGCGCATGCGAAGCTGGACAGCAGCGGAATGAACGAGCGGCCGGTAAGACCGGCTTTGAACATCATCCAGTCCAGAAGGAACGCGGCGCGTGGTAGGTAGCCTGATTCTTCCAGCACCAGGATGAAGAAGAACAGGATCAGGATTTGCGGCAGGAACACCAGTACCGTACCCAGACCGCCGAAGATGCCGTCACTGATCAGGCTGCGCAACAGGCTTTCCGGAATTGCCGTCGCGACCCAGCCCCCAACTACGGCAACGATGGTCTGGATGCTATTCATCAGCGGCTGCGCCCAGGAGAACACCGCCTGGAAAATGAAGAACACGATCGCTGCCAGCAACGCCAGACCAAACACCGGATGCAATACCCAGCGGTCGATCATATCGTCGATCGGCGACGTGTTACGCGGCATTGTGACGGCCGCTACCAGCATGCTGCGCACCTGCGCGTGCAGATCATCGCCAACGATTCCGGCCGGTGGCACCGGTGTGCCGCTATGGTCTAAATAATTGATCAGATCGCGTGCGCCGCTGGCGCGTACTGCAATGGTTTCAATCACTGGGATGCCGAGGATACGCTCCAGTTCTGCGCGATCGATGACGATGCCGCGCTTGCTCGCCGCATCCATCATATTCAATGCCAGCACCATCGGCCGTCCCAGGCGCTTGACTTCGAGTACAAAGCGCAGGTGCAGGCGTAGGTTAGTTGCATCTGCCACGCACACAATCAAGTCCGGCAACGCCTCGGCTGGCATCTGGCCGAGGCAGACTTTGCGCGTGATCATTTCTTCGGGGCTGGTGGCCGCCAAACTGTAGGTACCCGGCAGGTCGATCAACTGGAACAATCGCCCGGATGGAGCAGTGAAGCGGCCCTCCTTTCGTTCGACAGTGACGCCGGCATAGTTGGCAACCTTTTGTCGGCTGCCGGTCAACTGATTGAACAATGCGGTCTTGCCGCAATTGGGGTTGCCGACAAGTGCGATCCTTAAGGAAGAAATTGAAGCAGAAACCGGTGTAACTGATGAGAAAGAGGCGAAAGAGGCGCCGGAAGACATATTTGTTTGTTTTCAGGAAACGGTTTGAACGTGTACGCGCTGCGCTTCGGAGCGTCGCAGGGCGAAGCGAGTGAAGCCGACTTGGATCATCAGTGGATCGGCAGATACGGGGCCGACAGCCACGACGCTGATTTTTTCATCCTGAACAAAGCCTAGTTCGCGTAGACGCTGGGCTATCGGATCGTTGTCGAATGCATCCTCGACATGCTTGATGACCGCGGGTGTTAATAGTGGCAAGTTGGAAAGTTTCACACGATATTCTTACTAGTATAAATAGTTAATAATTTTTATCTTAATACAATTGCGGTCGTCTGTATGTATTCTCTGAATAAAAAAAATAAAATAATGTGTGCTTAAGCAGGTCGAAGCGGCACCGATTTTGCTCCCCCGCTTGTAGAGCGAGGCCAAACTCATCCCATGCTCACGGCAAAGCTCCGGCACTAGCGTGCCGCCTCGACCCGCTTCAAAATGTTGATGATCTGACTTCCGGTAAAGCGTGATGTCTCCATGTACAACTTCCTCAAAATCGCATTTAAGAAAATCCTACTTTAAACCGATAATATTTTGCGGGAAGATTACCTACCGAGGACCTTGTCAATTGCATAGGATTTTCCGTAGTATCTTCTTCGATTAAAAAACTATTTTCAGCATCCATTTTTACAAAAAAGTGCCAATCAAATCGGCGCTCAGTCATTTAAACCATTACCACTTACATTATTTTTAAACGGCCCCGAAAACTCTTCAATCATGTTCTGAAACTCAGCGACATCTTCAAAGCTTTTATACACTGAAGCAAACCGGATATAAGCAATCTTGTCGAGCCGCTTCAGTTCGCGCATCACCAGTTCACCGACATGACCAGATAGCATCTCGCGCTCGCCGCTGGACAATAGCTTGTCCTTGATCCGCTGCAAAGCCTCATCCAGCGCCTCGAGCGAAACCGGCCGCTTGCGCAGGGCCAGCATTAGGCTGGCGCGTAATTTAAGTGGATCGAAATCGCTACGGCTACCATTTTTCTTGACGATCACCGGCATCACCAGATCGATCCGCTCGTAAGTCGTAAAACGTTTGTCGCAATGCATACAACGGCGCCGACGACGAATCGAATCACCCTCTTCCGATACACGCGTATCAAGAACCTGGGTTTCTTCGTGCTGACAGAATGGGCATTTCATGTTGAAAGTAATCCGAAGATAGTTGCGGCTAGCTGTCCGTACATCCCTACATTATTCCCATTGGGGGTCACGTGCCAATCGCTGATAATCGGTATGATATTGAGGCTTGCCAAGGTTATTTGGTAACAAAGCCCTTTGCAGCACTGATGCCGCAAGGACTCCAATTGCGCTAATTTCCGGGGACCGAAGACATGTCGGCAATCAGCGCATCAGAGACTACGGGACAGACTGCGCTATTAAGCCACATACACCGGGAAAGCATCGGTCAGTTTCTTGACTTCTGCTTTGACACGCTCTATGGTGGCGGCGTCATGTGGATTATCCAGCACGTCAGCGATCAAGTTACCAACCTTGGTCGTTTCGGCTTCGTTGAAGCCACGCGTGGTGAACGCCGGGCTGCCGACACGGATGCCGGACGTAATGAATGGCTTCTCAGGGTCGTTCGGAATGGCGTTCTTGTTGCAAGTCATTTGCGCCGAACCCAAGATTGCTTCGGCTGCCTTCCCAGTGATTTTTTTGGCTCGCAAATCGACTAGCATCACGTGCGATTCGGTACGACCCGACACGATGCGCAAGCCGCGTGCAATCAATGCCTTTGCCAACGTATCGGCATTTTTCACTACTTGCTGTTGGTAGGCCTTGAATTCCGGTTTCAGCGCTTCCTGGAAGGCCACGGCCTTGCCCGCGATAACGTGCATCAGTGGACCACCCTGGATGCCTGGGAAAATCGCTGAATTGATGGCTTTCTCGAACTGGGCTTTCATCAAGATGATGCCGCCGCGCGGTCCGCGCAAAGATTTGTGCGTGGTCGACGTAACGAAATCGGCGTGCGGCACTGGATTCGGATATTCACCAGCGGCGATCAGACCGGCGTAGTGCGCCATGTCAACCATGAAGTAAGCGCCGACAGCCTTGGCGATCTTGGACATGCCCTCGAAATCGATACGCAGGGAGTAAGCAGAAGCGCCAGCGATTATCATCTTTGGCTTCTTTTCGTGAGCCAAGCGTTCAAATTCGTCGTAGTCAATCTCTTCTTTTTCATTCAAGCCGTAGGATACCACGTTGAACCACTTGCCGGACATGTTCAATGCCATGCCGTGAGTCAGGTGCCCACCTTCAGCCAGCGACATACCCATGATGGTATCGCCTGGTTTGAGCATGGCGAAGAACACGCCCTGATTGGCTTGCGAACCGGAGTTCGGCTGCACGTTAGCGGCTTCGGAACCAAACAGTTCCTTAACGCGGTCGATCGCCAACTGCTCGACGATATCGACGAATTCGCAACCGCCGTAGTAACGCTTGCCCGGATAACCCTCGGCGTACTTGTTGGTCAACTGCGTTCCTTGCGCTTCCATCACCGCTGGTGAAGTGTAGTTTTCCGATGCGATCAGCTCGATATGTTCTTGCTGGCGGTGGTTTTCTTTTTGAATGGCGCTCCATAATTCTGGATCGACATTGGCAATAGTGTGATTTTTCTCGAACATGTAATACTCCAATCGATAAGGGTGAGCCTAAATCGAATGAGGACCCAAAGATGTAGGTAATGCGGCAGTCTCATTCGTACTTTCTATTCGGGCCACCCAGGCGCACGGCAGATAAAATCTCACGCTTCCCGGTGGATACCCACTTTTTCCCAAAGTCGACCTCGTTCTTTTGAACCCGCGGCGGTATGATTTTTTCGCCAGTCACGTGAGACGAGTGAGACGAAATTGTTTGCTTATTGTAAGTGAAGCCGTAGATTTGGGCAAGATTGGTTCATAAGCCATGATCTGGCAGCTAAAAATCGCCAGAAACTGGCGACATTCATCGATTACATAAGATTTATTGCTCAGATTGGGCTTACCCCCCCCTGACGCGTCGCAACAAATGCCGAGCAACAAACCAACTTGCAATACAAATTGCATATATTATAATTGTATAGATTGCTAGAACAATAGCGAACTTCGGTGCCGAAATGGTACGTACATTTACCCAAAATGGCCATCAGGTCATCGCTACCGGCCACCGCAAGAATCGACCCGACCAACTGGCTGTCGAATTGTGCGCAGCAGTAATACTGATCGTCATGAATGTCACCGACAAGCACTCCATTAGCAGCGCATTGGCTTCGCTATTAGACAACCCAATATACCTAACTATCAAGACACTGAACCATCAGAGTCTTAAAACTGTCTTAATCTTTATTGCTTAAAAATAAAATAACTGCGCTTGGCGAAATTTGTCTCTGCAAGAGCAAAATTTGCAATATTTAATTGCAAATTACAATTCATTGTTTGAGAATCTTCACTTTACTTAGACCTAAGACCATCTTTAATAGCGCTATCCATGACAGTCACCCAAGATCCTTCGTTTATCACACTTATCACCAATGCTTCTGTATTAGTACAGTTAGTCATAGCGCTGCTACTGGCCGTGTCCGTGATGAGCTGGACTTACATCTTTCGTAAGATGTTTTCGATCCGAAGCGTCCGTCTCCAGACCGAAGAATTCGAACACGCATTCTGGTCCGGAGTCAATCTGACTAGCCTCTACAAGAACGTCACCTCGAAGCGCAGCAAAGCCGGCCAGACCGGTGCTCTGGGGCGCATCTTCGAAGCCGGCATGGATGAGTTCAACAAGGTCAAGGCATCGCTCGACAGCAAAGTCAGCAACGATTCCGCCGCATTACTTGATGGCGCACGGCGCGCCATGCGCGCCGCCTATCAACGCGAAATGGACCGCCTGGAGTCACATTTGGCGTTCCTCGCCTCGGTCGGCTCGGTTTCTCCTTATGTCGGCCTATTCGGCACCGTATGGGGCATCATGAATGCGTTCCGCGGCTTGGCCAGTGTCCAGCAAACGACGCTGGCAGCGGTCGCGCCCGGCATCGCCGAAGCTCTGATCGCCACGGCTATCGGCCTTTTTGCCGCAATTCCAGCTGTGGTTGCCTACAACCGCTTCTCGCATGATATCGATCGTCTCTCCATCCGCTTCGAAAGCTTCATCGAAGAATTCTCTAACATCTTGCAACGTCAGGCGCGCTAATGTCGGGCTCTTCCATGCGCGGGGGCTGTCCCCGTAAACTCAAGGCGGAAATCAATGTCGTGCCGTATATCGACGTGATGATGGTGCTGCTGGTGCTTTTCATGGTGTCGTCGCCGTTGATCAACCCGAGCGTCATCAATTTGCCGAACGCCGCAAAATCGGCAACTCCACCGACTGAATACATAGAGATCACTCTAATGCCGTACCAGAAGACCAGCGTTCGTATCAACGGCCAGAAGAGCGGCACCAGCGTCGCCGAGACCGTGCTGCGGAACGGCCTTAAGCGTAAGCTGCAAGCCCTGCACGACGACCAGCCCGACATGCCGGTGATGATTGCCGCCCACAAGGACATCAAATACGACGAAGTGATTCAGGTCATTTCGGAAGCCAAGATGCTTGGCATCAACCGCGTCGGACTAGCGACAAAGTGACGATTAGGTCATGATAGGTAACTCCGCATATTCCATCCCGAACGAACTAGGCAGCATCCGCGCCATCATACTGGCAGTGACGGTACATGCTGCCCTGTTTGCTTTCCTGTGGTTCGGTATTCACTTGCAGAGCAAGGAACCGGTTGGTGTCGAAGCTGAAATTTGGAGTCCGAATATCATGGAGGCAGCGCCGCAATCGCCAACTCCGATGCCGCAACCAACACCAGAATCCGAGCCACAGCTAATAGCACAAGAAACCGCCCCGCCTAAGGCGGAGAAATCGCCCGTGCCAGATCCAGATATTGCACTAGAAAATGGGGAAAAGCGTAAAGAGCAGGCACGCAAGAAACAATCACGCCAGGAAGAACTGGAAAAACAACAGAAATTGCAAGAAAAGCAAGCCAAACAAGAGCAAAAGGACAAGCCGAGAGCCGAAACCGAACAGAAAGTCGCCAAGGAAAAAGCGGCGGTCCAAGAAAAGCAAAAGCTGGAAAGCCTCAAGAAAGCTGAAGCCGATGCCGCCGATAACAAGCGCCATAACGACGAGTTGAAGCGCATGCTGGGTCAGGCAACCGGCACCGCAGCGCAGTCGCTAAGGCCGCGCGGCGATCCTAGCTACGGACAAAAAGTGGGGGCCAAGATCAAATCGAACATTAACTTTAATGTTCCCAATGGCCTGCCAGGAAACCCAGCAGTGGAATTTGATGCCAAACTGCTGCCGGACGGTTCTGTAGCCAGTCTGCATCTGAGAAAATCGTCCGGAGTCCCCGGCTTTGACGAGGCGGTCAAACGCGCGATCGAAAAATCGGCCCCTTATCCCAAAGATAGCAAACTAGGGATTGTACCACCTAGTTTCATCGGAATTCATAAACCGAAAGATCAGTAATCCATGAAAAATAAATTGCTTAACCTACTCGCGGTCATCGGACTGACGGTTACCACATTCGTCGCATCCTTGCCTGCCAATGCGCAACTGCAGATCGAGACATCCGGCGTTGGCGCCACGCAGATCTCGATCGCCATTGCCGGATTCAGCAACGAAAACCTGGCGCCGCAACAGATCACAGACATCATCAAAGCGGATCTCTCGCGCAGCGGCATATTCAAAATTGTTGATACCGGCGATGTCATCTCCGACACGACTCCGGTCAACCTCGCCGACTGGAAGGCACGCGGTGCCGATGCCCTGGTGATCGGCAGCGTGCAACGTCTGGCCGACGTCCGTTTCAACATCCGCTATCGTCTGCTGGACACCGTCAAATCGACACAACTGTCGGCGCTGGCGCTGACGGCGGCACCGCAACACACGCGGGTAATTGCTCACAAAATTGCCGACGACATTTATGAAAAACTGGTCGGCACACGCGGCGCCTTTGCCACCCGGATTACTTACATCATCAAGTCTGGCAAAGAATACCGTCTGGAAGTCGCCGATTCTGATGGTGAAGGCACGCAAGTTGCTTTTCGTTCCAACGAACCGATCATTTCACCGGCGTGGTCGCCGGACGGTACCAAGGTAGCCTATGTGTCTTTTGAGGACAAGAAGCCAGTGGTGTACGTCCAAAATCTGGTCACCAGGCAGCGTATCCTCGTCGCCAACCATAAGGGCAGCAATTCGGCGCCGGCTTGGTCGCCAGATGGCACCAAGCTGGCGATCGCGCTGACGCGCGATGGCCTGACCCAGGTCTACATGGTTAACGCCGATGGCAGCGGGCTGCGACGCCTGACCAACACCAACGGTATTGACACAGAACCGCAATTTTCGGCCGATGGCAAGACCATCTACTTCACCAGTGATCGCAGCGGCGGCCCGCAAATCTATAAGATGAGCGCCAACGGCGGCGATGCCCAGAGGGTGACATTCGCTGGTAGCTACAACATCAGCCCGCGTATTTCACCGGATGGTAAAACATTGGCGTATATTTCGCAGCGCGGTGGCCGCTTCCAGCTCTATGTATTGGATCTGACAAACGGTCAGGAACAGCGTTTGTCAGATACCATCAAGGATGAATCACCAAGCTTCTCGCCGAACGGCAAATACATCATGTACGCGACGGGATCTGGTCGCCGCGGCTCGCTGGCAGTCGTTTCAGTTGACGGCCGCGTAAAACAGCATTTAACTATGCAAGCAGGCGATATACGCGAGCCCACTTGGGGTCCTTTCATGAAATAATCACGCAGTAGCCTTGAATCGACGTTCGTTTCCCACCTTGGAGAATAAAAAATGTTAAATATCAAAAACTTTGCACTCATCTTTGTTAGCGCTATTCTGCTGGCTGCTTGCTCACCCCCTATCAGGCTGGATGACAACAAGGCCCCAGTCATAGAAAGCAGCGTCAACTCCGACGCCGATACACGTTCCGTCAATACGGTTGACGCCGGTTCCATAGACTCACTTCACCAGCCAGACGGTATTCTCTCCAAACGCAGCATCTACTTTGACGTTGACAGCTATATCGTCAAGGATGAATTCAAATCCGTGATCGAAGCGCACGCCCAATACCTGAATAGCCATAAAAATCGTAAGATCATCATCCAAGGCAATACCGATGACCGCGGTGGCCGCGAATACAACCTGGCACTGGGGCAAAAACGTGCAGAGGCCGTACGCAAGCCACTGATATTACTGGGCGTATCCGATAACCAGGTAGAAGCAGTTTCGCTGGGTAAGGAAAAGCCTAAGGCGCTCGGCAATGACGAATCCTCCTACGCTGAAAACCGCCGTTCCGATATCGTTTATCAATAATAATGATGCAAACGTTCTTCAGGGCCACAATGACCGTGGCCGTTATCACTGCAGTTTCCTTCGTCCCTGCGGCTCATGCCGGGTTGTTTGACGACAGTGAAGCACGTCGTGCGATCTTGGATATCCGCAGCAGGATTGATGCTATCAATGCACGGGTAGAAACCAAGGCGGACAAGACCAGTTCGCTGAACTTGTCCGTACAGAACGAGCGTCTAGATCAGGAAATCGCCAAGCTGCGCGGACAGATCGAAGTACTGGCCAATGAACTAACGAACATACAGCAGTGGCAGAAAGATTTTTACGTCGACATAGACGCTCGCCTGCACAATCTGGAGCCACAAAAGATCAGTGTCGACGGCCAGGAAGTTAGCGTTAGCGCGAATGATCAGAAAGCCTATGATACCGCGGTCGCGACCTTCAAATCGGGCGACTACAGAACTGCAGCCTTGGCGTTTTCTAATTTCATACGCTCCAGCGCTGGCCTGGTACCATCGGCCCAATACTGGCTTGGCAACGCGTATTACGCTCAACGCGACTACAAGAATGCAATTGCAGCCCAACAGGTAGTGGTCACCCAATATGCCGACAACCCTAAAGCTGCCGATGCGCTCTTGAACATCTCAAGCAGCTATATGGAATTGAAGAACAAACCGGCGTCGAAAAAGACATTGGAACAATTGCTAGTACAATATCCTAACACTCCAGCAGCGCAAACGGCTAAGAAGCGTTTGAGCTCCCTCAAGTAGCCATCAAATAAAATTTGGTTGTTCAAGACCATAAAAGTGAATATGAGTTTGACACCTGATATCCACTTTGCTTACAATAACAATATTTAGGGTCGTTAGCTCAGCTGGTAGAGCAGCGGACTTTTAATCCGTTGGTCGCAGGTTCGAATCCCGCACGGCCTACCACAAATAAGTAGAAGGAACCAGAAGGGTTATGAGAAATCATAACCCTATTTTTTTTTCGGGATGTTTGGGCTGCCAACGTAGACCGATCTGGTTTTAACAAGATGATCATATCTAATGCCTGTCTAATATGGGGATCAGACTTGAGTAGATGCACATATATTTTCATGAGCGAACTGACTTATGCTTGACATAGAAAATCGATAACTAAGTCTTTCGAGAATTTGTTCAGCTCCCTCTCAGCTCCCTCTAGACAGACTTTCATCACATGCCCCCAGCATTGGGAGCTTCAAATGCCAAGTCGATGCGGCAACAATCGCTATCAAAAACACATTGAGTCGTTCACGAGACAAGCGCTCGGTCAACTCCGCAACTTATCTCCGACTGACTCACATATAATTCTTTATGCTAGCACTAGCTGACTTTTCCCTAGCAGTACGGATACTTGCACTAGGCGGGTATAAAGGCCGTGTGACTAATGTACCGAAAAAGTACATCTGGACAGGCCATGAATGGCGCGTTAAAAGTGCACCAATCCTAGTCTGTAGGTTTATTGTAGTCTTCCCCTAAATCAAGACACTTTGGATGCGTGATCTCCTGTTGTTTGGCATTGTTAAACAATAGGGGGGATTGGCATGAAGAAGTCACGATTTAGGGAGAGCCAGATAGTGGTGATTCTGAAAGAGACCGATGTGGGGATAGTGGTAGGTGAGGTGATTCGCCCACACGAGGTCAGTTCGGCTAGCTACTACAAGTGGGAGTCCAAGTACGGGGGGCTAGAAGCCTCTGAGCTCAAGCGAATGAAAGAACTGGAATCTTAGTTGTCGACGTTCAATTAAATCGTAACTAAGCATGGTCGCTGGGAGTTTTTGGTTGTGCTTTAGCTGGATGCGCAATGTTTGAAGATCTTGATCAAGTTCACCAAATTGCCAACAACTAGATCACAGTCTACAACGAACAATGCCCACATTCGGGACTGTGTAAGTTATCGCCCAAATCGTATCGGCAAAAGGCAGAAAACTCTACATCCTTAATGACTACTTGGCGTGGGGGATGGCTACAGGACGTGCGCCGCATCCTCTGTTCAACGTGATTGATGACTTTAATCTGGAAGGCTTAAGCACTAACGTCGATTTCTCCCTGCCGGCAGCATGCCTCGTTTGGTTGCTTGACCAAATGATTAAATGGCGAGGAAAGCCGATGGCAATCCGCTTTGACAACGGACCCTAATACATCAGTTCGACACTGGCCGCGTTAGCAGAAAAGCGTGGCATCCAGATCAGTTTTATTCAACCCGGGATGACGTAACAAAATGCTTATATCGAACGTTACAACAGAACGGTCCGCTATGACTGGCTCGCACATTACCTGTTCGAATCCGTCGATGAGAGGCTCAGAAACCCGAATATGGCGCTCGGCGACATCACCACGAAGCAGAAATTGGCTCTTGTGGCTTAGCCTCTATTTTTAAATTTGCTTAAAAATGGAAGATTACCCTCGTGCTGTGCTGGTTATGATAGGTATAATTTTCGTCTTCCGTGCCTATTATCCATAGTTTTGGCTATACGCGTATCCGTTCAGTTTTTTCTCAGAAGTAGCGCATATCAAAGCCATCTGCATTAACGGTGTGCACCACATTTGGAGACATGGCATTCGCGTTGCTGCGATTCGGATTTCGCGCCGTTGTTTACGCCGCTTCGTCAGTAGGCAATCGTTATCTAAACCACCCTCAATCTATTTCCATGTGGGAAACTCATAATAGAGACACAGCGACGTTAACGGAAAGAATTTTGGTCATTTTCCGAATCAGCCAGAAGGTCAACACTTCCTCGAATTTTTTATCAGCGCCCAAAAAAACCAACAGAACTCGCCACATAGCTACAATTGCAACGCCATTTTCTACGTTGGATATTTAAAATAGCTGCGTCGGTTCAGTAGCGCGATTATGCCGTACCCAGAATTGAAAAAATCGCCGATTGATGAGTACTCACACTTACCAGTAGACGATTTTTTTGTAGCATGACGAAATTTTTATCATACGCCGGATCGTAAAACCGCTTACGCTTCGCGCGAAGCTTTTTTACGCTCATACTCCTTCAGGTAACGCTTACGCAGACGGATGCTCTTCGGTGTGACTTCAACCAGTTCATCGTCGTCAATAAATTCAATAGCATATTCCAGCGACATCTCGATTGGCGGCACCAGGCGCACCGCTTCGTCGGTACCCGACGAACGGACGTTGGTCAATTGCTTGCCTTTGATCGGGTTAACCACCAGATCGTTCTCGCGCGAGTGGATACCGATAATCATGCCTTCGTACAATGGGTCATTGTGGCTGATGAACATACGGCCGCGATCTTGCAGTTTCCAGATAGCGTAGGCAACGGCAGCACCGTCGTCCTGAGAGATCAGTACGCCGTTGCGACGGCCGCCCAGCTCGCCCTTGGAGGTATCAACCGGTGCGTATTCGTCAAACACGTGGCTCATCAAGCCAGTGCCGCGTGTCAGCGTCATGAACTCACCCTGAAATCCGATCAGGCCGCGCGCAGGAATTCGATACTCGAGACGTACACGCCCCTTGCCGTCCGGTTCCATATTTTGGAGATCGCCGCGACGATTACCGAGTGCTTCCATGACGCCGCCCTGGTTAGTTTCTTCGACGTCGACGGTCAAGTTTTCGTATGGCTCATGGCGCTCACCATCGACCATCTTGAACACCACGCGTGGACGCGAAACGGCCAGTTCGTAGCCTTCACGACGCATGTTTTCGATAAGGATGGTCAGATGCAATTCGCCGCGGCCTGACACTTCATAGGTCGAATCGTCGTTTTCAGCTTGAACCACGCGCAATGCCATGTTGGATTTCAATTCGCGGTCCAGACGATCGCGAATCTGGCGGCTAGTCACGAATTTACCTTCGCGACCGGCCAGTGGCGAGTTGTTAACCATGAAGTTCATAGTTAGCGTCGGCTCATCGATTTTCAGCATCGGCAAGCCTTCTGGGGCATCCGGTGCGCAGATGGTGGAACCGATGCTGATTGCTTCAATCCCGTTGATCAGTACGATATCGCCAGCCAGCGCTTCGTCTACCTGAACGCGGTCAAGGCCACGGAAAGTCAGAACCTGGTTGATACGTGCCTTGGTTGGCTTGTCGTCAGAGCCGTTCATCCAGACTACGTCTTGCAGCGCTTTGACACGACCACGCAGGATACGGCCAACGCCGATCTTGCCGACATAGGACGAATATTCCAGCGACGTGATTTGCAGTTGCAGCGGGCCGTTAGGGTCGTCTTCACGCGCAGGAACGTACTTCAGGATGGCGTTGAACAACGGCTCCATGTTGCCTTCGCGGACGGTATCTTCCAGACCTGCATAGCCTTTGAAACCTGATGCGTAAATGATCGGGAAATCCAGCTGCTCATCGGTTGCGCCGAGCTTGTCGAATAGTTCGAAAGTGGCGTTGACAGCTTTTTGCGGATCAGCGTTTTCGCGGTCGACCTTGTTGACCACAACGATCGGCTTCAAGCCCAGCGCCAGTGCCTTGCGAGTCACAAAACGCGTTTGCGGCATCGGCCCTTCTTGTGCATCGACCAGCAGCAAAACGCTGTCGACCATCGTCAGGACGCGCTCGACTTCGCCACCGAAGTCGGCGTGGCCAGGGGTATCAATGATGTTGATATGGGTGCCCATGTATTCGACTGCGCAATTCTTCGACAGAATCGTGATGCCGCGCTCTTTTTCGATATCGTTCGAGTCCATCACGCGTGCATCAACGTGCTGGTTGTCACGGAAGGTGCCGGATTGACGCAGCAATTGGTCTATCAGAGTGGTCTTGCCGTGGTCAACGTGGGCAATGATGGCAATGTTGCGAATAGCGCGAGGTGTGTTTGACATGGTCAGTTTGAAGATTGAAGAACTTAATAAGTGCGCGGATAACGATTGAGCAGGATATTTATTACTACATATGCGGCAAAACATGCCCGCTAAGGCACCGCACGAAAATACTGCTGATGTAGCAGAATTTTGGGGGGATCGATCATTGTAACATGACGCGCTACACTACCTTATGAAAGCTCATATTTTCAAAAGACTTGCTGCCTCAAGAAACACACAAATCATTATTTAAAACACATTCACGTCTGCTGGGCTGTTGTAATCAAGCGTTCCGGCGCCATGACCCCGTATTCGTGAAGCTGAGCAGTCCCCAGCAACTGCCGAGGCGACATCTCGCCAACATCGTCGGGCTGTAAGTATACACGCACGCGTCCCACGGTTGAGGGTAACGGCACATCCTCTTTTGCCAGCGTCAAACGTTGGCCTTGCAAAAAGCGTTTTGCCAAGGACCTCGGCAACATCACTTCTGGAAACGATGACAATAGGCTATCGACCGGTGCCAGCAACGGCGCCCGTTCAGCCTCGTCGATCGCCATCAATTGATCCAGAGTCACGCAACCGCCCAACTTCAAGTGGCCCACCTGGACTCGTCGCAGTTGCTGCAGATGGGCGCCGCAACCTAGTGCAGCACCGATATCTTCACCCAGCACCCGAATGTAAGTACCTTTACTGCAAGCCACACGCAGACGCAGGAACGGGGCCTGATAGTCAAGAAATTCCAGTATATGAATTGTCACAGTGCGTGCCTCGAGCTCCAGGGTGATGCCGGCACGGGCGTATTCATACAGTGGCTTGCCGTCGCGCTTGAGTGCCGAATACATTGGCGGCACTTGCTGAATCGAGCCGCGAAACTGTGCCAAAACCTGCTCGACCTGTGAACGACTGACATTGACATCATTTCGCTCCAGAATCTCGCCTTCGGTATCGCCGGTAGCCGTGGTCAGACCAAGATGAATCACCGTCTCGTAGGTCTTGTCGGCATCCAGCAGATCCTTGGAAAACTTGGTCGCTTCGCCAAAGCATAGTGGTAATACGCCGGTCGCAAAAGGATCTAGTGTACCAGTGTGGCCGGCTTTTTTGGCATTGAGCAGGCGTTTGACTTTGATCAGCGCATCATTGCTGGAAAAACCGACAGGCTTATCCAGCAGCAATACGCCATTCAGCGGAACACGAATTCTTTTAGGCACGGTGTGGATGCCACGAGATAAAATTCAATGACTACAAAACAAATGATAAGAATGAGAAACTGCCTGCAGTTTGTTGCCGGTAAGCCGTATCATTCATGTACAACAAACAAGAGGCCGGTTTATTTCTGGCCGTCATACTTGGAACGTGTCGCATTGGCGATATCGATCAGACGCGACATTTCAACACCGCGCGCAGTCGAATTATCGTAAATGAAATGCAAGGCTGGTAAAGTGTGGATGGTCAAACGGCGGCCCAGTTGGTTGCGCAAGAAACCGGCGGCCTGGGTCAGGCCCTTGACGGTGTTTGCAATCGCTTTGGGATCGTCACGCAGCATCGTGAAGAATACCTTGGCATGGGCATAGTCTAGGGTCACCCGTACTTCGGTAATCGTGATCATGCCGACTCTCGGGTCTTTCAACTCGAGAACGATGATTTCTGACAGATCCTTCTGGATCTGGTCGGCAACGCGCAGGCCACGACCAGGGATCGATTTAATATGTGTAGCCATACTTTTATTCGGCGCGTTGCCACGCTCTATCTTTCACAAATGAACTACCAACAACTTGTATGTTGGGCACATCGTGCCAACGCGTTACAGTAATATCCGGAGTACGAACTCACCAGACACCGAAATAAATATCTGCGCGGAGTAAGCTCACGTGTGGACCTTGCATGCTCACCCTACGACACTACATGATATTACCAAATGAGAAGTGGGATTTTAAGTCCGATTTTCCTGCCTTAGCTCCTCCCGACTGCATGCATGTGAATTGACTATTACAGGGTACGTGCGACCTCTTCAACTTCAAAGGTTTCGAGGTGATCACCTTCTTTGATATCGTTAAAGTTCTTCAGAGTTAAACCGCACTCAAAGCCGGAACGCACTTCCTTGACGTCGTCCTTGAAGCGTTTCAGAGAATCTAGTTCGCCAGTCCACAGTACGACGTTGTCGCGCAGCAGACGAACCGAAGCACTTCGATTGACCAAGCCTTCTAACACATAGCAACCGGCAATCGCGCCGACCTTGCTGACCAGCAGTACCTGGCGAATTTCGATCAGACCCAGGATCTGTTCGCGCTTCTCAGGCGACAACATGCCGGACATCGCAGCCTTGACCTCATCGACCACATTATAAATGATATTGTAGTAACGAATGTCAACACCGTTGGCTTCCGCCAGCTTGCTTGCCGATGCATCGGCGCGTGTGTTGAAGCCGATGATCAAGGCCTTCGAGGCAACCGCCAGATTGACGTCGTTCTCGCTGATACCGCCGACGCCGGCATGCACCACTTGTACCCTGACTTCGCTGGTCGACAGCTTTTGCAACGACTGCGTCAGCGCTTCTTGTGAACCCTGAACGTCAGTCTTGATGATCATCGGCAGGTTCTTAACTTCGCCTTCGGCCATCTGGTCGAACATGTTTTCCAGTTTCGCAGCCTGCTGCTTGGCCAGCTTGACGTCACGGTACTTACCTTGACGGAACTGACCAATTTCACGCGCCTTACGCTCGTCTGTCATAACCATGACTTCTTCTCCGGCAACCGGCACTTCCGTCAGGCCCTGGATTTCGACCGGAATCGATGGACCTGCTTCGGTAATCGTTTTACCGTTTTCATCTAGCATAGCACGTACACGGCCATAGGCTGAACCAGCCAGCACCACATCGCCTCGCTTCAACGTACCTGATTGTACCAAGATGGTTGCGACCGGACCACGGCCCTTGTCCAGTTTAGCTTCCACCACCAGACCACGGGCCGGCGCTATCACGATAGCCCTCAATTCCAGCACCTCGGCCTGCAGCAGGACTTGCTCCAGTAGGTTGTCGATGCCTTCGCCAGTCTTGGCCGAAACTAGCACGAACGGCGACTCGCCGCCGTACTCTTCTGGCACCACTTGCTCGGAGATTAACTCTTGCTTAACGTGATCCAGGTTGCTGCCTGGCTTGTCGATCTTATTGATTGCCACCACCAGCGGTACGCCGGCAGCTTTCGCGTGGGCAATCGCTTCCTTGGTTTGCGGCATCACGCCATCATCGGCCGCCACCACCAGAATCACGATATCGGTCGCCTTGGCGCCACGGGCACGCATCGCGGTAAACGCTTCGTGGCCAGGGGTGTCGAGGAAGGTAATCATTCCGCGTGGGGTTTCCACGTGATATGCGCCGATGTGCTGAGTAATGCCGCCAGCTTCGCTGGAGGCAACTTTGGCGCGGCGGATGTAATCCAGCAGCGAGGTCTTACCGTGGTCGACATGACCCATGACGGTCACCACCGGTGCGCGCGGCAGCAATTCTGCGTCGGCATGTTCTTCGCCGTCGATCAACAATGCTTCCGGATCGTCCAGTTTCGCGGCATGCGCGATATGGCCCATTTCTTCGACCAGAATCATCGATGTTTCCTGATCCAAGACCTGGTTGATAGTCACCATCTGGCCTAGCTTCATCAAATGCTTGATGACTCCGGACGCCTTGACCGACATCTTGTGCGCCAGTTCGGCGACAGTGATGGTTTCGGGAACATAGATATCCTTGACCACGGCCTCGATCGGCGCCTGAAAATTACTTTCATGATCGTCGCCATGCGAGTTACGTCCGCCCTTCGGACCACCACGCCGGCTATCGCGCCCACCGCCAGTATTGCCGCGCGTCTTGATGCCGAAGCCGCGCTTCTTGGCAGCGTCGTCTTGCCAAGTCGAAGAAACGTTGGCGGACTTGACCGACTTTTTACCGACCACGACCTTCTTGTCGTCTTTCTTTTCGCCCAGCTTCTTGTCGGCTGGCTTGTGCAGCGTGCCCTCAGCGGTCTTGGCCGATGCAGCGACTGGCGCTACCGGCTCAGGCGCTTTGATCACGCGGCGCGGTGCATTCATCATGGCCTTGATCTGCGTCACTTCATCTTGCACAGCCTTGCGAGCGCGCTCGGTCGCAGCTGATTTCTCGGCAGCTTCCTTGGCGGTTTGTGCAGCCTTTTTCTTGGCCTCTTCATTGGCCAGACGTTTCTTTTCTTCTACGACCGGGTTTTCCTGATTGACCGGCACATCAGCACTGGTAGCGACAAGATCCCGCGCTTGCGAATGGGCTTTTTTGGCATCGTTTTCAGCCTTCAATTGCGCTTCTTTTTCGGCTTCTAACTTGACCAAACGTTCTTGTTTCTCAATCAATTCTGCTTGACAGCGAGCTTCTTCAATCCGGCGTTCCTGTTCCGCCTCGTCAATGATGGGCGCAGCAGGAGTAACCGGTTCATCACGCTTGACAAAAGTACGCTTCTTGCGTACCTCAACTTGGATCGTGCGTGACTTGCCGGTGGAGTCAGCCTGCCTGATCTCGGTAGTTTCCTTGCGGGTCAGCGTGATCTTCTTCTTTTCGCTATCTGCAACAACACCGTGCGAACGGCGCAGATGTTCCAGCAGGCGATCCTTGTCTTCTTTCGACAAAGCGTCGTCAGTCGAATTTTTCTGGACGCCAGCCGATTGTAGTTGTGTCAGCAGTAACTCCGCTGGCATTTTTAGCTCGGTAGCAAATTGGGCTACATTGTTACTCGCCATTCGATCCTCTTTTTCTATTTTGCGCGGCAGACGATACGAAACCTCTCGGATCAGTAGATCACTTGGCTTCCGCTGTATTCCATGCCTTGGTCTGCAGCGCCTTGGCATGATCATCGTACTTGGCATCAATGAGTTTCATCTCATCGTCGGTCATATCTTTAAACTCTTCCTCAATCAAATGACGCGCGCGGTCCGCAGGCAAAGCCAGGATTGCACCGAATTCATCATAAGCCAACCCAGCAAACGCCGCCACGGTCTTGACACCTGCCAAGCCAAGCTTACCGGCTGTCGTGCGGTCCATGCCCTCGAAATTGGCCAGTGCATCTTCCATGCCCTCCAGACCCTCTTCCGAGGCAATCGCTTCTGTCATCAATGCATCACGCGCCCGGTTACGCAGTTCGTTGACGGTATCTTCGTCGAACGAATCCATTTCCAGCATTGCGGTAATCGGCACATAGGCAATTTCTTCCAGGCTGGCAAAACCTTCTTCCACCAGAATGTCAGCGACTTCCTGATCTACATCCAGTTTTTCCATGAAAATGGCACGGGTCGCCGCAGTTTCCAAAGCCGATTTGTCAGCCGATTCTTTCGCAGTCATGATGTTGATTTGCCAGCCGGTCAACTCAGCCGCCAAACGAACGTTCTGACCGCCGCGACCAATCGCGATAGCCAGATTTTCTTCGTCGACCACAACATCCATCTCATGTCTTTCTTCGTCAACCATGATCGACGACACGTTGGCCGGCGCCAACGCGCCGATAACGAATTGCGCAGGGTCTTCCGACCACAATACGATATCGACGCGTTCTCCGCCCAGTTCTCCGGTGACAGCCTGAACGCGTGAACCACGCATACCGACGCAGGTACCGATCGGATCGATACGCTTGTCAGCTGTAAATACAGCGATCTTGGCGCGCACGCCGGGGTCGCGCGCCGCAGACTTGATTTCCAGTGAGCCTTGCTCGATTTCCGGCACTTCCAGCTCAAACAGCTTCATGATGAATTGCGGTACAGTACGCGACAGAATCACTTGCGGGCCGCGTGTATTGCGGTCGATACGTAGGATAAAGGCGCGAACGCGGTCGCCGATCCGCAGATTTTCCTTTGGAATCGTTTGATCGCGCGGCAAACGCGCTTCGATCTTGCCAGATTCGACGATGGCGTCGCCACGTTCCATCCGTTTGACGGTGCCGATTACCAGCGAATCGCCGGACTCCAGGAAATCGACCAGAATCTGCTCGCGCTCGGCGTCACGGATACGTTGCAGCACAACCTGCTTCGTATCTTGCGCAAAGCGACGGCCGAACTCGACCGATTCAATCGGTTCTTCAATGTAGTCATCGACTTTAACGTCGTCGATCTGCTCTTTTGCTTCGAACAGCAGGATTTCCTGATCCGGCAATTGCAAGCCGGCCTCATCCGGCACTACGTGCCAGCGGCGGAAGGATTCGAACTTGCCGGTTTCACGATCGATCGTGACACGGATGTCGACGTCGCCTTCATAGCGCTTCTTCGTTGCCTGTGCAAGCGCGTGTTCGAGCGCGCCAAACACTACATCTCGATCGACGTTTTTTTCATGCGCGAGCGCATCGACCAACAATAAAATTTCGCGACTCATGCTTTGCGACTCCTAAAATCCATTTGCGGCACCAAATGTGCCTTATCTACATCGGCGAGCGTAAAATCCAACATCGCCAACCCATCGTTTGTTTTAAATTTAATTTTTAGATTCTCGTTGTCCGGTTCGCCCAGCACGCCCTGAAAAGTCTTGCGATGTTGAAGATCCAGCATCGGAACATGCAATTTGACGATTGCTTCCTTGCCGGCAAAACGTACATAGTCAGCCAGTTTTTTCAGCGGCCGGTCCAGGCCCGGCGACGACACTTCCAAACGCTCGTACACGACCTTTTCCACCGTCAGCACATGCAGCAGTTGATGCGTCACTTTTTCGCAATCTTCTACTGTGATCTGACCCTGTTCGGCATTTTCATGGGTGAAATCGATATATACGCGCAACAGGCCACGCGCAGCCTTTTCGAATTCGACCAGTTCGTAGCCCATGCTAACCACGGTTGTTTCAATTAGCTCCAAAAACTGCAAGGCAACTCCCTAATAAAGATCTGTACGTCCCGCTTGATCATATTCCGCTCAATGTAAAAACCGGCCGAAGACGACAAACAAAAAAAAGATGGGCAGATGCCCATCTTTTTTTTGTTTGTCATTTAAGCAGTTCCATTAGATGAGCTGCGAATCACTGCGAATTAATTCCTGAATTCCGGATTTTAATTTTATTAATGATTTCTGTTAGCCTTATAAATTGTAAACGATTGGGCTATATATCGCAATGTAAGAAATTTGCATTTATTGATAAATACCGTTAGACAAGCCGGAAATTGATCATTAAAACAACACAATTTTGCTGCAATACTACCGCCATTGCTTACTTCATTTCCAATAGAAAAGCATCGACTCAGAAAACACAACCGGACTCGATGAGTGACTATCAGATCGAATTAACCGCGCGGACGACGACGCGGCATTCCCTGACCGCCATGTTTTCCACTTTGACCTCCGTACCGACCGCTGGCTGCCGATTTATTTGGCCGCGCCGGGCGGGCGAAGCCATTACCGCCGCTGTTGCGTCGTGGCTGTCCAGCATCAGGAAAACCCAGCGCGGTCTGCAATGGGTCGGGCTGACGGCTGCGCGCATGTGCATTGCCGCCGCCTTGTGGACGGCATTGGGCGCCGCGTTCTTGATTATTACCACATGACGAACCTAATCCATGCCCCTGATCGCGATAACCACCAGACCCCTGCAGCGCACTGTTAGCGCGATTGCCATTTGGCTGACGATCCCTGTTGAATTCAGGACGGACCTTGCCAGCACTGGCACCCTGCCCGGCAGGTTTGTCCAGGCCATGTGCGGACATCATATCGCGCACTGTATTTTCATCCAGCTCTTCCCAGCGGCCGCGCTTCAATCCGCGCGGCAAAGTCATCGTACCATAACGGGTACGGATCAGGCGCGACACGGTCAGACCAATTGTTTCGAACATGCGGCGCACTTCGCGGTTACGGCCCTCACCGATGATGACGCGATACCACTTATTGATACCTTCGCCGCCACCATCGGCAATTTTTGAAAACTGCGCAACGCCACCTTCCAGTTCGACGCCGGCCAGTAATTTCTGGCGCATGCCCTGCTCCAATTCGCCAAGGGTACGCACCGCGTATTCGCGATCGATGCGGTAGCGCGGATGCATCAGGCGGTTAGCAAGATCGCCGGAAGTTGTAAACAGCAACAAGCCTTCAGTATTGAAATCGAGACGGCCGACAGCCAGCCATTTTGCCGCCTTCATGTTCGGCAAGCGATCGAACACTGATGGACGTCCATCTGGATCGTTATGGCTGACAATTTCACCTGCCGGCTTGTGATAAACCAGGACTCGGGGCGGACGCTTGGTCACTTTGCGATGTAACAGCTTGCCGTTAATACGAACCTGGTCTGTTGGCAAGATGCGCTGGCCGATATGTGCTGGCTCGCCATTGACCGAAACCCGGCCGGCGATGATCAACTCTTCCATATCGCGACGCGAGCCCAAGCCAACCTCGGCCAATACTTTGTGCAATTTTGGCGCATCATCTTCTGCACTCAGATCACACCGTACATTTTTCTGCGCCTGACGAGCGCTGGCATCTTCCGTGGTGGCCAGCATATCGAACGATTCGGAGGTCACAAACGAGAACACGTCATCAGGATCACCGCCACGCGTACCCGGCTTGCCGCTCCTTTGCACGGGCTTACCGGTCTGCCGCTTTTTGCCATTTTGCTGGCGATCGTATTTATTATTGCTATCACCATTTCGCCCGTTGCCATTGTTATTACGATCAGCGCGTGGCTGGCGCACTTCGTCCGCCGCGAACGCAATCGCATCGCCGCCTTGCGGCTCCGCCTCCTGACCTTCTGCGATAACCGCGTTGCAGATTTCGGCAACCACGTTCACCGACGATTCTTGCGCACGCTGTGCGGCGCGGTTGCTGCGCAATGCGCGCGGGCCGCGCACGCCGCACCTGGCTGGCCGCTCGCGAGGAGCAGCCTCCGAGTTGACAAATGGCGCATCGGCAACCACTGCCAGCCTCATCACAGATTCGACTACATGGCGCGCCGACTCAGCCGCAACCACAACCTTCTTGCGCGGCGCTGCTTTCGGTTTGAGTGAAGTGGCTTCCTCCGGCACTGCGTTGATAGACTCCAGCGCACTCACCGACTCATTCGTCTCTACGGCTACTCTTTTATGAGGGACGCGACGGACTAGCTTGACCGGCTCTGCCGCTTCGGCAGCAGCTGCAACCGGCACGTCTGACGTCGGCGCGACATTGGCGGCGGCCGTGGCAACCTTGCGCGCTCTTGACTGCTCGGCTAGATTAGATTCAGTGGCGATCAGATCGACGACCGGTGCATCATTGGAACTAGGTAGGTTCATTATTTAGGTGTTGGTTATGCCGACCTGGCGTGGCTTCATCATCTGATCCGGACGCATGGTCGTTAGTGTAGGTTTCATTCGATGCAATTGGTGCTGCCTGCGTCGGAACAACGTCTTCTTCATCTGCTTCGATCGCATTTTCTGTCATAACTTCGGATGCATTGATACCTGCATCTTCTGTCACTGCTTCCGCAACCTGCCTGGCCTCCGCAAGCGAATCATCCGCGCTATTGCCCGGCAAATCCCAAACGGAGATATCGGCTACATCAGCACCATCGGACTGTAGCTCAGCAGGTATTGCAATTACTTTTGTTTCTATCTCCGCCGCGGCATCCAGCACCGCCTTGGCTGGAATACTTGTTTCCAAAGCGGCATCCAATGCTTGCAGCTATCGCCGCGGGTTACTAGTTAACGATAAGCAATAATTGCCAAATTTTTTAGGGTTGCCTGAGGGTATTTCGGCGGCTTTTCCGGATTCAGGCGCTCCAGGTAGATTTTCATCTCAGGACGGCTCTGAAAATGCCAGCCTGACGACAAGGCAACCACTTCAATCCCTTTATCCGACAAATTGTTACATAATTCTTCCGGAATCGACCTGATCGTATATGCATTGAGTTCGCCGTCATCATTACCTCTATCTTCGCCATTTCAGCATACAGCTTTTTCAAATCGTTAAACGACAGTGGCTCATGAAAACATAGCGGGGCAGTTTCGAGGACTTTCTTAGCCTCAATAGTATTCATGTACGACGTATGTTATTTAAATTTTATTTTAAAATTTGCAGAGGTCATGTTCGACAAGCGGCATGTGCAATATGCACCTGACGCCAGGTTAAAAAAGCAACTTATTGATACTGCTGTCCAGCGCCTGTCAGAGGAGGATTAATTATGGCGGGGATAATAGGACTCGAGTAAGACAGCTAACACTTTTGGTTTGTCACTCGTTCTCTACATTTTGATCGTGCTATTGGTTGCCAAAAATTCGCTGAAAATATTTCAAAAATACTAAATAATAGTATAGCACAAAGCTTACCAGGAGGGGCTATTTGCTGTCGTAGATGTGGTTATTTGACGAATGACAAGAAACCGGACCAGCAGCGGATTCTCCTTTGCGGGTCACCAGACCGGATAGACAGCCTACAACGAGATAGGACTGTCAGTTACCTCGATAGGTGGAATACGACCACGGCTACACTACCAGTGGCACGTAGTAATTCTGGTCGGCGTCGGTAATGCCGAATGCCAACGTGCGCCCCCCCCTATCGACAAAACGTGGGCTTAGCACCTAGATTCCTTACGCGGCGAAATAGCCGCTAGCGGAAAATACTAACTCATACTGGCCGGCCCGCATTTCTTCGCCTTGCAGCAACAGCACGTCGACCGTGCCGTTCTAGCTGGTGACGACGTTCTTGAGCAGGCTGTGCCCCGACGCGAACACGGCGTAAAGTGCGATCTCGACGCCGACGCCCATTTCGCCATGGGTAATATTCAGAACATGTGTACTTAACTTTCCCATAGAATGATAATTTCACGCACTGCAGTAGCAAATCAGGCGCCAGCGCAACCGACGATGCCGATCCGAATGACTCGACAGAAACCGCGGATTAAGCAATGACAACTCATCACGATCACATATCCACGCGACCTGACCAGCTACGGCGGCACACTGCCGCATTCGCAATGACAGAATCAAGCCCGCGTTGCACTGCAGTTCGTTCTCAATTACGAAGACAGCAGCGAAAATTGCGTGTTTGATGCCGATGCTGTTTCAAAAACCTTTCTCTCTAAAATCATAAGCGCCAAAATCTTCCCGGCACGCCACATGAGCATGGAATCGCTGTATGAATACGGTTCGCACGCAGGCGCCCGGCGTTTGTTGCCTGTACTTGAAGAGCGCAACCTGCCGCTGACCGTGTTCGGTGTGGCGCGTGCTGCAACATAACCCCGAAGCGACTGCTACTTTTCAACAACTAGAACACGAAATTGCCTGCCACGGTCTGCACTGGATCCGTTATCAGAACATCACCGAAGCCGTCGAGATCATCAAACAGCTCGACGACTTCGGCGCGTATCCCGGCCGGGATTCACGGAATATGCTGCGTCTGGTTATGGAACATGGCGGCTTCAGCTACGACGCCGACCACTACGGTGGCAACCTACCGTTCTGGGAACAGGTCCGCTTCAAGGATGGCGATGGCGTCCTGCAAAGCAAACCACGAACTGGTAGAGCCTTATACATTGCACACCAACGGCATAAGCTTCGCAGCAATGCAAAGCTTCAATTCCGGCACCCAGTTCTTCAACTACGCGAAGAACGTTTTCGGAGTGCTGTATCGCGAAAGCGATCCGCATGGACTGAGCCGGCCGGAGATGCTGTCAATCGACCTGCATTGCTGTCTGGTCGAGCTGCCAGCACGCGCTGCAGTGCTGGCGCGCTTCCTTAATCACGCGAAGAGCCGCGACCAGACCTGGATTACGCGCCGTATCGATATCGCCAACCACTGGCGCACCGCGCAGCCTTTCTCTGTATAGATTTTTGGGATATTCTGATAGCGGAGTTCCGTCACAGATGTAAGTCGCATTACGGCAATCTGCACTGAGAATTTATTTTTCAGTGATAAAAAATCAGGAAACAGGGGTATATCCAGCAAAAAAATCAGCTTAAAAAGCTGCGGCTAGCTACCGCCCTTGGCGGCGCAATAGCGCTATTGGCGATAGCACAGACCGCGGTAGAGGTGACCAGCCTGGTCGACACGTACCTCGGCTCACTCAAGTCCAGCGTCATTCAGCCCCGAGCACAACCTCGGGCCGCCGTCGCCGTAGCGATCATCGAAGCGCTTGAGCGTCGCTTCGCGTACAGGATCGATCAGACAAGCTTGGATATTTGTCGCCTTGTTTAATCGCCGCGTATTCTTCGCCGGCCTTGGCGAGATCTGCCGGAATATGAGAATTACCGATGAATTCTTGTTGCCACTGCTCGGTAACATCGGCCATCAGCGCGACTCGCGCGGCGTGATCCAACACACTGAACTCATCTACCCCAGCGGCGATACGCTGCACAGTCTCCGTCAGCCCCTACTCAGTTATTGGGGCCTTGGTGAACTCTCTAACGGCATGTGAGTCACTCGTTTTACTCATGTCACTCTCCTTCTATAAAGCGGTACGATAATGAATGATCAACTTGCGCGCCATGAATACGTTAGCAAGAAAGCGGATATTGCGTGAGTCGATTTAGTGCGGATTCAATGTAGTCCGTCAGAGCGTGGTGAAAAACCTTTCCTGCATTTCCTCCAGAACCAGCGTGTGTGGTACTTCGTGTAAACGTTTGATCGGACATTTGCGAGGCAGAGATCCAAATAACTCGCAACAATCAATTCATTCTTCATCGAATGTCCCCCAGCCGACCAGTGCCTTAATGCTGACCTAATAAACGTGTACCTCCAGTTGCAGGCAACTCAGCACATTGGTGACTTAGCTACCGAACTCGCGCGTATGCAGCGGATGGCACCAGATTCCAGTCAACGCTTCCTTATCTAGCGATTTGCCTTTGTTCCTTTTCAATAGAGCTCCTTAAGTAGTTTGATCAATTGGCCGAGAAGAATCTCGCTCTTGGACGACTGCTGATTGGAGGAGTCGGGCTCTTGCTTGGTGCCGTTCATTAAGCTTACTTTCTGATGATCGGGCCAGCCTGTGATTTTCAACAATATAAAGGCTTCGGCGGTCAGTGGCCATTTTAAGCGCCGGCCGCCGCCCAAAATATCATGCGGTGTAACTGATGCGTCCCATGGTGCAGCAATACCGGTATGATCCAACGTCGTTGCACAAGCCCAGTTTGTCCGTCGACGAGCTCTTGTGTAAGGCGATGGTTTTGACGCTCTTGTTGAGTCGGCTAGAAATTTTCCGTAGGCTGTTATCGGAAACATACATTTTGAGAATTTCAGCGTTGCGCACGGTCGGCAATCTTCTGCTAGGGCCCTTTACACCACAGCCTTTGCACGAATTATCCGACATATGGCGTGCTACAGATGCTATTCTTGAATAGCATCTGTAGCACGCTAATTTCATTGCTTTTATGGATCAACCCCTTCGCGCCAAACGTGCTGATCTGGCAAAGTACAGAAGATATATCCCACATCTTCAGGATCACCAGATTAATCTAAGGGTAATCTCTATTTAATAGATTGAGCAAGGCGTAGCCGCCGCCAATCCAGTTGATCGGAATCGAGAACTTTGTGACCAGCATATCGCACGGCGTTGTCTCCCAAACGCATTGTCAGTTAATTAATCGTCGACACAGTTGCCACACACTGCGTAGCTCGGTATTTTATTAAGATATTTCGACACCTCCCCGAAATGATGGCTGGTTGATCATCTGCTAGGATAATCCTGATCATGGGATTTTTCCGGTTAATGAATCTAATCGATAACTCATCACCGAGAAGTTAACCTTCTCCTCGTTTGTCAAATTATGTTCGAGTGTGGTTGGTAATAATATAAGTTTATCCCGTAAATATTGGATCCAAATGATCAAATATTGGCATAATATTTAAAATGAATCCTAGCTACACGTTACCGGAACCCTGAAACATTGTTACTCAGGCCCCGACATCTTTCCAGCATGACGTTGTTGAAAGAGACATCGACGTGAGAATTGTTCTAGCGGATAGCCACCCCGTATTTGTCGCTGGAGTGCGGGCCTATTCTGACCAAATTCCGAATTGCGACGTGTTCGCCATCGTGACCAGCTCCGACACCCCCAATCAAATATCTACCTTGACTCGACGTCATGCGATTTCGTCATCGCCGAATTCTCGATGCCGATGAACCGTATCAGCGATGGTCAGCATTTGCTGTCTTACATAAATCGCCATTACCCGCAAAAATAGTTGATCGTGCTGACGATAAACGCCATGCCGGCGGTATTGCATCAGTCGGTCCAGAGTGGCGCCAACGCGCTGGCTGCACAAGAGCGACGAAATCCCCGAAATCAGCAAGGCGATGCAGCATCTTGGCGACAACATGCCATACATAGGGCCGTCGTTTCTGGCGTTGCTGACGCAAGTGTTGCGCTTGTACACGGCGGGGAGCAGACTGCGCGAGATCTCCGAACGTCTTAGCAAGAGCGTCAAGACGGTCAGTCTGCAAAAACCGCGGCAATAGAAAACTGGACTTGCGCAACGACATTGAGCTAGCCCGCTACTACGCAGCGGTCAACGGCAATCGGGTGTAGTCACCGGAACACGTCAGCTGGTTTCTGTCAGCGGATGTGACCGCGACTGGATATTTCAGGCATTAAGCTGCTACTCGGGAGCCGACTCAGGCGGTTTGTGGGCTCATTGAGCCGATTGCGTTGTCCAATTTGTTGGGCTATCTTCAAATATCGACAGGGTCCACTTCGAGCGACCACTTGGCGCGCGTCTTGACCTGCCGCAAGATGGCCATCCATCCGGTCAGGAAGGCCTGCAGGCCGGGACGCGATGGACATTCGATTAGTAACTGCGCGCGGTCGACATTGGCAACCCGGGTCATCGTCATCGGGATAGGGTCGTGCATTGTGATGCCTTGGTGCTCGATACAATTGGCGGCGTGCTGCAGAAACTCAATCGCAGTTTTCAGCTCCTTCGCCTCGGCGCGCAACAGCGCCTGGTAAATATAGGGCGGCAGACAGGCGTGCTCGCGCTCCTCCAGCAATGAACTGGCGAAGTGATCGTAATTATGGACGATCACCGCAGCGTACAACGGATGCTGCGGATAGCGGGTCTGGATCAGTACTTCACTCGGGCTGCCGCCCTCCTTCTGCGCCGCCCGTCCGGCACGACCAGCCACCTGCATCAATTGAGCAAACAGATGTTCGCTGGCGCGGTAGTCGTGCGAGAACAAGGCGGTGTCCGGATTCAAAATTCCGACCAGGGTCAGGTTCTTAAAGTCATGCCCTTTGGCGACCATTTGGGTGCCAATCAGGATATCCACATCGCCCCGGTGCACGCTGTCGAACGCCTCTTGAGCGCTGCCCTTGCGGCGCGTCGAATCGGCGTCGATACGCAACACACGTGCTGCTGGACACATCGCCCGCAAGCTCTCTTCCAAGCGTTGTGTACCGCGGCCCAGCGGCTGCAGGTTTATATTACCGCAGGTCGGGCAGGATTTGGGGATATGCAGTTCCAGGCTGCAATGATGGCAGCGCAGCCGATGGTCGGATTTATGAAGCACCATAAACGAGGTACAACGGCTGCAGTTGCTGACCCAGTCGCAGGCATCGCAGGCAATCACCGGGGCATAGCCGCGTCGGTTTAAAAACAGCAGCGATTGTTCGCCGCGTTCAAGCCGTTGCTTAAGCGCGCTGATCAAGGTCGACGTCAGACCTTCGCTAGGTTTGTCGCGCTCCATGTCGATACGGCGCACCGCCGGCAACACGGCATCCTTGACGGCCCGTTCACGCAACTCCAATTTCTGGTAGCGCCCTGATTGCGCGTGATGCCAGGTTTCCAGCGACGGCGTGGCTGAACCTAGCACAATCGGAATCTGTAATTGATGAGCGCGCCATACGGCCAGATCACGCGCGGAGTAGCGCAAGCCCTCTTGTTGCTTATAGGATGTATCGTGTTCTTCATCGATGATGATCAGCTTCAGATGCGGCAATGAGGCTAGCACCGCTAGCCGCGTGCCGAGGATGATCCGCGTCTGCCCCAGATGCGCAGCCAACCAGTGACGCGTACGCTCGCCCTCAGCCAAACCGCTATGCAACGTCGCCACAGTAATGCCCGGGAAGCGGGCACGGATGTTGCCCTCCAACTGCGGCGTCAGATTGATTTCGGGAACCAGAATCAGAATCTGCGACAGATTGTCGTGATCGGTCTCGTTGTGCGCCAAGATTTGCGCCGCGGCCTGCAAATATACTTCCGTCTTGCCGCTGCCGGTGACGCCATACAGCAGTGTCGGCGCAAAACCGCTGGCACTTGCAATGGCATCAGCGGCATGTTGCTGAGCCGAATTCAAACGGGTGACATCGGTCGGCGTCGCATCGGGCACAGTCACAGCTTGCTGCAACTTCTTTAATCCACGATCCAAGGCCACGGTGGTCAGCGCCCGTAAATTTTTCGGCAAGCCTGACAATGCTACCTCACCCAGCGGTCGCTGGTAGTAATCGGCGGCAAAGCGGCACAAGGCCAGCCATTGCGCGGATAGCGGCAACAACTGGTGGCGCACGGCTTGCACGTCTTTCAATTTTCCCGGCGCAACATCGCTCTCGGCACTGGTACCGACGATCAGGCCCACCACTTCACGGCGACAAAACGATAACTGGACCAGTTGCCCAATTTGGGGCGTGGGCTCACTCTCGTCGTGCGCCTGCCAGCGATAATCGAAGCTGCTATCCAGCGGGGTATCAATGACGATTTGGAGGATGCGTTGTTTCACAAACTTAATGTGTTTCCCGAATAAATGGACTAACTATCTGTTTCATAAGTACTTTTACAGTTATCTACAGAATCTGTGGATAACTTTGTGGGCAAGGCTTCCAAAACAAAGCGACGGAATATGTTTGCGCCGGATTTTGGTCCTTCACTTACACCATCAGAGAAATAAATATCGATTAAAATCAAATATTTAATATATCCCACTACCCGGATAAAAAATTTTGTGACTCTGAAAAATAATTTTCAGAAACATAACAAATGTGCATAACTGAAATTCGCAGCGTCACAAAAATAGCTAATCAAGATAACAATCATCTCGGCCAGGCAACGTTAGTGAACTCTCCAGATAATCACTACGCTTCAAAAACTGTGTTTATTACATTAAGTAAAACGATCCAGATGTCAATCATAAGCGATTACCAATATTTAAAAAAAAGGCAATAAAAATGTATTTTTTACTTAATGTGAGACATTGGTGCATGCCCTAACCCACGGTTTCATAAGTGCTTTTCAAGTTATCCACAACGTCTGTTGATAACTTTGTGGGTAAGTCGCTCTTGACAGGCTAACAGCTTATATCTGATGCGGTTTTAAATAAATTGCCTAAACTAAAAGCAAAAAATTAATCCTTTTAAATCATTTACTTATAAAACAGACCGCGAAGACAAATAATAAATATAGATATAAATAATTACTTTACGGCAGTGCATCTAATTTGTGCATAACTAGAGGCGCTTGATTGCCAAATCAGTCTGGAAATGTGTTAAGGACAATCCATTACAGCAGACTGCCGATTCACCAAGTGGTCACTAGCTATCCGTAAAAAGCGCAATTGGACGCCAGGCCATTCGTCGCCTGACATCCGCGCTTAGGTTATCCGCGTATCTTGCGGCTGATTTCATGAACGGCATCAACCATTACGGCGACCGATTCCGGCGGCGTAAATTGCGAAATGCCATGACCAAGGTTAAATACATGGCCGCTATCGCCCTGTGGCGCACCATAGGAGTTCAGCAAACGCTCGACTTCACTACGGATCTGCTCGGGATTGGCGAACAAAACGGCCGGATCGAGGTTGCCCTGCAATGCCACGCGCTGACCTATCCTGGCGCGTGCTTCAGCCAGATTGACGGTCCAATCGAGGCCGACTGCATCGGCGCCGATGTCGGCGATCTGCTCCAGCCACAAACCGCCGCCTTTGGTGAAAATAATAACCGGAATCGGTACACCGTCCTTCTCGCGCCTGAGCTGGCTGACCACTTGTTGCATGTAGCTCAACGAGCACTCTTGATAAGCGCCGTCCGCCAGTGCCCCGCCCCACGAATCGAAAATCATCACGGCCTGAGCGCCGGCATCAATCTGCGCGTTCAGATAGGCCGCCACTGCTGCGGCGTTCGTACTGAGCACATGATGCATCAGGTCAGGACGATTGTAGAGCATGGTCTTGACGGTGTGGAACTCGCGCGAACCGGCACCTTCCACCATGTAGCAAGCCAGCGTCCAGGGGCTGCCGGTAAAACCGATCAGAGGTACACGACCGTTGAGTTCGGTACGGATTTGCGTGACTGCCTTGAACACATAGTCCAGCTTGCCCAAGTCAGGCGCTTGCAGCGCCATGACGTCTTTTTCGTGGCGCAGCGGGTGTTCGAACTTTGGGCCCTCGTTATCAGTAAAATATAAACCCAACCCCATCGCATCTGGAACGGTCAGAATATCGGAAAACAGGATCGCCGCATCCAGCGGGAAGCGGTCAATCGGTTGCAGCGTCACTTCGGTGGCGTAATCGGGATTGGTTGCTAGCCCGATAAAAGAACCAGCACGACTGCGGGTCCTGCGGTACTCAGGCAAATAGCGGCCGGCCTGACGCATCAACCACAACGGTGTATATTCAGTCGGTTGGCGCAGCAGCGCGCGCAGGAGGGTGTCGTTCTTTAGGGGGGCAAATTGTGGCATAAGTGCGATTATCACAGCTGAAGACGGAGAAATAATTGGATAATTGGAGACCCAAAATCCGCCGCTGAGCAGCGCCCAGAACAGTCTCGCAATTGATCAAAATACATGTAGCAGCTTCTCATTATCTCACCCTGTCAATGCCGGAATGAAAATGTACCAAATGGCGTGTTAAAAGTGCACTAATTCGGGTTAATAAACAAAGCTGCTCAGGCTCTGAATTTTTCTCCCTTCACCCCACATTACACTGCAAGGCAGAATTGGGGGGGAGGGACGGGCGAAGTGCAGCGTAGCCGTCCCCCCCCCAAAAAAAAAGATGTTATTTTTGTTGTTACGGGTTGGCCCCTTCTTTTTCAGAGGAGATGTTTGGTTGGGCATTGCATTGTTGCTGTTTCTTGCTAGTAGCAAATCGAATACGATTCGTCGTTCATCTCCAGGATGGGGGGCGTGATGGGTGAGTTGGTCAACTGCTCCGAACCGAGGATACTGGTCAATTCGTCAAGCGGCAAGTTCGATGTCACCAGCGTGGCGCTA
>JFJP01005355.1_pt1 | contig 34691 bp, 31 predicted proteins | sample 431651 | NCBI WGS metagenome assembly JFJP01 (sample SAMN02602958, study PRJNA72255) | Microbial mat metagenome, whole genome shotgun sequencing project. | biome: fresh water; feature: sink hole; material: water; isolation source: purple microbial (photo- and chemosynthetic) mats found in... | reverse complement strand
TGTTGGCGGGCCAGGGCGACCTTGCCCAGCCACCAGGTGGCATTGGCCACACCCCGGCGGTCACCGGCTTCTTGGCACATGGCTAGCGAGCGCGCCAGCTTTTGCCCCGCCAGGTCAGCGTCGCCAGTTTGCAGGGCCACCTGGCCCAGCACCAGTTCACATTCGCCCTCAACCTCCACGTATTTGATTTTCCGGGCTAACGCCAAGGAAGCTTGCAAATACGTCCGAGCCTGGTCGGCTTCGCCGGCGTAGGCTTCAATTTGCCCCAATTGCAGCAGCACAATGGCTTCATCCACACGGTCTTCGGCCTGCTTGAACAGTTCCAGTGCCTCTTGTTCCCCAGCACGCGCCAGCACCACATCACCCAGCGGCAGGCTGGCCAGTGCCAGGGTCGATAGCGTGGCGGCGATCTCAATGGGGTTGCCCAGGCGGCGGCGCAAATCCAGGCAGGTTTGCAGCATTTGCCGGGCCTCGGCATAGTCGCTTTGGCCCACCGCCAGCGCGGCACCGACATACAGCGCAAACGCATGGGCTTGGTCAGACGCCTGCACATCGGCAATCTCCAGGGCTGCACGCACCACATTGCGGCCTTCGGTGGCATAGCCGCGCAGTAACCAAAAACCTTGCAGGGCCACGGCCAGCTTTACCGCAATGATGCCATCCACACCCCCAGCCAGAGCCAGCGCGGTGGCTGCACGCAAGTTGTCCAGCTCGGTTTCCAGGCGTTGCAGCGATTGCGCCTGCTCGGGCCCGACCAATGCCTTGTTGGCTGTTTTGGCCAGGGCAAAGTAATGCTGACAATGCGCCGCTGCGGTGTCAGCCAGGGTGCCACTTTGTTGCAGCTTTTCGCGTGCATATTCGCGAATGGTTTCCAGCATGCGGTAGCGCGTGCCGTCGTCGCGCTCTTCCATCATGACCAGCGACTTCTCGACCAATGACGCCAGCAGGTCCAGCACGTCAAAGCTATCAATCGGGTCCACGCCACCCACCACCTCACAGGCTTCCAGATCAAAGCCACCGACAAACACGCCCAGTCGCTGAAGCAGCACTTTTTCAGTGTCTTGCAGCATGTCGTAGGACCAGTCCACCAGCGCCCGCAGCGTTTGCTGGCGTTCCTGCAAGACGCGTGAGCCGCCGGTGAGCAGTTTGTAGCGGTCTTTCAGTCGAATGTTGATGTCAGCCACCGACATGGCCCGTACCCGGGCGGCGGCAAGTTCCAGCGCCAGCGGAATGCCCTCCAGCCGTGCCACCAGTTCGGCCACTGCGGGTGCCTCGCGCTCGCTGAGTTCAAAGCTGGGTTTATGGGCCTGGGCGCGCGCCACAAACAGGCGCACGGCAGTCAGTTGCTGCAATGCGGCAACACTGTCGCCCGCCTTGGGCACCGGCAGCGGCAATATGGGGTAGGCCCGCTCACCCGGCACATGCAGGGCCTCGCGGCTCGAGGCAATGATGCGCACATGGGTGGTGCCCTTGACCAAGGCGTGCGCCAGATCGGTGGACGGTTTCATCAGGTGTTCGCAATTGTCAAACACCATCAACACCCGGCGGGTTTTCAGAAAAGCACAGACTGATTGAACCAGCGCCCGTTCGGGCTCCTCACGCACGCCCAGCAACTGGGCGGCTTCTGCCACCACCAGCGCCGGGTCGCTGATGGGCGCCAGGTCAAGAAACCAGATGCCATCTGGGTACTGGTACATCACCTGCGCCGCCACCTCCAGTGACAAGCGGGTTTTGCCCAAACCACCCATGCCCAGCAAGGTGATCAGTCGTGCACCAGTGAGCAAGGCTTTGACTTCGGCCACTTCACGCTCACGGCCAATAAAGGAGGTGCCTGGCTGGGGCAGGTTGTTGGCAATTTCCTTGACCGGTAGCCACCAGTCGCCTGAGCGCACCACGCGATACACCTTTTCACTGTCGGGTGGGGCCACCGTGCGCGCATCAGCCGGCGCCACCTCAAACAGTTCCAGCGGGTCGCTGACCCCTTTCATCATCCAGTGCCCGTGCGACTCGATTTTGAGGGCCGCATCGACTTTGCCCAGGGCCTCGCAGGCGTCGCTGGTCAGCAAGGTCTGTGCCCCTTGGGCCAGTGACATGACGCGGGCTGCCGTGGGTTTGGCCAAGCCATCCACCTCCAGCGGCTTGGCGCCGCGCGCCACATCTTCAGCGGTGTTGGTACGCAGAATGACCGGCCCCACATGCAGGCCGGCACGTGCACTCAAGGGCACTGGCAAGCCAGCCAGCGCCTCGTGGTAGGCCAGCGCGTAGCCGACAGCGTTGGCAGCGCTGTCAAACATCAGCAGCATGCCGTCGGTCTTGTCGATTTCACGGCCGCTCCAGGGCGGCAACAAGTCGCGTGCCACCCGGTCGTGGTTGATCCAGACCTCGGCCATGGCCGCGTCACCCAGCGCTTCAGAGAGCTTGGTGCTGTCAACAACATCGGTCAGAAGGAGTGCGCGAATCTCAGTCATTTGCTTCTACTAAAATAGCAACAAAGTGTTTTTACAACAGGGCTGTAAGCTAATAAGGCTATATTTCCTGCGGCCCATGCGCCAGTGTGCCGAATGGTATCAGGTATATTCCCGCCGGCATGACCAAGCCCACCCACCACACTGATCACAAGCTGACGCTAGCCAAGGTTCACGCCTTGGTGTTGACCGCAGCCACTGGCAGCATGGTGGCGCTGGCGGCGTTAGCAATGGTGCTGACCTTGGGCTTGGTGGCCTACGCGCCTTTGGGTGCGGCAGCTCATCAAGGTGTGATGGCAGCGTTTTCGGCGGTGGTCACGGGTGGCCTGGTTTACGCTTTTTTGGGCCGTGCGGCCTCACCTTCAGCTGGGCCTAGTTCGGCCACTGCGCTGATTTTTAGTTCCCTGGTGGCGCAGTTAGCGCAAGACCCACAAATTAGCCTGAGCAAGGCTGGTGTGCAAAGCCTGCTGGCCGTGATGGCCTTCAGCGTGGTGTTGATGGGAGTTTTCCAGATGATTTTGGGCGTGAGCGGACTGGGTCGATTGGCCAGGTTTGTGCCGCAAACAGTATTGGCTGGCTTCATGAATGCGGTGGCGCTGACCATTTTGATGTCGCAAGTTCCGCAGCTGTTGGGGCTGGGGCCACTCGAGCATTGGGCTGATCCTGCAAGCTGGTCGCACTTTCAACCGTTCAGCGTGGCCATGGGCTTGGGTACCGCAGGTCTGGTCTGGTTTTTGAACGTCAAGTGGCCCAAGTTGCCAGCCACCCTGTTGGCTTTGGTGCTGGCCACACTGATTTACCAGCTGCTTGCCGTATTGACGAATTTCCCCATGGGGCCAACCGTGGGGGCATTGCCGCAAGAGTTGGCGCTGCCAAGCGGCTGGACGTGGGATGCTGATGCGAGCAGCCTGTTGCTGCGGCACTCTTCGGCGGTGGTGTTCACCGCGGGACTGCTCGCTGTGATCGGCTCACTGGAATCACTGTTGGTGGCGCTGGCAACCGACTCTTTTCAGGAAGTGCGTCATCATCCGCGTCGTGAGCTATTGGCTTTGGGGACCGCCAATGTGGTAAGTGGCCTGTTTGGTGGCCTGCCGCTGGGCTTGTCTTACTCGCGTTCAATGATCTTGTTGAAAAAGGGCGCTGGTGGTCGTGGCCCGGTGCTGGCCACGGTATTGGCCTTTTCGGTCATGGCGATTTTTGGTGGCCCCTTGCTGGCATTTCTGCCCCACATTGTGCTGGCGGGCATCATGCTGACGATTGCCGTGGCGTTGATGGACCGGTGGACGCATCAGCTGGTGCGGCAATGGCTGGCAGGCGAGCGCTCCGCAGATGTCTGGCAAAGTCTGTTGGTAGTGGCTTTTGTGTGTGCGGCGACCCTGCTGATGGGTATTCTGCCCGGTGTGGCCTTGGGGGGGCTGCTGGCCATGCTGGTGTTCATTCACAGTATGAACCGCTCTCTGATTCGCAGCTGCCTGACTGCACACGAGCGCCCTTCACGGCGAATCTACGCCCCAGCGCAGGAGGCACAGTTGCAGCCCTTGCGCCAGAGCATCGTGCAAATGGACCTGGAGGGCGCTCTTTTCTTTGGCAGCGCCGAGTTGTTGCAGACTCAAGTGTTCTCTCTGGGGTTGGAGTGCCAGTTTCTGGTGCTCGACTTGCGCCGCGTCAGCATGATTGATGAGTCAGGGGCGGTGCTGTTGCAGCAGCTTTCTGAGCAGTTGCGGCGGCGCGACGTGGGCCTGCTGCTGGCCGGTGTCAGCGTGGACAACCCTCATGGCAGGCGGCTACGCGCCTTTGGTTGTTTTCGCAGTGAAGATTCAGCGGGTGGGCGGCACGACTGGTGGCCTGATGCCGACCGGGCAGTGGAAGAAGCCGAACGTATCTTGCTGCAGCGGGATGGGGGTCAGGTAGCGCCAGTCGCTGTGGCACTGTCAGACACCTCGCTGATGCGCGAACTCAGCGCAGCGCAGTGTGATCAGCTCACGGCGCGGATGTGCCAGCGGCAACTGGCGCCCGGCGAGCTGCTGTTTTGTCAGGGCGACCCGGGTGACATGCTGTACGTGTTGACGCAAGGGTCGATCTCGATTGTGGACAGTCGTGCCACGACCAGTCAGCGTTATTTCAGCTTTTCGCCAGGCGTCATGTTTGGTGAAATTTCCATGCTGGACGGTGGCCGGCGCAGTGCCGATGCGCGGGCGGACTCAGAGACCGTGGTGTGGTTTTTAAGTGGCGAGACTTATCGGGCACTGGTGGCGACTGATCCGGTCCTGGGGGTGCAACTGGCGACCAATATGGCGGTACACCTGGCAGAGCGTCTGCGCAGTGCCACTTCGGCCTGGCGCGCCAGCGTGGCCTAAGTCTTATCATGCATATCATGCACGACTTCCAAAATTTACCTGTGTTTGATGGTGTGCGAGATGAAGACGCTCTGAAGCGCTTTGTTCAGAACAACATCAGCGTCAATGCCTGGCCGATCCAGTCACATGCGCTGCGCAAAAATATTGCGACGCACGGGATCGACCTCAACCAAGTGCCTGGTTTTGCCATGACCGTGGTCCAGTTGGCAGAATTGACAATGCGTTTCACGATACCCGGCACAACTTTGAGGTGTTCCTGCGTTTGCTGGTTCTGGAGTGGCCCGCGGGTGTGGCCATGCCGCCTGACCTGGAAGCCGCACCGCGACGTCTTTACGCCTCTTTCGACGAACTGCTGCCGGTGGTGGTCTCCCTGGCGGCTGCATTGATGGCTAAAGGGGTAGCGGACCATATCATTGCGCGTGATGCTCTGGCGGCGCTGGGCCACGATTTTGGCCATTCTGGGTGTCCAGACCGGATCAACAGCCTGGGGCAAATCATGCCCCTGACCCACGAAGAAACAGCCGAAAAACACATGGCCAAAGTTGGCCTGCGGTTTGGCTACCCGACAGCATTGATCCTGGAAGCCATGGCGGGCATCAGGGCAACCACTTTTTTCAACCGGCCGGGTCGCCCACGGATCACACCCTCCAACGAGTTTGAGAAGCGCCTGACACTGGCCGATACGATGGGGTGCGTGCTGCGAGTGGACCAATGGCTGACGCATGTGGGTTTGCCGGTGCTACTGGAAAAAATTCCGTTCTGGAACCTGCGCTCTGCTGTGCCCGAGGGGCAGGTCATTCGCAGCCTCGGCGAGTGGTTGCAAAGTGAGCGCAATTTCTTCATCTACATCGAAGCCCACAAACTTGACCCTGTTGCCGGTGCACGGGCGCTGTGGGGTGCGATCATCAAGGAAAAGATCGCCACCCTGGATGCCTTGCTCTTGCGGCGCGATCTGCTGCAGCCGCTGGACGCAAAGGGCTACGGCTTTTTGGTGGACTTCGCCCACAAACTGGCGCATGCACCGTCTTTGGCAGAGCGCCTTGGGCATGCCGATATTGACCCACTTTTGCGCCAGTTGCTGCTGCCCCTGGCTCTTGCATAGGCAATATGCCTATCGGTCTATCGCCTGTCGCAAAACGTTCACAATACTTGGGTACTATGTTGCGCGGTATTGCCCCTTGTTTTCAGTTGAGAGCCATTCACCATGCTTATTACTTTTGAAGATGTCAATGACACCCTTCGGCGCATCCAACTGTCCGGGCGTCTTGACATGCCTGGCACCGAGGCCATCTCCCTCAAGTTCACCAATTTGGCCGCTTCAGCGGCGAGACGAGTTGTTGTGGACCTGACCGGTGTCAGTTTTCTGGCGTCAATTGGCATCCGTGAGTTCATTACCAATGCCAAGGCGTTGCAGATGCGCGGTGGGCGCATGGTGCTGTTCGTCGGTGATAACACGGGCGTGGCAAAGACTTTGCAAGTGACCGGCATCGACGTGTTGATTCCCATGTTTGTTGACCTCGCTGAAGCTGACAAGGCCGCCCTTGCCTGAACTGATCCGTGATGGCAGCAACCACGTGAGTCTTGTTGCGGGGTGGGAGTGCGCCGATGCATGAAGACCGCAAGAGCGACTTGACAGCAGAATGGCCCGCGTCCTGGCTGCAGAACATTGCTGGCGGTCCGCTGTTTCGTCACACGCCGGGTTACCTCATTACCAACGCACTGGCGGACTGCGAGGTGCTGGATCTGGCGGCAGGTGCCTTTTTGTTGAAGCCAGGTGAGCCCAATCACAGCGTTTTTATTCCGCTTTCTGGCACCGTTGTGGTTCACCTGGATACGCAGGCCAGTGCGCAGGCCACGATTTCAATTGCACTCGGAGAGTGCGTCGGTGAGTTGTCTGCCATCGATGGCAAGCCCGTTTCGGGCTTGGTGGTCGCGCAGAGTGAAGCAAGAGTATTGAAGATACCGCAGGACATTTTTTGGAATCGTTTGATGACGCTTCCAGGGGTGGCAGCAAATGTCATGATCCTGCTCAGTGAACGTTTGCGCCGATCGACCACACAGGCGCTGAAGGCCCAAAGCGAGCAAATGGAGTTGCAGCATTTGCGCAAGGACCTCCATGTGGCGCGGCAACTTCAGGCCAGCATGTTGCCTTTGCAAAGGCCCTTGTTCCCTGGTCGCACGGATATTGAGGTTTGCGGGATCATGGAGCCGGCTTCCAACGTCGGGGGTGATCTCTTTGATGCCTTTTTCGTTCGAGACGGTTTGCTATTTTTTTGTGTTGGGGACGTGTCTGGTCACGGCATTGCCTCGGCCTTGTTCATGGCCCGGGCGATTGGTCTGCTGCGTATTCTGGCAATGACCACTGACCAGCCCGATGTGCTATTGACGCACCTCAATGATCGTCTGTGTATCAACAACGATACCAGCTTGTTCCTCACCATATTCTGTGGATTCCTTGAAATCGACACAGGTAAATTGGTCTATTCCAACGGCGGGCATTGCCCACCCATGGTTTGTTCGGCGGGTCAGGTTCAAGACTTGGCAGTGCCCAAGGGGCCTCTGGTGGGTGCTTTTCCGGGGGCACGTTATATGCCGATGCAGCAGATGCTGGGTCCTGGCGAAATTTTGGTTTGCTATACCGATGGTGTGACCGAGGCGCAAAATCCATCTGAAGAAGAGTTTTCAGAAGTGCGATGCAGAAGGTTGATTGGTGAACTTCAGGCGCAACCCTTGCAAGTTGTGCTTGATGAAATGCGACACCAGGTTGCGACCTTCACCGAGACAGACGTTCTCGAGGACGATTTCACCATGCTGGCCCTCAAACGAACGGTCTAATTTGTGTTGTGCGCGCTCCCGCAGCCCCAGGCAGTCATGCTCATCCAATTGCGCCTGCCAGCACAGACAACCCATATCGCCATTCACACCGTAGCGCGGGCCATTTTTGCCGCTGTTTGCCTGCGCCCTGCCGCACGGGCTACTGGCTGCTGCGGCAACACCAGGCGGATCACGCCCTCGCAATCGGCTTGTGACATGTACAGTGGCACCGGATAACTGGTGTCGGCTTCATGGCAGGCGGCGCGCGCCAGCGCCGGGATGTCGGCATCTTGCAGCGCTGCCAGCGTGGCCGGAATGCCCAGCCGGGTGTTCATGGCATCAATGGCGTTGACGAATTTTTGCGCCAGCACGGCATCCGTGTCACCCTTGTTGCCGACTTTGGCGCGCAGTGCCAGCACGGCGAGTTTGCTGGTGATGGCCGGGCTCAAGAAGCGCAGCACGTGTGGCAGCATGATCGCATTGGCCAGGCCGTGCGGCGTGTGGTACCGCGCGCCGAGCTGGTGTGCAATGGCGTGCACATAACCCACGTTGGCACGCGTGAAGGCTTGCCCGGCGTAGTTGGCGGCCAGTGCCATTTTTTCGCGCGCCGCCAGGTCGCCACCGTTGACGTGAACCACCGGTAACGACTCAAAGATCATGCCCACCGCAGACAAAGCCATGCGGTCGGTGAAGTCGCTGCCCCATTGACCAATGTAGGCTTCGATGGCGTGGGTCAGCGCGTCCATGCCGGTGGCGGCAGTGATGTCAGGCGGCAGGCCAAGCATCAGGCTGGCATCGAGCGCGGCCATGCGTGGCACGATGCGGGTGTCGGCAATCACCAGTTTGCGCTGCGTGTCGGGGTCGGCAATGACCGCCGCCACGGTGACCTCCGAACCCGTGCCGGCGGTGGTGGGCACCGCATAAATGGGGCACGGCGCACGCCAGCCCTTGAAGTAACCGGCCAATTGCGCCGGGTGCTTGCTGTTGGCAGCCGCCAGGGCGATGGCCTTGGCCGCGTCCATGGCCGAGCCGCCACCAAACGCCACAATGGCATCACAGCCGTGCTTTTTGAACAGCGCCACGCCTTTGACGATCAGCGCAATCGGCGCGTCCTGGGTGATCTCGTCAAACACGACACTGGCTGTGCCGCCGTTTTTCAGCGCTTGCAATAGCGGTGCCAGCAAACCCAGCTTGGCCACCACCTTGTCAGTGACGATCAGCACGCGGCTGTGGCCAAAGTCGTTGATCGCCTGCCCAAGGCGGGCGCTTGAGCCGGGGCCAATCATCATGGTGGGCACTGGAATCGGCAGCAGCCGGGTGACCATGCCGGCGGCGCGCATCACCGCCGACAAGCCCACCGAGCGCACCACACCTGAGAACATTGTTGCAAACATCATGAACATCCTGTCGTTGCAGTCCAGCGGACCACCCGCTGTCAGCCTGGGCCGCCATGATGCACTGCGAAGCGCCGCGCGGGTAGTTGCACCACTCCAAATCGATCTGGCAGGTGGCCAGGGCAGGGCGAAACAGGCTACCTGACGCTTTTTCCTTCAATCAGGGCGCGTATTTGGCCAGAAACGTGCGCAAGTCACGAAAATCTGGCAACCGTTCGGTCAGCGTGTCATGGTCCCAGTCCCACCAGGCGGTGGCTTCAAGTGCCTCGGCAATGCCCCGGGGGAAACGCTGGCGGATCGGCTTGGCCGCCACGCCGCCGACGATGCTCCAGGCCGGCACATCCTTGGTCACGACCGAATTGCTGCCCACCACCGCACCGTTGCCAATGCGCACGCCGGGCATGATGACCGCGCCGTGACCGATCCAGGTGTCGTGGCCAATGCTGACGCGCTGGCGTGCGCGCCAGGCAAAAAAGTCGGCATCGTCGTGGCTGTCCATGCCGTAAAAAGTGCGCCGGTAAGTGAAATGGTGCTGGCTGACCCACTCCATCGGGTGAAAACCGGGGTTGATACGCACCTGCGCAGCAATGTTGGCGAACTTGCCGATGTCGGTGGAATTCAAATCGCAGCGCGGGCCCAGGTACGAATAGTCGTCGAGCAGGCAACCGTCCAGGTGGCTGTGTTCGCCCACCTGCGTGTAGCGGCCAAAGCGGCAGTTACGCACCACGGCGCTGTCGGCCAGCGTGGGCAGCAACCCCAGGCGCACAGCGGGCGGCAAATTGTGGGCGGCAATGTGGGTGTAAGTCATGCGGTGGCTCGATGTGTTGTGTGCAGGAGGTTCAAAACACGCGTTTGCCGGCCAGCCAGGTCTGCAGCACCACCGGCATGCCCACGCGGTTCATGCGCACGCGCAGCAGGTCGGCGCGCTGGCCAACGGCAATCTCGCCGCGGTCGCCCAGGCCAATGGCGCGCGCCGGGTTGCGGGTGACGCTGCGCACCGCGCGGGGCAGCGTCCACTGCGTCAGGCCACCCAACATGAAAGTGGCCAGCAGCAGGCTGCTGGGCACATAGTCGGACGAGAAAATGTCCAGCAGATCCGCCTGTGCCAGCTCGGCGGCCGACACGTTGCCTGAATGCGAACCGCCCTTGACCATGTTGGGTCCGCCCATGATGATCGCCAGTCCGGCCTGGCGCGCTGCTTGAGCCGCGGCGAGCGTGGTGGGAAATTCCGACATGCTGATGCCCTCGGCCACCGCCTGCTGCACATCTTGCACCGATGTGTCGTCATGGCTGGCCAGCGGCAAGGCACGTTCGCGGCTGGCCTGCAGAATGGCCTGGCGGTGCGCCACGGCATACGCCTGCTGGTCGGCCTGGCGCTGCGCGATCATCGCGGCAAAGCTCTCGTCGCTGTAGGGCTTGTAGCGCTCGGCATAGCGGCGGTAGCTCTTCAGGTCGCGCCACTGGCGCTGCCCCGGGGTGTGGTCCATGACGCTGACCAGCTTGAGCAGCGGGTCACTGGCGTACTGGTGAAACACCTCCAGAATGTCGGGCGCTGCCAGCTCGCAGCGCAGGTGCAGCAGGTGCTCCACGCGCATCAGACCTTCGTCACGGCATTGGTGCAGGGCAGCAATCGAGGTGTGCTGCGTCTGGCAGCGCGCGCCGCCCTGGTCCATGTCACCAATCACCACCGAATCCAGCACGGTGGTGATGCCGGCCGCGGCGCACTGCGCGTCGTGTACCACCATGGCAGAGTGCGCGTTCCACAGCACGCCGGGGCGCGGCACCAGGTGCTTTTCCAGGTTGTCGGTGTGCAGCTCGACCAGGCCGGGCAGCAGCCAGTCGCCAGCCCAGTCTTCAGCAGCAGTGGCGGCAGTGTCACCGCGCTCCACCGAGCAGATCAGGCCGTCAGCCACGCTGATACAGCCGGTAAATTCTTCGTCGGGGGTGATGATGCGGGCGTTGCGGATGATTTGCGATGTCATGGCGGGGTGTCCTGGCGGGTTCAAACAAGGTTTCGGTGTTTTTCCACATCAAACAGCCGCGTGGCCACGGCCTCGCGTACTTCATCGTCGTGAAAAATGCCGACGATGGCGCAGCCGCGCTCTCGGGCGGCCTGAATCAGTTGTACCACCACGCGGCGGTTGTCGGCGTCGAGTGAGGCGGTGGGTTCATCAAGCAGCAGCACCGGCGCGCCGCTGATCATGCCGTGTGCAATGTTGACGCGCTGCTGCTCGCCGCCGGAAAAAGTGGCCGGCGGCAGCTGCCACAGCGGCGGCTGCAGGTTCAGCTGCGTCAGCCATTGCGCCGCCTGCTCGCGTGCCGCAGCGGCGCTGATGCCAATGCGGCGCAGCGGGTCGGCGACGATGTCGAGCGTCGAGACACGCGGTATGACGCGCAAGAACTGCGATACATAACCCAGCGTGTGGCGGCGCACATCAAACACCTCACGCGGCTGCGCATGGCTCAGGCTGACCCAGGCGCCCTGGTGATGCACGCGCACATCACCGCTGCTGGCCGCGTAGTTGCCATAAAGACAGCGCAACAGGGAGCTTTTGCCGCTGCCCGAATGGCCGGTGAGCGCCAGACACTCGCCCGCATGCACCTGCAGGTTGATGTTGGCAAACACCGGCAGCTGCAGCCCGCCGCGTCCGTGCAGGGTGAAGGTTTTGCACAAGGCCAGGGTTTCAAGCAGGGCGGTCATGGGGTCAGTACCGAGGAGACAAGCAGTTGCGTGTAGGGGTGTTGCGGGTCGTCGAGCACCCGGTCGGTCAGGCCCTGCTCGACCACCCGGCCGTCTTTCATCACCAGCATGCGCTGCGCCAGCAGCCGCGCCACCGCCAGATCGTGGGTGACCACCACGGCGGCGAGTTGCAGCTCATCGACCAGCTCGCGCAGAAGATCGAGCAGGCGCGCCTGCACCGATACGTCGAGCCCGGTGGTGGGCTCGTCCATGAACACCAGGCGCGGGCGGGTCACCAGGTTGCGGGCAATTTGCAGGCGCTGCTGCATGCCGCCCGAATAGGTGCCGGGCAAATCATCAATGCGGCTGGTGTCAAGTTCCACGCGCTGCATCCACGCCAGCGCCTCGCTGCGCAGCTGACCATAGTGGCGTGCTCCCAGCGCCATCAGGCGCTCGCCCACATTGGCACCGCCCGAAACGCTCATGCGCAGGCCGTCGCGCGCGTGCTGCTCGACAAAGCCCCAGTCGGTGCGCGCCAGCCAGCGCAGTCGCGCCTCGGAGAGCTGTGCCAGATCGGTCAAACCCGCCTGGTCGTAAGCTGTCTTGCCCACCGAGCCGGCGCGCACGTCGTAGTGCACAGCACCTTCGTCGCACGCCAGGCGCGCCGCCAGCAGCCGCAACAAGGTGCTTTTGCCCGAGCCTGATTCGCCCACCACGGCCAGCACCTCACCTGGATACAAGTCAAAACTAATAGCGCGACACGCCCACCGGGTATGGCCCTGATGGCTAAAGGCCTTGCCAATCTGGCGTGCAGACAACAGTGCGGGCGGCTTCATGTGGCCTCCGGTTGGGTGGGGCAGGCGGCCGGTTCTGGCGCGAGCACGTTGTGCAAGGTCACCGCTTGCTGCGTGCCGACATGGCCGACGTGGCGGCGCTGCTCGCAGTAATCACTGTCGGAGCAGACAAACAGCCGGCTGCCGGCATCATCGACGATCATTTCGTCCAGATAGCTCTCGCTGGCGCCGCACAGCGCGCAGGCGTGCTCCCAGCGCTGCACTGCAAACGGGTGATCTTCAAAGTCCAGGCTGCGCACCGGCGTGAACGGTGGCACTGCGTACAGGCGCTTTTCGCGCCCGGCACCAAACAGTTGCAAGGCGGGGTTCATGTGCATCTTGGGGTTGTCAAACTTGGGGATCGGCGAGGGCGACATCAGGTAGCGCTCGTTGACCATGACGGGGTAGTCGTAGGCGTGCGAAATAGCCCCGAGCTGGGCGATGTCCTCATACAGACGCACATGCATCAGGCCGTATTCGCTCAGGGCGTGCATCTTGATGGCTTCGCGCCGGCGTGGCTCCAGCTTGGACAGCGGCTCAGGCATCGGCACCTGATAGACCAGGATTTGCGCCTTGGTCAACGGCTCTTCGGGGATGCGGTGGCGCGTCTGGATCAGTGTCGCCTCGCGCGTCTTCTCAGTCGTCGCCACGCCGGTGGTGCGGGCAAAAAAGCGCCGGATATTGACCGCGTTGGTGGTGTCGTCGGCCCCCTGGTCAATTACCTTGAGCACGTCGCTCAGACCGATGATGCTGGCGGTGATCTGCACGCCGCCGGTGCCCCAACCATAGGCAAACGGCATTTCGCGTGAGCCAAACGGCACCTGGTAGCCCGGTAGCGCCACTGCCTTGAGCAAGGCGCGGCGGATGCGCTTTTTGCTGCGCTCGTCGAGAAAGGCAAAGTTGTAGTGGGTGTCCATCATTCGGGGTCCGGCGTGTCAGTGTGGGGCGCTGCAGGGTCAACTGCAGGATGGGTGGCATGACCTGCGCGCAGCCGGCGCACCAGTTCCAGCTCGGCCTGAAAGTCCACGTAATGCGGCAATTTCAGGTGCTGCACAAAGCCCGAGGCTTCCACGTTGTCGGCGTGCGACAGCACAAATTCCGCGTCCTGCGCCGGGGCCACCTGTGGCTCGCCGAGTTCGTCGGCGCGCAGCGCGCGGTCCACCAGCGCCATCGCCATGGTCTTGCGCTCGGAGCCGCCAAACGCCAGCCCATAGCCCTGGGTGAACTGCGGCGGCACCTCGCGGCTGCCGCTGAACTGGTTGATCATCTGGCACTCGGTGACCTCCAGCTCACCAATGTCAATGGCAAAACCCAGCTCGTCGGGCAGCAGTTCCACACTGACCCAGCCGCGCCGGATTTCGCCGGCAAACGGGTGCGAATGCGCATAACCGCGCTGCGTCGAGTAGCCCATGGCCAGCAGCCAGCCTTCATCGCCACGGGCCAGCGCCTGCAGACGCAGCGCCCGATCGGCCGGAAACATCAGTGGCTCGCGTGTCAGGTCGCCCGGCGCGGCGGTGGCATCAGGAGACGGGGTTTCCAGCAGACCTTCGCGCGCTAGCAGCTCGTTGATGCGCGGTACGTGGATCGAGCGCTGCGGATCAGGCGCTGTAGGCCCGGCCTGGCTGGCCACACTGGCGGGCTGGGGCGTCATGGCCGATGCTGCGCCATCAGCCCCTTCGGCCAGCAGCGCAAAGTCGAGCAGCCGCTGGGTGTAGTCGAAGGTGGGGCCGAGCAATTGGCCGCCCGGAACTTCCTTGAAAGCTGCCGAAATGCGCCGTACCAATTGAATGCGCGCGGTATCGAGTGGCAGGGCGTAGCCCAGGCGCGGCAGCGTGGTGCGGTAGGCGCGCAGCAAAAACACCGCTTCCATCAGGTCACCGCAGGCCTGCTTGATGGCCAGCGCGGCCAGTTCGGGGTCGTACAGCGAGCCTTCGCTCATCACCCGGTCCACCGCCAGCGACAGCTGCGACTGGATTTGCGCCACTGACAGCGCGGCAATGGCAGTGTCGCCACGGCGCTGCGCCTCGAGCAGCCGCCAGGAGTTTTCGATGGCGCTGGCTCCGCCCTTGACAGCAACATACATCTCAGTCCCCTTCGCCTTGGCTGACGCGCGTGGTGCGGGGCAGGCCCAGACACCATTCGCCGCAGGTAAAAACGATATCCACGCCCTGCGGGAAAGCCGCGCCGCTGGCCTGCCACTGCGGCCAGAAATCAGCGCGCAAACCGGCCAGGTCAACACGTTGCACGTGCTCAATGCCGGGGCCGCGCCAGTGCGTTGCGGGCCCGCCAGTCAGCGCCGGCAGGGCCAGCAGCAGTGTGGTGGAAAACTCGGGCGACTCGGCCGAACCGCTGGCAAAACTGGCCAGGTCCAGCGCGTCAGCGCTGTCGGTCAGCAGTGCAAAACTGGCCGCCTGCGGTGTGTGCGCCAGCGGCGCGCCGGTGTGAAAGCGCAACCACTGCTGCAGGCCGGCATCGGCGTGCTGCCACCAGACCGGGGTGTCGTCGTCGCACAGGGTCAACAGCAGGCGTGCCATGGCACCGCCCAGCGCCACACCGGACAGGGCCGCACCGATGTGGCGGGCCTGACCCGGCCTGGCCAGCGCATCGAGCACGGCGCGAAACGCCTGCTGGCTGTCATGCACGCCATCCGCCAAACCCGCGGCCAGCGCAAGGGTTTTGCCTGCGTTGTTGCTCATGCGTCCCCCCGCACCAGGGTGAAAAACTCGACCTTGGAATCGGCCACATCGTTTTGCCGCTTGGCACGTGCCTGCGCCTGCGCCGCCGCCAATGGGGCGATCAGCGACTGCTGCAGGGCATCGTGGTGGGCCGCGTCTTGCAGCAGGGCATCAAGCACGGCTGCCAGTTCAGCACGGCGCTTGTCGCGGCCCAGCGCATACGCCACGCCCAGCGGTCCGTCACCCAGGCGTACGGCGCAACGCACCACGCTGGCTTCGCCCAAATTGAACGGGTTACCGGTGCCGCCCACGCGCCCACGCAGCATCACCATGCCAATTTCGGGTGGGCGTACCCGCTGCAATTGCGTCAGCAGGGTGCGCGCGGGCAACGCGGCTTCCAGCTCGGCCAGGGTGGCGCGTGCCAGCACCGCCAGCCAGGCAGCGCGGGCTTGCGGGTCGCTCGTCGGGGAATCACAGGTCATACAGAGGTGTCAATCAGTGGGTAAGCGCAGGGCAAGCATTTCGCCGGCCCGGTGGTCAAGCCCGCTAGTGCAACCCGGCAACATGAAGGATTGATGACAATCGATGTGATTCAAAACAGACACTGCAGAGAAACTGCTGCGCTGTCACAGGCACCGGGACGCGAGTTACTTGGCACTACCCCGGTAGGATTGGCTCATCGGCGTGATGGCCATTCCGGCGGGGATGGCGTTGCCAATGTATTTGATATAGACGAACACATAGCTGTCAACGATCCAATAATGATTATTGAATTTCACCACGTTGAACGTATGTGTGCCAGCGCTCACGGTGCATGAAAACACCTCCCATTGACTCGACAAAAGTCCAGCAATGAAGGGCGCACGACTCGCCGAAGCCTCCACGCAGGACTTTTTGTAATACAGATGTTTGGTGATGCCATAGTCCCAGCCATGGCTTACCAAATTCTGGTGAACCAGCGCGAGGGCATCTTCTGCGGTTTTCAAGGTGGCGGCATCCATACCGCTTGGCGTGTCGGACGAATAGGCAACACTGCCATACAGCAAATAAGGGGTGACTGCAGCGGCAGCGACACCAAACGCCACGGCAACGATCGGGAAAGGCATTGTGAACCTCCTGTTCTGGTTTCAATCAAGGTTTCAGGCCAGGATTCAAAAACTTGCGTGAATCGGCCAAGGGGTCATCAGATTCATGACTGCCCGCCGCTTGGCGGCCAACAGCGTCAACTGGCGCAATCCAGTGCTTGCCCAGCACGCACCCTGGGGGTGCAAAATACAACAAATGCATCCCCTCTCATCTTGATAATGGCCGAAAGGATTTTCAGCATTCACATGAAAACCGATTTCGCCTGAAGTCTGCATTTGTTGTCTGGCGAAGCACGAATCTGGCTCATTCTGAGTCGCCCGCTCGCTGGCGGACATCAGGGAAAACCCTTGTGTCATCCATGCGGCGAGCCGGCAAACCAACGCCTGGGCTGAATTTTCCAGCCACCGGCCAGGCTGCCGAAATCCGAATCATGTGCCCTGCGATGACGACATGGATGACTTTAATTAATGTAGCTGTTGATGCTTATTCATCAAACGCTGCAACCCAATTTACTATATATTTTTCATACAGAAAATGCCCTTCCAAGCCCTTTCCAACCAACCCCCCGGACGGCGCAGCGGGGTTTCGGTATGGCGTCAGATTGCCGACACGCTGACCACCGAAATTCATGACCGCGCCTATGCCGCCAGCGGTCGCCTGCCCGGCGAGGTCGAACTGGCGGCACGCTTCTGTGTCAACCGCCACACGCTGCGCCAGGCAGTTGCCAAGCTGCAAAGCGACGGCCTGGTGCGCGTCGAGCCGGGGCGTGGCATGTTTGTGCAGCACGAACTGCTTGACTACGCCTTGTCGCGGCGCACCCGCTTCAGCGAAAACCTGTTGCGCCAGGGACTGCTGCCCAGCAAGCAACTGCTCAGTGCGCGCGAGATGCCAGCCAGTGAGCGCGTTGCCCAAGGGCTCAAGATAGACAAAGGGGTTAGCGTGCTACGGGTTGAACTGCTTGACGAAGCCAACGACACACCCATCGGACTGGCCACCGCTTATTACCCGGCGCAGCGCTTTGCTGGGCTGCTGGAGATGCTGGGCATCGGCACGCGCACCAGCGACATCCTGAAACATTTTGGCGTGCAGGACTATGTGCGCGAACAAAGCCGCATCACCACCCAAATGCCCACCGAAGAAGTGGCGCGCCTGCTCAAGCAGTCCAGCTCGCGCGCGCTGCTGTGCGTGGAATCGGTTGATGTGGACCTGCAGGGCGTGCCGATCAAATTTGGCGAAACGGTGTTTTGCGGCGACCGGGTGCAGCTGGTGGTTGGCGCGGACGGTGACGCATGAGCGCACGTTACGCCATCTACTTTGCCCCGGCGCAAGATTCACCGTGGTGGTCGTTTGGCAGTCACTGGCTGGGCCGAAACGCCCGCAGTGGCGCTGCGCTGGCGCAACCGCTGCTCGCAGACCTGCCAGCAGCCGAACTGCAGCGCATCACCGAAGCACCGCGGGGCTACGGTTTTCACGCCACGCTGAAAGCCCCGTTCCGGCTGGCCGTTGGGTGCAGCGAGGCCATGCTGCGCGATCGACTGCAGGCGCTGGCACAAACCCAGCGACCGGTGGCGCTGCACCCCATGCAGGTCGCCCGTCTGGGTGATTTTGTCGCCATCGTGCCACGGCAACCCTCAGCAGAGTTGCTGGCGCTGGCGGGCCTCTGCGTGACCGATCTGGACGATTTGCGCGCCCCGCTGTCGGCAACTGAGCTGGCGCGCCGGCGCATCGCCCCGCAAGACACGCGTGCGCTGGAACTGTTGGCGCGCTACGGCTACCCGCATGTGCTGGAGCGCTTTCGCCTGCATTTCACGCTAAGCGGGCCGCTGGATGATGCCACCGCGCAGCGTGTGCTTGCCGCAACGGCAGCGCCGGTGGCACAGCTCAATGCAGTGGCACCCTTGTGGCTGGACCGCCTGTGCCTGTTTGTTGAACCCGAGCCGGGTGCGCCATTTCAATGCCGGGCCGAATGCCCGCTGGTGGGCGGCTGACCCACACCCGGTCAGATCACCGCTTTGCGCACGTGCGCCGAGATCAGGTCGATCACCGTCACGGTGACGATGATGATGACCATCACCGCGCTGGTCTGGGCGTATTGAAAGCTGCGCATGATGTCCCACAAAATCACGCCAATGCCGCCGGCACCGACCATGCCTACCACCGAGGCCGAGCGCACGTTGGACTCAAAGCGGTACAGCGAATACGAAATCCACAGCGGCAGCACCTGCGGAATCACGCCATAGACAATTTCTTCCAGCGCATTGGCCCCGGTGGCGCGAATGCCCTCCACCGGCTGCGTGTCGATCGACTCCACCGCCTCGGAAAACAGCTTGGCCAGAATGCCGGTGGTGTGCACAAACAGTGCCAGCACGCCGGCAAATGGCCCCAGTCCCACGGCCACGATGAACAGCATGGCAAACACCATCTCGTTGATGGCGCGCGCCGCGTCCATCAGGCGACGAATGGGCTGATGCACCCACCACGGCGCGATGTTGGATGAGGACAGCAGCCCCAGCGGCACGGCAAACACCACCGCCAGCGCCGTGCCCCACAGCGCAATCTCGACGGTGACGATCATCTCTTCAACGTAGATGCGCCAATCGCCAAAATTGGGCGGAAAGAAATCCGCCGCATAGGTGGCCATGTTGGCGGAATCGCGCAGCAGGTCGAACGGACGCATGTCCGCGCCTTTCCAGGAAAGCGCCAACAGCGCCAGCAGCACACCCCAGACCAGCATGCTCAGCAAGCTGGTGCGCGGCATCGACGCAACCGCTGCGGACGGCAACGCCGGCGCTCTGGCAGGCGCGCTCATGCCGGCACCTCACCCCCGACACGCAGCAGATGCGATGCCGAGCTCATCACTTGGCGCTGGCCAGTGCGGTCAGTTGCTTGTCGATGTCAGCCAATTTGGCTTGCTTGTCAGTGGCAGCCATACCGGCATCCGCCTCCACCTTGTTGCGGGTCTTGAACAGTTCCAATTGGCGAATCGGAATCAGCTGGCTGTTGCTCGAAGGGATAAAGCCCGACAGCTTGGAGAGTTTCATCAACGCGTCTTTTTCCGGCTGGCCGCCCTGGCCGTAGGTGAAGAAGAAATCGCGAATCTTGGCCTTGCTGGCCTCAGTCAGGTCCTTGCGCATCACCAGCGGGTCCGAAGGGATCAGCGGCGAAGTCCAGACGACGCGGATGTCATTGAACTTGGCGGGCGCATGCTCCTTGACCTTTTCCAGGTTTTCGCTGTTGTTGGTGGCCACATCGACCTGCTTGTTGGCCACCGCCATGGCATTGGCCTCGTGGTTGGCGGTGCGCGTGAGCTTGAACAAGGTCTTGGGGTCGGCCTTGTTCAGCGAAAACACGTAATAGCTCGGCACCAGAAAGCCGGAGGTGGAATTCGGGTCGCCGTTGCCAAACGACAGGTCTTTGCCCTGCTTGAGCACGTCGTCAAGCGATTTAAGCGGGCTGTCCTTGTGCACGATCAGGTGCGAGTAATAGCCTTTGGTGCCATCGGCGTTGGCCATCTGGGCAAACACTTCACCATTGGCGCGGTCCACCGCTTCCATGGCCGACTTGTTGCCAAACCAGGCCACCTGCACCTTGTTGAAACGCATGCCTTCGATGATGCCGGCGTAGTCCGAGGCAAAAAAGGCATTGACCTTCATGCCGGTCTTCTTGCTCATGGCTTCCAGAATCGGCTGCCAGTCGGACTTCAGGTTGGTCGATGACTCGGTTGAGATGATGCCGAAGTTGATTTCCTTCAGCTCCTGGGCAGCTACTGGGTTGATAGCTATCAGCGCAGCGCCAGCAAGGGCTGCAAGCAGTTTTTTGATCATAAAGTTTCCTTAGGTTAAAGAGCAGACATCAGACACAAAATCGGTTTCAGGCGGCGCGTGCCAGTGTTTCCAGTTCCGCCAGCGGCGCTGGCCAAACCAGATGGGGATGGGGATGCGGCTTGGCCTTGTCTTGCAGGCTGGAGATGTGGTCGCCCAGCGACAGGATGTCGTCCGCCTCAGCCCCGTACAAATCGCGCAGCACCGCCGGGGTCAGCCCGGCAGACGCGCCGTCATAAACCACCCGGCCCTGGTGCAGTGCCACCGTGCGCGCGCAGTACTTGATGGCCACGTTGACCTGGTGCAGCGACACCACCACCGTGCAGTTGTCTTCGCGGTTGACACGCGCCAGGATGTCCATCACCTTGCGCGACGATTCGGGGTCGAGCGAGGCAATGGGCTCATCGGCCAGCACCACCCGGGCCCCCTGCACCATGGCACGAGCGATGGCCGCGCGCTGCTGCTGACCGCCCGACAGGGTTGAGGCACGCTGGCCATGGCAGTCTTCAATGCCCACGCGACGCAACGCCTCTATGCCACGGGCCCGCTCGTGTGGGGTAAACCAGCGCAGCAGGCTGCGCCACAGTGGCAGGCGGTGCAGCGTGCCCACCAGCACATTGGTCAGCACTGGCAGGCGGCCCACCAGGTTGAACTGCTGGAACACAAAGCCGACTTCGGCGCGGGTCTGGCGGATGTCACGCGCGATCTTGCCGCCCTGCTGAACGGTCTTGTCAAAAATCCGGATCTGGCTGGGCGATGCGCCGTCGCCCGCCATCAAGCCAGCGATGTGGCGTAGCAGCGTCGATTTGCCCGAACCCGAAGCACCAATCAGCGCCACCATCTCGCCGGGCGCGATCGACAAATGGATGTCCTGCAGCGCGCGGCGGCCGCCGTGAAAGGTCTTGTTGAGTGCATTGATCTGAATGGCTGGAGGCATGCTGGTTCCTTGATGCGGGGCGAACCATAGCCGGGCAACATGACAAAGCTGTGTCGCGCGCGCGGCACATTGGCCAGACCACAACACCTTTAGAGGCCCGACTCAGCGCCGGGTGGACGCTGCATCGCTCACAATGTTGGCTGCGACCACGCTTGTCGTCGCCCGCACTTCCACACAAATCCATATGAAAACAGTGATCGGCATCAGCCTTGGCGCCAGCGCCCATGATTTTGAATTCACCACCACCCTGGCCGGGGTCGAGCTACAGGTCAAACGCCTGGGCACCGACGGCAGCCTGGCCAAAGCCACCAAGCTGCTCAAGTACTGGGACAAGCGCGCGGATGCCATTGGTCTGGGACTGCTCAAAGACCACTACAAGGCCGGCAAACACCGTTTCATTGACAAGGACAGCGCCCAGCTCAAGGACGTCGCCACCAGGGCGCCGGTAACTTTTGGCGGACCGCTGGGCGACATCCTGCAGGAGTGGGCGCTGCGCCACGCCCAGGTGTCGCTGGGGCATTACTTCAACAACGCGCGGGTGCTGTTTTTCTCGGGGCTGACCCATTACAAGCTGGCCATGAGCATGGCCGAGTACACCGACAACCTGCGCTTTGCCGACCCGATCAGCCAGCTCGGCATCCCCAAACTGCTGACCAGCCTGCAGGCGCTGCAACTCTACGCCAGCGGCGCGCATTACGTGCGTGACTGGTCGCTGCCCGCTGCCATGTCAAGCGGTCCGGTGAAGGAATGGACGCGCTTCTTGCTGCGCAAGGCGGTGCAAAAGGCCTCGGTGATCGTGGCCCCGGTGCATGAGCTTGACGAGTGCGGGCTGGAGGAACTGGCTGGCAAGACCATCATCACCTCCACCGTGAGCGACGAGCGCCTGGCGGTGCTGGCCGACAAGGGCGTGCACATGGTGATCGACGGCGCGCCAGTGCTGCAAGGCCACACGCTGGGGCCGGATCTGTTTGACGCGATGATCGTGGCCGCCACCGGTCGGGAGCCACAGCAGATTCACGAAGACGATTACCTGGAGATCATCACCGACCTTGCGCTTGAGCCGCGCATCCTCTACCCCAACGGCTTCAAGCGCATCAACCGCTTTGCCTTTGTCATCCACCCGCTGTCGCAGGAGTATTTCAAGACCGTCAAGCCGATTGAGCTGCTGTCGCAGGTGTCGCCGCCGGTGCTGATGAATTCGCTGGAAAAGATCATGGCCTACGCGCCGCCGTTTGTCTATTCGCGCATCAGCGGCATCGAGTCGCCCACCGGGGTGCAGGCCGAGGGCTGGTTGATTTCCGTGGGCGGCACACCCAAGGAGATCATGCGCCACAGCCCCGAATTCACCTACCGCCGCCTGCTCGATGCCGCCGACATGGCGAAACGGCTGGGCGCGCAGATCATGGGGCTGGGCGCGTTCACCAAGGTGGTGGGCGATGCGGGTGTGACGGTGGCCAAGCGCAGCCCGCTGCCGATCACCACGGGCAACAGCTACAGTGCCTCGGGGGCGCTGTGGGCGGCGCACGACGCGCTGCTGCGACTGAATTTGCTACCCGCGCCCAAGGGCAAACAGCGCATCCAGTTCAAGGCGATGGTGGTGGGTGCCACCGGGGCCATTGGCTCGGTGTGCGCACGGCTGATTGCCAAGGTGGCCGAAGAGGTGTATCTGGTGTCGCCCGAAACCGCCAAGCTGCTGGCCATCAAGGAGTCGATCTTGCAGGAAACCCCTGATGCCAAATTGTTCCTCTCGGCGCACGCCGACAAGGACATTGCCGAGATGGACATGATCGTCACCGCCACCTCGGGCGCAGGCAAAAAGATTCTTGACATCCGACTAGTCAAGCCCGGCTGCGTCATCACCGATGTGGCGCGCCCGCTGGACCTGCCGGCCAGCGAAGTGGCCAAACGACCTGATGTGCTGGTGATCGAATCGGGGGAAATCCAGCTCCCCGGCGAACACGTCCAGATGAAAAACATCGGCCTGCCCAAGGGCGTGGCCTACGCCTGCCTGGCCGAGACGATCGTGCTGGCACTCGAAGGCCGCTTTGAAAACTTCACCGTGGGCCGAGCCATCGAGTGGGAAAAGGTGCGTGAAATCTACAAACTCGGCCTCAAGCACGGCATGAAGCTGGCTGCCATCAGCGGTGTCAACGGACCCTTCAGTGAAGACGACATTGCCCGCGTGCGCGAACTGGCACTGGCCGCGCGCGCGCAAAGGGCAGCACCGGCGCCCAAGCCAGCGCGCCGCCAAAAGGCCGCTGCCCGGTTGCCTGCACCGGTTGCCAGCCCGGCGCTGCCCGCCAGGAAAACCCGTGCCAGAAAGACCGCGCCCGCCGCCACGACCTGAAGCGCCAGACACCCAGTCGGTCATGGCGCAGCAGGGTACATCAGCGTGCCTGTCATCACCGCGCCTGCTGGGTTTGCCGCCGCTGGTGTCTGCTGATACCCGGCTGCTGGTGCTGGGCAGTTTTCCCAGCGTGCGCTCGCTGGCGCAGCAGCAGTATTACGCCCATCCGCAAAACGCCTTCTGGCGGATTTTGCAAGCTATTTGGCCTTCTGACCCTTATTCAATAAGCGCTGACAGCTATGAAAAAAGATGCAAATGGCTGCTGCAACGAGGTCTCGGACTGTGGGATGTGTATGCCTCGTGCGAGCGCGCAGGCAGCCTCGACAGTGCCATTCGCACGCCACAGGTCAACGATCTGGCGACGCTGCGGGGCCACTGCCCGTACTTGCGTGCCATTGCCCACAACGGCGGCGAGAGCTGGCGACACGCGCGTCACAGCGCAAGCCTGGGGTTGCCGATCTACCGCCTGCCCTCCAGCAGCCCGGCCAATGCCAGCTGGCCCTTTGAGCGCAAACTGGCCGCCTGGCGCGAGGTGGTGGCAGCGGCGGGCTTGCTGTGACACCCAGCACCTACCCGATCAGGGAATTCAGGTTAAAAAGTAAAATCCCCCCGTGCTTAAACAAAGAACTCTTAAAACCCTGACGCGCGCCGTGGGCGTTGGCCTGCACAGTGGTCAGCGGGTCGAAATCACCTTGCGGCCAGCGCAGCCCGATACCGGCATCGTTTTTCGCCGCGTCGATTTGCCGCTGCCGGTGGACATCCCGGTGTCAGCACTGGCCGTCACCGACACCCGCATGGCTTCCACCATCTCCAGTGGCAACGCCAAAGTGCATACCGTGGAACACCTGATGTCGGCCTGTGCCGGGCTGGGTGTCGATAACCTGTATGTGGATATCACCGCCGAAGAAGTGCCGATTCTGGATGGCTCGGCGGCATCGTTTGTGTTTTTGCTGCAAAGCGCCGGTATCGAGCTGCAGAATGCACCGCGCCGCTTTGTCCGGCTGCTGGCCCCGGTGGAGGTGCGTCAGGGCGAGGGCAGCAACCAGAAATGGGCGCGGCTGGAGCCGTTTCACGGTTACCGGCTCAGTTTCGAGATTGACTTCAGCCATCCCGCAGTGGACTCCACCGGCCAGCGCGTGCTGTTTGACATGAGCAGTGGCTCGTATTCCAAGGACATCGCCCGCGCCCGCACCTTTGGCTTTACCAAAGACGTGGAAATGATGCGTGCCAACGGGCTGGCGCTGGGCGGCGGGCTCGACAACGCCATCGTGATGGATGATTACAAAGTACTCAACGCCGGTGGCCTGCGCTATGACGACGAGTTTGTCAAACACAAGATCCTCGACGCGATGGGCGATTTGTACCTGCTCGGCAAACCGCTGCTGGCCAGCTACAGCGCGTTTCGCTCGGGCCATGCCTTGAACAACCTGCTGCTACGCGAACTGCTCAAGCAGCCAGACGCCTGGGACGTGGTGACTTTCGGCGACGAAAAGCTGGCCCCGGACGGTTTTGCCAAGCTGGCGCGCGCCTGGTAGGTTCTCAAAAAAATATATTCACTGAGACGGGTATCCACCATGCTGCTGTTTCGCTGGACCATGTTGATGCTGCTGCTGGCGGCCATGGCTTCGTTTATTTTCTGGATCGGCACGGGCCAGGACCGCTACAAGCGCTGGGGTCTGAAACTGCTGAAATGGACGCTGATTGGTGCCTTCGGTTTTTTTGGCGTGCTGATCCTGGAGCGGCTGGCCTAGCCGTTATGCCCGAAAGAGTTGTTCCACATCAATGTGCCGCAATGCAGCGCAGGTGACACTGTCAGGATGACTACTGTCGAGATGGTCCATCAAGAACTCAGGAATGCCAGGATTCTGGTGGTTGACGACGATCCCGTGATGCGGGATTTTGTAGAAAGCCTGCTGAAAAGCCTGCACGTTCGAGACGTTCGGGTGTGCGCCGACGGCTACAGCGCGTTGAAACTCTTGCCGAGTTTTACGCCAAGCGTCATCGTGACCGATATTCACATGAAGCCCATTGGCGGCATTGAGTTTGTCCGCCAATTGCGCGCAAACCTGAATCCCGTTCGCCGGGCAATTCCTGTCGTTTTCATGAGTTCCGACTCCAGCCCTGAGACGCTCAAAAGCGCACTTCCCCTGGGAGCCTGCGGCTACATCGTGAAGCCGCCATGCCTGGAAACTTTGTGCCTAAAAATCGTGCAAGCATTGCACAGCAATCATTGAGCTGATGTGGCTGGCCAGCCCGCCCGGACTCTGGCAAGATGGATCTCATGCCCCAAACCCTGCCACCACTGATCATTGCCTTGCTGCAGCCGCAGCGCTACCCGGGAACGGTGGCGCAGGTCACGCTGGTTGAAACGCATATTTCTTGGGTGTTGCTGGCCGGTGATTTTGCGTACAAGGTCAAAAAGCCGATCAAACTGCCGTTTCTGGACTTCAGCACGCCCGCGCTGCGCCATCAGGCCTGTCTGGACGAGTTGCGGCTCAACCGCCGCTTCGCTGCCGACATCTATCTGGATGTGTTGCCCCTGTTCAACACACCGCAAGATCCGCAATGGAGCGGCGTGGGCGAACCGATTGACTACGCCGTCAGAATGCACCGCTTTGACGAAGACAGCCGGCTGGACCGCGTGTGCGCGCGCGGTGAACTGCAGCCCGCCCATTTGTCCAGCCTGGCCGCCACGCTGGCGGCATTTCACCAGTCAGCGGCGCGCGCCTCGCCTGACTCGCGCTTTGGCACACCGGCGCAGGTGATGGCCCCGGCGCGCGACAATTTTGCCGATCTTTGGCGTTGGCTGAACGACCCGCCGCAGCCGCCAAAAGCCACAACGGTGCAGGCGCAACTGAAGGCACTGGCCGCCTGGACCGAGGCGCAAGCGCACGCGCTGGCCGCACTGATGCAGGCGCGCAAGGCGGCAGGCTGGGTGCGCGAATGCCATGGCGACCTGCACTTGGCCAACCTGGTGCTGCTGGACGGCCAGGTGCGCCTGTTTGACTGCATCGAGTTCAACGAAGACCTGCGCTGGCTGGATGTGGCCAGCGATATCGCCTTCACCTACATTGACCTGTTGGCGCACGCTCAGCCCGGGCTGGCCAACTGGTTTGTCAACGAGGCACTCAGCCGCAGCGGCGACCCTGAAGCAGCGCTGCTGTTGCGCTTTTACGCGGTGTACCGCTGTCTGGTGCGGGCCAAAGTGGCCGCCATTCGCGCCCGCCAGGCGCAGGCCGGTGAGCGCGAAGTGCTGGCAGAAATCAACCTGGCGCAGGCACTGGCACGGCAGCAGCCACAGCGCCTGCTGATCACGCACGGCCTGTCAGGTTGCGGCAAGACCTGGCTGACCGACCGCTTGCTGCAACGCGATCCGCAGGCCAACACCTTGCGCCTGCGTGCTGATGTCGAGCGCAAGCGCCTGTTCGGTCTTGACATCAGCGCGCCCAGTGGCTCGGGCGTGAACGACGGGATTTACAGCGCCGACGCGCACACCCGCACCTACGACGCGCTGCACAGTTGGGCCGCGCACTGGCTGCGCGCGGGCTGGTCGGTGGTGGTGGATGCGACTTTTTTGCGCCACGCAGACCGTGAGCGCTTTCGCGCGCTGGCCCAGGCGACTGGCGCTGCGTTTGGCATTTTGGCACCGCAAGCCACGCCGCAACAGCTGCGCGAGCGCATCGTGGCACGCGCCGCGCAGGGGCAAGATGCCTCTGAAGCCACACTGGCGGTGCTGGCGCAACAACAGCGCGATATCGAACCCCTGCGTGCCGACGAACTGGCACTGACGCAGCCGCTGACTGCGTAGCGTCAGCGCTTGCTGCATCCCTTATTTGCCGTTGATGCCCAGCAGTTCAACTTCAAACAGCAGCGTGGCGTTGGGCGGAATCAGGCCACCACCGGCACCGCGCTCGCCGTAGGCAATGCTGGCCGGACAGGTCAATTTGGCCTTGCCCCCGACCTTCATGCGCTGCACGCCCTCGGTCCAGCATTTGATGACCTGGTTGAGCCCAAAGACGATGGGTTCGTTGCGCTTGTACGAGCTGTCAAACTCCTTGCCATCGGGGAAGGTGCCACGGTAATTCACCTTGACACTGTCGCTGACCTTGGGTGAGTTGCCAGCGCCGTCCTTGAGCGAGCGATAGACCAGCCCACTGGCGGTGACCACGGCACCCGGCTCTTTGGCGGCAGCCGCCAGTGTGGCATCGGCGGCCCAGCTGTTTGCCAAAAGGGACAGCAAGCTGGTTAAAAAGGCAATTTTCAGAGCAGTATTCATGGCGGGAAAGGGAGTCAATCAAGCGCCGGATTGTCGCTGGCAGCGGCGCCTGCGACGGCCTTGTACAGGCTTTTTCGGCCAAAATATCTGCGCTATGATGTAACGCAAGGTCGGGGCTGCTGCGCAGCGAGTGTGCGCAGTGCAATACGACCTTGTCAAACCACCAAAAAAATGCACTGTATGCGCAACCCCTTTGCTTCTCTTGTGGGCGTTTTGCTGCTGCTATTGGGTCAGGCGGTGCAAGCCGGTGACAGCATTACCTGGGGATTGGTCAATTTTTCGCCTGCCAACCTGTCGCGCACCGACTTGGCCCGCGCGCTGATCATGGAAAAGCTGACCGACTACACCCACGAGCCCATCAACGCCCCCATTCCCCGTATCGTCAGCGAAATCAAGTCGGGCGCGCACTGGTGCTGGGCGGGTGCCATCAAAAACGAGGAGCGCGAGGGGTTCTCCTACCTGTCGATGCCGTTCATTTTTACTTTTCCGCAACGCATCATCGTGCGCCGTGACCGTCAGGGCGAATTTGCCGCGCGCAGCCCGTTGTCGCTGCAGGCGCTGCTGCAAGACCCTGCACTGCACACCAGTGTGGCGCGCGACCGCGTGTACAGCTCGGCCATTGATGCACTGTTCAAGCGCTATCCACCGCCGCAGGTGACCAGCAGCATCGCCGAGGCGGTGCAAATGCTGCTGGCCGGTCGGCTCGACTATGTGCTGGAAGACGCCGGCGTGGCCAAGATCCACGCGCAGCAGCTGGGCCAGGCGCAGGCCCTGGTGGCGCTGAGTTTCAAGGAGATGGCTGGGCTGGTTCAAGGGCGCGTGATGTGCCCCAAAAATGAGTGGGGCAAAAAAGTCATCGCCGATATCAATGCGGTGCTGCGCCAGGAACGAGGCAGCACGCGCTACCGTCAGATCGTCGAGGCCTACCACGACCCTGACGATCAGCGTGCGCTGCGCCAGCTGTATGACGACGTATTTCTGACGGCTGAGTGAGTGTGCCGTGGTGCAGCTCCCCACCCCTGCCGAAGAACCCGACGCGCGGGCATCGCCAGCCACCACCTCGATCGCCAATCGCTTGCTGCAGATCATTTTTGTGGTGTATTTCGGCATCACGCTGGTCGTGACCCTGGTGCAGCTGTATTCCGAATACCGCCATGCTGAAGGCCGCGTCCATGCTGAAATCGAGGCCATGCGCCAGACGTTCGGCCCCGGCATTGCCAACGCCATGTGGCGCTTTCAGCAGGACGTGCTGCACGGCATTTTGCGCGGCATGAGCGCATTGCCCACCGTGGCTGGGGTCAAGGTGCTCGACCAGAACGGACAACTGGTCAGCGCGGTGGGCACAGTGCTGGATGCCCAGGGTCAGCCGGCACTGGCTGGCCCGGACGGCGCGTTGCAACCGATGGTGGCTGAACAAGGTTTTTTTACGCGCAGCGTGGGACACGGGTTCGCCGTGATTTATGTCGATGAACGCAACCAGCCACGCCAGATTGGACATTGGGTGGTTTACTCCAACCCCGGGGTGGTGCTGCAGCAGGTGCAGTTTGGTTTTTTGCTTATCTTTATCAGCGCCGTCATCAAGACGCTGGCGCTGTGGCTGATTTTTTTATATGTGGTGCAGCGCTGGCTGGGCCAACCCTTGCGCCAGCTGACCGACTTTGTTGCCCAGATCGACATCCATAACCTGGGCGACAAGGCCTTTGTGCTGCAAGACCAGCCGCGCCACGAGTTGCATTTTTTGGCTGACAGCGTCAACAACTCGACCCGCAAGCTGCGCCACTCGATTGAGAACAACCAACGCCTGTACCACAGACTATTAGAGGAACAGCAGGCCCTGAAGTCACTCAACGAAACGCTGGAGCAGCGGGTGGCGCAGCGCACCGTGCAGTTGCAGCAGGCCAACCGCCAGCTCGCCGCACTCAGTGCCACCGACGGGCTGACCGGGCTGGCCAACCGGCGCCACTTTGACGAAGTGCTGGCCATTGAATGGAGCCGGGCGCAGCGGCTGGGCCAACCGCTGACGCTGGCCATGCTGGATGTGGACTGGTTCAAACTGTTCAACGACCATTACGGCCATTTGGCGGGCGATGAATGCTTGCGTCAGGTGGCACGTTTGATGCAGGGCAGCGTGCGCCGCGCCGGTGATCTGGTGGCGCGCTATGGGGGCGAAGAGTTTGCCATCATCGCGCCAGGTCTGGACAGCCGCCAGGCACGCAGCATGGCCGAGGCCGTGTGTGCAGCAATTGCCGAACATGCCATGCCGCATGCCCTGTCGGAATTTGGTTGCGTCACGGCAAGTATTGGCGTGGTCTCGCTACTGCCCCGGCAGGACGACAGCGCCGCTGCTCTGCTGGCGTTGGTTGACCAGGCGCTGTACCGCGCCAAGTCCGCCGGGCGCAACCGTGTGGAACAGGGCCACAGGCCATAACCGCACAGAAACCGGGGTTACCACGCCTGCTGGCATCACCCGCCTGAGTTTCAATTGCTCATTATTATGTAGCTATGCACGCTTTTTCAGAAAGGGTTGCAGGCCAATTTCATGTAAAAACCGTCAACACCCCGGTGTAGCCGTAAACATGGTTTCGGGCGATCTCGCCACCGGCAAAAAAGCCCACCAGCGGTACATCGCCCAGGGCCCGGCGAATGATTTGCAGCTCGGCGCTGGGTGCGCCAAAGTGTGGGCCGCCGCGTCCGGCGCAACTCACGTACACCGCGCCGGCAATGCTGCGCGATGCGGCTGTGGCCGTGCCTTCACCGGCTGCTGTCAGCCCCGCGACGGCGGGTAACAGCAGTTCCTGGGGCTCCAGTTCTTCGCGGATTTCGGTGCAGACGCGCATCAGGTCGGCCCGCGCGGCCTGGGCGTTGCGCTGGCAAAACGCCAGCGTCATGCCGTCGCTCACGCGCGATGCCACGGCGATGCCGCCGCGCGCGGGATCAAGGCCAATGATGTGGCGCACCATCACGTCGCTGCCGAAGTTGCCGGTTTGCGTGACGCTGGGCAGGTCGCGGGTGCTGTTCGGTGAGCTGGCAGCGGTCAGGCCCACCAGCGTGGCACGCACCGCCTGCAAGGCAAGTTGCGGCTCCTGCAGCGACACCTTGAGCTCGCGCAGCATGACTTCCAGCGCCGGTTCACCGTCGAGCGCCAGCACCACGTTCAGGTCGGCGGCGGTCACCCGGTGCGCCCGCGCCAGCGGCAGGCAGCCCTGTGTGACGCGTGACACCAACGCTACGTCGGGCCCAAAGGCCACGCCGCTCAGGCCGCCGCCAAATACCCCGCTGGCCGCGCCCTGGCCGCTGACGTTGCCGTTGCCCGAGATGGCAAACTGCAGCGCCCGGCCTCGGCTGCTGGAAAGTCCGCCAAACACGTAACCTGCTTCGGTGCGGTCGGCCAGCTCGGTGATCAGTTCGGGCAGTTCGGGGGTCTGGGCATCGGCATGCACCAGGGCGGTGTGCGCCGCAAACCCCAGCCCCAGCGGAGCCACCCCGGAAAACACCCGGTATTGGTCGGTCGGCAGCTCGCACAACATCAGCACCAGCGCGGGCTGGTCAAAATACTCGATGTTGTTGGAGGCCACGCCAACCCCCACCGTGCCGGACCAGTCGGTGATCTCGGGTAGTTCGGCACTCAGGTGCGCCAGCAGTTCCTCGGCCTGCCCGGCGTAATGGTCGGTGATGTAGAGCAGCCCCAGCGTTGGGCAACTGGCGCAGGCGGGCTGCGCCAGCTGCGCACGCAACTGCGCCAACACCAGATCGGCGGCGGTGCGCCACTGTGGGTGAGTGGCGTGGGCGTAGGGAAACAGTTTCATGCAGCGCCCAGGTGGCAAGGGGTGCGGCAAGCGGACAGCAGTGCCTGGGTCAAACCGGGGCTCAGCGCCCGCGCGGCGCTGTTTTGACAGCGGGCTTTTTGGCCACCGCTTTAGTCGCCGTCTTGCTAGCGGTTTTTGCAGCGGCTTTTTTGGCTGCAGCCGCTTTGGGCTCAGCAACCGCTGCGATTTGTTTGGTGGCTTCCTTGGAAACCCCTTTGGCCATTTCCTTGGCAAGGTTTTTGCCCATGTCCATGGCCGCATCCATGGCAGTGGTTTTACTGGCTTCTTTCATGGCGCTGGCGGCGATGGTCTGAAACTGCTGTGTCAGCGACGACCACAAATGCATCGGGTCCACCAGGCCGGCCATGGCCGCAGCGGCGGCGGGCTTGGCGACGTCGCCAACCTTTTTGGCGATTTCTTCGGTTTGCCGGGCTGCATCGGCCACGCTCTCAGCGGTCGAGGCGGCTTTTTCGGTGACCTTTTGCACGCCCGAATACACCGTATCAGCGGCCTTGAGCTTGAAAGCGTTGGCAATGTCGCCCAGGTTGAAGTTCATGCCCTTGAGCGTGGCGAGCGTCATTTTTTGCACTTCAAGGGCCTGGATGGTGGCCGCCAGTGCCTTGGAATTCTGGTCAAGCCAGAAATGCACCGCCTTGAGTTCGTCGATGCGTTTTTCCAGGTCTTCAACGCTCAAGGTGGGCGCAATCCAGTTGGCCATGTTGGGCATTTGTGGCACCGTTTGCGAGGCGCTTTTGGCCAGGTTTTGCAAAAACTCAAAACCAGGGACGAATTTGCCGAAGCCGCCGTTTTGTGAATCGCTCATCAATTTCTCCGTTGTGGGTTGTCAAAGCTGTCAGGGCTGCAGCTTACTCCAATGCGAGCGAGTCAGATAGCCGCTGGGTGCAAGCGGCGCGACGGTCGCACCGCCGACATGCCCGCCACCATCTCCAGCCCCTTGAGCGCCTGGCTGCTAAAGCGTGCTTTTTGTGGCTTGCGGTCTTGCAAAAAGTCGTGCTCGCGCATGCTGCCCAGCACGCGTGACACGGTTTCAGGCGCGGCATCGACGATGTCGCTCAAATCGGCCAGAAACGGCACCGGGCAATCGGCCACCGAGCCACTGCCGGCCTGGCGCCCCTGGGCAAACATCAGCAACAAGGCCTTGATGCGCTGCGCCACCGGCCCCGAGCGCAGCGTGACCACCTCGCGGCAGCGCTGGTGCGCCACCACCACGGTTTCCATCAGGATCTGCATCATCGGCTCGCCAGTGGCCGCAACCGGGGTCAGCTGGCTGTCGATCAGCGCGCGCAGGCTCAAATGGTCGTTGGTGCCGGCCCACTGCTCCACACCAATCACATCACCGGGCAGCGCCAGGCGCACAAAGCGGCTGGCTTCGCCTGGCGGCGCGCTGTCGATGCGCAAGGCACCCGAGGCCACCCGCCACAGCGGGCGGCTGGCATCGGCGGCCAATACCTCGCGGGCATCGAGGTACAGGCAAGTGGTGTCACGGCTTGAGGTCTTCATGGTTTCTCCAATCTATTGGCTAAATTAGCCTTTAGCCCTTATGGATAAAGCGCTGGCAGCTATCAATAATGAATCTGCCAGCGATCCAGGCTATCGGGCAGTTTGGGCTTAAAACTTCACATTCAAGCCCACATACACGGATCGTCCCATACCCGGCACCGCTGTGCCCCACTGCGGATAGTTGGGCAGCGCCGGGTTGCTCATGGTGGTGCCCTGGCCGGTATAAACACCGCCGGTGGGCAGGTAGTAGAACTTGTCAAACAGGTTCTCGATGCCAAAGTCCACCCGCATTTGCTTCCAGCTGTAGCTGGTGCGCAGGTTGACCAGACCGTAACCCGGGGTTTTGACTTCGTTGCGCATGGTCGAGACATCGGTCTTGGCTTTCACGCCCACCAGTTCCAGGGAGTTGTCCCAGTTGCCGGTCTTGTGCGTCACGATCAGTTTGGCATTGAGCGGCATGATGTTGTACAGACCGTCGCCGGTGTCTTCATTGCTGCCGTGGGTGTAGTTGAGCAAGCCCCTCAGGCCGAAGTCACCCATCGCAGTTTTGGCCAAAGGCATATAGCCCGACAAGTCCACGCCGTACAGGCGCGCCGACTGGTTGACGTAGCGCAGCACGCTGAACTTGTTGATCACCGGCACGGCAGTCGGCGCGTTGGTGGTGGCGTTCCACTGCTGGGCATCGATGTAATCGCTGACCTGGGTGACATACGGCGTGGCCTTGAAGCCCCAGCTGCGGTCTGCGGCGTGCCAGTCAAAGGTGGCTGAGAGCGTATTGGCTGACTCGGGTTTCAGGTCGGGGTTGCCAACGTAGCCGTTGCCGTCGCCAACAAAGTTGTTCATCAGCGCCGCCATCTGCCAGGTGGACCAGGGAAAGCGCTCATAGACGTTGGGTGAGCGTACCTTGTGGGCGTAGCCGAATTCGATCTCGTAGCTGGGGCTGGCGGTGTAGCGGGCCATGGCGGTCAGGTCCACGTTGGTGTCGCTGCTGGCGTGGCTTTGGGCGTTGAAGGCATCGGCGTCACGCTTTTGGTAGCTGCACATCTGGGTTGGTGGCGTGCCAGTGCAATTCATGCTTGGGTTGTAGCCGCTAGCCCGCCCTGCATCCATCTTCACCTGTTCGACACGGGCACCAACAAGCGTCATCCAATGGTCGTTTTTGCGGGCTTCCCACTCGGCGTAAACCGCAGCGCGGTCACGCTGGCCATCGGCGATGTTCCAGAACGTGCCCGGCGACATGCCTGCCCCGGACGGGGTCCACCAGTCATTGATGCGGTACTGCTGCAGTTCGCCGCCGACGCGTAGCAGGTCTTGCGGGTTGAGCTGGATGCCGGCTTTGACGCTGGCACCGGTGGTTTTGCCCTCGGTGTACATCGGCATGCCGGCGGCGCAGTCGCCGCTGATCGGGCTGCAGGGAGTGCCATTCAAGGCCGTCGAGCCGCCCGAGCCCGTGACTACGCCGTTGATGGTCTTGCCGCCATACCAGTAGCGCTTGTCGGCACCGAAGTCCATGAAGTGGTCAACCTTCTCGTGGTAGATGCGCGCTTCCACCTGACCCCAGTCGAATTCGCCCAGGTAACGCAGGTTGACGCTGTTTTGCTGGTTGTCCAACATGTCCATACGTTGGCTCGGGTAGAGCTGGAACGGCATGTCCTGCACGCCAAGTTTGGCCTCAAACA